>Ga0315314_1001141_pt1 | contig 24777 bp, 29 predicted proteins | sample TDP9_MG_FD_203631 | JGI IMG/M metagenome (GOLD analysis project Ga0315314, IMG submission 203631) | Freshwater sediment microbial communities from Lake Towuti, South Sulawesi, Indonesia - TDP9 | ecosystem: Environmental > Aquatic > Freshwater > Lake > Sediment | place: Indonesia: South Sulawesi... | reverse complement strand
GTCTTCTTGCTAGTTCCGCGTTTCTTTTCGTTCATTTTCTTCTCACTTCTTTTCGCAGAAAACCTAAGAACTCACCAGGAGTTCCAGGCTGCTGTTGTCTCAGAAACCGTTGGATTTTAGCTTCTGCACAAAACACCAAGAGCTGGACACAAAATTCGGAGCGACGATCACAAAAGTCTCTTCTGTTCAAATACGAATGAGGTCAAAGCGCAACGGGCTACCGAGAGTGGAAGCGATCGTGATTTTCTGGCACGGACGCTGTGACAGGAGTCTATAGAGAGTTCCAGCCCATCAGGGGTGGTTCTATCCCCATCTGCCACAGTAGAGCGATTACTTCTCCGCGGTGATGGACTTCCTCTTCGAAGACATGGATGAGAACATCCTCAGCAGTTACTTGCTTGGTTTCGCCTGCGTCGTCTGTGACGGTGTATTTCTTCATGAGTGTCTCTGGTGTCAGCGATTGTATGTATCCCCGCATGCGGCTCTCCACGCGTTCCATGTATGCTCGCATGTCTTCTACGGTCCTGTATTTGTCAAATAATTGCCGTCCGTTGTGGACGTGCTCTCTCAGCAGGAAGTCGAGCCAGTAGTCGATGGCGTCGAGCGTGTGGATGAATATGTTCCGAAGCGAGTGAAAGCTGGCTTCGCGATTCTTGACGAGTTCATCCCACGGCAACTTTGCAAGTGCATCAAAATACCTGTGTCTCACTTGCTCGTTGTATTCTAAGAGCCTTCGCACATCAACCATCGACTTCACCGCGTTGACTATCGAGAGAGGCTGTGTGACTGTTCAGAACAGGCTGTAGACCTTTTCCGGTGGCAAAGCCGGGTATACATCGACTCTCTTGTGGAACTTGAGGGCGGGCATGACGTACTTGTAGACCGACTCCGAGTTATCGGCTTCAACTATCTCGACAAAGAGGCCGCCCGGGGTTCCGTACTCGACAACATGTTTGACGCCTTCGGGACGCGGGAATTTGCCCTTCTTGAAGAGTTTCATTCCTTCCATCAGTTTCTCGGGATCTGCTTCCCACATGATCATGAACAGCATGGTTGTCATCAATCTCCTTGACTTTTCTTTTCTTAGGTAGGTCAGTTATTGGCGAGAATGCTGTTAAGCCTTCTCCAACAACATGTTGGCTCGCGCTGCTTTCCGGAACCATAGGCAGAGCATGATACGCCTCTTTGACGGCGTACTTGACAGGTGACATTGATCGCGACTATCAGCTTCATGAACTGGCTCGTGCAAGTTAGGTTTGGAGCCGTCCGAATCCTTGAACGCCCGCAGTCATCAACACAAACGTTTCCCGGAGGCGCTTGCCTTCACCCTGAACAACCGAATGAGGGCGCTGCTTCAGCCTCCGGACCGGCTGATCTCAAAGCTCAATCTACGACCTAGCGACGTGGTCGTGGATTTCGGCTGCGGGCCCGGCTTCTTCACAGTTCCACTTTCTAGAGTGGTGGCAAGGACGATAGGCGTAGATGTCTCTTCACGAATGCTTGAGAAAGCTGCCAAGCATGCTAAGAAGAGCGGCGCGGTCGTCGAGTTTCTGAGAAGCGACGGAGCTGAGATCAAGCTCGAAGATGAGAGCGTGGACGTGATCTTGCTGAATCATGTTTTCCATGAAATTGATGATAGACGGCGAGTCCTAGCGGAGTTTCGCAGGATCATGAGACCGTCTGGAAGATTGATCATCGTAGAGAGAACACGCGGTAGCAGGTTATTGGCAGGAAGATTCGGGCCGCCGATCATCGACGAGACAGAGGTTGCCAGAGAGATGCAGCAGGCGGGGTTCACCCTTGGACAGTCGATCGCTCATGGAAGTGACTCCATAATAGTAGGACAAAAATCGAATTGACCGTCGCGAATACGGACTTCATTTCAGATGCAGGAATCTTTCCCCTTAAAGTCGCATAAGGTCGCGCTCGGGCGCCCTTTAGAAATCTGACACTTGGTTCTCATTCTCCTATTCAGTCTAGCTTGCGCAGGCCTACTGAAAATGTCACAAGCAAATGCTCCTCTCTTGCGAAATGCGAGCATTCATGCCTGATTTGCTTGAACGTTCGTAATGGTTCGGCTACTCTCGATTGAAATCCCTCAAAGCCCAACGTAAAATGCCGGTCAGGGGTCTAGCAACGGGCTGCAAGTGAGAAAGGATGAGCTCGAAGGTCACGTACGTTACGCTTCTCGCAGATGAGACCATTCACCCTCGGTACGAGCGCGCTCTAGAAGAAATTCGGCACGACTTGGACCGGCATCATCCCATGTATATCGGTCATGAGCAGGTCGAGTCGAAAGCTGGAGAATTCGAATGCAGGAGTCCGATTGACACATCGATCGTTGTCGGACACTTCCAGACCGGCAAGCGTGAGCACGCTAGAACAGCGATACAGAGGGCAAAGGAATCCTTCGCGGCCTGGAGCAAGACTTCATGGCAAGAACGTGTTCGCATCATGCTGCGAGCCGCCGACCTGATAGATGAACGGAGGTTCGAGATAGCCGCAGGGATCACGTATGAGGTCGGCAAGACGAGGCTTGAGGCGCTGGCAGAAGCTTCGGAAGCCGTCGACGCGATACGCTACTACGCGAAGGTCATGGAACAGAATCAAGGCTACACTCAAAGGCTCGGGTCAGGCACGCCGGGCGAAGACAGCAGAATGATCTGCAAGGCATACGGCGTGTGGGTTGTTGTTTCTCCTTTCAATTTCCCGTTCATGCTCGCCAACGGTATGATCTTAGGTGCCATCATTACAGGCAACAGCGTCGTCTTCAAGCCAACGAGTGAAGCGCCTCTTACGGGCTTGGCGCTCTACCGCATTTACCGTGACGCCGGTGTGCCTGCTGGTGTAATCAATTACGTTACGGGTCCAGGCCCAAACTTTGAGGCCGAGTTTACGTCGAACCCAGATGTCGCGGGGATTGCATTCACGGGATCAAGAGATGTGGGAATGAGGCTCTACCGCCGGTTTCTTGCAGGCCAGCCATACCCGAAACCGATGGTACTGGAGATGGGCAGCAAGAACCCGACCATAGTGACCTCCAGCGCCGATCTGGACAAGGCCGTGGAGGGAATCGTCAGATCAGCCTACGGATACGGCGGCCAGAAATGCAGCGCGACCTCAAGAGTCTACGTCCAAAGCAACATCAAGGCTCGCTTCTTGGATCTGCTCAAAGCGAGGGTTAGCCAACTCATTGTGGGTGACCCGCGACTGAAAGGAGTGTTCCTCGGACCTCTCATCAACGAGGTCGCGGTTCAGAAGTTCACCAAAGCGGTCAAGGAAGCCGTCAACAGCGGAGGCACCATTCTCTATGGAGGCCATGTGCTGAAGAAAGGAGATTTCGGCAAAGGCTACTATGTTGAGCCCACCGTGATCACGAATCTCCCAAGCAACCATCGACTGTTCAGGGACGAGTTGTTTGTACCCCTAGTCGCGGTTGACGAGTTCAAGACTTTGGATGAAGCACTCATGAAAGCTAACGACACGGACTATGGACTCACCGCAGGGATCTTCGCAGAGGATCCTCAAGAGGTAGAGAAGTTTCTCGATGAGATACAGTTCGGTGTCGTCTATGCCAACAGACGAGGCGGGGCCACCACAGGCGCGTGGCCCGGAGCGCAAACCTTTGTTGGATGGCGGGGAAGCGGAGCCACCGGCCGAGGAGTAGGCGGTCCGAACTATCTTCTGAACTTCGTCAGGGAACAATCGCAGACTGTGGTGTCAGAATAGCGTCCGCCATTCGTGATTGAAGCATCCCTTTTCGGAACTCAGTGTTCCAAGCTCTTCCAGCCCGCCCATGCGCAGGCAGCCTACTTTCCGCGTAGACGCCTAGTCCAATCTGCAAGGGCCACGAGAATGTCACGTACAAACCCGCGCGTCGTCTCGTCCACCAAGCGCCCATTGGCGTCGAACTTGTCCTTGGCTCGCATTACGAGCACCTCTGGTTTGTTGAGAGGGAGCATGTTGCAGTAGACGCAGATCTGTCGCAGATGCAGCTGTGCACGAGCCGTACCGAAGTAGCCTGTGGTGGCGCCCATGATCGCTACGGGCTTGTTGTCTAGTGGTGGGTTAGGTGGGCGTGACGCCCAGTCGATGGCGTTCTTCAAAACGCCTGAAACTGAATAGTTGTATTCAGGCGTAGCAAACAGTAGAGCATCAGCATTGGCGATGCGTTCTCTAAGTTCTCGCACAGCTCCGGGAATCCGAGAGCGCGCACATCCTCGTTGTAAAGCGGAATAGGTGAAAGATCAAAGGTCTCCAAGGTCATGTCTTCCGGCAACAGTTCAGAAGCCGCTCTGAGCAATGATGTGTTGTAGGAGCCCTTACGTAGGCTTCCAGAGATTCCAAGGACGCGGATGTGCACCATAGCCATCCCATCCAGAGCGTTGCTAAGAAAACCTAAGGCTGCTATGCGATCGACCGCGGAAAAGGCTTGCTGACCCAGACTTGGCTGCGCCACGCTTTTCCTAACAAAACTGCGTCTGGCACATTCAGCGCGTCTCGGGAAATCAGAAATACTCCAAACCCCGCTCGTCCTGATCGTGGAACGGGCTCTTCACAGAGCCAGGAAATCTCGTAGGAGAACGCGGAATTGAGCGGACGAGAAATTGCGTCCACACTACTTCTGGTGTCGATCTTCGGACTCTCAATCAATGTCGCGGTCGCGTCCACGGAGCTTGTGCCGTTCTGGTATCTGACACGTGGCGGTCCCAACACGGACGGAGCTTGGGCGGTTACAACGGACTCGGCTGGCAACGTCTACCTGGGAGACCACGAGACTGTTCCTGGTCCATGGTCCGATGATTATCTGTACAAGTTCACGTCTGACGGTCAAGAAGTGTGGAAGACACGTTGGGGCGGTCCCTGGAATGAGCAGGCTTTCATTCTTGCTGTTCGCGGAGACCGCGTCTACATGGGAGGGCGCACCGACAAGCAGCTAGCTCCAACTTCAGGAGACATGGCTGTTGTGGCGTTCGACATCTCAGACGGGCACATGGTTTGGGAGTTCACCTGGGATCAGGGCTACGGATACGAAGAAGTTGACGGATTGGTGGTTGATGGAGACTACATCTATGTCGCTGGTTGGACGACAGGAGAGAAGTCGCAGAACGACCTTGCAGTGCTCAAACTCGACCTCAACGGCAATCTGGTGTGGAAAACAACTTGGGGAACCGACGGGTGGGACGAGGAGAACGGGCAGATCGTGGTGGATTCAGAGAACGTGTACTTGGCAGGAAGATACAACGGTCAGAATATGTTTCTTGGCGGCGACGCATTGCTTGCCGCGTTTGACAAGACCACGGGCGCTTACAAGTGGCACAAGACATGGGGCGGCGTAGGGACGGATGACGCACTTGGAATGATCGGTGACCTGCCATACCTCTACGTTGTGGGCATGACAAGTAGCTTCGGTCAGGCAATGCAGATCTTCCTAAACAAGTACAGCTTGAGTGGAAACCTTCTGTGGAGTAGGATTTGGGGAGGCCCGGCTGGAGACTACTCAAGAACGCTTGCCATCGGCAAAGACCACTGCGTGTTTGTGGGCGGAAGAACCGATAGTTATGGGAACGGACAGAACGATGTCCTACTTCTGAAGTACGACCAAGACGGAAATTTGTCGTGGTACAAGACTTGGGGCGGGTCGGGCGCGGATGAGACACATGGGATCGTGATGTACGAGGATTTCATCTACATCGCCGGGGAGACGGGAAGCTACGGCGCTGGCAAGCAGGATTCGCTCCTCATGAAAGTCGATGCCAACGGAGAGAACGTGATCCCAGAGTTCACGAACATTTCAGTCATCCTCCTTGCCGCTACAATAGCAGCGAGCGTCCTGATCAGCAAGTACAGGAACTTACTTCAAGCCTACGAACCTCATGAGTCAACTAACCCGCATCAAGACGAGAACACAAGAGAGGGGAATTCCCATTGGTGCGGGCGTCGTGATTCGAACCGTCATGAGAAGTAGCCCTGTGTTCACTCGGTGGGAGCACACGAATTCAAAGCTGAGTACATGGTGGACCGGGCGACATCCGGATAGGCTCTGAGCGGAGCCTTATATTTGAAGAAACGCGTCTTCACTCACAGCGTTGACAAGCAAGAAAGACGGAATGCTGAACATTCCAAGAAGCCGCCCTAAGAATGAACTTCTGAATAGAGTGTTCGCGATAACTTTCGCTTTGATCATACTAACTTGGATGTACTATTTCATAATGACATGGGATCCTGGAAGAGCGGAGCGGGAGAAACTGATTGTACCGGAGGCGACCTATCTCATCATTGTTGCTGGCTTATTCAGAGAGGCCTGGAAGCCCTCATTGGATTTCACTCTTCATGAAAACAGAAGATGGATTTCCATGAGCGCTGTTCTGTTTGCGGTTTTCGTTTTGATCAATGTTCATTTTTGGATTGCTTATGGATTTGTTGACTGGCTTCCTCAATATGGCTGGTCAAAGACGATTATAGAGTATCTCACACGCACTTTTGTGATGGAAACCAGTTCGTTGTCATTGATGTTTGGGATACTCTTCTTGACAAGATCCGTTCCTCAAGAATCGTTGAGCTATAAGATCATCCTGATAGGAGCTGTTCTTTTCGAGTTCTTCCTGTTTCTGGGATACGTGGAGTGGGCAACCATTGGTTCTCCCGGTTCACAATACTATGCGGACTTCTGGGGGTATACGATCTTTCAGGCTTGGTTTTGGCTAGATCTCACGTCAGAAATCGTGATCTTTGTTGGAGGACTTTGGTTATTGGTCAAGGGAAAAGTCGATTCCAAGCTCTAATGAATCAATCTAAGACGTACGCTTCAAGAAGCACGCGGCAATTCTGTCGAGAACGTGAGTTCGATTCCGCTGCAGTGGCGACATCGACAATAGGTTTCCGTCTCTTTCTTGCTCAATGCGGATACCCTGGTGCGGTCGTCGTAATTTGAACCATCATGGGAGATGCCATTTTGTGTGTATCAGGCAGGCCGGTGCGCACGCACAGGACTAACCAACACTTGTGATGCCTCTTCTTTTCCAGTTGCCTTCAATTACAGGGTCGATTGTCAATTTCGCATGATCTCGCTTGGACATTGGCGGTTTCACGAAACGAAGAGTATTTGCAGACATGAGGACATCGGCGTCTATGCTAACACAGAACTGGCCTATGTTTCTGAGTCTATGAACTGCCTCGTCCAAGCCCAGCTTCAGCGACTCGACATATTGGAAATCCTCGACCAGCCAATTCAGAAGCTTGACTAACTCAGAAAGATCATTATTGGCCGCCCAATTCGTGAATGCGTCATCGCTAACAACTGAGAAGAAAACTGCATCGTTGAGGATTGTGTAAAGCGCATGCGCGGCAAATTGAGGATACGCGCGGCTCCGTTCTAGCAGGTCTGCATACGCTTCGAACTCTGCGATCTTAATCGATCGGTATGCACCAAGACGGATGTCTTGACGAAATCGATGCAGAAACTCCTGATGAGCCAACCATTCACAGTAGATACCCCAGAGTGTCTGGTTAAGCCAGTTCACGTACTGCGATGCTTCCGTGTCATATGGAAGTGCTGAGCTTGGAAGCGTAGCGATATGACACGCCTCATGAGACAGCACGGCTCGCACCTCATCTTTGGAAAGAGTGTTAAGGTAATAGTCACAATAGTAGAGGCTGGCGCTCCCATTTTCGCGAAAAGCCACCGAGACATTGAACTCGCCAGAGTAATCGAGTCTAGATTCAATCGTCTTTGTTGGCATCATCATCTCATGAAGTATCTCTTTGAAGAGAGCCAAAACTTCATTCTGCGTCAGACGCGATTTCTGTGCCCTAGATGCGTATTTTTGACGTATGATTTCCTTCATATCGATCTGTTTGAACATACGCGCCACTTCTCAGCGATCAGGCCCCGGAATCAGCTCGACGGGTAGGCTAGTAGAGTGTCGCTGATGCGTTTTGTCGCTGCGAAGCTGCTCCAGAAACGGTTGGTGCTCACCACCGGCGACTCTGTTCTTCCGTTCTTCAGCGTTCGTTTTGTGCGGGTCTCTCTGAGCGGACGTCGAAATTTGAGCCATCATCTTGTGTGCTGTTGTTGGTGAACCGCTCCCAACGGAATCTCCGGCAATCTCAGCGCCTACTGGGCTGAGAGTGGTTACCTTGTAAGCGATATCTTGTCCACTAGATCTATGCATCGACTGAATCTCACGCCTCTTCTTCTCGTCGTCTTGATGAGGATTTCAAGCATGGTGGTTCTTGAGGCTCTTCCAGTGGTTTGCGGATGCATGGTCAAATTGAAGTAGGGCACCTTGGCCGCGTGGAGCGCGTTGAATTCTTGAATCCAGCTGTCGAACGCGTCGCTTGGTGACTGTCGGTGCACCTCGAAGATTTGCCAGTCATCCAGCAGCCATGAGACCGGAAGCTCCACCACGCCAATCGACTTTCCTTCGAATTTGATCACGTAGGGCTTCTCATCGTCCATGAGGCTACTGTCGTACTTGAAGTTGAACTTGAGAAGGTTCTCCAGAGTGTATGGGCTGAACTCCCAGTCCGGCGCTCTGAAACCAGCGGGCCTCTGACCCGTCACCGCCTGTAGTCGATCGATGGTTTTTCGGAAGATCTCAGTCTCCTCGGTCTGAGAATTGAGTTCGGCTAGGTTCTCATGCCTGTAGCCGTGCGCTCCGATCTCATGTCCTCTCCGGGCGATCTCTTTCACGCTCTCGGGGTACGTCTCAGCCACCCAGCCTGGCACGAAGAAAGTTGATTTGATCGCATACTTGTCGAGTAGGCCCAAGATTCTGGGAAGTCCGATCTTTGGGCCAAACTGTCCTTTGCTACGGGCTACGGGTTCGTCTGGCCGCCCGCTGTATGCGCCTCGGACCGCGCTGTCCGCGTCAAGATCAAACGTGAGCAGAACATGGAATCTTCCCGCCTTCTCTTTGACCACCGGTTGCGCCTCCAATCATTGTAAGCAACGGGGGCAGCGCACATATGTCTTATAGATCGTTGATGAAGAGTCGCGGTTCCCGCGCCTAAGAAGGTCTGGCAGAGATTGGGATTCTGCTATCCGGAATACGGGCGGTTACGTACCGTCCTCATGCATGCGCCAAGCACGGAGCTAGATCTAGTCGGCCCAAGAACCTACGAGAAGTTTCTGTTCGCGGACGCGGTTGACCCAGAGCAATTTCAAGCGGATCATGCACGTTTTGTCGACGCTCTTCGTTCTGAAGGAGTGAAGGTGGTCCTGGTCAGCGAGGTGCTGCAGCATCAGCCTGAACTACTCAGCACTGCCGAGCGCCTCCCCAATCTAGTATACACGCGAGATACCGCGGCGACTACCCGTGCAGGATACGTTTTGGCCAGAATGAAGAACCCTGTAAGACGACGCGAGACGGCAATTGTTGAGGCTGCGCTACGCCAGCTGGTCATTCCGATGCTGATGAAAACGAAAGCACCCGCAACGATTGAAGGCGGAGACATCGTCTTTCTTGACGAAGAGACGCTGGTTCTCGGAGTAGGAAATCGAAGCAACCGCAATGGACTTCGCGAACTTGCCAAAGCCGCGACAGGAGCGGGGCTACGTAGGCTGGTCGCGGTTCCGTTGCCGCCGTGGGTCATTCATCTGGACGGGACCATGATGGTTGTAGACCGAGACCTAGCTATTGTTCACAGAAGCTCCCTGAAAGGCACCGCATCCGTTCTTGAGGAAGGGAAGCTAAGCGGCCGTGTGAGATTTCTTGATTTCCTGAAGAACACTGGAATGAGATTGATCGAGGTCACGGACTACGAGAGGCAAAAGCGTGCGACAAACGTCATAGGGATTCGCCCTCGCAAGGTTATCGGGTACGCGGGAAACGCAAGGGTGAAACGAGAACTCTCCCGTAACGGGGTCGATCTTGTCCAAGTCGAGGGCGACGAACTGATTCGCGGATTTGGCGGGCCACGTTGCATGACGGTCCCGCTTCTCAGAGACTAGCTTTCTGGGTCATCGCAGGGTCACGAGGCTCATGGATGATCTTTACAGCGGTCAGCCGAGTCCACTCGTGAGCCCCCTGAGCGTAGCTCGAACTGACCGCATCGAAGCATTAAAGTAAGAAAACTCTTACATATGGCCGGATGGGTTTTGCGGGCAGGCACAACTCGAGTTTCATCCAGAGGTCAGGTAGTGATACCGGACGCTGTGAAGAAAGCAGCCAAGATTCGTGAGGGTGAAGACCTCCTCGTGGTAGCAATAGGCGACACAATAGTCATGAAGAAACTCTCAACGGTGACCTTCGAGGAAGTGGCCAGGCCGATCTGGCGAACCGTTAAGGAAATGGGCCTTTCAGGAGAAGAACTAGACGGACTCATCGAAGAGGCAAAGGCCGAAGCTCGTTCTTGACACCAACGTCTGGGTTTCAGTTTTCTTGGCCGAAGGTCCGCCGTCGAGAATCGTTCAGATGGCAGAGAAGAAACAGGTCGAGATAACAACATCCGTCGAAATTTTCCGCGAGATTAACCGAGTGCTCCAATACAACAAGATAAGAAGAATATTGCAGCACAGTGGGACGAATGCAGCCGCCGTCATGGCTACAATCATCCGTCTATCCTCGATGGTGGACGTGAAGAGAAGAGTCGACGCAATAACGAAGGATCCCTCAGACAATCATGTACTCGCCTGCGCGAAGGAAGCGGGCGCACATTTCATAGTCTCTGGTGACAGGCATCTTCTCCGGCTTGGCCAATTTGGAAAGACAAGAATAGTTACTGCATCCGAATTCAGTGAGCTGAGAAGAATTCGCAAGACCTAGGCCCCAATGAGTACGTCGCTCAACTGGGCAAGGCGTCTCGCAAAAGCCGCTTGATGACGTCGTACGATGGATTCTCAGTTATTAGTACGTCTTTCCAAGCAGAAGGCTGAGATGCCATGATTGCGCGAATCTGGCGTGGTGTCACGCCTAACTCGAAGAGTGACGAATACCTCACCTACGTAATGGAAACGGGTGTGAAAGACTGTCGCGCCACAGAGGGAAACCGCGGAGTGTACGTTTTGCGAAGAACTAGCGGTGGGCAGGCAGAGTTCCTCTTCATCTCTTTGTGGGAATCGTTCGACGCGATCCGCAAATTTGCAGGTCTTGACATCGAAAAGGCCGTCTACTATCCCAAAGACAAAGACTTCCTACTAGGGCCTGAGCCGAACGTCACGCACTATGAAGTAATGGTTGGGCCGCAGAGAGATTCACAGAGCCTGTAAACGCGCAAAATCCGACACCCTACTGGCAGAGAATGAGACTAGTCCAGCCCAGATTCTTCCCAACGTCCCAAGTCTAGGCGAGACCTGAACTAGGCTCATCGTGCGCACAGACCGCAATGCGGAATCTATTCATCCAGTCAAACGAACCTTGCCATCTTAAATTCAGAGAACGATCTCCGGTCAGCCACGCAGGCAATAGGATCGGAGTCGAAGTGTTATGGCAAGGGCCATCGTGTCGATCGTGAAGCACAAGAACGCCGATCTCGCGGCGAAGAAATGCGTCGAAATGGTCGGCGGACTGGAGGGTAAGATCGAAAAGAATGAACGCGTCCTCCTAAAGCCGAATCTTGTCTACGGCGCCACCTACGAGACAGGTACAACAACGAACCCGGTCGTGCTGAGAACTGTCATCGAATTGATTGGACCGTTGACGAAGGACATAGCGGTGATCGAGTCAAACTTCGGCACAGTTCCCATTCCCGAAAGTCCAATGCCAATCTACAAAGAGGTCGGAAAAGTCTTCGATCAGCCTCAATATCAAGCTCTGAAGAGACTTGGCGTCAATTTCATCGATCTTGGAAAGGAGAAACAGCAGTCGTTCGATCTGACGGCAAACAAGATTCTTGACAAGATCAACATTCCGAAAGAGCTCTATGACGGTGCGACGCTCGTGAACGTTCCAGTGTTGAAGAGTCATGGCATAACGACTGTGACGCTGGGGATCAAGAATCTCTACGGTCTAATCCCGAACCCGCCTATCAGAAACCGGTTGCATGGCACAATCTCAACCGTCTTGTCGGACTTGGCTGAATTGTTCTCATCCATCTTCACGGTGATAGACGGAAGCGTAGGAATGGAAGGGCCCACATCATGCATGGGCGCGCCCGTTGGAAGCGAACTGATGATCGCCAGCGGGGACATCGTCGCAGCAGACAGCGTCGGAGCCAGGGTCATGGGATACCGTCCTGAGACAATTCCCCACATAGCCGAGGCGGCGAAACGAGGCTTGGGAAACCTTGATGACATAGAAGTCAAGGGCGAACCCATCGAGCAAGTTGCAAGGAAATTCAACATGGACGCGCATCTGCCGCTCAATATTGTGAAGAAAGTCAAGGAGCTGGGTGCGGCAAGCGAAGAAGATTTGATCTCATTGTATGCGAGTGAGACCGATCTGGTGAGGAGATATCTCAAGGCATTTCTGATGTGGGGCCCCTTGGTACGTGAAGGGGAAACCTACAGATTCGACCGCGGCCTTCTTGAGAACTTCATATGCAGAAGGTGCGTTCAAACCGGAAACGAGTTCTGCGACGGGTGGAAACAACTCTAGATGTCTCCAGGCTCTGCGCGAATTGAACGCGGTTCCTCGCAGAACCGAACAGTCCATTGAGGATTAGATTCGCGAGTGCCTTGGCGTTGAAAATCAAAGGCGTCTTGCCCGTTCTTCAACTGCCGTATAGCGACAACTACGAAATTGATTACGACACCTTCCGCAAGGAGATAGAGTGGGTTTTCGAGCAAGGCGTTCATGGCGTCACGCTTGCAATGGTCACCGAGACGCTACGTTTGACCGATGCCGAACGCGACGCGATGGTCGCCGCGGCGGTGAAGTTCACCGCCGGCCGAGGACCGGTCATCATGAGCGTGGGCGACGAAAGCATCCAGCAGGCACGGCGGCACGTGCGGACAGCGGAATCGGCGGGGGCGGATGCGTTGATGGCTATTCCGCCTAGCCTCACACGATGCGATGCCACTGGCCTGGTCGAGTACTACGAGGCCATCCTCAGCGCCACCAAATTGCCATTGATCATTCAGGACGCGAGCGGCTATGTCGGCAACGCGATCCCGATTTCAGTTCAGGCGGAGGTTTTCGATGCCCACCCCGACCGCGTAATGTTCAAGCCCGAGGCGCAGCCCATAGGCCCGAATCTCACAGCACTTCACAGGGCCACGGGCGGACGAGCGCAGGTGTTCGAGGGCAGCGGCGGAATCGCCCTTGTCGACAGCTATCATCGCGGGATCGCAGGCACCATGCCGGGCGCCGAGGTCTGCTGGTCGGTCGTCGCTTTGTGGAACGCACTCGAAAGAGGTGACGATGCGTCCGCCCGGCGCATTCACGGCCCGCTGGCTGCGATGGTCTCGATGCAGACGAATCTCGACGCTTTTATTGCAGTCGAGAAGTTCCTACTGGTACACCAGGGCATTTTCAAGAACACGCTAGTCCGCGGCCCGGTTGGTTTTCGCATGGACGAGGAAATGAAAGCCGAACTGTTGCGGCTGTTCGATCAGCTCAAGGCAGCCGTGAGAAATTTACCCCTGTGAATAGACGTTTTGAGGTTCAGTCTGGTCTTTGCGGTCTACAGTATTAGACCAGACAGGATGGCTGCAACGAGGATGGCTGGTAGGAAATCTGCGACTTTGATCTTCGCCACTTGAAGAATGTTCAACGCGATGCCGATTATGAGTAGGCCGCCTATTGCGGTCATCTCATTCACCATCGACATGGAAAGGTATGACTGAAGCATTGCGGCCCCGATCGTGATGCCGCCTTGATACGCCGCGACAGGCAGTGTGGAGAATAGAACCCCGACTCCAAGGGTCGAGGCAAATGCGACCGACGCGATCCCGTCCAGTCCAGATTTCGTCAGGAGAACCGAGATGTCGCCACGTAGGCCGTCCTGAAGCGCACCCACGATCGCCATCGGCCCGATACAGTACAGGAGAGTGGAGGTCACGAATGCTTTCGCGAATGTTCCGCGCTCCTTGCTGAACCTAGCTTCAACTCTTGCTCCAAACCTTTCCAGTCTCTCCTCAATTTGGAGTAGCTCGCCTAGCACTCCGCCGATCACGGTGCTGACGAGGACAATCAGCACGTTCTGGGTCGCTATCATCATCTTCGCGCCGATCAGCGCAGTCACGAGTCCCAGCCCCTGCATAGCGATCAAGTTGATTCGTTCGGGCATCCTCCGATTCAACATGAGACCGACAAACGTCCCAGCAACGATAGCTGCGACATTGAAGATGGTTCCGAGTAACATGAGCGTTCGTCTTCGAGCGTCTCTTGTCTTGAGATCTTCCGCTACTAGGGGCGGATTGGTTCTTAAATGAACTCGTCTCGTGATTCGGGGCGAAGCATTGCTGATGTCGTTGAGTTGCGCCGTGCAACAGTGAATCCGTTGTTCGCTCGCTCGACGACAGTGGAGGTGAATCGTGGTCTAGAGGTTGACTCTCCTAAGGATCGCGTCAACTCTGACTTGATGGCGGAATCCTATTTCAGCCAACGGTATCCCCATCGCCAGAGAAAGCAATTCCGTATGGTAGATCACGGGCACGCCATAGACTTCGCCAAATGCCTTCTCGATCGCAGGCTGGTTTGTATCATATTGTATCATACACGCAGGACACGCAACGAGAAGACAATCAGCTCCTGCCTGTTTGATCTTCAGGAGTTTCTCCCGAGCCATAGCATAAGAAGCGTTTTCGTCCACCGAGCTTATGGGGCCGCCGCAGCATAACATCTTCCTCACGTACTGTACGCTCTCGGCGCCGGTCGCTTCGACGAGTCGGTCGAGAAATGTCGGTCGCTCAGTATCCTCGACACCCGTCACCGCGCTGGGTTTCAGCAGGTGGCACCCATAGTGAACCGCCACTTTCAAGCCCGACAACTTGTGCCTCACGGACGACTCGATCTTCTCGAGTCCTATCTTGTTGCAGAGCACGGTTAGCGTGTGCTCAACTTCTACCTCTCCCTTGAGTTGGCGGCCAACCTTCGAAAGCAGCTTGTTCGCCCGCTCCTGCTGTAGCGGGTCTTTCCTCAGGCTACGATTAGCAGCTCTGAGGGTGTGATAACATCCGGGGCATGGTGTCACGATACTCTGTTTCATCTCTTCAGCGATGGAGAGGTTCCTTGCCGCCAGACCTAGCCAGGCTTCCCTGCCGAGCGCTAGGACCGCATATGGTTCAGGGCAACAGCTCGACCCTTTCATGTCTACAAGCTCTGCTCCAAACGCTCCGAGGACTCGCTTATCCGCGGCCTCGATGTAGGGCATCCGATTGGAAACCCAACAACCTGGAAACCAAGCGTACCTAGACTGCTCTATCATTTCCTTTGGTCCTCGCTCGCTCGGTCCAGCCTGCAAAGTTCGTAGCTTCAAGGATCGCTCGTACTTCGTCGACATTGGCGGGGATGATAGGTGAAAGGTTCAGTTTCTCTCTCCAGATCAATCCGGCCCGCGAGACCGGAGTAGACTGCCCCGTCTCGGCGATTCTTCCAGCTCGCTCCAAGAGCAATTTCGGAATCCTGCCTTTCTCGGCCGCCAAGTTTCTCAGCTCGACCAGTAGTTCCGAGACCTCGATTCTTTGCGGGCACCTTTCGAGACAGGACTGGCAGGAGGTGCAGAGCCAGACTAGCTCAGAGGAGAGAATCTCATCGTACTTTCCAAGGATTACAGTCTCGAGCATGCGCCTAGGATTGTATTCTGGCTTGACATACGCGACAGGGCACCCGCCCGTGCACACGCCACATTGGTAACACGTCGCCAATTTCTTGCGGTAGGTCTGATCCGCTGCCACTGCGCGTAATTTCTCGCCTGCGCTCGACACTTGACCTCCTCCAGATCTGTCTACGTGTGTACTGCCTGCGCTGGGATGACCGTGTGTCTAAGCATCCTCTCCAGATTCGGCTTGGCCTTGGCGTTCTCTGCTTGTATCTTCTCGGTGCCGAATGCTTTGAGTTTCTTGTCTAAGTCACCTACAAGTTCGGCGAACTTCTGGCCTTCCGCCGCGGAGATCCATTCGAGTTTGAGTCTTTCTCCGCTGATGCCCGCTCCCTCTAGGACGCGTCGGAGTGTTTCAACTCGTTTCTTCGCCCAGACATTTCCGGATATGTAGTGGCAGTCGCTTCCCATGTCTGTCAGCCTGCATCCCGACACGAGCACCATGCCGGCGCCCGTCCCGAAGGCGGCCATGACGAAGTCCTTGTCAATTCGGCCCGAGCACATGACTCTGACCGTGCGCACGTTCGGAGGATACTCGAACCGGCTTGTGCCGGCAAGGTCCGCGCCAGCATAGCTGCACCAGTTACACAGGAACGCTAGGATCTTCTTCTCTGGCTCGTTCCGAAGAAGTTCTCGGATCTGCGACATTATCTGTTCATCAGTGAAATGCATCTGAGTTATCGCGTTGTGAGGACAGTCAGCAACACATGTGCCGCACCCGTGACATTTCGCAGGATTGACCACAGCTGCGTGCCCGGGTTCTAGGGTAATCGCTTGGAACGAGCATCGCGTCGCGCAGATTTGACATGCCGATTTGGGATCTCTGCCGCGGATGCAAAGATCTGGTGAGATCACCGAGACGATCGGCTCTATCAGCCACTTGTCCTTGGAGAGAATCCGTGCGGCTCTTGATGCCGCGGCGCTACCCTGCGCAACGCTGAACGGTATATCCTTGGGCCCCTGGGCGGAGCCAGAGATGAAGATGCCGCTCGTGGACGTGTCTATCGGCTTGAGCTTCGGATGTGCTTCCAAGAGAAAGCCTGAGCCGTCGGTTGTGACGTTCAAGGTTCGCGCAAGCTTGTCCATTCCGACGCGTGGAACGGCTGACTGAGAGAGCACAACCATGTCGGCTTCAAGGCTCATCGCTCTTCCCGTCATCTGGTTCTCGGAGAAGATCACAGGGTTTCCTGTGTTTGGATCCTCTGAAACCTCGGCCGGCTTTCCACGTATGAATGCAATTCCCATCTCACGTGCCCGGCGGTAGAATTCCTCGTATCCCTTGAAGTTGGTCCGCATGTCGATGTAGAAGATTGTGATCTCCATGTCCGGATAATGGTCTTTCAGGAGGACGGCGTTCTTGATCGTGTACATGCAGCAGAAGCCTGAGCAGTACGCTCTCCATCGCTCGTCCCTGGATCCCACGCACTGAATGAATGCCACACGTTTCGGTGTCTTGCCGTCCAATGGACGGATAACTCTTCCGCCGGTCGGTCCCGCAGCGTTGATCATCCGCTCGAGTTCCAGACAGGTCATCACATTCGGGTAGACGCCGTACCCGTACTCTTTCACTGCCGAGGCGTCCAGCAGGTCATAGCCAGTTGCAACTATGATCGTGCCAACCTTGAATTCAACTATGTCAGGTCGCGCGTCGTAGTTGATCGCCTGCGCTCCGGATTTATCGCAAGCTTCCCTGCATTTCGAGCAGGCCAGAGGGACTAGACCCAAGCAGTCTCTATCGTCTAGGACATATGACGCTGGAACCGCTTGCGGGAAAGGCGTGTAGATTGCTTTCCTCCAACTAAGTCCAGCCTCAAATTCATTCGGAACGTCAACTGGGCATACCTTTGCGCATTCGCCGCAAGCGTTGCACTTGCTTGGGTCCACGTACTGCGGCCTGCGAACGACTCTGACTTGGAAGTTTCCCACGTAGCCGTCCACGCGGTCAACCTCTGAGTACGCAAGCAGTTTGACGTTCTCTCGGCGCGAGACATCAACCATCAACGGGCCAAGAATACAGATCGAACAATCCAGCGTCGGGAAGGTCTTGTCCAGCTGCGCCATTCTGCCTCCAATGCTCGGCTCCCTCTCGACGAGATGGACATTGAACCCCATGTCCGAGAGGTCTAGCGCGGCTTGTATTCCTGAGACTCCGCCTCCGATGACGAGGGCGCTCTGTTCGACAGGGACCTCTATCTCCGTAAGGGGCTGGAGGAGTCGAGCTTTCGCGACCGCGGATGCGATGAGGTCCTTCGCCTTCTCGTTAGCAGCCTCGCCGGCGTGTGGGTGACACCACGAGCAATGCTCGCGTATGTTCGCCATCTCGAAGAGGTACGGGTTCAGTCCCGCTTCAGCGACGCATTTCCTGAATGTGGGCTCATGCATGCGCGGCGAGCATGCTGCAACTATGACCCTATTGAGTCCGAGTTCCTTGATGTCCTTCTTTATCAGCGCCTGTCCCGGATCCGCGCACATGTACCTGTTATCGCGAGCAACTTGGACATCTGGAAGAGTGGATGAGTATTTCGCGAGGGCTTCGCAGTCAAGGGTACCAGCTATGTTCAAACCGCAGTGACAGACGTAGACTCCGACCTTGCTAGGACCTGAGCTTGGGTTCAAGACCAAGTCACGTCAGGTAGATCAGCTACGCGCATATGATGCTTCCTGCGTCGTGACGACTTGTTCCTGGCCTAATTTTCGTGCGTACTCGTAGCCGGTCCTGAAGGCGTTGACGTTCAGCTGCTCTGTGCCTCGCGGAACATATTTCGAGATCGCCTTCTCCACGGAAGCGCTGTCTAGCATGTCGGTGAGGCCGACTATTGCGCCGACCATCACCATGTTTGCAACTATTCGTTTGCCGAGCTTCTCGGCCATACGTGTGGCAGGCACGTGGTAGGTCTTCACCGAGTGGTTCGCGGGGTCTTCTTGGACGAGATCAGGGTCGATGATGACGACAGCTGTTCCATTAATGTCGGTGATGTTCTTTCTGTAGGCCTCTTGAGACATTACCGCGACGAGGGTGGGTTTTCTGACCTTTGGGTAGTCGATCTTCCCGTCTGAGACGATGACCTCAACCTTCGACGCTCCTCCTCTAGATTCTGGACCGTAGGATTGAGTGAGTGTCACGTTCTTCTCTGCGAATATTGAGGCGGCTCTGCCGATCATCACGCCGGCGGTGACGATTCCCTGTCCGCCGAGACCGGCGATTCTGATCTCATAGCGCGACATTCGTGAGCTTTCCCTCCTTCTCAAGCGCAGCCTGGATCGTTCGTGTCTTCGCCCAGAGCAGATCGCTAAACTCGCTCTTTTCGCTGTCAACGAATTCTCCGACGACAATCTTGTCGGGCTGGACGACCGCCTCGATAGGGTCGATGAACGGGCGAACTACGCTGACTTCTCTGAGCCACTTCATGTTCACAATCGGATCGGCGAGTTTGTTTCTTCGACCGTACTCTTCGGGGCACGGGGTTATGACCTCGACGAAACTGAATCCCTTCTTGTTGATTGCCTTCTTGATGGATTCCCTGATCCGCTTGACGTGAATCGCTGTCCAGCGTGCGACGTAGACAGCGCCCGAAGCTGCTGCTAGATGCGCAAGATTGAATGGGTGTTCAATGTTTCCGTACCGAGTCGTTGTCGTGTATGCATCGATCGGCGTTGTCGGTCCCGACTGGCCGCCCGTCATGCCGTAGTTGAAATTGTTCGAGCAGATTACCGTGACATCGAGATTCCTTCGGGCCGCGTGAATGAAATGGTTTCCTCCGATGGCAAACAGGTCACCGTCCCCACTAATCACAACAGGCTTCAGGTCCGGCCTTGCGGCCTTGATCCCTACCGCCAACGCGAGCGGGCGACCATGGGTCGTGTGAAATGAATCCGTGTGAGTGTATCCGGAGATCCTGCCTATGCACCCAATCCCGGAGACAACGACGAGCTTGTTGATGTCGTACTTCATTTCGTCGAGGGCTCTCAGGAACTCTCCTAGTATGACTCCGTTGCCGCAGCCGTTGCACCAGATGTGCGGGATCATGCCTGTCCTTGTGTAGTCTTCCAATGGATGATGAACGCGAGACATGGTCTCTCATTCTCTCGATCTAGCTGATCGCATGAGTCAGGATTTCGTGCGGAGTGTGAAGCGCGTCACCTAGTTTCGGCAGGAACGTGACTTTATGGCGCCCAGCGCATCTCTCGACCTCGCGGACAAGCTGGCCGTAGTTCATCTCCGGCACTAGGATCCTCTTGACTTCCTCTCCTACTTGTTCGACGACTTCATCCGGAAACGGCCAGAGCGTAACGAGTCTAAGAAGCCCGATTCTGATCCCTTTCTCTCGTCCCTCGACCACAGCAGAGAGAGCGGATCTCGCAACGCTGCCGTATGCTATGATGCACACATCTGCATCGTCTAGGAAGACTCGCTCGACTTTCGTTATTTTGTCCGTGTTCTTGCGGATCTTGTCGCAGAGTCTCTGAACCAGTTTCGTGTGTTCTTCGGGGCTGTCGGTCTGTGGATGTCCGGTCTCGTCGTGCGTCAGCCCGGTCGCGTAGAATCTGTAACCCGCACCGAAGGTTGCCATCTCAGGCACAAGGTCTTTCCCGGAACGGAACGGCAAATAGTCAGGCGGCGCGGTCGTGGGTTGTTTTCTGTGAACCACAGGAATCCTGTCGGGGCTTGGTATTGCCAGTCTTTCCATCAGGTGACCGACAATCTCGTCGGTCATTACGAAGGCCGGGCATCTATATGTCTCCGACAGGTTGAATGCTTCAACGGTGAGGTCGAACATCTCCTGCACGGACGAAGGTGCCAGCGCGATCACCTCGTAGTCGCCGTGTGATCCCCACTTCGCCTGCATCACGTCCTGCTGGCTGGTCTTGGTCGGCTGACCCGTGCTGGGGCCTGCTCGCATAACGTCCACTACGACGCACGGGGTCTCGGTCATAGCTGCGAGCCCGATGTTTTCCTGCATCAGGCTGAAGCCCGGGCCCGAGGTGGCCGTCATGGACTTGACACCGCCATACGACGCGCCGATAACCGCTGCCATTGAAGCGATTTCGTCTTCCATCTGGAGGTAGACGCCTCCAACCTCAGGCAGTCTCCTCGACATGTGCTCAGCGATCTCTGTCGCTGGAGTGATCGGATAACCCGCAAAGAATCTGCAGCCAGCAGCTAGGGCGCCTTCCGCGCACGCGACGTCCCCAAGTGCGAAGTACGTCCCGGACAGGGTGTCTCTTCTCAGGTTTTCTCCCTCTTCTTGTCAACTAGGAAGATGGCGAAATCAGGACAGATCTCTTCGCACACTCCACATCCAACACACAAGTCGAGGTCCTTAACCCGCGGTACGTGAGCTCCTCTCACATTCAGCTTCGTATCTTGCTCCAGAACGTCTCTAGGGCAGAACTCTATGCAGAACGAGCACCCTTTGCATCTGTCTTCAATGACGACTATCTCGACATCTCTGAGCTTCAGTTTCTGCGGAGCGGTGAATGGTCGGCTAGCAAGCTTTGTCGCAAGGCTCGTCTGTTTGGTAAGTTGGCTCATCAGATCGCGCTCCATCGGCACTGATGGGTTCGGGTGGCTTGCGACCCCTGTCTCAGCGAGTCGTTGTCATTCAGTTGGGTCCTGGGCTCCTACCAGCAAGTATTTTTCGTATTGCTGTACATATACTGCCCCTTACTACTCTACCCCCTGTATGTACATCCAATTCCCAATCGCGCCGAGGATACTTACTTTCTTGGCCATTCTGAGCTGGCGAAAAGCTCTCCCAGTAGTTTCGACCCGAGCAGCAGTCCGGATGTCCCTTACCTGTGGGATCTCAGCCAAGAGTACCTGAGCGCTAGCCCCGCCAGGAGTCCTCCGGCATGCGCTAGGACTCCGCCGCCAGAGAATATGTTCAGCCCGCCGTAGAAGATCATCCCCACAAGTCCGCGCACTCCACCCGCCGCAGCCAGCAGGCCCCAGATGGCTCCAGAGGCACCCAGGCCGATCGCGTCGCCCCCAAGCAGCAGAAACGCAATATCGCCTACGAGGCCGCTGGTGAGGTATGTGATCATCCAGCGCTTCGGTGAGACTTGCTCCTCTAGAGCCGTTCCGAACAAGAGTAGGAAGAACACGTTTCCTCCAATGTGAAGCAAGTCCGCGTGCAGGAACATTGCAGTGAAGAGCATCCATATCGCGCCATGCCAGACCTCTTGGTTCACTTGCAGGAACGGGTAGACCACGGTGAGGTCAGGTTCCAGGATGTTCCCCGCCAGTATTGCCTCGGTCACATAGACGATCACGAGAATTGTGGCCATCCACAGTGTTGGAGATCCAGCCCAGCGCGAGGTCGCTCCAGAAGCCAAACTCAAGCCTTCGGTTGAGGACCCAACTTCTCCATGCATCCTGCCTTTGAATCTAATGATCAGACTTGTCAACGCGGTTCAGAATATGAAGAACTGTTTATCAGTTCAGGGTTTGATCTGATCCGCTACAGGTCCGCCTGTGACCAGTCTAGATGTCTCCAAGCTTGGATAGGAGGGATCTCCTGAACTTTCTCTGGACCTTCTCCAAAGGCTCGCCAAGCACTTCTATCTGTTCCAAACGGCATGTGCCAAGTCCAGCCTTCTCAGCCAACCGCAGGTGCTTCACCTTTTCTGGAGATATGCCCATGACAGCCGCGCCCACAGTATCCACGGCAACAGGGTCTGTTCCCGCAATGACCAGATTCATTTCCACGGGATTGCCGCTTGTTTCATGTCCCTCGCCGGCAATTACGCCGTCGATGACCGCTATTCGCGGCCTTGTGATCGAGGCCAAATCAACGATGTTCTGGTTCAGATGACGGTGCATTGAAGCCTTCGGTGTCATCGCTCCCATCATGTTCTTGATGCTCAGAGTCACGGTCGTTAATCTGTGAGGCTTGAGTTTTGGAACGCTGATGATTGTGCTCTCCAACACCGTTCTGGCTACTTTCACTTTTCTCAAGGTCACGGGATTCGGAGGAGCGACCTGAACCATTTCGTCTCTGTTGAGGTCAATCATTCTCACGTTCCATTTCTGTGCGATCTTGTCGACGCCGGCAACCTTGAAAGCTTCCAAGGTGTCGCCATGTCCTGTTCCTTCTCCGACAACGATATCCTTCACGTCGTGTCGTATCAGGAACTTGACTACTCCTTCTATCACGCGGCCGTCGGTCGTGATTCCAGTCGAAGGGTGTTTCGTGTTTATGTAGTTCGGCTTTATCAGAACGGGCTTCGCGGCAGGAAGAACTCCGGCTGCGTCTACGATCTCCAGAGCCTTGACTGTCATGTCAGGTGGGTCTGTGCCTCTCACTATTGCAACTTTGCTCAAAGCCGGCTCGGATCCGCTCGCCGATCACTTCTCGACGTAAGTAATGAGGATGCCGACTAATCGATCAAGCATATCATTGCAGTCAAATAGGAGCGCAGCCTAGCGGCAGAAGGAAATCCAGAAGATCTTCACGTGGATTCCATTACAATGGTTGTCAGGGTGGATCTTACTTTCTCGAGCCTGCGAACTTTCCAGGTCACAACTTCCTTGAGCTTGTCCATCGTTTCAGCTTCAATCCTTGCTACAAGGTCGTATACGCCATAGACTAGGTGCGCTTCCTTGACATTCTCGACGCTTCGAAGCGCCTTCAGAACGTCTTGCTCGCCTCCGGTGTCTATGTTCATGAAAACGAAAGCCATTGGCACAGGTCATGCCTCAGATTGGTTGTAGCTTTCGAAGCATTATGAAGGTTGCCCTCTGGGCATGTCATCGTCGAGCATGACGTCTCCAAGAATGTGTGGAAATCGGAAGAAAAGAGAAGGGATGGGATTTGACGCTCGCCTAGTTGAACGCGTAGGCTATCTGGACGTTAACAGTGTATTCCAGCTGTCCCGGCTGGATGGGCACTGGTTGCGCGGCGACTTCCTTGAGATCCATTCGAACAGGTGTGTAGTAGTAGCCCAGACTGACCGAGATTGGACTTACCAGCTTGACGCCCAGAGAATCCGCGATTGTCCTAGCTTTGTTGTGTGCATCTTTCACGGCCAAGTCGAGCGCCTGTGCTTGAGCCTGCTGTTCCTTGGCCTTGGAGAGGCCGAAGTAGACTCCGCTCACATCGTTCGATCCGTTCGAGATTGCAAGGTCAATCATCTTGCCGACGGAAGGTAGGTCGTTGATGGTGATTCTGATGCTGTTTCTCACGGAGTAGCCGACGAGCGTTGGCATCTGACCAAGTTCTTTCGCCTCTTGGTAAATCGGCTCCAGCCGATAGTCAACCGTTTGTATGTCCTTGTCAGCGATTCCGGCATTCTTGAGTGCGGAGATCACCTTGGACATCGCGTTGTTGTTCAGTTCCTCAGCCTCGGCGGCCGTCCCGGCCCGTGTGACTACGGTCGCGGTGAACCACCCGATGTCAGGACTCGTGGAGACGATCCCAACGCCACTCACCGAAATCGTCTTCTGCTCTGCTCCAGGCGGTTGAGGCGTCATCGTGGGCGGTCTGTACGACATATAGAGTGCAAATCCACCCAGAAGGCTCACCGCAACAACAAGGACAAGGACAAGCGCATACAGCCGTTTCTCTTGGGTTTCACTCATTCAATTCACCTCCATCATCAGGTGCGTACTGGCCGCATAGACCGACGCGTGTGATATGAATTCACATATTGGAACATGGTGTTCTAAACTTCGAATGCGCTCTCAAATCCCCAATTCACACATGCCAGCTAACAATATGAGGGCGCATCCTTGTGGTGTCAAGCTTTATCTCAGGAAGCCAAAGTATTGCAAATCAATCCGAGACACGGCGAACAGCTTGTTCAACATCAACATCACGAGCACAGTCCTAGATAGAATCGGAGCGGACGTTATGCGGCCCTACGAGCGCATCGGGCTTCTGATCGGCTTTCTTCTCGAAGATGGACTCTGGATCAACGACATTGTTCTTGGAGGAAACGAGGACTCGGAGACATCATGCATCCTCCCTGCCAGCAAGTTGGCGCGTGTCGCAGATGATGTGGTGAAGGGCAAGATAGACGGCAGGATCGTCGGCTGGTACCATTCGCACCCTGGCCATGGCATATTCATGT
>Ga0315314_1001140_pt1 | contig 24780 bp, 28 predicted proteins | sample TDP9_MG_FD_203631 | JGI IMG/M metagenome (GOLD analysis project Ga0315314, IMG submission 203631) | Freshwater sediment microbial communities from Lake Towuti, South Sulawesi, Indonesia - TDP9 | ecosystem: Environmental > Aquatic > Freshwater > Lake > Sediment | place: Indonesia: South Sulawesi... | reverse complement strand
AAGGTAACGCTGGAGGTGGAATCCCCCGGAACGGGGATACTCCGCAGGATCCTGGTCAAGGAGGAGGAGACCGTCCCCATCACCACCGTGATTGGCTACATCGCGGAGCCAAATGAGGCGATCCCGGAGGCGGAAGGGGTGGCTCCGGCCAGGAAGGAAGAGGTCAAGGTCGAGGCTAAGGAGAAGCCTGCCCCTGCTGCCGGGCCAGCTGGACCAGAGGCAGCCCCCGGGGAGCGCGTGAAAGCCTCTCCGGTGGCGAAGAAACTAGCGGAGGAACACCATATTGATCTCTCGCACATCAAGGGGACCGGTCCCGGAGCAAGGATCACCAAGGAGGATGTGGAGGCGGCCATTGCGAAGGCAGCAGTAGCAGCACCTGTGGTGGGGCGGGCCGCAGCCCCGGCGGCACCAGCCATTCCCGCGGAGGGAAAGCTCCAGGAGATGTCCTCCATGCAAAAGATCATCGCGGATCGCACCGTCAAGAGCAAGGTCGCTGCTCCCCATTTCTATGTGAGCTTGGAAGTGGATATGGCGAAGGCCCTCGCCCTCCAGGAGGAATTAAGGCCCAAGGTCCAGGTGGAGACCGGACAGAAGCTCTCCCTCACCGAGATCCTGGTGAAGGCCGTTGCGCTGGCGCTCAAGGAGGTTCCGCGCGCCCATGTGGCCCTGGAAGGGGGGAAGATCAAATTCCTGCCCGATGCCAATGTGGGAGTGGTGGTGGCGATGGAAGAGGGGCTCCTGATTCCAGTGATTCGGAAAGCGGACTCCAAGAGCCTGAGCCAGATCACCAAGGAGAATAAGGAGTTAGTGGCCAAGGCCCGGGCCGGACAATTGAAGCCGGAGGAATACGGGGGAGGGAGCATCTCCATCTCCAATATGGGGATGTTTGGTGTGGATCAATTCACGGCCATCATCAATCAGCCGGAGACCGCCATGGTAGCGGTGGGAAGGGTGATCGAGAAGCCCGTCGCGATCTACGGAATGATTGCGATTCGGCCCATGATGAACATTACCCTGTCCTGTGACCATCGCCTTCTCTATGGGACCCACGCCGCCGAATTCCTGGGGAAGCTGAAGGCGATCCTGGAGGGGCCAGATCCGCGACTGTCATAGGCCGGAAGGGAAAAGATGAAAAGGTACCGGATCGCGGTAGTTCCCGGCGATGGGGTGGGGCCCGAGGTGGTAAGAGAGGGCCTCAAGGTGATGAAGGCTGCCCAGGCCGTCTCCTCTCGCTATTCCCTGGAGTTCGCGGAATTTCCCTGGGGGAGCGAACATTATCTTGGGACGGGGGCCATGATGCCCTCGGATGCTCCTTCCACTTTGTCCACCTTCGATGCCATCTATCTGGGGGCAGTGGGTGACCCCCGAATCCCCGATGCGGTGACCCTGCACGGGCTGCTCCTTCCCATTCGCAGAAGCTTCGATCAATATGCCTGTGTCCGACCGCTCTATCTGTATCCGGGCGTCTCCTCTCCCCTGGTGGGCAAAGGGGCGGGCTCCATCGACATGGTCGTCATTCGGGAGAACACGGAGGGGGAATATGCGGATGTGGGAGGCAGACTCTATCCTGGCACCTCCCATGAGGTGGCGATTCAGGCGGGTGTTTTCACCCGATTTGGGACGGAGAGGGTGATGCGGTATGCCTTCGACCTCGCTCGGCAGCGGGGAAGGCGAAAGAAGGTGACTTCCATCACCAAGTCGAATGCCCAGCGCTTTGGGATGGTCTTCTGGGATGAGGTCTTCCGCTCGGTGGCAAAGGATTATCCGGATGTGGCGACCGAGTCCCAGTTGGTGGATGCAGCGTGCATGAATTTTGTGAGGCAGCCAGAATCCTTCGATGTGGTGGTGGCGTCCAATCTCTTCGGGGATATCCTCACCGACCTGGGGGCGATCATCATCGGCGGAATGGGCCTGGCCCCCAGTGCCAACATCAATCCCAATCGGACCTATCCCTCCATGTTCGAGCCCACCCATGGATCGGCTCCGGATATTGCGGGAAAAGGAGTTGCCAATCCGCTGGCCGCCATCCTGACCGGTGCGATGATGTTGGAATTCTTGGGAGAGACGGAATCAGCTTCCTCGGTCCGAAGGGCGGTGGCGGAGAATTTAGGGCAGGGTCGCGTCCGTACCCCGGATCTGGGGGGATCTGGCAGCACAGTCCAGGTGGGCGATGATGTGGTGGCCCGGATGGAGAAGGCGAAAGGAAAGGGGTGAAATGGCCAAGACCCGATCCATGGTGGTGACCCGCCCGGGTCACATGGAGATGCAAGAGTTTCCCGTGCCCCAGATCGGCCCGTCCGATTTGCTACTGCGGGTAGAACGGGTCTCTATCTGCGGGAGCGATCCCAATCATTTCCTGGGCCTTCAGGGCGACGAGGCGTTCCCCTTCATCCTGGGCCATGAGTTGGTGAGCTTCGTGGAGGAGATCGGGGCGGAAGCGGCGCAGGATTACGGAGTGAAGGAGGGAGATCGGGTGGTGGTGGAACCCTATATCCCCTGCCATCAGTGTCGCTTCTGCATGAGGGGCAACTATGCCCTCTGCGATCGCCGGAGGGTGTATGGATTCAGCGTAAGCAGCGCAAATCCCCCTCATCTATGGGGGGCCTACGGAGAGTTCATGTATGTGGCTCCCGGCTCCATGGTCCATCGGATCTCCTCCTCGCCTGCACCGGAGGCCGCCTGCCTCGCTTCCGTGATCGGCAATGGGATTCGCTGGGTCCGGACCAAGGGGCGGGCCCATCTGGGAAATCAAGTAGTCATCCTGGGACCCGGGGCCCAAGGCCTGGCCAGCGTGATCGCGGCCAAGGAATCCGGGGCCAATCCGATTATCGTGACGGGGATGAGCAAGGACGCCCACAAATTCAAGTTGGCCAAGGAATATGGAGCGGACTTCACCATCGATGTCCAGAGGGAGAATGTGGCGGAGCGGGTCAAGGAGATTACGAAGGGTCGGTTGGCGGATCTGGTCATCGAATGCACGGGTACCCCCGAGTCTTTGTGCTCCGCCTTCGGACTGCTGAGGCCCGAGGGTCGATTGGTCATCGCGGGGACCTTCAAGCAACAGGAGGTGCCCATCAAGCCGGATTGGATCGTTTTCCGGGAGCTGGAGGTAGTGGGAGGATTAGGTCAGTCCCTGGATGTGGCGGATGCGGTGAGGATCATCGAGTCCCGAAAATATGCCGTCGAGAAGATCATTACCCACCAGTTTCCCATGGAGAAGGCGCCTGAGGCCATGGAATTCTTTATGCGAGCCCCTGCCGATTCGATTCGGGTGGCACTCATACCTTAGAATGAAGGCAAAAGGGACAAAACCGATCTGGTGGGTCATCCCCCTCCTCTTCTTCCTTTGCTCCTGCTTCGGCCCGGCAAAGAAGCCCGTCCTGAGCGATGCCCAGCTCCTGCAGCAGGCGGAAGAGGCATTGGCGGCCAAGAAGTACGAGAAGGCGCAGGAGCTGCTGAGGAGGCTGATGGTCGAATACCCGGCGAGCGAGTGGATCCCGCGGGCCCAACTCGCTCTGGGCAGGGCCTATTATGAGCAGAAGAAGTATCCCGAGGCCAAGGCCGAATACCAGAAATTCCTGGACCTCCATCCGCGCCATCGAATGATCGACGAGGCTCACTATTACCTGGGCCTCGCCCACTTTGCAGAGATGTCCACCGTGGACCGGGATCAGTCCCCCGCCCAGAGGGCCTTGGCAGAGTTCCAAGCGCTCTTGAAGGAGGCCCCCGATTCCCGCTACGCGCCTGAGGCTAAAGAGAAGATCCAGGTTTGCCGGGAGAAATTGGCGGGCCACGAGTTTTTTGTGGGACGCTTCTACTTCCGAAAGGGAAGGTACAACGCGGCCCTCGGTCGATTCAAATACCTGCTCAGCCATTATCCGGGGACCAGCAGCGAAGAGAAGGCCCTCTACTACCTGGGTGAATCCTGCTATCGACTGAAGGACAAAGAGGGGGCGACCCGTGCCTTCCTGAGATTGCTGGAGGGGTATCCCAATTCGGACTATCTATCCGAGATTAGGGTCCGTCTGGCGGAATTGAAGCCCCCTTGATGCGGAAAAGGTCCCTCCTCTCCTTGTGGCTCCTGTTGGTATGGGGGATTTGCTTGGCCTCCTGTTCCCTGGATGAGGAGGCCCAAGTGAGAGAGGCACTGGAGGCCCGTCGTTTGGGACTGGAGAGGAAGGATATTGGGCTCTACATGTCCTCCATTTCTCCCCGGTATGGCCGAGAACAGGGCGCAGTGGAGCGACTGCAAAGACAAGCGATGCAGATGATGCAAGGCTGCGATTCGATCCAGATGCACATAGAGGATCGGCGCATCTTGATTTCCGGGGACCGCGCGGAGGCGTTACAGGCGTACGAGATTCGAATCCGAAGGGCAGATCAGGTGAGGGTGGTGAAGGGGCGGGAGAGAATCGGTTTGGAGAAGGAGGCAGGAGGCTGGAAGATCACCTCCGGCCTCTGAGAAAAGGTCGATGGCTCCGCTTCTGCTGTAGCGAAGGAGGGGATCATGGACATCAAGCAGAGTATTCAGAAGGCGACCGAGCTCTATCGGGATAATCAATATGGGGAGGCAGAAAAGCTTCTGGCAGATCTTGTGAAGCTCGCTCCGGGGTACGCGAATCTCCATAATATGCTGGGGGTGATCTATAGCCACAAGAGCCAATTCAAAAAGGCGATCCATCATTTCCGCAAGGCCCTGAGCATCAACCCCTTCTATACCGAGGCGCAGCTCAACCTGGCCATTACTCTGGCTGATACGGGAGCCTATGATCAGGCAGGGAGCGAATTCGGCAAGGTCTCCAAGAGGGAAAACGCATCGGCCTTCGACCTGAACGCAGCAGTGAGGACCAAGCTGGCGAGTACCCACATGGACCAGGGGAAGACCTACCAGGAGTTAGGCCTCCATGGGGAGGCGATTGACGAATACCGAAAGGCAATCAAACTCTGCCCCAGATTTCCCGATTACCATAATCGATTGGGCAGTGCCTATCGGGAGAAGGGGATGCCAAAAGAGGCGGAGGCGGCCCTTCGGGAGGCCGTCAAGATCAATCCCCGGTATGCCGACGCCCATACCACACTCGGGCTGGTCCTATTTGACCAGGGAAAGGTAGAATCCGCGATCCAGAGTTGGGAGGAAGCCCTACGGGTGAATCCGCAGCATCATGTGGCTCAGGTCTACCTCCGGCTGGCCAGAAGCTCTGAGGGTTCGGCTCGGGCGAAGAAACACAAGGAGCAGTAGGAAGATCAGGCTGCTCATCCTCTACGGGCGCGATGTCGTTCTCCCTCATTGCCGAGACCCGAAAGATCCTGAAGCAGCACGGATTTCGCCCGAAGAAGCGACTCGGGCAGAACTTCCTGGTGGACCAACAAGTGCTGGAAGCGATGGTGAAGGCAGCCGAGCTGAAGGGCCAGGAGACGGTGATCGAAATCGGCCCTGGCTTGGGCATCCTGACTCGGGAACTCTGCCGATCAGCCGGCTTTGTTCTGGCCATTGAGCTGGATCCCTCCCTTTTTGGCATCCTGAAGCAGGAGCTGGCGGAATTCCCCAACCTCTCTTTGGTGCAATCCGATGTACTGGCCTTCGATTTTGAGTCATGGCTGAGCAAACAGGATCGCAAAGGGAAGGCCAAGGTGATTGGCAACCTGCCCTATTACGTCTCTACTCCCCTGCTTTTTCAACTTCTTGAGCGTCGGGATTTCTTCTCCTTGTGGGTGCTGATGGTTCAGAAAGAGGTGGCTGAGCGTATCCGGGCAGGCCCTGGATCGAAGGACTATGGCTCCCTGAGCATTGCCCTCCAGCTCTACGGGGATGTGGAGCCGGTCATTTCCGTATCCAAAGAGGCCTTCCACCCTCGGCCCAAGGTGGATTCGGCTGTTCTGAAGATCAGGATGCGGGAAGAGCCGAGGACGAAGATTGAGGATGAATCCCTGTTTCGTGAGCTGGTGCGCTCCGCCTTTTCCCAGAGGAGAAAGATGCTGAAAAATGCCCTGGCCAACCAGATGTATCCAGGGATGAGGCAAGAGGTTTGGGACCGTGCCTTTACGGGCGCTGGGATCGCTTCCCAGAGAAGGGGGGAGACTCTGAGCATCGAGGAATTTGCGAGATTAGCCAATCATCTTTACTGGGAGAGGGAGAGAGATGTTTCATATCGCTAAGGAGGAGGAGATCAAGGGGGGGAAGGTCACCGACATCTATTTTGCGAGGACAGTCCAGGTGCTGAGGGCGAAAGGGAGAAATCCCCGGGCTCGGGCTGAGATCATCCTCAAGGGCTTTCCCTCCGGTTGGCAGTGGGGTATCTTTGCTGGGCTCGATGAGGCCTTGCACCTGTTGGAGGGGATCCCCGTGGACGTGGAGGCAATGCAGGAGGGGAGCTGGTTCCACACCCTGCAGCCGGTGATGGCGATCGAGGGCCATTACCTGGATTATGCCATCTATGAGACCGCCCTCTTGGGGATCCTGTGCCAGGCCTCGGGGGTGGCGACCAAGACAGCTCGTTGCAAGAAGGCCGCTGGAGGCAAGAGCATCATCAGTTTCGGGGCCCGTCGCATGCATCCGGCCATCGCCCCCATGATCGATCGCTCTGCCTTCATCGGAGGCTGCGATGCGGTTTCGGTGATTGCCAGTGCGGAGGCCATCGGAGAGACCCCCATGGGAACCATGCCCCATTCCCTGATCCTGATGATGGGTGATGTGGCGCAGGCAGCCAAAGCCTTCCACGAGGTGATCGATCCCCAGGTGAAGCGGGTCGTCCTGGTGGATACCTTCTGCGATGAGAAGGCTGAATCGCTCAAGGTGGCGGAGGCCTTGGGTAAGGACTTATATGGCGTGCGCCTGGACACCCCATCCTCTCGCCGAGGGGACATCTACAAGATCCTCCAGGAAGTCCGGTGGGAACTCGATTACCGCGGGTACGGCCATGTGAAGCTCTTCGTGAGCGGCGGCCTGGACGAGGAGGAAATCAGGAGGCTCCGGGATATCGTGGATTCCTTTGGAGTCGGCACTTCCATCAGCAATGCGCCCGTCCTGGACCTCGGCATGGATATTGTGGAGATCGATGGCCGCCCGGTGGCCAAGAGGGGAAAGATGTCGGGACGCAAGCAAGTCTGGAGGTGTCCCTCCTGTCGGAAGACGGAGGTGCTTCCCTCCCATTTGGCTCCCAATCCATGCTCCTGCGGGGAGAGATTCCTTCCTCTGCTTCGGCCCATGCTGCAGAAGGGGAAGTCGGTGGTGGAGGCGCCCACTCCGCAGCAGATCCGTTCTTCGGTGCTGGCGGAGTTGTCTTCTCTTCCCGGATGAGCCAAAGAGATCAGCCATGGACCTGTCAGTTCTGGGCGAATTCGGACTCATCGGTCGCATACGGAAGGGCGTAATCCAGCGGTGGCCCCAGTTGCTTCTGGGGATTGGAGGGGATGCAGCCGCCTTCCGGCCGAGCGAGGGATGGATCAGTTTGGTCACCACTGATCTGCTTCTGGAGGGAATCCACTTCCTCCGGGAGCTTCCATCCTTTCACCTCTTGGGCAAAAAGTGCCTGGCGGTGAACATCAGCGATATCGCAGCCATGGGAGGAATTCCTCGATTGGCTCTGGTCTCGCTGGCCCTTCCCTCTACGGAGAGGGTGGAATCCATTGATGATCTGTACGCCGGCATGGAGGAGGAGGCCGAGGAATTTGGAGTCACCATCGTGGGGGGCGACACCTCCCTTTCGCCGGGTCCCTTGATGATCAATATAGCCGTTCTGGGAGAGGCAAAGAAGGGATGCTGGGTTCAAAGATCAGGTGCCCAGGTGGGAGATGCCCTGATGGTCACTGGCGCCCTGGGAGCCTCCGCTGCCGGCCTGGAGGTGATCCGGGCCGCTGCCGAGGCGGATGAAGGGACCATGAGGGGCCAGCCCTTTTCCCAATGGAAGAGATTTCAGGATTTGAGTTCCCCGCGGAAGGAGGCATTTGAAGAGGCCCTTGATGCTCATTTCTTGCCCATGCCGCGGGTCAGAGAGGGACAGTTACTGGCCCAAAAGGGATGGGCGCATGCGATGATCGACCTTAGCGACGGACTGGGCTCCGATTTGGGCCATATATGCCGGGAGAGCAGGGTGGGGGCGAGGGTTTGGGAGGAAGAGATTCCCATAGCCGCCTGCGCCAAGGCGGTGGCCGAGGAATTGAACAAAGATCCTCTGCGCCTGGCGACGCGAGGCGGAGAGGATTACGAACTGCTCTTTGCAACCTCTGCCCCGGAGAGGGTGAAAGAGGCCTTTGCCAAGGCAAATCTGGCATCCGTGGCCCACATCGGGGAGGTCCTGGAGGAGTCGGCGGGGGTGAATCTCTTGCGGCAGGATGGTACCGCCTCGCCGCTGGCGGCAGGATTTGACCACTTCCTGATGCCCCGGGATTAAGGGTCTGAAGCAGTCTGAGAGAGGTGAATGGGGTTTTGCCCTTGACATGAGAGGGTTTTTGAGGTAATAGCTCGCAAAGGAATCTGGTAGACTCCGCACCTGAAGAAAGGAGGCATCGATGAAACTCCATTCGGATTTGCGGGGCATTCTGCAGGGTGCACTGCAGAGGCTCTCCTTGAGCTTGAAGGGGTTCATCGTCGTCGTCACCTTCTCCGAATCGGGCCGGATGAGGAGGTTTACCCTCTCCAAGAGACTCCTCTACTCCATCTGCGTCCTCTTCCTCCTGCTCTCCCTCTTCTCCACCTTCGTGTTCTTTAAGAACCTCGATTTCCTCTACCGAAACGCTCGCCTGGCCTATCTGGAAGAGGAGAACTCCTCGTTAACTGCGCGGCTGCAGGCACAGATTCAGCAGATCAATCAATTGAAGAAGGAGATCGCAGAACTCAAGGATTTTGAAGTCCAACTACGGGCCATCTCTGGCCTCACTCCCTCGGCGCAGCCGGTGGTGGGGACGGGAGACGGGGGAGAACGGCCATCCAGCTTGGTGTCTAAAATGAAGAAGCAAGATTAAGCCAGGGATAGTAGAAAAATGGACTCACTCGTGGAAGCCCTTCTAAACCCGAGCAAGGCGATGATGATAAAGATCGCCTCTTATCTTCCTCATATCCTGGCGGCGATCCTGATCCTGGTTGGTGGCTGGATACTGGCCAGGATCCTGAGGTTATTGGCCATCAAATTCCTCCTGGCGATCCATTTTGATGTCGCGGCGGAGAAAGCAGGATTCGATGATCTATTCGTCCGGGGCGAGATTCGGCAGTCTCCGGTGGAGCTGGTGGGGCAATTGGTCTACTGGATGATGATGCTGATCATCTTCGTGGCAGCAGTCAATGCCCTGGGGCTGCAGGCCGCCTCCTCTCTCCTCAACGATATGCTTCTCTATTTTCCGCGGATCTTTGTTGCTATCTTCATTCTGGTGCTCGGCCTCTTCTTCGCTAATTTCATCTCTGGGGTGGTCAAGGTAGGGGCCGTCAACTTGCAGTGGATGAAGGCAGATCTGGTGGGGCGGATGGCGCGCTATGTGATCATCGCGATCGCATCCGCCATGGCGTTGGAAGAATTGGGTATCGCCTCTCAGATTGTCACCGCCGCCTTCGCCATCCTCTTCGGGTCGGTCTGCTTCGCCTTGTCATTAGCCTTTGGATTGGGTTGCAAGGATCTGGTGAGCAGGTTCGTCTCCCAACATCTGGAAAAGAACCAGAGATCGAAGGAGAAAAACGAGGAAGAGCCATGATGCCGCTGGCGTCACCGCTTTTTCGCGAATGAACACCTAAAGCTGCAGGTTCTGGCGAACATGAAGATATTTGCGGCTTCCAAAGAGAGATCTGCTCACTCCCCGATGCAGATCCTGGTGGTGGATGATGAATCTCAGGTCCGCGAGGCCTTGAGGGATGCGCTATCCAAGAGCGGCTACCGTATCAGCACGGCTGCTGACGGACCGGAAGCGCTCGAGTTACTGAAGGAAAAGAAGTTTCATATGTTGATGGCCGATGTCTCTATGCCCCAAATGAGTGGCATCGAGCTGTTAGAAATCGCCTCCCAGATGCACCCGGACATGCCGATCGTGATGATTACCGGGTATGGGGATGTCCAGATGGCCAAAGACTGCCTGCAAAAGGGGGCTTCAGACTTCATCGCCAAACCGGTGAACATTCGGGAGCTTCCGATCATTGTGGAGAGGAATTTAGAGAGGCACCGCTTGGAGGCGCAGCGTCTCGTGGAGAAGGGCTCGCAGATCCTCTTCGAAGCGATCAAAGCCCTGGCGGCAGCCATTGACGCCAAAGACCCCTATACGGCAGGGCACTCTCATCGCGTCACGGAACTCTCTTTAATGTTAGCGGATACCTTGGACCTTGACCCCAACGAACGCTACACCCTGCAGTTGGCCGCTGAGATGCATGATGTGGGCAAGATTGGCACGCCGGAAGGGGTCCTCAACAAGCCCTTCGGGCTGACCGATGATGAATGGTTCTACATGCGGGCGCATACCGTCACGGGGGCAGAGATTGTGGGACATATCGAGGAGCTGGAGGGGGTGGCCTCGATCATCCGACACCACCATGAAAGGATGGACGGACTCGGGTATCCCGATGGCCTGAAAGGCGAAGCGATCCCCAAGTTAGCCCGAATCATCGCCATCACCGATGCCTACGATATCATGACCACCGGGCGCACCTACTGCCCCAAGAGACCTGAAGAGGAAGTCATTGCGGAGCTGTTGCTGAAGAAGGGTAGCCAGTTCGATGTGGAGATGGTGGAGGCCTTCGTACGATCTTTAGAGGTGAGGAAGGAGAGCGAACGCTTCAGGAAGGAGGGAGAGGGATCGAGGTGAAGGGCCCTCCCCTGCATACCCTCTCCGGCGGAGGAGCCAATTTCAGCCTCCGAATTCCAGGTGGCGATCCGGGTCCGGGATCCGCTTCTCTCGGTGAGCCGAGCGAACGGGATTTCCAAAGGCTTCGCGATCTGGTGCGAGAAAAAGGGGGGATCGATCTTGCCCTGTACGGAGAGAGCTATCTGAGGCGAAGATTGGCGATCCTGCTGAGGAGTAAGGGGTGTGCCAGCCTGGAGGAATATGTCAAGCTCCTTTCGGCAGATCCCCGGGAGATGGAACTCTTTCTCAATAGTTTCATCCTCAGGGTGACCGAGTTCTTCCGCTCCCCCACCACCTTTGAGGCTTTGGAGCAAAGGATCTTACCCGCCCTTTATTCTCAAAAGAGAGAGCAATTATCTCATGTGGTGCGCGCCTGGAGCGCAGGCTGCTCCTCCGGGGAGGAACCCTATTCACTTGCCATCATCTTGCGGGAGTCCTTGAAGAGGGAAAAGGATGGATTTTCCGTCCTCATCTTCGCCAGCGACATTGATCAAAAGAGCCTGGTGGATGCGCGGAAGGGATTCTTTCACCCCTCGAAGTTGAAGAAGGTGAATCAGGCATGGAGGGATACTTACTTCAGGAGAGAAGGCGAGGGGTTTGTAGTATCCGAGGAGATTCGGAGGATGGTCGTATTTCGGGTGCACGATCTGGTCGATCCTCTCCCCTATCGCAATCTGGATCTAATCCTCTTCCGGAATGTATTAATCTATCTCAAGCCGGATGTCCAGCGGAGCCTGTTGGAGTCGTTTTTTGAAATCCTCAACCCAGGGGGCTATCTCGTCTTGGGCAGGACGGAGGGAGGGGCTGGGACGGTGCCTTCCCAGTACGGGATAGCGGATATTGCGGAGAGGATCTACCAGCGGCCCCTGCAAGAAAGTGAGTAGCATCCCTTTAGAGTCCCCTCATCAGAGACCTGATGAGCCATGTAAAAGCAATGGATTCATCTCAGGGAGGGAGGAGGATGAAAATCTCGATTGGGAATAAGATCATATTGGCCTTTCTGGCCGTCATCTTCACTGTAGTCTTGATCAACGGAATTGCCGTGCTGGCCATGAAGAACATCGCGCTCCGGGAGTGGGTCGGTACTGCCTTGAGTGCCTTTTCCGCCCTGCTAATCGGTGCCGTTCTCTCTCTCCTCATCTCGCGAGGCATCACCAGAGAACTTCGCAATCTGGTGGCGGCATCGAAGAACATGGGAAGTGGTGATCTGACCGAGAATGTAAGGGTGGATTCCCAGGATGAGATCGGTGACTTAGCGGATAGCTTCAATCAAATGCTTGCCAGCCTTCGAGAGATCGTGAAAGAGGTGCGGTCGGGGATCCTTACGGTTTCCCGATCTGCCGTGGAATTGTCCAACTCTGCCCAAGAGATGAATGCCTCCACCGAGGAGATTGCAGCGACGGTGGAACACATGGCCAAGGGCGCAGAACAGCAGGCCTCTTTATTGGATCGAGCCTCCAAGCTGATGAGAGACCTGGCCAATTCCAGCAATGAGATTGCTGCCCGTGCTCGGGCAGCTGCGGATGCAGCCTCGGAGGCAGGATACTCCGCTCAGAGCGGGAGCAAGGTAGCCCAGGAGGCGATGGAGAAATTGAAGGGCGCCTTCGATGTGATGGAGTCCTCAGGCAGGGGAATCAAGGGCTTCTCGGAGAGGGTGGGGCAGGTAGGAACCATCGTGGATGTGATTACCAAGATTGCCCAGCAGACTCACCTTTTGGCCCTGAATGCCACGATCGAGGCGGCCCGAGCTGGCGATTATGGGAAGGGATTTGCGGTGGTGGCAGAAGAGGTGCGGAAGCTGGCCGCCGAGGTGGCCGCTTCCGCGGAGAAGATCTCGGATATTATCAAGGAGATCTGGGGGGAAAGCTCCAAGGTGCTCAATTCCATGGAAATGGCCGGCAAGGAAGTTAGCTCCGGAAGAGACCTTCTGGCTTCCATCGGTAGGGCCCTTGACGAGATCGTGCTCGTCGTGATCGACGAGGTCAAGAAGGTACAAGAGATTTCCCAGCTCACGCAGAGACAGACCCAGGGTGCGGAGCAGATGGTATCCACGATCGAGGAGATTGCGAAGGTGGCCATGGACAATGCGGCTTCGTCGGAACAGACTTCGACGGCGACCATGGAGCAAACGGCCTCCATGGAGCAGATGGCAGATGCCGCTCAGAGGCTCTCCATTTTAGGGAGGCAGCTCGATCAGAGCATTGCCAGATTCAGGGTGGATGATGCGCGCGTCCGATGAGCGCAATATCCCGAGGGAGGAGGAAGCCTCGCCAGGAGATGAGGAAGGGCGGGTCCGTCTCATCATCTTCAGGCTGCAGCGGGAGTGGCATGCCTTGAGGGCGGAGGAGATCCGCGAGGTGGTGCAGCGGACGCAACTCACCCGGGTGCCGAACTCGCCGATGGCCGTGGTGGGCATCATGAACCTGAGAGGCAGAATCCTGCTGGTGTTCGATCTGGATTGCCTTCTCGGCCTCCCGCAGGCGAACGAGAAGGAAAGGCCGCAGGTGGTCATTCTGAATCTGGCCGATCCGGAAATCGATGTCGGTTTCTTAGTGGATCAGGTGGCTCAGATCAGAGAGACATCGATGGGCCAGCTGAGGGACCTTTCCACTTCTGAGCTGGGCGAAGGGAAGGGTGCATTCTTTCGAGGAGCTCTTTACCAGGAGGGGTTACTCATCCACCTCCTGAACCCGGCCCCCATTATCTCTTCTTTGGTGCCTGAACTCGAGGAGGCGGTGGGATGAGTATTAAGGTGCTGGTGGTCGATGATGCGATCTTCATGCGGAGCATGATCCGAGATATTTTTGCCCGATCGCCCTTCGTGATTGCAGGGGAGGCAGAAAATGGCGCGGAGGCGGTGAGGCTGTATAAGGAGAAGCGGCCAGATATTACCACCATGGATATTGTGATGCCCGTGATGGATGGAATCACCGCCCTCAAGGAGATCATGAAGTTCGACCCCCAAGCCAGGGTGGTTATGTGCAGCGCCCTGGGCCAGGAATCCTTGATTGCAGAATCCATCGAAGCAGGGGCGAAAGACTTTATCGTCAAGCCCTTCCAGCCGAACAAGGTCCTCAGGGTAGTCATCTCCGTCTTGGGATTGGACGAAGATTTCCAGCCCATTCAGGAGAATATGTGACGGGCGAAATCGGGGCCAAAGGTATCCTTTATGGATCTCTCTAAGTATCTGAAGCTCTTCATCAGCGAGTCGCAGGAACATCTGCAGAAGATGGACAATCTCCTCTTGGAGTTGGAGAAGTCCCCCCAAGAGAAGTCCCTGGTGGATCACCTCTTTCGCGAGGCTCACTCCATGAAGGGGATGTCAGCTTCGATGGGTTATTCGTCGATCTCCACCCTCTCCCATTGCTTAGAGGGTTTTTTGGATGGAATCCGGAAGGGAACGCTCTCGGTAACCAAACAGGTAGTGGATCTGCTCTTTGAGGGCTTTGATCTTCTGCGCAGCTCCATTGAGGAGGTCAAGGAAAAGGGTGGCTCCATCACGGACCATTCGGTTTTTGTCGAGAAGGTGGAGTCCTTCAGGCGGGAGGAGGTGGGTGCTGAAGTGGCTGCCTCCCTCTCTGCCCCCGCATCGGCGCCTCCCAAGCCCTCCGCAACGATAGCACCCCTGGTGGAGGAAGAGGAGGATGCCATCCGACAGGCCCAGCGGTGGGCGATGGAGCGAGGCCTTCGCCTCTATTCGATTACCGTGCAGGTGGCGAGAGATGCCGCGATGCCCAACGCCCGGGCCCTGGTGACCTGCAAAAGGGTGGGGGGATTGGGGGAGATCCTGAGGGTCTCTCCCACCCTGGAAGAGCTGCAGGGAGGACATTTCAGTGGCTCCCTTTACATGCTGTTAGGAACGCCCAAGGCAAGTTCTGAGATCCAGGGGGCGATCCTGGCCCAGCCGGAGATTGGCTCGGTGGCGGTAAGAGATATGACCGGCGAGGAGGCTCCTCCTCCAGGGCGCGAATTGGCTCCTCCTGTCTCCTCTGCGGTCCCCCTTCAGATGAGGAAAAGCACCATGGTCCGGGTGGACACTCGGCTGCTTGACGATCTCATCGACATGGTGGGGGAACTGGTGACGGCGAAGGGAAGCCTGGTGGATTATCTCCCCCGACTTTCCTCCCTTTCTCTCCGGGACAATATTGATCAGGTGGACCGGCTGGTCTCTGGCCTCTACCAATTGGCGATCAGACTTCGCATGATGCCGCTCGATTTTGTGGCCGAGCGCTTTCCCCGGGCGGTCAGGGATCTTGCCCGCTTAAAGGGAAAAGAGGTGGATTTTGAGATCGTGGGTAAAGAGATCGAGCTAGATCGCGCCATCCTGGAGGAGCTTCCCGATCCTCTTCTCCACATCTTTCGCAATTGCATCGACCACGGCGTCGAATCGGCAGAGGAAAGGGTGAAAAAAGGGAAAACCCCCCAGGGTAAGCTGCGCATGGAGGCGAAAAGGGAGCGGGAGCGGATCCTGATTAGGATCAGTGACGATGGGCAAGGCATGGAACCCGCCAAGATCAAGAGGGTTGCCCTGGAAAAGGGGATCATCACCCGTGAACAACTGGGATCGTTGACCGATGAGGAGTCCCTCTATCTGATCACCGCACCGGGATTCAGCACCTCCCAGGTGGTCTCCGATGTCTCGGGACGAGGGGTGGGGATGGATGTAGTGAAGAGCGTCATCGAGTCCCTGGGAGGGACCGTGCTGATCGAATCGAAAAAAGATGTGGGAACCGCCATTACGCTCAAGCTTCCCCTGACCCTGGCGATCATCCAGGTCCTCATGGTGGGGGTGGGCAAAGAAAGATATGCAATTCCCCTTTCCCAGATTCATCGGACCTTCGAGGTCTCCCCGGCAGAGATCCAGTCCTCGCAGGGGCAGGAATGGATTGCGGGGGAGGAGGGGCTCGTTCCCCTCCTTCGTCTCGGTTCTCTCCTGGGAATCACCGATGGAAGGGGTGGTGGGTCGAAAGGGCCGCTGGTGGTCATTTTAGTGGATCGACGAGGGCGACCCACGGGAATGGTGGTGGACCAGTTGCTGGGATATCGGGAAGCTGTGGTGAAGCCGCTAAAGGGTGTATTGCGGAAAATCAAGGGCTTTGCGGGTGCTACCATCATGGGGGACGGCTCTCTGGTGCTGATTTTGGACCTCAACAGCCTTTAGTTTTGGGAGCCTGCGGAACTTGCATCTTTCCTGTGGAAGCGGATTGAGGATGAAGAATCCCTCTCCTCTCAGCTCAAGTCAGTTAGATCTCTTGAAAGAGAGCAGCTATCTCGGGATGGGCCATGCCACATCTGCCCTCTCCCAGCTCCTCGGTCACCCCCTGAGCCTAACGGTTCCACGAGTCTCTATTCTGCCTCTGGAAGAGATACCCGGCCACATTGGCAGGAAAGAGGAGGTAGTAGCGGGCCTGTATATCAAGGTCCGAGGGAATGCCAGGGGAAACATTCTGATCCTCCTTCCCAGGAGATCTGTGACCTCCATCATCCGGATGTTGACCGGAAAACAGACAGGCCAAGGGCTGGGCCTGAGTGAAGAGGAGAGGTCAGTCTTGAGGGAGGTCGCCAACATCTTAGCGTCGTCCTATCTCACCGCCCTGAGCAAGCAGTTGGAGGTTCACCTGATTCCCTCCATCCCGGGATTGGCGTTTGATATGGCTGGGGCAGTGATCGATTATCTCCTGATTGAATTGGCAAAGGCGGGGGGAGAGGCGATGATCATCGAGACCGATTTCATGAGCCTGGAAAACGAGATCTCGGGTCGGCTCTTTCTCTTCCTTGACTCCATGTCGATGGCATCGTATCTTGAACTTCACCCCTCGCTCCTCCCCGGCCCTATAGAAAGATGAGTCGGATCCGAGTTCCTTTCGCGAGTTACCTCTTGGCAGAGAACCCGGCCATCTTGGCCTGCCACGGGGTTGGCTCGTGTGTGGTGGTCGCCCTGTACGATGGGCAGATCAAGTTGGCTGCAGTCGCTCACATCATGCTTCCTGGTCGAAGCGACGGAGGGAAGAGCCTCCGTTCTGCTCATTACTCGGATCAAGCCATCGAGGCGATGATGGAGGAGCTGGCGCGAAGGGGAAGCTCGCGAGACCGATGGGTGGCCAAAATGGCCGGGGGAGCTCAGATGTTCCTCTTCTCTTCCCTTTTGGCCGATGAATCCCCCGGGAAACGGAATGTGGAGGCGGTCACGAGAAAATTGAACGAAGAGGGAATCCCCCTCATCGGGTCCGATGTGGGAAAGAACTTTGGACGGACGGTGGAGTTCCACACGGACTCGGGCCAGATGATCATCAGAACGATCTGCGAGGGGACGAGAGTGATTTAGGAGAGCTTTTCGGTGGTGGCCATTACTAACCCCGCTGGACCTGTCATCATCATGTCTCCATAGGGGGCAGGATAATAACAGTGGAGGCGAGTGTTCCTCGCCATCTCCCGCTGGGGCCCCGTGACCGCAATGAGAGCCAGCCTGGAGAGGCCCGGCGGGTGCTTCAGGTAGAACATCCCATGTCCCCCTCCCTGGAACACCTCTTCATCCCCCAATTTTCCTTCCACAAATCTCACCAGATTCTCCTCCAAAGCCTCCGGGCTGAGGGCCCGGGTATGGTGCTCGAAGAGCCCCAGGACTTGCCCCTGCTCGATGAGGGCAGCCATGGTGTGCCCATTCCCCACATTGACGCAGAGGAGGGGCCGCGATCGCAGAGCTGCTACCAACGGATCTGCAAAACATCCAGAGATCGCCGCAATGGAGGTATCCATCAGCAAGGGATTTGCCTGGGGTAATTGCCTTCGCGAGGCCCGTGCCGCCGCCTGCATCCGCAAATGGGAGGGAGGGATCTCTTCAGGCAGGAAGGCCAGCGAGGTCGGCCTTGGATCCCTCTCCAATCTCTCCTTCATCTTCTGTAGGCGGAAGCGCCGGTTGCTCATTCCTGGGGGGGAAACCCCATGGTCCTGCACCGCAATCGCCGCCACATCCATCTGGCTTAAGTCAATATCCCAAGGACCCAAGAGGGCTGCCAGGGAAGCGAAATCGATCTCTTTCAGGCGTAGGCGCAGGCCCGAGAAATCAGGAGGGGCCTGATCGACGATCTGGATGCCCTTCGCCCTTACCTCTTCCAGGTCGTTGCGCAGACTGAAGGCGGCCTCCTCGGTCATGAATACCGAACATCCTGAGCGAAGATGGGCTATAAGGGGAGGGAAGAGGCCTCCTCCTCCCATGATGGAGCCGTCCAGAAAGAGATCCCTCTTCTGGGGAAGGAGGGCTTTTAGTCGTTCTCGGAAGAGGGCGGTCGGAGAGGGAAGAACCAATTTGGGAGAATTCTCCGGGACTCCTCCGCTTTCATACAGGAGGATGTCTTGGGTTCCCACCCCAATATCGATGGCCAAGACCTTCAAGGCATCACCTCCCAGTGGAGAGTGACAGGATCAAAGGGGTTGTAATCAGGCTCAGCAGGCTGCTTATCAGGATCACCGAGGCGACCAGGTCGGCATTCCTCTCGTATCGTTGGGCCAGAATGAAGTTGACGACAGCCGAGGGCATGGAAGAAGAAAGGAGGATGATGGATCGGGTTGGACCTTGCAGGTGAAAGAGAGAGACGAACAGGAGAGCCAGGCTGAATCCGAGGCCAATGCGCAGGAACGCTCCGACGAAGGCGACCTGAGGTGAGTTCATGTTCGCGTTGCGGAGGCGATATCCCAGGCTGAGGAGCATAAGGGGGATCGCAGCGCCTCCCAGGATCTCAAAGGGCTTGATCAGGGTGGGGCTTAAAGGGACGCGGAAGGCCCCTAAGGAGATTCCCAGAATGGCCGCATAGATGAGGGGCAGGCGGAACACTTCACTCAGGTGGCCATGGCGAGAGACAATCATGACCCCCAGGGAATAGCTGAGGGAGGCGGAGATCACATAGTAGACGACGGCACGGGAAAGACCCTGTGGCCCAAAGGCGAGCAAGGCTAAAGGCAAGGCCATGTTTCCCGCATTCATGAACATCACGGGCAGGTACAGTCCTCGGCAATCGAGATGGAAAAGGCGCAGGAAGATCCAGGTGGCCAGGCCGCATCCCGATGTGACCACCAGGACGGAGAGGGAGATGGTCAAAAAATCGGCCATGATGACCTGGTTCTTGAGCAGGGAGGAAAAGATGAGGCAGGGGGTGGTAATGTAGAGGATGATCTCGCTCACCGCCCCCAGGTTGATATTCTTGACTCTCGCAAATAGCCAACCCAGGACAATGATGAAGAAGACAGGAAAAACGGTGGCAAAGATCATGGAAAGGGAAGGGCCCTATCTCTTCAACGCCTCGAGTTGCTTCTTTGCCTCTGCTGCCAGGGGGGATTGAGGATCCAGATAGATCACCTTCTGGAAGGCGGCCTCCGCCTTTGCTTTTTCGTCCTTTGCTAAGTAGGCAAGGCCCAGAGCGTATTGGAGTGCGATCTGGCGCTCGTTGATCTTGAGGGATTTCTCCCACTCCTCGATGGCCGCATCCGTTTGCCCCTTCAGCAGGTATACCCTTCCCAGCCCAGCGTGGGCTACCTCAGAATCTGCCTTGGAGCTCAAAGCCCGCCTGTACTCCTCGAGGGAGGAATCCAGATGGCCCTGCTGCAGGTAGGCCTCGGCCAGGTTGAGGTGGGCAGAATAAGCGCGGACATAATCGGGATTGGACAGGGCCGCCTTGAATTCTGCGATGGCGTCCGACCACCGCTGCTTCTTAAGATAGATGAGGCCCAGATTGTTGTGGGCCTCGGAGTTCTTCGGATTGAGCTTGATGGCCTTCTTCAGCCACTGGATCGCCTCGTCATCCTGTCCGTCCAGGGAATAAGCAGTCCCGATCCCGTAATGGTAATCGGACTCAGACGGGTTCATCTCGACTGCTTTCCCAAACTCAGAGATGGCCTGCTTATAGTTTCCACTCTCCAAGTAGAAGATTCCCAATTTGTAATAGGCATCGGCGGTCTGCGTTTTCTTTACCTGGACGCTGTTTTCCGAACAGCCCGGGCCGAGGATGAGCAGAGCCGAGAGGATGATCCAAAATTTAGACGATCGCATCATCGAACCTCCTTCTCCAGGGATTCCCCATTCCGTTGCTGTGAGCAGGGAAGCTGACGAATCTGGGCAGGATCTCCCCAGAAACCCCCTCAGCTTGTGCGCTGAGGAGACCGGTATTTTCGTATAGCCCGGTAGTGTTCCGCCAAGGTGGAAGAGAAGTGATGGCTCCCATTTCCCTTGGAGACGAAATAAAGATAAGTGGTGCGGGCCGGGGCAAGGGCAGCCCGCAACGAGGAGGCCCCCGGACTGCAGATGGGACCCGGAGGCAGACTGGGATGCCGGTAGGTATTATAGGGGGAACGGAAGGCAAGGTCGCGCCGGGTCAATCTGGTCTTGGTACCCTTCCTGCCAGAGAGGGCATAGATGACGGTGGGATCGCACTGCAAGGGCATACCGATCTTCAGGCGGCGGTGAAACACGGAAGAGACCAGATACCGTTCATCCCCCGATGGGGTCTCCGCTTCGATCAGGGAGGCTAAAGTGACTGCCTGGTGCCGGCTCAACCCCGATCTCCTGGCCCACCTCTCATGCTCGGGAGTAAAGACCTGGAAGAACCGCTTGACCATTCGATCGATGATCTCCTCCTCCTTCATCCCCCTCAACAAGTGGTAGGTATCTGGAAAGAGGTATCCCTCTAAATCGCGGGCTCTGATTCCGTAGCGCTGGAGTATCTCCAGATCGTGGCAGAGTCGCAAGAATCTCTTGGAATCCGCCAGATCCAAAGAATCAAGATACCTGGCGATCTCGTGCATCGTTTCTCCCTCGGGGATGGTCACCGTGTGATGAAAGATATCCCCCTTCTCCAGCTTGCGGAGGATCTCAAAGAAGGACGTCCCGGGTGGGAAGGCGTACTCGCCTGCCTTGAGCTGAGTGGCGGAGCCCCTCAGGTAGGCGAACATCTGGAAAAGCAGGGAACTCTTAATGACCCCCTTTTCCTTGAGGGTCCGTGCGATCTCCGATACCCCCAATTGGGGCTCGATCTTGACGATGCGGCCTTGTTCCCCAGCCCTGGCCAGCCTGCTCTGGTGGCCTCCGTAGAAGTGGAGGCCCAATGGTATCAGGAGCAAGAGGGTGAGAAGAAGGATGAGCCAGAAATGATCCCTGATCGGCTTGAAGTTCAATCTATTCATCACCTCGGATACATGAAATTTTGGAGGGGGAGAACGCGAGGCTGTCCAGGTAGTTTTGAAGGATGAGAATGGCGGAGACCCGGTCAATGGCCTCCCGACCTCGCCGGGACCGTCTGGCTCCGGAATCGATCAGGGCCCTCTTGGCAGCTACGGTGGTGAGCCGCTCGTCCCAAGTCTTCACCGGCAAGCCCAATTCTTTTCTCAAGGCTTCGGCAAAGGCCAAGGCCTTTTCGGCTTGGATTCCTAAGCTCCCGTCCATATTCTTGGGCAAGCCCACTACAATCTCCTCCACCTCCAGGCGACGGACCAGTTTTTGCAGGTAAGCCATGGATTCTCGTCGTTCCTTACCCCTGATGGTGCTCAATCCCCGGGCCAGGACCCTATGATCGTCGCTGATTGCCACTCCAATCTGGGCATCCCCCAGATCGAGCCCCAGTACTCTACCCATGCTTTGATCCATCCCTGCTGCTTTCTGCCTCCCGAGGAAAGGGTTTTAGGGGGCAGAAATTCGCTCGTTTATAGCAGAATTGAGGCAGGCTGTCAAGCAAAGCCCCATCGGATGGCGGCAACTTGGCTTGGGCCGCTTTTTTTGTTAAGATCGGCCCGCCCATGAGGAAGGAGGGAGCTGTATTGAAGAGGGATAGCAAGCGCCTTCGGCAAGCGGGGCCTCTGAGCCATTCTCCTGCCGGGAGGGGCGTGAGGAGGAGACTACTGAGGATCTATGAGGCGCTCTATACTCACTTCGGCCCTCAGGGCTGGTGGCCTGGTGATGGCTCATTTGAAATCATGGTGGGAGCTATCCTGACCCAGAACACCTCATGGAAAAATGTGGAGAAGGCGATTGCCAATTTGAGGGCGGCCGGGGTCCTTTCTCCGGAGAAGATGCTTCAGCTTGGGGAGGGAGAGCTCGCCGAACTCATTCGTCCCTCTGGCTATTATCGTGTGAAAGCGAACCGTCTCCGTCATTTCCTCTCCTTCTTGAGGGATGGATATGGATTCAGGCTGGAAGCGATGTTGCATCAGCCCATGGCAAAGATCCGGGCGGAGCTTCTCCAGGTGAAAGGGGTCGGTCCAGAGACCGCGGATTCCATCCTGCTCTATGCGGGAGGCTATCCCATTTTTGTGGTCGATGCCTACACGAAGAGGATCTTCGTGCGACACGGACTGGCTGGCGAGGGATCCAGCTACCAGGAATTGCAGGACCTCTTGATGAGCGCGCTCCCCCGGGATGCGCGCCTCTTTGGTGAGTATCATGCCTTGCTGGTGCGCTTAGGTAAGAGTCATTGTCTGGGTCGTCCAAAATGTCGCGGCTGCGCTCTGGAACCCATGTTGAGTGGGATCTCCCAAGGCTGAGCCGTCATCGGTAAGGAGGTGAAATCGAGGTTGAGGAAGATTCAGGTCAGGACCTCGCGGTCTTCAGAGATGGTAGATATCACCGATGAGATTCAAAGGGCGGTTTCCCAGGACGGAATGCAAGAGGGGATCTGCTATCTCTTCGTACCCCATACCACAGCAGCAATAACGATCAATGAGGGAGCGGATCCTTCGGTGTGCCAGGACATCCTGGGGAAGTTGGATCAGTTGATCCCCAGGGAAGACGGATACAGGCACAGCGAGGGAAATGCGGCGGCCCATATCAAGACGAGCTTGGTGGGCTCCTCGGTAATGGTCTTCTTGCAAGGAGGGAAGCTCTCCCTGGGGACCTGGCAATCGATCTTCTTCTGTGAGTTTGACGGGCCCCGGCAGCGTCAGGTCTGGCTCATGATGGCCAGATCTTAGCTGCCGATGGCCCCAACTGTCCCCTAAAAGTGGACTTCAATGGCCCGCGGAGGGCAGGGCATGACGCAGAGCTCGCAGGCTACGCACTTGGCGGAGTCGAAGGAGACCCTCATGATCTCCCGATCCATGGTCAAGGCTCCGGAAGGGCAAAGGACGATGCATGCCCCACATTGCGTGCAGCGGTCCTCCCTCCAGATGATATCTTTGCTCAAAGGCTGAACCTGGACTCCACTCTGAAGGAGATAATCCATGCCTTTGCGGTAGTCTTGCTCCTCCCCGACCAATTCCATCACCATGAGCCCCTCCTCGGAGGGTGTGATGCTGGCCTTGAGGATGTTGAATTGGAGGTTGAAGTCCTTGGTCAGGTGGTAAACGATGGGCTTATCCGCCAACTGGCGGGGAAACTTGAGTACGATCTTCTTGGCAGTCTCCATGGCTTGGTTCCTCTGGTCTGAACAGTCTGTTTGGTCTATATGGTCTCTCTGGTTGATCTGGTCATATGGTTCGGGTTTCTTCAATTTGGCCCCTCACTGCTCCGCGACAGGCCGTTCCTTCAGGGGGCGGAAGGAGATTCCCGAATCGGCCGAAGGCAGCGTCTGAGAAGGCTCCCCCAGTAAGAATTTCCCCCCTTTGATCCATTCTTTCAGGATCTGGGCGATCTCCACGGCCCGGGAATAGCTGGAGAGGGGGGCGGAGGGGACCTCTTTTCCCTGGATGGTCACCTTTCCGCTCTTCAATTGCCGATAGTTCACCTCTCCCAAAACCTCCGGCTTGTTCTGGGGATAGGCCTCAGAATAATCGACGATGGGGGCCCAGAGCTCCTCATCGGGGATCGCCGCGTAGGAGAGGATCTCTTCATTCAGGATGGGGATGGGCACGCCAATGCCGACCGTCAGGGATACCCCGTAGCCGTAGAAGCTCACTCCAACCAGCCAGCGGGGATCCATCTGCTTCATGTCTCCCAGCACCGAGAGGGTGCCTGCACCCCGCTTGGGAACCCCGTTTTCTCCCCGCAGGGCGGTGGGATTGTGTTGGGTTCCGTTCCAGACCACATAGCCGATTCCTCCACCCAGGAAGATGCGGGTGCCGATCCCGATGGTCTTATAGAAGGGGTCCTTCAGTAGCGGGCTCAATTGTCCGGCGCTGCAGTAATTGGCGTTGCCCAAGTCGGGCTTCAAGACCCCGAGATAGGTGTACCGGATTTGAGAGGATAGATTGACAGCCACATTGTAGTTCTGGTAGGCGTTGCGGGGGTTGAAGATGAAGGCCTCGTTGAGGTCTTTGATGTGGATCCAGGTGTGGAGGCGCTTACGAGGGTAGCAATGGGTGCCATAGGCGATGGCCTCTAACTGGACATCCTTTCCGGCCACCAGATCCTCGATGACATGGCCTCCTCCGTAGCGAAACTCTCCGGGGAAAATCTTGTTGGCAGGATCGTCGTCCGGGATCTCGGTAGCCCCAATATAAAGGTCCACCGCGGCCAGGCCGGCATAGGCATTCACGCCATTGAGCCAGGCCTTCTGTATTTTGATGCGAGGCTTCGAGTGGCCGATGTTCAGGAAAGCCCCCGAGGAGCACATGGGACCAAAGGTAGCAGTGGTTACCACATCCACCTCTTGCGCCACTTTCTTGGTTCCCTTGCTCCTGACGAGGCCGATCACTTCCTCGGCGGTGACCACGACCGCCTCGCCGCGTCGAATTTTTTCATTGATCTCTTGATACGTCTTGGCCATGTTCCATTACCTCCTGGGATAGAATTCATCCGGTTTCATGGCCAGACATGATCCATAGCATCGGCATCACCTCCCTTCAATTTGATAAATTTGATAAGAAAATTGGATCGCAGATTAGCACAAAAAATCCCCTTGTCAAGAAAAAAATCGGGCTCCTTCCCGATTTACTCGCTAAGTTCCGTTGCTATAAGCTCACCCATTTGAAGATCGTCATCTTTCCCGATTTCCTCGCCAGGTGAAGCGGGAGGGAGGGGTTCTGGTGGTAGGGTCTCCTTCA
>Ga0315314_1001139_pt1 | contig 24799 bp, 17 predicted proteins | sample TDP9_MG_FD_203631 | JGI IMG/M metagenome (GOLD analysis project Ga0315314, IMG submission 203631) | Freshwater sediment microbial communities from Lake Towuti, South Sulawesi, Indonesia - TDP9 | ecosystem: Environmental > Aquatic > Freshwater > Lake > Sediment | place: Indonesia: South Sulawesi... | reverse complement strand
CTAGCATCAACTCGAAGGCAGCAGCGGCTGAATCATACTTTTCAGCACTCTCAATGTGGTCTCCTTTTCTATCGAAAACTATTGCTTCCTCCAAGCTTATCCTTGCAAGACAATAGTCTTTCCTTCGCGTAGAAGCCTTGCCAAGTTCAACAGCCTTTTCCTTTTCATCTACATTTTGGGTTTTGTCGATCTCTTGTTCAAAGGCTTTTCTGGCTTCGATGAAGAGTTCAGCTGCCTTTTTGAAGGCTTCCGCTGACTCATCGCTACTCTCTTTTCTGCTCAAATCCTCTGCTTGTTCCAGCAGCGACCACGCAAGGAAATTTAAGGACAGGTAGCTCCAAAGCCTTGTTGACTTGAGAAGGTTCGCAATTTTTTCGTAGTGTTTCGTTGCGGTAGCGTATTCTTCACGTTCATGAGCGAATTTAGCTTTCTCGATTTCACTCCATGCGTTCATGTACGTAGCATAATCCAGATAGAAGTCTGCAAAATTTTGAATCCTTTGAGCGGCGATTTTGTACTCTTCAAAAGCGTTTTCAAAATTTTCCGCGGCTTTCTGATGTTCGCCGAGGCGGTCTTGGTTTTTCGCCATTTTCCAATAGGACTCTGCAACACGGCTTGGCAAGTTAACTTTCTTGAATTTTTCCGAAGCGCCTTCGTAAACGTCAATCGCTTTTTTGAGAAGTTCTGCATTATCTGTTAAGAAGTAAAGCTCGTTCAAGATTCCCCCAAAGGAGTCTTCGAACCCTGCAACTGCGGCTAAAACCGATGGCACGGGGCGGGAAGACACGTACTTTCTGCAGCGAGAGACGCCTTCTTCCATGTCCGAAACAGCGCTTTCCAGAGTAATTCTTTTTTTGTCCTTGTCTGTTTCTACTTTAGCCAACTCAAGTTTTAGCAATCCCTTATAGTTTTTGCCTACGCCACTAATCCAATCATTGGAAGGGAATGCTCTTTCTACAATGTTAATGTACTCTTGTCTGTGAACTACAGCTTCTTCCAGCAACTTTGCCCTTTCTTCTCTTCTGGTTTCCAGATTGGAATAGAAGTGCAGAGCCTTGCTTAAGGCGTGAAGGGTGGAACCTGTTGCATCGGGAGAACCTGATATGGTCGCATGTTCCAATCCTTTGCGTCCAGTTTCTACTGCTTTTGCCAGTAGAGTTCGTTTTTCCTCGAGGCTGGCTTCAAACTCGCGTGCGAGAGAAGAGTAGCTTTCAGCGTAGAAAAGGTAGGTTTGAGCGATGAAATAATCTTGAGAGACCAATTGCAAATACCGTATTGCGTCTTCAGCGTATTTGATGATTTTTGTGTGTCCTTCCTTCTTTTTGTCGGGGTCTGGCTCCCTCAGCATCATCCAATCCGTGACAAACCCGAGGAGGTAGGATGCAACTCCTTTCAAATAGTTGTCCTTTACAATCATCGCTTGCTTCAGCATTTCCTCAGCATACCCCAGTGCGGATTCAACTTTTTCTGTGAAAAGAAGGGTGCAACTGGTTGCTGCCCAGTTGGCCATAGCCGTGAAATATGGGTTGCCCACCTCTTTAGAAAGCTCCAAAGCTTTCTGAGAGTAACTCAAGCTTTTTTGCACAAGTTCTTTCTGCTTCTCTTCTTCTTCACTAATATTTGCGGCATACCAGCTTTGAAGGCTGGCTGTGAAATAGGTGCGAAGAAGTTCATTTTTGTCCCCGAGTTTCGACAAAACTTCAATGGTTTTGTTGGCGCAGTCAACGCCTTCTTGTGCGATTTTTTTCATTTCTCTTCCGTCGGATGCAACGTATAATCTGTCGATGAAGCACAACAATAAGTCGTTGCACATCTTTCCATAACTCAGCTCGTCACCTGCCTTCTTGTAGGCTTCTAGGCTCTGTTTTCCGAACTCGAGGCATTCATCAAGCGCTTTTCTTTTCTTTGACGGATTAGGTGCCAACCAAGAAAGTGTGTAATCAGCAAGGGCTCTGCAATGAGCACCTTTCCCCTGACTTTTCACGCTGCCTTCCTTCTCGAAAAGTTCCGCAGCGGTTCTGTAAGCTTCGACTGCCAACTGACAGAGTCTTCTAAATTCTTCGGGGCTTTCTACTTGTGTTGAAGCCCGAAAAAAGGCGTAGCCGATTCTCTTCTGAATCTCTCCTGACTTCAAAAAATCTTTTTCAGGCCCCGAGCTTAGCGCTTTTTCATAAAACTTAACTGCGCTCAGCCAATCATGATTCTTCTCACGTTCGCTTGCTTGATTCAGAGTTTGCTCCATCGCAAGCCCCTTTTGTCTACTCCAAAACCATGATTTAGTTATCGCTTACGGTTTGAAAAGGTTTTTGTAATTTCTTGCGTACCAATCTTAGATAACAAATAATAGAAACACCGATACAATGGAGCAGAACAGCCCCGTGAGGAATGATAAAGCCGTGCATGTCCAAAGTTTCTTACGGGTTGGATACAGGCTGTAGAAGAAGATGGAGAAGGCTGACAAAAGAAATGTCGCCGCAGCCAACAATAAGGTAATCTTCAATGAATAAGGGGCTGGGCTTCCACTCATTCCTGTAACCTGTAAAACCGTTAAGCTCAACGCCGCCAACGTTCCAGGATAAGAAGCGTTAACAATCGGCTTGATGAACTTCTCCTCAAACTCTTCCATAAGCCCTCTTCCACCTTTCGCTCAATTTTCTTTTAGATGAATGTTTAACATGTTTAAGCTTAAACCTTTTTCACCATCAAACCTTCATAAGTTAAAGAGATTTCTCCGCTTAGCCAAACGTTAAGTCGGGTACTCTATGCGTTTCGCTACTTTTGCTGCTGTTTGTTTTCCCAGCAAGATTTCAACTATTTTCAGCCCAACATCTAATGACGCTGAGACGCCTGCGCCTGTTAGAATGTTTCCTTCAACCACAACTCTCTCTTTAACAGGAATCGCTCCATAACTGGACAGTTTGTTCAGTTCTGTGTGAAAAGTCGTAGCTTTCTTTCCCTTAAGCACACCAGCCTCAGCGAGGACAAAGGCGCCAGTGCACACTGAACAAACCATTTTTCCATTCTGATACGCTTTCTGAATTTCCTGCAGGAGACGTTTGTCTTTGGCTGCATCATTAACGCCTGGTCCACCCGGCACGACTATGATGTCGTATTTTGACATATCGCCAAGCTTTCGATCTGTCTTTATGGTTAAGCCGTGGGCGCATTTGACTGTTTCAGAAGCTAAGCCGACTGTGTGGGGGAGAAAATATGTTTCATTGGAAAAATGCTGCGTTGTTGCCAATACTTGCCACGCTCCCACTAAATCCAACTCTTCCACGTTAGGAAAAGCGACGAAAGCGACTAGATACACCTCTTTCATGTTTTTTCCTCTTTTCCAAAAAAGGGATAGTAAACATAAAAAGTTTGGCTGAGAACAATTAGATTATGGATAGGCCGTCATGGATATACGTTGAAAAGATATGCAATGAGTGTCCTCAGAGAGACAATTGTCTGATTGAGGATTTATCGGTTCAGAAGTGTGAATTTTTGGAGTCTCGTCTTCCAGAGTCGCTGCGACAGTTTTTCTCCCGCAAACGAGAGATAATGAAACAATTAAGAGAAAAGCAGCGTTCTAGCACGTAACGCAACTCTAATAACCTGATCAACACTAACGATAGTTTTGAGTGAAGTTGACTGAGGAAAAACAGACGTGCCCTAAATGCGGCGAATCAGTCTCGAAAGACGATAATTTTTGTAGGAAATGCGGGGCACAATTGACACGACAGCCTTCAGTGACTTCAGTTGCTGATACAACGCTTCCTATACCACCTGAAATGCCGCCTCCATCACCGCCTCCACCTCCCTATCAAAGAAAATTTTCGACATCCTCTAGGCTGTTGGGAGTCATGTTCAAGCCCTATGAAACCATGATGGATATCGCAATGGCGCCCGACTATGCTGGTGTCATAATAATTTTAGTTGGGCAAGTCATATTGTCAGTGATCGCTTTTGCCTTCGCGTTGTCAAAGGTTGAAATCACAGGACCGTATGCGAGCCTTTTTTGGAGCATTGCAGTTGCGGTAGCTGGAGCAGTTTTGGCAATCTCTTTCATATTGCAGCCAGTCAGATGGTTGATTAAGTCGGTCATTGTTTGGAAACTGGGCGATAGTAGAAGCAGGTGGCAATTTAAGAGCGCCGCTTCAGTAACTGGCTACGCGTACATTGCAAATTTGATTGTTTCTCTTGTTACCATGCCCCTGTTGCCCTTTATTTTTCCGTCGGTGCGAATTGACTTTTCCAGTCTTGAGATAGCACGGCTTATGGTTGACGACCTTGTAGCGCAATTGACAAGGCTGCAAATCTACTATATGCTTCCCTCATTGTTCGTAGCGCTTCTATGGAAGTCCTTTTTAGGTGCGGTTGGGACAAGTTATGGCACAAAACAATTTTGTAAGGCTTCTAGCGCCTTTATCCTATTTTTCTTGTTAGGGTTGATCACCATAGCCTTGAGCTTTATCAGATACTAACTATGAAGAGAAATAATTGAAGAGACTTTAAGCTTCTTTTTTGGTTTTCTCCTTCTTTCCTCCCTCTTCTTCTCTAAGTGTTCTTCGTAAAACTTTGCCGACGACGCTCATCGGTAACTCGGTTCTGAACTCGACTTCTCGTATGGCTTTGTATGGCGCTACTTTGGCTTTGACAAACTTTTTAATCTCTTCTTCAGTTGCTGTGGCGCCTTCCTTCAAAACCACGAACGCTTTTGGAATCTCACCAGCCTTTTTGTCGGGTTTGCCAACCACAGCACATAGCTTGACGGCGGGATGCTCGTAGAGCACGTCTTCAATTTCACGTGGGTAGACACTGTAGCCCTTGTACTTGATCAAGTCTTTCTTCCGGTCAGTGATGAAGAAGTAGCCGTCTTCGTCCATCTTGCCAATGTCACCTGTATACAACCATCCATCGCGGAGAACAGCTGCTGTCTCTTCGGGTAGATTCCAGTAGCCTTTCATGATTTGCGGACCTTTTATGATGAGTTCGCCAACTTCTCCTATGGGCAGTTCTTTTTCGCCAGTTTTGACATCGACTATTTTGGAGTCAGTGTCGGGCCAAGGCAGCCCAATCGAGCCGACTTTAACCGTCTTCAATGTTGGGTCGAGAGGGTTGCAGTGGGTTACTGGTGAAGACTCGGTTAAGCCGTAGCCTTCGACCAAGACACCGCCGCTTAACTCCATAAACTTTTTCTGAACCTCTGGTGGAAGTGGGGCTGCGCCCGATATGCAGAATTTTATGGTTTTGAGATGGAACTTCTGTATGTCTGGGTGGTCTATGAGCATGGCGTATAGAGTGGGCACGCCGCAGTAAACCGTAACCTTGTGTTCTTGAATGGAATTCAAAACGTCAACAGGGTCTGGGCGTGGAAGCATAACCATTGTCCCAGCCAAGTAGATCGGCGCGTTCATGGCGGTGGTCATACCATATATGTGGAATAAGGGCAGCACAGTTAAGAACACATCTTGAGCTTCTCTAGGGTCTTTGCCATAGAGCCAATTTGCACAGGCAACAGCGTTGGAGACAAGGTTGAAATGCGTGAGCATGGCTCCTTTGGGCACGCCTGTTGTGCCGCCTGTGTACTGTAGGGCTGCGAGGTCTTCTTTTGAATTAATTTCCACCTTAGGAGGCGCAAGCTCAGTCTTATCTACTAGTTCTTTGAAGTAGTGAACACTCGCTTCTCTCGGCACTCTGTAACTGGGCACTTTTTTGAGCAGTGAGCCTAAGACACGTTTGGCTGAGGGTAAGTATTCGCCTATGCTAGCTACGATTAGGTTCTTCAGTTTAGTCTTTTCCTTAACAGCCTTAACGATTGGGTACAGCAAATCGAGGAAGATTAGGGTCTCGGCACCTGAATCGTTGATCTGAAACTCCAACTCCCTTTCCTTGTATAACGGGCTCACAGCAGTCACTATGGCGCCGACTTTTGAGGCGCCGTAGTAGCCTATCATGTATTGTGGAATGTTGGGCAGATAAACTGCAACTCGGTCGCCTTTCTTCATGCCTAAACTATTTAATGCAGATGCAAACTTGTCGGAGAATAAGTCTAGCTCTTTGTAAGAGATTTTCTTGCCCAAATAGATGATTGCCGTGTGGTCTGGATGCTTCTCAGCTGACTTGCGAAGAAGCTCGAAGAGAGGAACATCCGGGTATTCTAATGTTTTTGGTACGTGTGAAGGCCACTGTTTATGCCACGGTTTGAGTTCTGTCAAATTACGACAACCCAAAGCATAGGTTGTGCAGAAGAAATATATTAGATTTAAACAAAACTCTTTCAAACGCAAAGGAAATCTACAAAATTGAAGATTGAAACCCTAAACTTCGAATCCAAAGACGCCAAAATCTACGGAGAGCTCCACATTCCAAACAAGACGCCAGCGCCAATTCTAATCATCTGTCACGGTTTCGACAAAAGAGGCTTCCGAGGCCACGAAATCTTCAATAAACTGGCAAAAACCGCCTGCGAAAACGGCTTCGTTTCTTTAGTATTCGACTTTCGAAGTTGCGGTAGTAGCACTGGAGAGTTTGATTACGGTTGGGGCGAACAGGAAGACTTGTCAGAGGCTGTGAATTATTTAGCGTCGAGACCCGATACAAACCCTAACCTAATCTGCATTGTTGGGCACAGCCTCGGAGGAGCCGTAGCTCTCTATGTAGCACAAAAAGACAAACGCATCAAGAGTGTAGCTCTCTGGGCAACTCCGCACGACCACGCCTACAACGTGAAAAAATTCATTACAATGACCCGAGGACGCTTAAGTTACTATCTTTTCCTACTGGTCTCCTACATGGACTCGGTGGTAAATATGCCCAAATTCTTCAACCTGCATGTTTACGGCATAACGCTGCGACCGCGCGATGTGCGTCGAAAACTTATGAAACTGAAAGAAAGCGAGGCGGTGAAAACGTTGATGAATACATCAATTTTGATAGTTATTGGCAATACGGATCCCTTTGTCAGCGTTGAAGAAGCCAAAATAATCTACGCAGCGGCAAACGAGCCCAAAAAACTCGTTGTTATCGAATCTGCTAATCACGTGTTTCAGGGAAAAGAAGAAGGAATCATTAAAGAAACTCTCACATGGCTCAGAGCGCAATAACTCTCTGGTTCACAGCATTTAGCTTTAATACTCAGCCACTGTTTCTGTTTTATACTGCAGAAGAAGCGTGCTTATGCATGAAGTACGCGGTTATGGCAGACGCCTACGAAAAAATCGAAGCCACAACCAAACGGTTAGAAATGACCGACTACCTAGTGGAATTCCTCAAAAAAACACCTAAAAACGTAATCGACAAAGTAGCCTACCTAACACAGGGCAAACTATACCCAGACTTCACAGGAATCGAAATAGGCGTAGCCGAAAAACTTGCCATACGCGCCATCACAAGAGCAACAGGTCGAAGCGAAAAAGAAATAGAAGAAGACATGAAAAAAACAGGCGACCTAGGCGCCACAGCACAGAAATTTCTGGAAAAAAAGACTCAGCAAACCTTTTTCCAACAACCCCTAGCAGTTGAAAGAGTTTACGAAGTATTAGACAAGATGGCAAGATCAACTGGACCAGGCTCAATGGAGCAAAAAATCAATCTGCTCGCTGGGCTGCTCACAGACACCACACCTAAAGAGGCAAAGTACCTCATACGGACGGTCACAGGTGAACTCCGCCTTGGAATAGCTGACATGACAGTTTTAGACGCGTTAGCCATCGCTTACGGAGGCGGAAAAGCAGCTCGGGAAGAAATAGAACGAGCCTATAATATCTCATCCGACTTGGGCAGAGTAGCCAAAACTGTGGCTGAGAAAGGAATCGAAGGCATAAGAAAATTCGGAGTCTCCATAGGCGAACCCATACGCCCCATGCTCGCAGAAAGACTTGGGTCACCGCAAGAAATTTTGGAAAAACTTGGCGGCAAATGCATAGCCGAATTCAAATACGACGGCGAAAGGGTTCAAGCCCACAAAGAAGACGACAATATTATACTTTTCTCGAGGAGACTTGAAAACATAACGGACCAATACCCAGACGCAGTTGAATTAGTCAGAAAGCATGTGAAATCGAGACAAGCCATCATCGAAGCCGAAATCGTAGCAATAGATTCAGACACAGGTGAAATGCGCCCTTTCCAAGAACTGATGCACCGCAGACGCAAATACGGCATCAAACAAGCCATGGAAGAGTACCCAGTTTCGCTCTTCGCTTTCGACGCGCTTTTGATTGATGAAAAAGACTTCACTTTGAAGCCGTATCCAAATAGGCACAAGGCTCTTGAAAAGAGCATAGAACAAAGCGACCGAGTCAAAGTAGCTGAATACTTGATCACCGACGACTCAGATGAATTGGAAAAATTCTTTGAGAAGGCTGTGGAAAACGGCTGTGAAGGCGTAGTCTGTAAGTCTATCAACGAGGACGCAGTTTACCAAGCGGGAGCGAGAGGTTGGCTCTGGATAAAATACAAACGAGACTACAAGAGTGAAATGACTGATACAGTAGACTTAGTGATTGTTGGAGCACTTCATGGGAGAGGTAAACGTGCTGGAACATACGGCGCACTGCTTCTAGCAGCATACGACCCAGAAGAAGATGAGTTTGAAACGGTCACCAAATGTGGCACTGGCTTCTCTGACGAAGACTTGGCGAAGCTTCCCAAGATGTTAGAGAAACACAGGTTGCCCCGTAAGAGTCCCAGAGTTAACTCAACCCTCGAGGCTGATGTTTGGTTTGAACCAAAAGTTGTGATAGACGTGATAGGCGCCGAAATCACTCTCAGCCCGATTCACACTGCAGCCATGGACAAGATAAGGAAGGGAAGCGGACTAGCCATTAGATTTCCCCGTTTCACAGGAAACTACCGACTGGACAAGTCGGCGGAAGACGCCACCACCGTTGGAGAAATCGTTGAAATGTACCAGAGACAGCTCAAGAAAGTCGCAGAGCAGCCAGCTGAACCCGTTACCTAGTGCTTGGAACGCTCTTTAACTCTTTCAGTCGCCTTGAAACAACGAAGTAAAGACGGTCGCGAAGCGCGTTTCCAACAACTTTCTGAGCTCTCAAAACCCTGATTTCTTCTGGCAGTTTATTGTCGCCGAGGGTTTGAGATACCCATTTTTCAAAGTCTTCGCGGAAAAGGTGAAATTCTAAAGATTTAAGGTCAATGTCCTTAACCTTTTGCAGAAACTCTTCTAGAGAAGATGCGCTCTGTCCCGTGTAGTTGCCGATTGATGTAAAGAAGTAGAAAGCTTCTTCCCGTAACACATTTCTCAACACTTTTGAAGATGAAACATTCATAGACTCGCCTTCCAAGTTTTCTAAACGCAAAATAGGCTGCAACTCTTTTATAAGTTATTCCTTTTTTCTTGAGGCGTTTTCTCCGAAGGGGAGACTAAGCCTTTCTTCCTTGTAATTTTTTGTTACGATAGCCGTTCGAATTCTCAACACGCCTGGAAGAGGGGCGACTGACTTGGCTATGAAAGTGTGCAGTTCCCCTTGGTCTTTTGCAATCACCTTGGCGATGACGACTATCAACTCAGAAAAGGACGTGGAAACCTCTAGCGCTTGGCTGAATCTAGTCAGTTTTTTTGCTATGTTTTCGGTTTCTTTCGGGTCGGTGGTTATGGTTATGTGGGCTGTGATATGACCGATTCCAATCTTCTCAGCGTCAACAACCGCCTCGTATTTTTTGATAAAGCCGTGTTCTTCCATTTTTTGGATTCTGTCGTAGACAGTTGAATGTGCAACACCGAGTTTGCTTCCAATCTCCGAGTAAGTCTGCTTCGCATTCTCTTGGAGAAGACGCAGAATTTGCCAATCCAGGTCGTCTAACGTTGCCACTTGACTTCTTGACTTCATACCGCCCGAACCCTTGCGTTGACTCTGATTTCCACGCACCATTCATTTATCCTTTTTTGTCGGAAAAACGTAGAAAATTTAACGATTTTCCGTAAAAACTCCATCCTTTACTACTCGTAAATTCGTCGGTTTAATTCGTTTTGCTCTGCATTTTTTTCAAAAAAATATCCTTTAAGCGAAAAAATTGCTTTAGAATTGTCGAATAGGTTTAAATTTTCCGAATAGAAGTTTGCTCTAGACAATTGTTCCAGTGATGACGAGTTGACAGTGCCTAGAGTCTGGGAACTGATTCGCTGCTTCAAAGAAGAATGCAATTCAATGGGCTGGAAAACTTCTGAACACGAAGACTGGGTGAACTTTGAAAACAAGTATCACAATTTCCTGTGGACTCGAACAATTCATCCGTCTACGTTTAAGAAAATAGCTAAAGCTTCAAAGTGCGCTGTTCGAGAGGGCACATCTTATCGTGTTGTTGATGTTTCCTTCACTGCTTGGCTGTTTTCCCAGTCGCCGCCAGAAGAACTTATGAAAGCTGTTATGGACGACCAAACTCTTGCGCAGAGCATCGCCATTTACGATTTAAGCGGTCTGCATTCCAGTAAGCCCGTGGTTTTTAAGTTGAATTTTACTGGAAGTAGAGTTTTCCGAGAGTTTGAGGATTTCTTGCAGAAAAAGTGGGGCGTTAGGTTCAAATCAGCTCAGGATGTAGTCACAGCTCAAGTTTGATACGATTTTTCTTCTTCTATGTAGTCTGTTTTGTTGTGGAGAAAATTTCGTGTGGTAATAAGACAGATACGCTTGCATATTTTCCTATTATATCTATGCGGAGAATTTTATCTGGGTTTTTGAGATCCACTTTTTCTTCGATGAGCTCAGCTAATTGTTTGATTATGTCGATTTTGTGATGTAGGGTGGAGCGTCGTTTTTCCACGGTCATGCGCCACTTCTCACCGTGTTTAATCTTGTCTTTAATTTGTGCTACCGCTGTCTTCAGTGATTCCATGTCTGAATGGGTCCAAAGGTCTGCGGGCACCCACTTCAATGTGTATTGGAAACTATCGGCGTCTTGGTTGAAGAGTGTTTTGAGTCCGTTAACAACTTCTCTTGAGTCCAATGAAGTTTTTACTCCTAAGATTCCACGCGCTATTGTACTCTGTATCAAGGGTTTCTCATCGCCCAACTGCCTCAATAAGTAAGCGATTTCGTGTTTAGCTTTCCCAATAGCGGTCCACGGGCACGATACGAGCAAGTTGAAATTGTACATAATCGAATAACCGAGTCTTAGACTCGTTTATTACAGTGTCGATTGCTTCAGTGGCTAAGGCTCATAAGCAACATTAAACATTAAAGAAAACGAGGAGTTAGCATCTTGACAGCTGAAGCTGAAGAGCGTGGAGAAGACAGAATACGAAAGATGGCTGAACTGCGAACCACGTTAGAAAAGCGTGTCAACGAGCTGCAGATAGAATTAAACCAGCTTCGAGCCTTGCTTGACTTTGTCAACTCTGCCCTTATAGAAAAAGGTTTCAAGAAACCTGAGATAACGAAGCTTGGTGAGCCAGCGCCAGTCGTTGAAGAGCAGGCTCCGCCTAGTCAGCCGTCTCCTGAGTTGAAGGTTGGGGAGACTGCGCCGCCTTCTTTGGAGTATGCTCCCGCTGTTCCCATTAAGACAGCGACAGGTGATCTACTCGCTAACTTGTATATGAGTGAAGATTCCCTGACTGTGGTCTTGGCTCAGGACAAACAGTTTACAGTTGATACTCCACCTTTCATGGCTTTTCTGGTTGAGCGTGTTTTGGCCAAGATGCAGGAGAAGGACCGTGAAGCAGCCAGCGCAGGCGAAATACCGCCAGATAAGATTCTGTCTTATGAAATCGTTAAAGACGGCGACGTTATTCGTGAACTTTCCATTAAAAACATTGGATCTGAACGGGCGAGAGAAATCAAATCAACGATACGTTGGACATTGGAGAAAATGTATGAGAAAATGAAGTCAATACCTTGAAGTAAAGAGAAAAATTGGAAAGTTAGGCGATATTTGTTTTGCAGCAACTGATCATCGATGGGTAGTTATTTTGGGTGCCTTTGTTTTTGGTTCTTTAACCGCCGTTGATTTTATTCCGCTTTTGCTTCTCCGTTTCCAAAAAACCAGCACCGTTACGGCTCCAGCAACAGCTCCAACCACGATTACAATGAGCGCCCATGGCATCTCGGTTGGTTGGATGACCGCTTCCTCCTCTTCTGGTGATGGCTCTCCTTCTAGAGGAGCTAATACGCCTTTGCTGAGTAGGAATGAGACTTCAGGGTCGTTGTATATGGCGTATCCGTCCCATTTCGGGAAGCCCACAGTTAAGAAGTACATTGTTGCGCTTATGTCAAAGCCTGTCGAAGACTTTCCAGCCTCAGATTGATAGCTTGCCTTGAACCAACCGATCGGCGAGGTCTTGCTGGTAACATTTAATGTTCGTATCATGTCGGTTTCAGTGATTGGCTTGCTCCAATCGTAGATGCTGCCCAGCTTAACCGTGGCGAAGCTCACGTTGGCTAGTCGAGACGCAACGCTGAACGTTGAAGACTCGGTGCTGTTAGTGTTGTCAACAGCAGAGCCTTTTTCGTCCATGACATCCCATGCCACGCCGCTGAACGCCGTCACGTAGTAGTTAATGGACATACTGCGGTTGAGGAAAACGTCTTTGCCAACCAGTGGAACCATTACGCCGCTTGCATTCCGTTGTCTTCCGTCAACCACGTTGGGTGCTACAGTCCAATCGCCAATCCGCTGGTCAATCTTCATCGAAGCTTCGTTGTTCTCTTGGGTGTCTGTGGTCGTGTTTGCAGAGAAGTGCACGGCAAACGCAACTTTGTTAACTGTTGAAGGAGTTGGTTTATTCATGAGATTCGGTGAGTTAAAGTCGGCGCCGAACACTGGTCGGTCCCACCAACCCCACATCGACCTCTGCTCGCTGTATGGAAACAGAGTGCCATTAACCTCATCGTATGTGACACCAAACGTTATCGTGGCATTCAATGGAACAATCATTTCGCCAGTGGCGTTGGTCACGCCGAAGGCTTCGCCAGGGGTCACGAAACTAGTGCTGCCAATGTTGTTCGGCATGAAGAAATGCGTCTGCTTACTTCCATTAAACAAGGACAGTCCTGCAAACTCGTATCGTAGCCCAATGCCAGCCCTTTGAGTGCCGTTCTGCGAAGCCCAGCTGGTTACGTAGTCTTGTTGTGTTCCAAACCATATCCATTCCCACTCGTTAGTTTTGTCGGTGATCCATTGCCAACCTTCTTTCTTAGCTCTGTCCAGCATGTCAGCCCATGTGGCGTTTTTCACCATGTGCGCGATGTCCCAATAACCAGGGTTGGGGCTCTCTGTTGCGCTGTCGACCACAATAGACTTTATCTGCTGCATCACAGAGTCGCTGACAACCGTCATGTTTGAAGCGTAGTACCAAATGTATGTCTCGTTCCATTCCGATGTCCATGACACGTGCATTTTACCCATCCATGCTCCAATGTGAATCTCATCTTCAACAAGCGAGGCGTTTGGATTCCAAATGAGTTCAACCCACATTCTGTTCACAGTTACGTTTCGAATGTCTGAGCCTCCGTGAATCCTTCTAACAAAGTATTGGTCGCTGGTTGTTGTCAAGACGCCGTCCAAGTCTAAGGCTCCGGTGCCTTGAACCACGTCAAAAGAGCGGATGCCCCACATTCCCCACTTTGGTATGCCAACAATGATGTCGTTAACTCCGCGCTGGGTCACAATGCTCATGTCTGTGAGCATCCAACGGTACACTTCGCCCCAAATTGTGTGTGCCTTGTAAATATTCATTTGAGCTAGTTGAATGTCTTCCAACTGAGCATCTATGGTAACTTGGTATGAAGGCTTCCACTGCGATTGTTGCTGAACTTCGTATGTGCTGCCGTCCAAGTTTATTGTTTCGATGCGTCTCCATCGAATGTCGTATCTCCACCATCCGCCTTGCTCCATTAAAACGATAGTGTACTGGGTTCCCCCCAGAGTGACGTTCATAGCGTTTGGGTATCTGTACAGGCTGTTTTCGATTTGCCATTCGCCTTCAAAACGAGCCACTACAGGGCTTGGGTCGATTACAAAGTATTGTTGTCCATTAACAGTGACATTGTATCTGGGGTAATACACGTCGAATTCGTTCTGGAAGATTTTTCTTCTAACTGTTTCTGAGAGGTTCCACCAGTCATCGACCAATTGCAGGTTAAGCCTACTCGAGTCGGTGGAATTGATTAGGTAGTACCCTGTGATGTCTTGGAGGATTCTGTCTGTTGTGGCGTTCATCAGTAGCCATGTGGTAGTGTCTCGAGAGATTACAGGAGCATGGTACACAGTGGGCGTCAGCATTTGATGCCAATCGTTTGGAATTTGCAGCGGGTCAAGCAGGTTGTACACAGTGCCCGAATCAGTCAAATTGTAGTATGTCAATACGTTTCTGAAGTAGTAGTTTTGTCCGCCGATTGTGGTAGCGTATTGATGCAGGTCTTCCCTCCAGTGAACACTCAGGTAGGTTCCGTTGGTCATTATCAGATATTGGTCTGGCCATCCTCCCATAGGCCAAGCTGTAGTGACGGCAACTTTGATTGTGTCGTTTAGGTAAACGCTGTATCCACCTTCAACCACTGTTGCTGTCCTGTTTCCTTGGGTTGCGTTGTTGTTGATGAAGTTCCATTGTTTCGACGGGTTCCAGCCTGTTCCGTTCCATCCGAAATTGTAGGGACTGTAGATGCGGGTTCCGTCTAAGGCTATCATGTAGTTGACCCATTGGCTGCTGTTCCAAGGCGCCGAGGTTCCAGGTATGTTTCCTCCTTGAGGTATCCACCAGTTGTTGTCCCAACTGTAAAAATAGCGTATGCCAGGTCCGTAACGTGCTCCGAACACTTTGAAGTTTGCCCCAACTGGGACTTCGGTGCCGTTTTCAAAGAAAACTCCTGTCTGTGAGGGGTTCCATGGCAAACTTGGAATCGTTATATTAAACACGTAAGCTGTGTCGAAGACCTGCGTGGGTTGCCAATTGAATGGAACAAGTCGAGTGTAGTTTGTTCCGGGCACCTGAATGTGAATTTCTTCTAGCCAGTTGGCTGGGTTGTCGTTCCAGTTAAAATACACCTTTGTGCCGTCGAGGGCTATTATGTAGTTGAGATAGATTGTTTGTCCTGTCTTGTTGTCGATGACACTTTCCATTTTGTCCCAGGGATCGGTTGTGTAGAATGTGTTGTTTCCAACTTGCACCTTCCAAACGATCACGTATATTTCTGAGTGTAAGTCATGCCGTGTGCCGTTTGTTGCTTGAATATACAGTGTGGCGTTTTCTCGGTCGTAGCCGTAACGGTTGTTTTCACTCCATCTGCGTCCAGTGGGCTCATAACCAGTGGTTGTAACCAGAGAACCAGAAGCTGAGAACTGCCCAGATTTTTCAGAGTAAGAACCATATTGCAGAATCCATCCGTTTTGAGCAACACTCCAGTTTTCCTGTCCATTGATGATTGAATAGTAGTAGCCAACATCCATCATCGGAGGCGACACGGGCATCTGTTTTCCATCGACGATAATGTAGCTACTGCCATCGTCTCGTTTGTAGATAACATATTTGGTGCCGTTGATGGTTAAAGACTTGGAAGTTCGAAGTTTGCGTCCTTCGGATTCAATGCCCTCTAATTCCCACCATGAAGTAGCCATAGCGCCTGGATAGGGCAACTCGTGTTTTGTTCCGCCTTCAACACCTAAATCTGTGTAGTAGAAATTGCGCACGTAGCCTTCCCAGCCTCCTCCTCGAATCATCAGAGACTGACCATTGAAAGTACCCGAGTAGTAGGGGGCAGGCCAACCAATTAGATATTTAGCGCCGTTTATGACCACGATTCTCTGATCATCAGGGACTGACCAAGGGTCTCTGATAGTGATGCGTGTTCCATTTCTCATAACGAGGAAGTATCCTGAGCCATCTGGCAGAGGTTGCCACCAGCCGGGTTCACGAAGCAGTACAACAGTTTGATTAAGGGTTACACCTGATCCCATAGAATCTACAAGCAACGGGGTTGCGCTTTCAGTGTATCGTTTCGCTGCCAGGTCCCATCTGTACGTGGTTGTGTTGTAGACTTGCGTTTCGAATCCTTCGTTTCTGTAGATGCGTGTGCCGTTCAGAAGTTCGTAGTAGAAGGGAACAATGTCACGTTGTAGTACTGGATCCCAGAAACGTTTAGACCAATCTTCCTTCGCACGGTCCATGTATGTGCTGAAGACTGAGCCCTTTGCAATCTGCACTTGGTTGTTTCCGACCAGTTGATAGGCATCTGAAATGTTTAGAGTGATGGTGCGAATCATGGCTTTGAAGGCTTCTTGAATATAGATTTTGGTTCCGTTTAACAGTTCATAGTAGCGCGGCTGAGTTCCCAGTCTTGGGTCATAGGGGTCGTACAACAGATATTGTCTCCACTCTTCCTGTCTCCAAGAATCATACTGAGTTCGCACTCGAATTGGGTAATCGACGCCTCCGATTGTGATGTATGGCAACTGCTCCAGCAAATATTTTGTACCGTTGTACGTTGAGTAGAGCGGTGTTGAGGGTTTCGAAACGTACCAAGCCTCGTAATTTGTGGCACTGCCGTTAACGAAGTATACGGGCTCTGAGGTCCATTCGGTTATGACGTGTTCGCCCCATCCTTGACTCCAGTCTCTGCCATAGGTCATGTTTTGGAACACCATGTTCCACCAATAGTTGCTTTCGGGGGCGGTTGATGTGAACGAAACGTTCAGATTTATTGTGACAATGCCTTTCACCGACGAAATTGTGGCTGAGTTCAAGACAGCGTAGCTTTGAGAAACTTTGAACGCTGGGTCTAAATCAGGTACCCACCTTCTTTGAGTGTCGATCCAAATATTTGGTGATGTGGGGTCACGCGCATATTCGGTTTGGTTTAAACGGTGATATTCCCAGTGCCAATCGGTGATTATTGTCTCGTTCCATCGGAGCTGTGGGCTTTCAACCCATTCCCAAGTGCCAGTTGTCGAGTTGTATTCCATGTGCCAATCTGTAACGTTAATGAGAGCCCATCCCAAGTGTGAACCATAAACATACGCGTTTCTATTCGTTCTATTGTAGGTAACTGAACTCAAAGTGTTTGTTGTCAAGTCTTTGGTCAGTCTGATATCAACATCAGACCAGTAGCTCTCGTTTGCTGCCCACTTTCCGCTGCCTGTGCGGAAAACCACTCCAATACCGTCAATATCTTTGTAAGCTACGGAAGCGCCGTACAATTTGCTCTGGATTATGAAAGATTCGCCTGGATCGGTTTGGAACATCCAGCCTTTTACAGGGCGACCGTTCGAGTCGAGTATGGTTGAAATCGCCACTGGCTTATCAACAGCTATTTGGAAGTCGCTTGGGCTTGTGTTTTCCCAGTTAGCCCAGACTTGACCGTATGTGTTGTAAACCATCACTTGGAACCAGTATTCATCTCTGTCCATGTACGTTTCGTTGGAGAATTCACCAACAAACTCAATTACATACTTGCCAAGTCCAGTCTGATACCAGTTTGAATCAGTCAATGACAAGCTGTAGAAACGGGTTGTAGGGTCTGAAGCGTTTAGGTCATAAAGAACCGAGAATTCTCTATCTCTCTGAAGTTGAGGGTCATAGCCCCAATAAGAATATCCCTGCTTAACCGAAAAGACGTGAGAAGCATGGTCGTATATTAAGAACATGCGTTCGTTAACATAGAATGTTTCATTCACGAACGTTTGTTGCCCTGTTACGGGATCCCAATATTGTCGAGTTACGTTAACTTTGCGATCATGCGATACGTGTATCCATCGTTCTTCTAGATGAGGTCCATAAACCTGTTCGGCTCGTGTTACATGCACAGTGCTGTTCCAGTAATATGTGCCTGAAGTTTCATTGTACATCCATCCACCTTGTGTGGTCACGGGTTTGGAGTACCAATTGGTGACGTTTACGTAGGTTTTGACGTTCCAAGCCAAATCCATCCCTATTGTTACGTTTGTGAGGTCTGAGCTTGTTACGTTGATTCTCATCTTCCATGGCGAGCCTTTCGCCACTGAATAGAGTGACTGGTTTTCCATGTCGAGTTTTTGGAATGTCCACGTGTCTTGAAAACCGCCATATGCGAGTCCTGGTTTGCCTACAGCTATCATGCGGTTAGTGGACATCTGCATGTTGGACCATGCTCGGTATCCTCCGAAATCTATCCAGCTATCATATTGATCAGTTACTTCCAAGTTGACCCAGTATGGTCCCATTGGCGTGGCTGTGGTGTTGAATGAGCCGACGAATTCAATCTGCCATGCTTCACTGTTCTCTGTTACTTTGCTTGAGTTTTTGTCAAAGATGTAGAAGCTGTATTGTTTCATTTGTTCTGGAGGTGGTGGAGGTTGCCCCATGGGTGGTTTAACATCGCTGCCGTTGAAAACGAAGCTTTCTACATGCCAAGCGTTGGTTTCGTTCCAGAAGTTGGTTTCCATCTTGTTTATGTAAACCATTCTTATGTTGGCGTTGCCGGTTACGGTTCCGTTTTGAGTTCGCAGCTCAACATTCCAATTTAGGCCTGCACGTCCTAGTGTGGTGTTTCCTGTGAAAATGTTCTTTTGAACATAGATTACAGCCTTGAAGGACGTTCCTAATGGAACGTAGTGGGCGTCTGTTACTTCGGTGCCGTTTTGCATATAGATGCGGGATGTCGGGTAGGGTCCGAATTCCCAAGCTTGATTTTGCCAGCTCCATGTTTCTTGAGTGGTGTTTTCTTCTTTTTTCCAAGCTATGTAGGTGCCGTTAAACTGTTTTTCGAGTAGGGGTGAAGGTTCACCATCATCTGGAGGTGGCGGCGGGGGTTCTTGGGCTTTTAATGTTGGGAACCAAACTGTGGATGTGATGATTGATGCTATGAGGAGTGCGGATAAAAGGGTGTTTAATTTTATTCTCATTTATGCTTCACCGTGACAACCGTATTGATTTTAGACATAATGGTATGCCTTGGGGCATATAAGATTTCTGAACCACCCGTCTTAATAGCTATTATCTCAAAAACTGAACACTTCGAAACATGGATGGCTGATGTTTCTTCGTAATTTGTGGTTAAGAAGGTTTTTATCTGAGAAAGTCTATTATTTATTATGTCTTGCGATGCAATAGAGAGGAGGGTTGAGGTTGAAACCAACTCAAGCCCAATCATCGTTGGGTCGAGAGGGCACAACTCCGCCAACGTGTCGGCGCCAAGCCTCTTCTTGTAGGCCGTCTTCTCCTTTCTCTCTCTCCTGGAGGCGTCTGCACGCTGAGGAGTCAACAAACAATGAAACCCTCAAGCAAGACATCGCAGACAAGAGAAGCAAACTAAAGACGAGTGGCCCACCAAAACCCGCGCTGATTCTGACTCTCTGCGGAGGAGCCGCAATCAAAGCCATATACACAAACACCCCTAAAGGCGGCAGAAACCAGAGATGAGCACCTCCGCAGCTTCCCTATCATGGCAAAATCAAGTTTACAAGAAAATCAGCCACAAAATGAAACTTCACAGTGAAGAATTCGAAGAGATACAACTCCTCAAACTCACAGCAGACAAAATAAGAAGCCTTAGGAAGAAAGTGCTGAAGCAAAAATACGATTAGATTTGCTTAGCAAAGCAGCCAAAACACACAATTGACGTTTCAAAACGCTGAACTACAAATAAGGCGAAGCTTAATGTATTAAAAGAAGAAGACCGAGCTCTAGAGTTCTGCGCAAAGAAACTGTGACTTGGACGCAACTTAACTGAACTCTAGAGTTTCCGCAGAAACTTGCTTTTCATTCAGCAACTGACGCAACGAGTCGGCTCGATATAGCCGAATGACGCTTAGCCTACCTGTTGTGTCGCCAGACGATGGTGGAATGCGACGGCTAACAACCACTCCTTGTGTAGCATATAGGTAATCAACCATCTCAATTAGCGTGGCAGGGTCACAAATCCCGTAGGCGTCAACTAGTGCTACGTATTCACCCATAGCCTTGTTTGCGCCTGCGCGCGCGGCTTCAACCTGCCCTAAGTGTGACATGTGTCTCACAACTTTAACGCGAATATCAGCCAACTCGCGTTGTTTAGAATTTATCGTGGCCCAAGCAACTTCGAAGGTATTGTCTGTACTGCCGTTGTCAACTATTATGATCTCGCTTGGACCACGATACTTCACTGCACATTTGAAGAGACCATTAATGCAACGCATAATGTTTCGTTCTTCATTGTAGGTTGGAACCACAAAAGAAACCATGGAATAGACCTGTCCAATTTTTGGCATTGTCATCTGTATTTTTGTTTTTTCTTCTCTCATCGTCCTATACCACAATGTCACAAAAAAAGCATTAGCAAAAAAAGTTACCGCAATTATCCAGTAGGCTGCTGAAACAAATAATATAACATTAGCAATCATCAGCAAAAGGGTTAACATCCCCAAGAGTAGGAAACACAGATGGAATACCACCATAAATTTTGGAAGATTCACAGCAATGGTCAAACGCCGTCTTCTCCACCAAGATTAAACCATCACAGCTTAAAATGGATTCTTAGCAACGCCACAATATTACAACAAAAAGAATATTCACAAAACAAAAAGAAAGAAGAGGCTAAGCGATGTCGCTAACGCAGATTTGACCGAGCAGGTGCACCGCTTCGAGCCCTACGCCTGACGTTTCTTCCAGTTGACGCTGATCGGGGTAGATCAACAGGCTTCATTGAGATGGCTGCAGGTACCGAGGCTGCCATTCTCTTCTTTCGTCTCCGTTTCACGTAGTAGGCGCCTCCCCCACTGCCCGCTCCGATTGCGGCTATGGCCGCCAAAAGCCAAGCTAGCGGAAAGCCTGCGGGAGCAGCTACAGTGAATTTCTTCAATGGGCTCATGTCGTTGTTACCAGCTTTGTCGAAGGCTTCGATGAAAAATCTGACTTCGGTGTCGCTCTGATTTTTCAATGTTGCTGTCCAGTTGCCGACTCTCGCTTCCATCAACATAAACTGCCAATCATCCATAGTTTTGTTCTTAAACCATAGAGTGACGTTTTGGACGCCGCTTCCATACGCTGGCTCGATTACAGTCACGTTTATTTGTATGTCAACGTTTGCCTCGGGTTCTTTAGGTGACCATGATGGAGTGCCAATTAAAGGCGCCATATTATCAATTGTTACGCTGACAAGTGCCTGCTTCATGTTGCCTGCCTTGTCATAAACTCTCAGAGTAATATTGTGGGCACTGTCGCTGTAGCTTCGAGTGTTCAACTCTAAAACTTCGCTTCCACTTGTGGTTGAAGTCTTTACCAATGTGTTGTCGATGCGAACCTCCATTTTATCAAAGTTGGCGTCGGTTCCAGTCACCTTCACGAGTGTGGACAGTCGGAGGTAACTTCCATGAGCAGGCGCATTGATAACAGCGCTTGGAAGAGTGTTGTCAACTGTAACTGTAAGGCTTTCTTGAGCAACATTTTCAGCTTTGTCGCGAACATTCAACTTTATGGTGTAAACTCCGTCGTTGTAGTCTGTTGTGTCCCAGCTGAACGTGTGCTCACCAGCAGCAGTGTACGCTACATCAACCGCAGGAACTGTATCTATCGATAAAGTGGCATTTTTGAAGTTGTCATCTGCAGCGCGAACGGTAACGCTGACCATTCCTTTTAGGTAGCTGTCTTTCAGAGGCTTGTCAATCTTGGCAAACGGGAGATACGGGTCGATGGTAGCGTATGAGTTAAGAGATGATTCAGCTCGATTGTCGGCGTTGTCATAGGCAATAACCCGATACTCAACCAATGTGCCCAAGGGAAACGCAGGAATACTCCTGTTGAAAAGTCCCCCACTAAGCGCCATGTCAACTGCGGTCCATGCGGTGCCATCAGAATAGTTAAGCATAACTTTCTTGACGCCTGTTTGAGCGTCTGTAACCAAAGCTAATACGGTTACGCTCTCGTTGTAAGTCGGCTTCTCTGGGAGCCTCAGAACGCTGTGAATCTCCGGGGGCGTTGTATCCTCTGGCTCTGGCGGTGGAGGAGCAGCCTCAATTGTCAGTTGAATGTTAACACTTTTTTGTAGGGTTCCGCTTTTTCCAGTCACAGAGATTGTATAGTCGCCGAGTGTTGCCGTTTCATCAACTTCAACTGTCAACATAGAGATTGTTGAGTGGTTTGGTGCTGGAGTAACCTCCTCTGGATTAAATGTGACGCTTACACCAGAAATTGGCGCAGATGTAATGCTCAAGCTGACAGTCTCAGAGAAACCATACAGTGACGTTACAGTTATGATTGATATTTTAAACGACCCTTGATTGATAGTTAACGATGTTGGAGAAGCGGAGATGGAGAAGTCGGGAGTGGGCTGAGGAGCAGTTATTGTCAGTTTAATCTTCACGGTGTGTTCCAAAGAACCGTTTTTCCCAGTCACAACAATCACAAAAGCGCCAGGTTCCGCGTCAACGGCGACTTCCACCGTGAGCGTTGAAGTGGCAGAACCGTCGGCGGGTGGGGTAACCTCAGATGGATTAAGAGTTGTAGTAGTGCCCGCAATAGGCTCGGATGTTACGGTTAGATTAACTGTTTTGTTGAATCCGTTAATTGACTTCACGATTATGGTTGATGTGCCTGAGCTTCCCTGCGTAATTGTTAGCTCGTCTGGGTCTGCCTCCAACTTGAAGTCTGGAATCGGCGGCTTAGGTGGAACCAACCCTTGAATCAGGTCGATGATTTCGTCTACTAGCTCAATTAAGTCTGCTGGGTCGTCAACCCATGCTAGGATTGATTTTTTGACGTCGTTTTCCAGTTTGTTTAGGGCGCCGTTGAAGGCTCCAGCTCTGATTTGGTGAATGACTGCGTTGACTTTGTTTTCTAGGGCTGGGTGTTCGTTTTCAACTTTCTTGCGGAGGTCTTGAAGTTTGGTGATGATTAAGCTGGTGTCTTGACTTGCTGCGGGTAAGACAGCTACAAACGAGAGGGTTAGAGTTAAAATAATAAATGGAACAGCTAAGTTTAGTGTGCGTCTTCTCATTGTTTCATCTTCTCCTCTTATTATTGTTCTTTATTGTCTGGGTATATTTGGTTTTTACCCTAAAATAAATGGTTAAGGTGTTAGGCTCTAGAAGTAACATTAATCGTAAGTCATCATATTTTAAACTTCGACATGTCAAATCGATAGGTTACTGCTTAGGGTTTTTGACGCCAAACTCTGAATGTCTCGTACCAAAGTATGAGCGTGCTTACCAACCCAAAGATGAGGGCGAAAACGCTGTAAAAATTGATTTCTCGAAGCTGTGTCAGATAGAACACGAGCAGCGTTGTGAGCATTGCAGCGTAAAATGTGTATCGGGGCAGCATGAATGCGCCTAGTTTGGTGAACTGCTTCAAGGCGCCGACTCGCACCTCTCTTTTCAGGCGGTATTCACCATTAGTTTTTTCAACTAATCCCAGCTCTTCAAGTTTGGTTAGGTGATAAGAAGCCAACGCTGGGCTGGAAAATCGTAAGGTTCTTTGAACTTCCCTCACGCCTATTGTGCCTGTCTGCGACTTGAGCAGCATCCAATATACTCGAAGCGTGTTTCCTTTGAGTTCACTCTCTATCTTATCATCGCTCATACTCTGACTCAACCAAACACTGACACATATCATGATGTTTTTAAAATAAAAAGAAAATGGGGGTTTGGGAGGGGCGAAAACTCCTTTTAACCTGTGGTCCCAGCTCCAACCATGTTGATGGGTGTTTTCCGTTTCCACTTGGCTACGTATAGTATGACTGCGACTGTTGAAATCACTGCGATTACGGCTATCATTAGTTCAGTTGTGAACAATGGCTGCACGTATTTGCCCAGCACGATTGGTGTTATCTCGCTGCCGGATGGAGCCTGAACCGAATATTTGGGAGCAGTGTCTACGCTTGGGACGTCGACGCCTATGCTTGGGTCATGCTCTAGGGTACCGTTGCCGAAGTATGGATAGCCGATGAAGAGTTTCATGTGGTTTCCCGCTGGTAAGTAGGCTGCTTTGACTGGTACCATGTAGGCATCGCCTGCGTTTGGGTAACCCTTTACTTTTGCTGATGAGACGAATCGGAAGAACCCGCCTAGCGTCGTGGTTTCGTTTGCGAATTCGAGTTTGATAACTGGTCTCGGGTCTTCGATGAGGTCGTCGTCTCCAACTTCTGTTTTGTTCACTGTTGCGTCTTCACGTCTGTCTTCAATATCCATGTGGGAGGTTTCTGAGTAGTCTTCGATTTCCTCTGGTTTGTCTTCGGCTAAGTCTAGTCTAGTCATGTTTATTGAGGCTAAGTTAACCCAAAGGGCGAGTCGAGATTTCGCTTCCGGAATGGTTATGTTGAACCCTTCGTCGCGTAGTTCCTGCAGGAGTTGTTTTATTGTGTCGATGTTCCAGACCCACTTGTTGACGACTAGGTCCATCTTCATTTCGCCAGCCTTCACTTCATATTTGAATCCCGTGTCTTGGTCTATCTCCTCAACGGTTTCATTGTAGAAGCGCACCCGTATCATAATGTTGTTTTCAACGAATTGCAGGTTAGGCATCCAATCGGATAGTTCTGTAAGTGTGAAGGCGAAGGATACGCCGATGATTTTTCCCTCTGACGTGGTAATATTGGCGATGTCGCTTAGCGTCCATCGTGCAGCGTCGAAGGGTAGGAAGGGTCTATGCCATTTGAGTTCCATCTCTTCCATCATTTGATACATTATTTGAAGCAGTAGCATTCGCCGCATCAGGTCGCCCATGCCCATCCACCGGTTTTCTTCGGGTTTGAAGTACATGTTTTCGAATCTTTCTCGCCAGTTTTCTTGCCATGCTTCGCGCACTCGTCTGTAGTATTCGGGTTTGGGTGGCAGCAACGGATGGTCAAAGGCGAAGTATTCAATCAAGCCTTGATACTTTACTACGTAGATTTGTTCGGGTTTGTCTGTG
>Ga0315314_1001138_pt1 | contig 24805 bp, 30 predicted proteins | sample TDP9_MG_FD_203631 | JGI IMG/M metagenome (GOLD analysis project Ga0315314, IMG submission 203631) | Freshwater sediment microbial communities from Lake Towuti, South Sulawesi, Indonesia - TDP9 | ecosystem: Environmental > Aquatic > Freshwater > Lake > Sediment | place: Indonesia: South Sulawesi... | reverse complement strand
GGGTAGGGCTTCTGTCCCGATGGGGATAGTTGTCGATAGAACAGTGGAGCTGATTGGGCATGTGGAGTATGTCAGGGCTGAGAGGCAACTGCCTCCTATCAGCTACGAGGTTGGCACAGAGGAAGTAGAGGGCGGCTTGACTGAGCCTGAAGATTTCAAGAGGTTCTTGGAGCTTCTCAAAGAACGACTATTGAAGCATAACCTTCGAGATCTTTGGCCTTGCTTCATAGTCGGCAGAGTTGGCACCGACCTTCATACTACCACATTCTCTCCAAATATTGCGATGAAAATGGCGGAGATAGCCGCCACGTATGGCTCTGTGATAAAGGGACATTACACAGACTACGTAGTTAACCTCGAGGCCTACCCCGCCTCTGGAGTTGGGGGAGCTAACGTGGGTCCAGAATTCAGCGACGCTGAATACTCAGGATTAATGAATCTTGTTGAGATAGAAGAGAAGCTGGCCTCTGAAGGCAAAGTGACTACTCTATCTAATTTGAATGAAATTCTTAAGGATGCTGTGGTTGCGAGCCGTCGTTGGAAAAAGTGGAGGCGAGGAGACGAATTGGGAAGATCATTCAACGAACTATCTAGTGAGCGGCAGAGTTGGCTTATTCGAACAGGTTGCCGGTATATCTGGACCGAAGATAGAGTAGCCGAAGCGAGAAGGAAACTCTACCAGAATCTAATGAGAAACGGCGTCGAAGCCGAGAAACTTGTCATGGAGAAAATCGTTGAGGTTATGATGAAGTATTTTCGAGCGTTCAATCTTGTTGAAAGCTTACCGAAGATAGAGAGCGAACTCCTTTCTCGACAGATGCAACAAAAGTTTCCTAACGTGGCGGAGCGAGACAAAATGCCTCTATGTCAATCGTAAATGTCCGTAAAGACTATTCAGTCTGCTTCCATCTTTCCACAATTCTCAGCATTTTGCCTACATCTTCAACAGGAAAGTCCGGTTGCGTTGAGATATCAAGTTGCTTATTACCAATCGGGAAGATGATTATGTTTATCTTTTCATTCTTAAAGAAGACGAAGCTCGTAGGTCCATAGACCTCTGACCAACTCTTGACTATGCCGGTCAAAACTGTGACTTGAAAATCTACTCTTCGCTCGTGTTCGAGGGGTTCTATAGACGTTACGCCGGGGCGCATTCCTCCAGCCACAATTGAGCATGCTTCATCTAAAACAACAGCATATCTTACTCTGCTATCTGCAGCAAACATTTGATCGCAGAGAAGCTTGTATCTCTTGACTTCCCCCATCTACTTTACACCATGTGATCGTTCTTTCTTGCGTAGAAGCCTGGAAACGATCTGTTCAACTAGTTATGCTTTGCTCAACTTAAAGAAATTGCGTTTGGCTCTAGTAGCACCAGCGAAGTCACATGAGCGATAGTCCAAAGTCAGTCCTTCATCGCTGGACCAGCCAAACAGATGTGTCTATTCCTCTTGATGTAGTCGCAATGTGGATGGCCTGAGTTCTTTGTCCAATCTTGCAGCGTGATCTTGAAGAAGCGCCCAAGCGCGAGATACGTGGCTCTCCGTTGTTCTAATGTGGCCGATAGCGAGTCGAATAACGAATCTGCCTCGAAGACGAGTGTGAGAGAGGTAAACCTTCCCGGTAGCGTTCACCGCTTCGAGTAGTGCCTCGTTGAGCGAATCGAGATAACGCTCTGTCTCGTCACTAGCGCTCGGAGAATTTTCAAGAAGATCTGCCAGATCTTTCGGTCGAGCTCTGAAGCAGACTGTACTGAAAGGTACTGGTGCCAAGCGTTCAAAGTTGGGGTCATCATCAATCCAAGAGGCGAATTGATGAGCCAGCTTTAGGTGCTCGCGGATTCTAGCTGCCAATCCTTTGCGGCCGAAGTATCGTAAGATCATCCACAGCTTGAGAGCGCGGAACCTTCGGCCCAACTGAATCCCGTAGTCCATGTAATTTCGTACTCTCTCGCCTTCACTGGTCCGCAGATACTCAGGAACCAAACTGAAGGCGCTTTGGAGGATGTCCGGTCGTCTGCAGTAGAAGGCGCTGGCATCTATCGGAGTGAAGAGCCATTTGTGAGGATTCACGACGATTGAATCTGCTCTTTCGCAGCCATCCAGTACATACCGCATCTCAGGCAAGATGGCTGCTGCTCCTCCGTAGGCAGCGTCGACATGCAGCCAGAGCCCTTTCTCCTTGCAGATTTCAGCGATTTCAGGCACCGGATCGATGCTTGTCGTTGAAGTGGTTCCTACTGTCGCTACGATGCAGAATGGCCGCCACCCTGACTGGGCATCCTCCTCGATTGCTCGTCTTAGAGCAGAAGGGTCCATGCGAAACTCATTATCGACAGGGATCTTTCTCACTCCTTTTTGGCCGATGCCGATTAAGATGGCGCCTTTCTCGATAGAAGAGTGCGCTTGCTCCGATGTGTAAAGCCTCAAACGAGGGATTTCAGGGCGTCCGGCTAAACCTTCCTCGTGCACTTTCAGATCTGCTAGAGCTTCTCTGGCAGCAGTCATCGCGTGGAGGCTGGAGATAGACGCGGTATCGTAGATGATGCCTTGGAAGTCTTGTGGGAGGCCGAGCATCTGGCGAAGCCAGTCCAGAACGACTTGCTCTAATTCCGTTGCAGCTGGCGATGTCTTCCAGAGCATCGCATTGACATTGAAAGCTGCGCTGAGGAGCTCCCCAAGGATTCCTGGCCCAGATCCAGTCATGGAGAAATAAGCGAAGAAGGCGGGATGGTTCCAATGAGTTATGCCTGGAACGATTATCTGATCTAGATCTTTCAGAATAGAATCCATAGCTTCAGGATCTTCTGGCGGCGACCTTGGGAGGGCTTCTCGAATTTGACCCGGCTTCACTTGAGATAAAACTGGGTACTTGTCGGGGTCTGCCAGGTAATCGGCTATCCAATCGATGGCTTGGTAGCCATATTTTCTGAAGTCTTTCAGGTTCATGTCGCCGATGCGAATCTGGCTACTGCTAGACATAGGTTCTCTCACTTCCATAGAGCCTAATAACGCTCAAATAGAAAAATACTATTCAACCGAAGGTCGAGGTAGATTACTGGTGCTTCGACACTGCCCTAGGCACAAGCTTACATCAGTCTAAACACAAGGAGTGCTTCTTGAATCTAAGAAAGGTATTGTAACCTATACCAGCCCACATTCGCAGCATATGTTTGGCTACTGAGCCTCTTTTCGGTAAACAGTCAGTCCATATGACTTCAGTTGATTAGTTATGATTGGTCTGGATAACACGAGAAGCAACGGATATCCAAGAAGCCCAATGGCCACGAAACTTCCCAGTAGAATACCGAGCAACCCTATCTCCAATGGCATTTGAAACAGATAGCTCAGATAGCTACCGACAATTACTGTCACCACGAGTATCTCCATGGCCACGGCAACGAGCCAACTAGTCTTGCCCCTCGTCTGTCCTATCTTCCAAGCAGTATAAGTGGCGAGAAAGTTTGCAACGCTTCCACCTACCACATCCACAACTCCGAGGCCGCCGAAGAAGTTAGCTACAAATGCTCCTACTGAAAACCCAAGAACCGCTGGCCAACCGAAGAGTATCGCAAGCGGTAGTAGTGCGTCAGCTACTCTAACTTGGAATACCTGAAAACTAATTGGAGCAAGAGCAACGACGCCGGCAGCATAGAGGGCAGCGAATATCGCAGTAAGAGAAACATAGAGCGTAGTCTTGCCTTTCACTTCTTTCATCTCCCAACTCCGGGCCTTGTTAGGCGCAACGGACAGTAGGCTATTCGAGTTATTGCGATAGTTCCTACCCCGTAGGCGTCAGCAATTACAGAACTGAGAGCTAACTCGTTAGCTCTAGATCTGATCTCTCCGCTCGATTTGCTTCTCCCAAACCTGCCAAGAATCTCCAAATTCTATGTCTCCCTTTTGGGGTTTATTTCACTGCGGAACGGAGGGAGTAAACCACCCGCTCACATACATATTGAAAGATCCTTGACCTTAAATAACTAGCGCGTCTTTCCACTCATACCAAGATATTAATAATTGAAAAGGAGCAACAGAGAAGAACATCCAGAACGTAAGCCGTCAACGGGGTTTCGAACATGTTAGATAACAGTGTAGCTGAATATCTGAAAGAGGCTCCTCTTTCGCGTTTTCATTATGTCCCTACCCCTAGCAAGGTAGAATCGCCTTGAGATCTCTTTGGAAGGTTAACAGTGCTCAGCTTGCATTGTCCAGTGTCCTGTCAGCGCTCGCCATTGCAATTCCTTTTGTTTTTAGGGGAACGCCGCTTCAGATATATATTCCGGCGATCCAGTACTCTGGGACTGCAGCATCCCATGTTCCATCGATGCTTGCAATCATTATCGGCCCGTCAGCAGCAGCTTTTGTCGGACTAGCTTCAACCTTCGGCTTTCTCGCAACGCTTGGACCGGTCATCGCAGCAAGAGCGTTCATCCATGTCTTGTGGGGAGTTGCTGCATCGATATACGTCTTCCGAGGCGGAAGCTATGTGAAAGCCCTCATTTTAATAGCGCTCCCTATTCATGCAGTCGGAGAGGGGCTGGTTGTGTACGCACTTGGCCCCATCTTCGGCGTCGTGAAGGTGGCAGCGGAGGTGGCTGGTCTCTGGGTTTCTCTTGGAACCATCGCGCATCATCTGATCGACTCCGCAATCTCTCTAGCTGTCTATCGAGCAATCAGACCGATATTGCTCCCACTACTCCCGAAGTCGGTGCTCTATAGAAAGAAGGTGTAGCTGAAAGTTGTCGCAGTAGCCGGAAGGCTTGAACTGCTGGAAAGGTATAAAAGAGACCTGCTTACATCTGTAGGGAAGGATGAAGACGCTCACTGACGAAAAGCGGGTTATCAATCTACTTTTCCTGAGGGCGCTTTGCAAGGAAGCCAATAACAACAATGAGTCAATTTGATGAATTATCATTGAGCCCAGACTTGAAGAAGAGTCTTGGAGAGCTGAAGTTCATTCAGATGTTTCCAATTCAAGCTGAGGCCATCCCCACTATCTTAGAGGGCCGTGATGTAATCGGTCAAGCGCATACTGGAACTGGCAAGACAGGAGCGTACGCTCTGCCTATGCTCGAAAGATTGAGCTCAACGAGCTTGAACGTTGAAGGCCTAGTGATAGTTCCGACAAGAGAGCTAGCGAAGCAGGTGGCAGCGGATATTCAAAGCTTTGGCAAGTATACGTCGTTCAAGGCACTTCCTGTATACGGAGGGCAATCGATCGAGATGCAGATCGAGAAGCTACGGAGGAGAGTGCAGATCATAGTTGGAACCCCTGGTCGACTCATCGATCACTTGAGAAGACGGTCACTAGACCTTAGTCATGTGAAGCTCCTCGTCTTAGACGAGGCAGATAGAATGCTGGAGATGGGATTCGTTGAAGATGTCAGATTCATCCTCGAACATATTCCTAGAAACAGGCAGACATGTCTCTTCTCAGCCACGATACCGGAAGAGGTTCTCAGAATTGCTGAAAGGTATATGCGAGATCCAGAAAGGATTCTAATAGACAAGGATGAGATTGCCCTCGATGAGATAGAACAGCTCTACTGCGTAGTTGAGCAGAGGCGCAAGTTCAAGACGCTCTGCGAACTTATTGATCAATTCCAAATTCGACGAGCGATAATTTTCTGCGGAACGAAGCTGGAGACCGACCGTCTAGCAGAACAATTGGAACGGCGACAGTATTCTACTCTCGCTCTTCATGCAGATTTGACTCAGTCTAGAAGAGACTACGTGATGGACAGATTCGAGAGGGGTAGTGCACTTCTTCTAGTAGCCACCGAATTGGCTGCAAGAGGATTGGACATAGAGAAAGTCGACTACATAATCAACTATGATGTTCCCAGAGATCCTCTAATGTACTTCCATAGAATCGGAAGAACCGCCCGAGCTGGAAATCATGGAACAGCTATCACCTTGGTTACATATGAAGAAGGATCGGAACTGGAAGAAATCCGATCTATGACAAACACCGATCTAAAGGAGCTCGTTGAAAAATCCCCGGGTCTATTGACGGACGAAAATTCTTTCAGAAGAGAGAACTCGAAATGGGTTCCAAGAGATGAGAACGGCGTAAGATCCCTCATCGAAAGAGTGTGAATGCAAATCAGTTAGAGATCCCCAATCCAATCTGTTAGTTCTAAGATTATCCAACCTCGAAAATGAATCTTTTCCACTACATGCGCATTCTCTGATCCTAGCAATCCTAGATCAGTGCAATAGGCATTTCTTGTGACTTCTCCCACGTCTGAAGGCTGTGGGCTTCTGGGCTCACTGGCTTCTGAGGCCAGATCCTCCCCAGCTTCGGGTGAGTCAACTGCACCCAGTCGGCTCAGCCGCTCAGCGAAGAAAACTGAGCCGATGTTTATAGCGCTCTTCCAGTCCGAGTTGTACTGTAGGCCGCAGTGATGGCACCATAGGAGCGATTGGTCGATTCGACGCGTCTTCAATGAGCCGCAACGGTGGCAACGCTTGCTCGTCCAGCTCTCAGGGATTAGTTCAACTCTGACTCCTCGCTCCGCGCACTCCTCCATCACATATCGAATCCTGCGTCCATATGGAAAGCGTTGCTGGAGGATTCGACGGAGCCTCCGCTCTCCGTTACCGCGGAAGCTCTTATATTTGATGTGTTTCGGATAGCCGATTGCTATCAGAGAGCCTTCCTGTTTGGCTAGTTCAGCGATGCGTACAGCGTCTAGTCGGTCGTATTGTTCGCCGATGTTCCGTCTCTTGTGGTGAAGATGTTTCAACGGGTTCCACTTCTTGGATTGTTGTAGCTCTGCAACTCTGCGGTTCAACATGTCTAGGCGATGCTTCTTTTTGCGGTCTTTCAGGATTGAGAGGTCTCCTCGGCGTATTGGCTGGTCGGGCTTGAGCAACACGGTTGCTATAGCCCTCCGTACGCCAAGGTCAATTCCTCTCACAGCTTTGACTGGAATGGCTTGGGCCTCGTATTTGACGCAGGCGTGTGCATAGTATTTGCCTTCGCGCTTGACGAGTTGGAAGTCTACAATGCGGCCTCTCTTCAGAAGGTTCAGATGGTATTCGGCTGGGTTAAGCGGGAGCGTGATGCGGGTATTCTTTCTCAGCGTTGAGAGACGGAGAACGTACCGTGAGAGCTTAATTCGTTTCGAGGTTTCTAGAACACCTGTCCTCGAGTCTAAGCGGACCGCCAGCTTCTTGGTGAGGCCCCTGTGAAACGGCTTCTGCGGTTCTCGTTTTAACAGCTTCTCTCGCCAACCGCGTCTAGCGTACTCAAGCCTGCGCTCCCACTCCCTATGCAGCACTCGATAGCTTCTCCACATCCATAGCGCCTGATCGCGGCACTGCTGTACGTAGGCGGAAGAAAGGTTCGCCAGTTTCGTGATTCTGGCTATGTCGCGCTTTGTGAATTCTCCATACCCTTCCACATTCAAGTTGTGTTCCTCGATGAGCTTGGAGAAGAGCCATGTGCAGTAGCTGAGCCGGGCTGTCAACTTATCGACTATCGAGAGCTTCCGCTTGGTCAAAGCGTAATGGACTGGCACACGTACGGTCTTGACGACTTCCAACCTACCCACCGTTTTTCTTGTCCAGCCTTAAAGCTTCGAGAGGCATGTGAAAATGTCCTCTGGAATCGGCTATGCTGAAGCCGTAGCTCTTCCAGCTCGATTTCTCTACAAGGCTATTCCTTTTTAATAAGTTCAATGCCATTCATCCCACCCTTAAAAGATGTGAGTTGTCTGGCTAAGCTTGATAAGCTCTTGAGCGCACATGCTTTCGGGATGCGGTTGAATACGAACGTCAAGTTTGTTAAAGATGATTCTTGCATAGCCCGTTTGAACACCACTTTCAAGTGTCAAAGATGCGCAGAATGCTGCGAGTACGAGATCTTTCTGAGTGAGCAAGACATCTTCAGACTAGCAAATTTCAGCCCTCGCTGCAGATCGCTAGTACAATACGACGAAACAAGAAAGGTTTACAGTACTCTAAAAACTGAGTCACAAGGCCAGACGCTAGAGGCCAGATGCACCTTCCTAGACGGAAAGAACTGCACTATTTATGCTGCGCGGCCTTCTATTTGCAGAGCATACCCATTCTTCCCCATTGCCAAGAGAGACCTTGATAGCTTGAGGGTTGCATCCCCAGCAGATGCGGTTTGCGTTCTCGACCCAACCACGAAAATCCAATATCTAATATTTTACGATCCAGAATGCCCAGGTATCGGAAAGGGCGGCTCAGTCAATTGGAATAATGTTGTGCAACTTTCATTTGAAGGCCAGACCTGAAAAAGAAAATGAATATACGCTCCCGACGATCTTCTTCGCTTGAGGGAATAGTTCGTGACTAGAGCTGAGTGGCAGAAGAAAAGAAAAAAGATGTCTAGCAAAAAGGAGAGAAGCGGGAGAGTTAGATAACGTGTCTAGCTTGCTTTGACAAAATACGAGGCTTGGTAGAGATTGACTTCCTTTCTGGAACTGAATTCATATGAGGTTGTGGACAACCCTTATCTCCAAGTATCCAATATCTAGGGGTTAGGTACAAATCCGCTCTAGGAGATGGAAAGATTGGGCAAACCAAGACAGGTAAAGAAGCCTAAGAAGAAGGAACCTGCATATCAAGTCAAGACAAAAGAGCAGCCTCCGACCTCGACCTGAAACCTTACGAACTCAGCGCATCTGGAAAATAGCGCAATAATACAATTGCTGAAGATTGTCTGCTAGCCTACGTGGGGTTTCTCTAACAACAGCAACTCTGCTACTGCTTTGAGCAAAGAGGAGATTCTCTTCTAGCGGCGAGCCTTATCATGGGCGTTGGGTAAACTCATTTTCTTGCTGACTTCTTCACTTTTAAGTTAACGACGTTTCTGTCTATGCGCTTTTCTGAATTTTCCACCGCATCTCGGACACTTGAAGAACCCTATGAGTAGCGCCCGACCTTTCGTCTTTGTTGACTTCATTTTCCACACTTTAGCAGGCTTATTGACCTCAGCACCACACTTCGGACATTTCGCCAATTCGAACACCTATCACAGAATAAGATTAGGCGCCGAACATATTAAAGAATGGTTTTTGGAAAAACAAACATTTTATCTTATGTTAATTGCCGAGTTGACGGCTAGCGCGTCCGAACCAGACAGGTTCAGGAACGGGCTTGGACGCTGACTTCGAGCGGAGAGTGTATAAGCCGCGCACCACAAAGACTACAGGGAATGCAAATGTGTATTCTAAGGGCTAACATTGTGAAAAACTGCAGAAAATGTAAATCTTCTATTAGGTTCCATTGTACCCTGCGCAGGAAGGCGACGAAACGGACCTATTTCGACAGCAAGGACAGAAGGCCGGAATAGACATCATTTGTCGGCTTCAACTTGCTATTCGTTTTTTCTCATACGTGCCTGTTGGCAAGGACAGCGGAAGAAAGAGTAAACTGAAGAGAAGTGCGAGGAGACATAAACTAGACAGCTGAATTGGGTCAGGATGCGCTCTCATATGTACGACGTATATTCCAAGAAGCTTTGTTCTTTCCTTTAATTGCGTCAGGTTTCGGATTCAACCCGAGTTTCCTCTGTTGGGGCGGTCATAGCGGCCTTCCTTTTCTCCTCTGTCCTCTTGAGCGTAGTAACGTAGCCAGAGATCCTATTTCTCATCCATTTCGTAGTTGAATCCAAGAGTTGCGTTACCACCTTTTTGTTCTCTTCGAAATCCGCCGTGAACTTGTCGGGGTAACTCTCCATTAGCTTCCTCGCAGTCTTTTTCACTATGTCGATCCTGACCTTCCCCAATCCTACTCCTCGCAATATTTGTATCTTCCATCTCGAAGTGATTCCAGTATTTGGTATAAAAACAATAGCCTCTCCTCCCTAGCTAACAGCATGAGTTCGAAGCTTTTCAGCCATAGGCTGACATATTCATATTCGGAAAGATATTTTCCACTGGTCACTAGAAGAGACAAAGAAACAAAAGAAGCGAATGAACTCATATCTCGCAAGCAAAGATCGCGCATAATCAGCTTTCAAAGGATGCAAGCCAACATTTCGTCGAAATGCTGGGAATTCAGTGGTAGTAGACTACTCTACGTAGATTCGAAATCTATGCGTGCGCAGCGTCGAAAAGCGCGACGGCTTCAACTCGTCAAAGTGCATCGAGATTGAGCGGTAAAAAGGTTAAGAGCGAGCTGGGGACTATGTAGAGCGATCTCATTGGGAATAATACGAGGGAAGATGCTCTACTACGGAAGGGGTAGACCACGTGGACCGCTGCACTCCTTGGCCGATGTAACGAACTGTGCATATCTAATTAGAATCTCAAAGAAATATGGAATTGATACACGCAAGTTTCTTGTATGCTTTCTCGATGCGTGGACGCATGAGAACTCATCGTACAAGAGCATGTCGATCAAACGCCGCCAGAAAACAGAGAATGATGGCATCTTTCTCGTAATGCAAGATCAAAAGATAATTGCGCAATTGAGACTTAATGAGAAGATGCTGGAATATCTGCCAGAAGTTGATCTCTCAAGCTTCCGATTGGAAGAATTCGCTCCAGCTAGGAAAATAGAAACGCTGAAAGCCATTGACCTGCAAATCAAAGATATAAATGTTGGAGTCAAACGCGTCAATCTGAAAGCGAAGATCGTTGAGAAATCAATCACGAGGAAGGTCTTCTCAAGGTTCGGTGATCCTCTCGATGTTTCGACTGCAACAATCTCTGATAACACTGGCTCCATCAAGTTGCCACTGTGGAATGCCCAAATAGATATGATCTCGGTTGGTGACGTAGTTCAAATTCAAAATGGATGGGTAAAGACGTTTAGAGGGGAACTGCAAGTAAGCGTTGGCAGAACCGGTAAACTTCAAGTCGTCGAGAACCAACGAACTTGAGAGTTCAGTAGTGACTTGTTCCCACCCATGAATGGATGTGGGCTTCTGGGCTTGCAGGCTGCTATTTCTCTTGCCTGTTCATCCCCAGCATAGGCGGAGTCAACTGCCGCCCATCGGGTCAGGGGCTTTGCCAAGAAACAAGACCCGATGTTTATGGCTGCGTTCAAATCGGCGTTGTACCAAAGTTCACAATTCCAGCAATGGAGAAGACTTTGCCCAACTCGCTCCGTATTCCTTGAACCGCATCGGTGACACGTCATGCTTGACCATTGCTCTTTAAGAGCCTCTGTTTGGATTCCTCGTTCAGTACACTCCTCTTGGGTGTAGCGGATTATCCGACCATAGCTCCAACGAGCCAATACTCTGCGTAGATACGCCTTGTTGTTTCCGTTGTAGTTCTTGTATTTGATATGTTTTGGATAGCCGATTACAACCAAGCATCCGTTGGATGTCTCCGCAATCTTTTTCGCTGAGAGACGGTCAAAGTATTCAGCGACATGTCTCCGTTTGTGTCGAATCCGCTTCAACGGCTCCCATTTTCCAGCTTGCTGAAGCTCGGCCACTCGCCGATTCAAACGGTAGAGGCGATCCCTCTTCAACCCATCACGGATGATTGAGAAGTCACTTGACCTTAGAGGTTGTTTGGGTCTTAACGTCACGGACGCCATCGGCCGTTTCACCCCCAAGTCGATTCCATGAACCGCATAGATGGGTTGATCTGGAATCTCGTACTCAACCTTCAGATGAACGAAATATCTACTGTCACGCTTCACGATTTGGAAGCTCTTCAACTCGCCTTTCTGCAGTAAGTCAAGATGATATTTTGCAGGGTTCAATGGAACAGTGAGTTTAACGCCTCTTCGGAGTGTAGATACTCTTGCCATATATGGGCATAGCTTAACCTTTGACTTCTCAATAGAGCCGATTCGGTAATCAAACCAGACGGGAATTTGGCGGCTGATTCCATTCGATAACGGTTTCTGAGGTTCATGTTTGAGAAGCTTTTCACGCCACTTGCCTTTCGCTCTTCGCATTCGGCGCTTCCATTCTGCAAGTTGCTTGCGATAGCTCTTCCACATCCAACTGGCGGTGTCGAAGCAGCATTGAACCAAGGCTCCTGGCAATCCGCTTTCCATCTTAAGCCGCTCGTAGAATTTTGCTCTATCCGCATACGAGCCTTTCAAGTCATGCTCATCGAAAAGCTTTGACCAGAGCCACACGCCGTAGGTCGTCTTGGCTGTCAATTCATCAAGGATTAAGAGCTTCCGCTTCGTCAAAGCGTAGTGAACCGGAATCTTTACCGTCTTGACTACTTGCAACCCGAACATTCTCTTACCGGATGTTCCTTTAAACTCGGAGAGATGGCAGAAACTGTCATGGGAATCGGTCTACCTGAAGGCAGACAAGCAACTCATCCCACCCCTAAAGGATGTGGGGTTTCTTGCTCAACTCCTCGTTAAATCGTGACCTTTGACCAGCGCATGAATTTACTCCGCAACACCTTTATGCGAATGCTCGCATTCAACTCGTTGGGTCTCTCCGATCGAGTCTGGTTACTCAGGGCCTAGGGGACTCGTGACCTGGGAGCTAGCTCGATGGGGGAGGCCTCTTTCTACCAGTTTGAGGTTAGCGAGTTAGCTGGAATCGAGCAAGAAACTCCACACCGTTCACTTTGCAATCCCTTAGTAAACCACCATTCAAGTCACTGGATGAATTGTTGCCGTATACAAAAGAAGAATATGTCTGAAAAGTCGATCGAAGATTTCAAAATCTTCGGCTAAGATTCGGCTCGTCATAATTTGCTTTTTTCAACTGGATCTTATGAGAGTCAAACGACGACGCGTGACGGAAACTTAGATACATAACCCCTTAGATCTTGAATAGAGTAACGGGATTCGAACCCCCAACTTCATCTATCTATTATTCTTGAAAACCGAGTCGACCGGCAGTTAAAGACGGCCAATGCACATAGCTAAGTACTTGATCGACCTGTTCATTTAATAGAAGAATCTTGCCCGGGAAGACCGCTATCGTATCTGTTCAGAACGTTGTTGCTTCAGCATCTCTGAAGCAGAGGCTGGACTTGGATTCCATACTCAGAGTTCTCCCCAGCGTTGAGTATAGACCTGAGCAGTTCCCAGGCTTGGTCTATAAGCTGAAGAAGCCTAAGGCCGCTATACTCATGTTCAGTACCGGGAAGATGATCTGCACTGGAGCCAGATCTGAGAGACTGGCCAAGAGGGCTGTGATGAAGGCTGTTGAAGAATTGAAGAGGAACGGCATAGTGATCGTCGGTAAACCTGACATCCAAGTCCAGAATATCGTCGCGTCAGGCGATCTATCTGGACAGATAGACTTGGAGAAGACTACATACGCCTTAAAGAAGACGATATACGAGCCGGAACAGTTCCCTGGACTAATCTACAGAATGGACGATCCCAGAACCGTGATGCTTCTATTCACAAGTGGAAAGTTCGTCTGCACGGGGGCTCGATCGGAAAGCCAAGTATACGAAGCGGTCAAGAACCTAAAGGAGAACCTTGAGAAAGCGAAACTCATATCCTACGAATAGCCATCTCGCCAGATAGTATTTTCGTAGTTGTTTCCGCGACTTTAGTCGAAGAATACTCAGTTCGATTGCTCTCGGTGCATACGATCTTTCTTGATCTGCTCAACAAGTTCGCTGATGCGGTTGAGGCCTGCGGTCAAATATTCTCTTGTAGATCCGTATCCGATGCGGAGATATCCGTCCATGCCGAAATGGTCGCCGGGAACGATCAGAGTGCTCTTCTCGCGTAGAAGTCGATCAGCAAACCGGCTTGAATTGATCTTAAGCGTATATTTCAAGTAGACGATCGCCCCTGCCTGTGGAGGAGTGAAGGAGAAATTCTCCTTGTGTTGGTCAACCCAGCCCTTGACTATAGGCAGGTTCACCTGAAGGATCTGCCTGGTCCGCGCTAGAATCTTCGCGCGCATCTCAGGCTCCAAAGCCTTTCTTGCCAAGTAGTCGCTGAGAGCCGTTGGACATATCGTGGTGTAGTCATGATACGACCAGAGCTTTTCGGCAAGATCTCTAGTTGTAACTATCCATCCAACCCTCAGCCCAGGAAGCCCATAGGCCTTCGAAAGGCCGTTGACAACTATCACCTTCCTGTACCTACCCCAGAAGGTTGGAGCCATAACCCCGTCAAGCTCTGCTCCTTGATACACTTCATCGGATAGTATCCAAGCCCCAACCTTCCCAGCGATATCGCAGATCTCATCAACCGTTTCCTCACGTATTACCGCTCCTGTCGGATTGTTCGGGTTGCAGACCGCTATCAGCTTTGTCTTCCTGCCGACTGCCCTCCTCAACGCAGGAATATCCGGCTTCCATTCGCCCCTTGTCTCACGCAGCCTGAAAGACTTCACTTTGGCGTGGAAGGTCTTGGCTAAACCCCAGATCTGCATATAGTTCGGAAGCATAACGACGACCTCAGCCCCCCTCTCGAGGAAAGACCACACCGCAACGAAGTTCGCTTCAGAACTCCCGTTCGTAACCAGCACATTGTCCACATCCGCCCTCGGATAAATAGCCGCTATCGTCCTCCTCAATTCCTCTGTCCCATTCGTTTGGACGTAGCCCAAAGACCAATTCAAAAACTCGACATGGTTGCCGTCCAACAACTCGCTAACTCTAAGCGGATGGACACCGCTTTCAGAGAGATTATATTCCACTTGGTTCTCCCATGTCGACTGCCAACGTTCCATCTCGAAGACATGAAGCTTCATCCAAGTTCACAATGCGATCAACATACAAACAACTATAACAAGTTTTCCAAGAACTAAACGGGAGTTCTAGACTGAGAAAATCTCACGCAGTCTTGCTTTAGCGGTCAAGACGACTAAGGGATATATAGCTGTGAATGCGTAGAGGCGTGTAAAGGAAGAGGGCAAAGGCGGACATCAAGTGGACCAACCGTTAGTCAACCGATTCAGCGGATTGCAGAGAGGAAACTGCGTCGTCTGCGGCAGACAGTTACCTCTCACTTTCGGGCGGCCGAGACGCTACTGCTCAGATGAGTGTAAGAGGCTTGCCAAGGCGCGGAGAGACAGAATAAGGAAACGGCTGTTGAGGAGGCTTGTAAGCCAAGGATATGATGCGGAGTTCTTCCAGTGGAGCCAGCCTACGCTTTACTCGGACGAACTCGGAAACATCTTCAACGAGTTCAGAACCCCGAAAGGAACAGTAGGTCTGCGATACGAGAGCTATGACGAAGGAGTTGAGGAACTGCCGACAGCGACCTACACGTACAATGGTCTGCGGTTCACTAAAGCAGGGCACATAGTTGTGAGCGCAGACACCCGAGCGTTCATCCTGAACGCTAGAAGATGGTGCCTAGAACACAGGAAACTGCTCAGAAACCCTGAGCATATACCGGCGCCCAACCCGAAGATCCATAGGATAGGCGTCCCAGAATCCTTCTTCACACCGGAAAGCCATGGCTCCAATTTATTGGATGGTTTCGGCGACTCCATTTAGTGAAGATTTTTAGATTGTACAAACTTTCTTAGATAGCTGACTCTAGGCACCAGTCAACGAATATCGCGTTTAGACATCATCTTTCAGCTTCTCCTGACGCTCAGGCAGCTGAGAATACAAGCCTTCGGCGGTCCTATACACCGCCAGTCTTCCAGCTGTCTCCCAGCGGTCTCCGGAATAGTGGCGTACTTGAACCGTCAGCACATCCGCAGTCGGATCTGATTTCCCGGCCCAAACAGTCAGGCTCAAAAAGTCTCCGTTCGGCATCCTATTCGAGAAACGCGCTTTCGGTTGAGGCTTGCCGGACAAACTTTATCCACCAATGCTATGCTTTGGTGTGCCTCTTGATTTAGTTTTGTGTTTCCCGGCTCCCTTTAGGGATTCTACTATCCGTAGGTTCTCTCAATTCATCGATATCCTACGCAGTGTAAATAATAGTGGGCTGTGTATTCTCCAAAATGCTTAAACCGTTTCATCAAGAATCTTGATACTTCTTTATCGTTCATTTCTTTGAGCGATTTCAAGAAATTTGAGAATGAGCCATACTCATTCTTGATTTTCTGAAACTCTTTTGCATCGTAAACTATATCCTTGATTTTCTTGAAATTTCTTACAACATTTGGCTGCTTCATCAACTCTTTTGACTGCACTCTTGCCAATTTGTGTATATTGAAATTATAGAAGCCTTTCCTGTATCTCTGCCAGTTCTTCCTTACTGTTCCCCAGTTCAAACCGGCTTGAAGAATACACAAACAAAAGATCTCAAAATATTCTTGATCAGATTTCGGTTTCTTCCCGGGTTTACATTCGGTCTTGTCTTCTTTCGCGTAAGTGCATTCCCATGGTGCTCTATGCTCTTTCATAATCTCAAACTGCCGAGAACTTTCATTAATTGTTTTACGTTCTCCTAACTTGAGATGCCGAAGACACATTGTCAAGGCTATAAAGATTCTACATCAGCCTTTAGAAATATTGATTCGCGGATACGAGTTCTATAATAGCGGATGAACGTTGGAGGCTTTGAGGATCGTCGCACTGGGCGACAGCCTGACAATCGGTTACCTTTCGCCAGTGACTGGTCTCGAATGGCCTCCTTACCAGCCTTACACGAGGTTTCTTGAGGAAATGATTCGAGACTCGATCGCAAAAACGCGCAAAAGCGTAAGACTGCAGGTGATCAACAAAGGCTTGAACGGCGACCTGACCGAAGGCATGCTCAGCCGATTCGGTCGAGATGTTCTCCTACTCAGCCCGAGCCATGTCATAATCCTTGGAGGGACGAATGATATAGGTTGGGGCATACCCGTTACCGAGATCTACTCGAACCTCGAAGGGATGTACGATAAAGCGATCCACCATGGCATACGGTTGATCGCATGCGCCGTCCCCTCAATCCTCGGCTACGATTCATTAATCCCACCCAGAGTGAGGTTGAATAAAATGATACACAACTACTGTAAAGCGAAAGGCGCGAAGTACGTAGACCTATTCTCAGCAACAGCGGACGCCACAACTCAAAGACTATCATCAAAGTATTCGAACGACGGCTTACACCTCAGCGCCGAGGGCTATAGAAAGGTCGCTGAAACAATCTTCAAGGAAGCTTTCCTCCCATTCACAAATACATTCACTGGAAATTCAGAATCAGCGGTCCGACAAGACCGGCAAGAGGGAACCTAGGCCCTAACACCGCAGGACGGATAGACTTTTAGACTACAATCCTGTCACACTATCGACCTAACGAGAAGGATGCGGAAGACTTGGAGAAGACCATAACCTACCTCGAGAAGGGTGGACCTGAGAACACCTTCCAGACTCTCGAAGCAGCCAAGAGGAGGGCTAAAGAGCTCGGAATTAAAGATGTCGTCATCGCCTCAACCCACGGAGGCACAGCCCTCAAAGCGGCGGAGATCTTTAAAGACCTGAAGGTGAACCTCGTCGCTGTCTCCATCTGCGAAAGCTTCCGGAAAGAGGGGTGGGCGATAACGAAGGCTGAGAAGAAGAAGTTGAGCGAAAGCGGAGTCAAGGTACTGACCTCGATCCACGCTCTAGGCGACGGCGTCGCCAATGCCTTTACAGAGAAGTTCGGAGGCAGATCCATCGAGGAGGTCGTCCGGGAGACACTCTACCGCTTCTGCCAAGGAATGAAGGTCTGCGTCGAGGTCGTCCTCATGGCCGCCGATGCTGGGCTAATAGCGATGGATAAAGAGGTCATGGCGATCGCAGGCACTGGAGAAGGCGCTGACACATGCATCATAGTTAAGCCAGCCTACCCTAGGAAGTTCTTGGACTTGGAGATCAGGGAGATAGTGGCAAAGCCCAGGAAGCTCTCGTAGTCTTAGGGCGTGCGCGAAAGCGATAGAACCGATTAGGCATTCTGTATTAAATTGCAAAAATTTGCCATCTGCATTAAGAGGTCATTTGCTCGAATATTCTCGCTACCTCTGGGTTACTGAAAACTATTGGAAACACTAGTATTGTCAAGATGAGGATAGCAATTATGCCGATCGTGAAGCCAACGAGCATCTTCTTCTTAGCATCTAGACTTGAAAGGACGATGTAGATCGCAGTAATGGTCATCAATATGTGAGTAAACTGTGCCTGAAGCATGATAGAACTCCAGTTAAATAGGAATAGTCCACCAGTTCCAAAATATATCAGAAAAGGGACCATAGCATTCATGAAGACTTTATTCTTGAATAGAAGAGCAGCGATCGTAAGATAAATGGTTGGAGCGCAAATATTCAGAAAAACCCAGTAGTAAACTGGTATCTTCAAAAAGACTAGGAAAACGAGTGTGGACCAAAAGGCATTGACTAAAATGAGAATAATTAAAGCCCAAAAGAATTTTCTAGATTTCAATATATCTCTTAAAAGAGTCATCTTCCGATACTCTCCAAAGAAAATTCTTGCAAGGCTACTCCCACAGGAAAGAGATATGGACAGAACTATAAACCATACCATGTCACTTGCTCCCACATTTGAAAGGGTGTGGGCTTCTGGGCTGGCAGGCTGCTTTCTCATGGAAAGAAGTAAAAGGAATGAAAGGAAAGCTTTTTGGCTTTTATGTTTAACCTATGTTCGAAGTGAAGTATGTGTCTATGACCGCTGAAAAAAAGGCTTTGAACAAACAACTGGAAACGGCGAGCTGGGGCATCTTCTTTGTTGGGTTAGGCGGCATATTGGCTGTTCAATCCATCTATAAGATCGATATCAAAGGCGGCATCTTCATCACAATAGGGCTTCTTCTAATAGCATTGAATGCTATTAGATATCAGAAACAAATCCCAGTAAGCAAGTTCACTCTATTCATCGGAATTGTCACTCTATTAATTGGAATCTCAGACTTTGCTGGTTTCAAACTCCCAGTATTCGAGACTGTCATAATCCTCATCGGTTTGTTCATTCTTTTAGGCGCAATCTCAAGGAAAGGGGGTTGATGTAGAATTGATAGTGAAAGATTTGATGAGTACGAACGTTGTCTCGATAGACTCAGAGGCAACCGTAAAGGATGCAGCCAGCAAGATGGCTCAGCAGGAGATAGGGAGCCTAGTCGTAATAGAACAGAATAAGCTAGTGGGCATTGTCACTGAGAGGGACCTATTGTCAAGGTCCTGGCCCTCGGCAGGAACGCTGAGGCAACGCGGGTCAAGATGGTTATGTCGAAACCGCTGATCTGCGCAGGGCCCGACATGGATGTAACCGAAGCTACTAGGTTCATGGTCGCTAAAGGGATCAAGAAGCTCCCCATCACTCAGGAGGGACACCTAATAGGAATCTTGACCCTGACAGATATCTGCGCAGTTCAACCGGACATATATGAGCTCATTGAAAAGGAAACGAAAGGAAGGCTTCCAAAGAGGTTCATGAAGAGGCTGGCGAAGAGATACTACAGGACCTAGGGATTAATGCAGCGAGTACCGGAACCAAACATGCAGACGTGATACGGCGGCGCAAGATCTATCGTGTTACCGCGTTGAGAAACACGGGTAATTAGCGTCCGCCGTAGATGCTATACACTAAAATCCCCGGTCCTCATGATCCTTGCGTGTTCGACACAAGTCCTGACAAACTGAAGAAGATCTCGACCGCATCATTAATCCAAAGAATATCAACAGTTACATTTCAAAACTCTTATCAGTTCTTAAAAGCCTCATCAAATACTTGAGGCGTCTGAGTCTTGAGTGAAGAGGGTGGAAGCGAGGAAGCCAAGATTCAAGATATCACATCGCTCGACACATACTCCTTGATCGGATTATTCGTAGGCTTGTTGAGCGCCAAGGCTTGGGAGACGATGGGTTTGAGAGTGAAGCCGGGAACAGACAAGATTGAGAAGGACTTCGATCAAGCGAGAACAGCGATCGACACAATCGACTTCCTAGTCCAGAAGCTTAAGAGCCGCATTCCAGAACCAGAGAGGAGTAGGCTCGAAAGCTTGGTGGGAGACCTGAAGCTCAACTTCGTAAGAGTCAGCCAATCGACGAGTTAAGCGGCAAACCCTTCAGTTGTTAGCGCCAAACTCTTTCTTGAACTCTTCAGCCAATCTTGCTCCCCAATTATCGATAGGCTCTAACTTCCCGAAGAAGAACCTGAGCACCGGCGGCTCCTCAACGAATCTCAATCCCTTAACTGTGTTTCTTCTCTGAAATAGCCAACCAACTCGATCGGCTACATATTCAGCGTGGGAGACGGTGTAAACCCTTCTGGGCACGGCGAGTCTGGTCAACTCTAGGTCTGAAGGAACCTCATTCCCGTCTTTATCTCGATCCATGGAGATAGTGCCTCGCTCCATACTCCTGACGCCAGAGACTATGTAAACAGCCGCGGCTAAGGCTCCGGCGGGATATTGGAGTTGAGGAATATGGGGCAGAAAGAGCTTGGCATCCAGATGAGCGGCTAAACCGCTTGGTGGAGTAACTACGGGAACTCCTCTTTCCATCAGCCTTTCGGCGAGATATTTGATCAATTCTGGAGCGCTCGCAGCTACATCTATGTCGACCATCTCCCTAACGCCGACGGCCATTGCTTCAATCTCTTTTGTAGACATTCCTCCGTAGGTGAGGAAGCCCTCATAGACTGGAAGCCACGGTTTCATCTTCTCATAATATTCTTTATTGTTTGTTCCGATGAAACCTCCTCTGACACAGGTATTCTTTCGCCCACTCAAGTAGAATAGGTCAGCAAGAACGGTTATCTCCTTGACGATCTCTGGGATAGTCTTGTTTCCATAGCCGTTCTCCCTGAGTTTTATGAAGTAGGCGTTCTCGCCTAACAGGCTTCCGTCAATGACGAGTGGGAGCTTGTTCTCCTCGCAGATCCGTTTTACCTCTCTTAGATTTTCAAGCGAAAAAGGCTGGCCGCCGAGGAGGTTTGTTGTTGCTTCCATTCTAACAAACGGTATCTTACTAACTCCATGTTTCTTAATGAGGCCAGCCAGCTTTTGAAGGTCCAAGTTTCCTTTGAATGGATGTTCACTCTGGGTGTTGAGAGCTTCATCAGCGTATATCTCAACCACCTTTCCCCCCGCCAGTTCAAAGTGCGCCTTGGTCGTAGTGAAATGGTAGTTCATCGGGATGATGTCTTCAGGCTTGACGAAGACCTTTCCTAGGAGGTGCTCTGCGGCTCTCCCTTGGTGTACTGGGAGAACATACTTGAATCCTAACACATCCTCTATCGCTTGCGCGAGCTTGTAGAAACTTTCGCTACCAGCGTAGGCATCATCCGCAACCATCATCGCCGAAAGCTGATTATCACTCATCGCATTGCCGCCGCTGTCAGTCAACATGTCAACAAATATGTCTTTAGTTCTGAGTGAGAAAGTATTGTACCCGCCTTCTTCTATGGCTTTGAGTCTCTCTTCAATTGGGACCAATCTTGTCTTCTGCACAATCTTTATTTTATGCATTTCAACGGGAATCTCTTTCCCTGTAGATAATTTGATGATCATTCCAACTCTCCTAGAGTTTGTCTACTGTCGTTAGTAATAGCGGCTTCCCATCTTAATCAATTTGTTCTAGCTTCGAGATAGTCGAGAGAGTCTTCTTAGTGAAAGATTAATATCTCATCTCCCCATTCGAGTAGTATTACAGCTCGAGCGGTTGAACGGTCGTGGTCAAATCTTTAGAGAGGGCTAGGCGGGAGATTATAAAAGCCTACAACAATGATCCAGAAGAATGGAGGATCCTCGTCGGCCGAGACACAGGTAGGCATTTGAGTATCCTAGTCTCCCATGGCGAAGAACTTTGGATAGTCAAAGAGGAGCAGATCAACCCATACAAGTCGGTCGGCTACGGAGCCAAGACCTATCAAGACGCAGAACTCCTCAAGAACATTTCACCATACACATTCGGGTTCAGGCCGCTCACAGGAAACCAGATAGAGGAATTGACATCAGCGATGGAGAAGAAGAAAAGCATAAACGAAATCTTAACCGACCTGATGGCTAAGAAGCCTGTTTCATTCAAGGATATAACTAGCCCAATGGTCATTCAAGGCCCAGTAGTACACTCACCGAAGCCCATCGATTACATCTCAGATAAGCATAGGCAGCTAGACTTGAAGCTCAAATTCGAGCTGGAGAGACTCCTCCACAGAAAGTACCCTCAAACTGTTCTACCCTACCTCTAGGGGCTAGGCCTTTTTTAAGAGCGACTGCATGGAAAAAGATGCTTAAGACAATCTCTTACTTGCGCCGACTGGAACCGCTACATGTTCTCTCTTCTCACCTGCCAGCTCTATCACTATGAGGCAGGAGTCGTCTCCTCCCCCGATGGAAGTATCCAGTGTCAATCTTCTCACGGGGATCGAAGCGTTCTCGACGATCGCGACGGATATATGCTTGTCTATCTGGCAGAGAGATCCCCCAGTCGATTGAGCAAGCTCATTTTCGAATGGACATCTGGTCAACTTCATGATGATCTTGGACCCGTCAGCTAATTCCACATGGCAGTCTCCACCGATCCTCCTCTCCAAGTCGCCTAGCGCGTCAACGAGAAGTTGAGGCGTCCAAGCTTCCACCTTCCATTCACGTGAATAGAGCTCGACCAATCCCCTAGCGAAAGCTTTCGCGAAGGTTTTGAATAGGACTTCGCTCACCTGCTCTGAGAAGAGTCTGCGGCATGTCATCGCGATCGAAGCGATCTGGCAAGCGGTGAAAGAATGCCTGTCCAGTTCACTTAAGGTCTCCAGTCTAAACCCGCACGCTTTAGGATCGCTCAAAGAAGCTCACCGAAACCAAAAGTCGCAAGCCTAGGATTTAACATCATTTAACATTTCGGAAGACGGATCTTAACGTTTCAAAACAAATTAAGGAGAAAAAGGCCATCAGCCTACTTTCCAGTCGCCCTCAAGTCCCACAACGCAGAAAGAACCCCTGCTACGGACCCCAGAGTTTCTACTCAAAATGGTCTTCTCAGATTTTGCAGCAGACTGGGCTCGGAGGAAGAGAAATATATGGAATGGCATCATTTTCTACTAGGGCCTTCAATGGTGAATCAATTATGAAGAGATTTCCAACAGGGATTGAAACGCTTGATGAGCTTCTGGAAGGCGGATTTCCTAGGCCGTCTGCCATAAGCATTCTTGGAGATGTTGGCGTAGGAAAATCACCTCTCTGTTGGCAGATTATGTGGAACGCTTTAAGGCAAGAATTCAACGTTTTGTTCTATCTAACTGAAGAATCCGCGGATGAGATGAAAGAGGGCCTCCTTAGATACGGCTGGGATGTAGATACATTCGAGAAAGAGGCAAAACTAAAAATTGTAGATATTTTTTCGAAAGGGGTCAAGATCGTTGAAGAATCTGTTATGGAACCCGAAGAGCTGATGAAAAAACCTTTCAACTTATTTGAAATACTTAAAGAGGGAAGAGAATACTATTTTAGAACCCTTAGAGGGAGAGATCTTTTAGTCGTTTTCGATTCGCTATCAACAATCTTTCTAGCCACGGACCCTAAGAAAGCATTGCCCTTTCTTCAAAATATGAAGATGGCGACGAGAGTAGCAAGATGTGTCGGAATAGCGACTCTCCACACCAAATTGCACGACGAAAAGATTGAAAATACCGTCAAGAGCTATTCTGATGGAATTATCGAGATGAGGGCGATCGGAAAAGGTGGAAAGATAATTCATTATATGAATATTCCAAAAATGAGTAGGAGCAATTATTACCCAGGAGTATGCACTTACAACATCGGGAAAGACGGCTTCACTTTCAGTAAAGAGGTTTTTGAATAATAACGTCACTTTCGTATATGAGGGGAGAGTCAAAGTATGGATAGGGCGAGAGGAATTTTCGATCTTATGAGAATAAGATACATTCTTTTTCTCAACATACCGTTCATACTCTCTGCGTTTGTTCTGGCTAGAAATTTTGACTTAGGACTTATTCTCTTCGTTTGTTTATCGTACTTCGTTGCCCATTTCTTCGTGAATGCTATAAACGACCTATATGATATTGAGGCGGATAAGGTTCATCCAGTGAAATCAATTGAAAACCCTATAACCTTTGGAAAAATATCGTTCAAGGATGCAAAATATATAACGGCCGTGTTGCCATTTCTAGCTCTATTATTGGCTATTCCAACAAATCTTATCTGGTTTTCCGCAGTTTTGTTTTTCATCTTCCTAGGCTGGTCGTATAGCGCACCGCCAATCAGAACTAGAGCAAGACCTTGGGGTTTCCTGACAAATGAAACCCTTGGAAGCAGCATTGCATTCATATGGACTTACTGGGCAGTGAAGCCTCCGCAAGTAGATTGGCCATTCTGGATAGTCCCGATAGCTCTCTTCATATTTTTCAGTCACGCAATTATCGTGAGCAAAGACCTACCGGATATAGACCCCGATGGAAAAGCTGGTTTCAAGAATTTTTCAGCAGCCTACGGTCTGAAAGCAACTCAAAGATTCGTCGTTCTGAGCGTGGTTGCAACGTTCATAATCTATGTTTATCTTTTGGCTACTCACGTTTTCTCCATAATAAGCCTGCCATTCGCTATTCTAGGTACTTTTCTACCGTTGAGGAATATTTCAAAACCTCTTGAACAGATAACTGATCGCTATCTTATATATCAGAGAGTTATCCCTGCTAGTCTATTCTATTCTATTGCCCTAATACTGGGAGTGTTCGCAATGCTCTTCATTCCTTGGTGAAAAGAGAAAGAATCCCTTGCTTATCGAGATAGAAAAAGGTTCCAAGGACGAATAGACTTTCATTTTAGCTAGACAGCAGACTTGCAAAAGAAACTTGCCAGCTTATTGATCTATGGTTCAGAATACAACGTATCTTAGGAGCAAGATTGCGTAGCACACAGCTATCGAGACGATCATGGACGGATACGCGACTTTGCAGTATGTCCTCCAACTGACTGGATATCTGTTCTTTTCTGCAACCGCTACTCCTACCACGTTGGCTGATGCGCCT
>Ga0315314_1001137_pt1 | contig 24811 bp, 28 predicted proteins | sample TDP9_MG_FD_203631 | JGI IMG/M metagenome (GOLD analysis project Ga0315314, IMG submission 203631) | Freshwater sediment microbial communities from Lake Towuti, South Sulawesi, Indonesia - TDP9 | ecosystem: Environmental > Aquatic > Freshwater > Lake > Sediment | place: Indonesia: South Sulawesi... | reverse complement strand
AGGTTTTCCTCTTTTCCCCTGTTAAGTTTAAGCCCCACCTCTTCTGCTCAAGTCAAGGGCTTATCTTTATGTTTTCTTTCCCTTTGCTATACCGCAGCAAAAAGGCACATTTATGTGCACACTAACGTAGACTTGATTGGCATGTGCTCATATATTCAGGGGAGTCATCTGGTGAACATTGTCTCTGCCACCAATGCCGAGATACGCAACAGGGGCTTAACTACGTCCCAAAGCATTCTTGCCCAGTCCCCTAGCGAGGGAGTGCCATCTTTTGGCTCCCCTGACCAGTTTTCAAAGGCGCTTATCCTATCTGCTAAGTCAGTTGATTGGTAGATTGCAAAAGCGCCAGACCCAAGAAGTACCAGGATCACAACCGCTAATACAATTCGCCAGAGCAAGGTCACCCCCGTCGATAATTATCCCGACTGCTCCCTAGGGCCTGTCAACTGTCGCCAGGGAAGCCCTGGGCAAATCGCACAGACTGAGAACTCCTCCAGTTGTCCTCATAAGGTCGCCCTGTCTCACTTGTCACGCCTGAGGCCCCAAGTCGGGGTGTTATGTCATAAGTTTACGCTGCGACGATGGTGACGACTACCTTGGAATAACAACATCCCCGGCGAGCACAGTTCCTCTCCATACAAAGTAGGGGCTATTACCGATTTAGCCCCTACTTGGTGCTGGAAATTCTACACGAGGAGAGTCAAGAGATTTTACGCTTGCCTTACCAACCTTCTCCGGATGAAGTAACCTAATCCACCGGCTGCAAGTACCGCCCCTATTGATGCATAGAGGTTGGGGAAGACGGGAGCGGCACTACTGGGTGCAGGGGGTTCACTGGCCAGTATCAGGTTCCCCCAAGTGGTCGGGTCAGTCCAGTCTGCTGTGGCTGGCCAGGAGGTGAGAACGCCACCCTCTGAGTAAAAAAGCGCCAGTCCCACAGTATCTCCCGCTGATGCACTCAAGTCTTGGCTATCCCCACTGTCTAACGGCATGCCCATTTCGATAGTATACTGTCCCGCCGCATAGGCGAAACCGCTCCCGAGAAGCAAGTCATCCGTGATGTCCACTTGCCATGAGACAGAAAGGCTGTCCCAGTGCCAATCCCCCGTGCCAGGAGGCGAAGGCAATATCACGCTTTTCGCATCCTCGTCGCCGTCGGTCAATACGGTGTCGTGGCCGTCGTCGAAGAACGTGGACAACCAGTCACCACCAGTGTCTGGGTCCGGTATGACAGCAGCCCAGTACAGGTTCGTGTCATCGTTCATGACATAGACAGTACCGCCAGCAAAGGTCAGTGTATAGGCGTTGTCCCACTCACCAGGTGAGATTGTGCTGTCAAGGGTTGGAGGCGCAGAAGCCCAGCCGGAAGTGATTTCGTCTCCCGAGTGGGCAAAAGCACCATTTGCAGCCACCAGCATCACGGCCAACATGCTCACTACGAGCACTAACGAAATCAGTCTCTTCTTCATCGTGTCCTCCCTGAACGAGTGCTTCCCCCTCATGTATCACCTCCTCGCTTTCCCTGGTTGTTTCGCAACCATCCCTTTTTGTGCTAGTTGATTAATAGGGAGGAGGGAGGAGACGACTGCCGTAGTCGTACCTTTCCTCCCCCCTAGAAGGGGGGTGACCCTTCCGATTGTCTATCTATGGCAGGGCTGTCCTGTCACGTATTATGTCTGCTTAACTAGGTGGTTCTGCCCGCTCCGCGTCACCCGCCTACGGAAGCTACGGGGACATTTTCCCAGGAAATGAGGGCCACCAGGGACTGGCTGACCAGGACCAGCGCATTGTGGACAACGTCTTCCAGGATTTCCACAAATCCGCTGCCGCAGGCGGTCATGTTGCACGTTATGTTTGCCCATGGGGCGCAGTTACCGACGTAGGGGTTCGCCGCGTCGCCCATATGGACTCCACCCGTGGGTATGTTGAGCATGACCCACTCGTCGAGCAACCTCTCAACGATATTGAGAATCTTAGTGAGAAGCGTGGTTATGACTGGGATTGTTGTCATACGCTATCACCCTCCTTTCTAGCTCTGACAGACTAGCCTTTGCCTAGATAGCTTTGCTAAACAGCCTCACCCCCTTTCCTTTTGAGAGAGCGTCTCTCTCATCTTGCCTATTTCCTCTTTCCTTTTAGGGTTCCCTCCACAGCAGCAAAATGGTTTGGCGGCGGACTGAGAAGGCCACCATCTGGTCCAAAGTGAGAAAGTGCATGCTTTCCTCTGTGCTGACATGCTGGACATATCCTCGGCTCATCTTTCCATCATCGTCCGCCCATATCTTGACCACGAAGGAACTGTAGTAACCCATTCAGATTCTCCTAGAGAGTGACTCGCCTGCTTCTTGCTTGTGGCAAAGCGCGTCACTACCCTTGGGCTAAGGCTAGCACCCAAGCCGGCAGGCAGCAGTGAAAAACGAGATAATTGACGGTGAACCTGTTAGCAGATCGGGGTGAATAAGGGGCGATGTGAATAGCGGGCAATGGGACTCGAGTGAGGGAGACCGGCCGGTGAGACAGCAGGGTGATAATGAGCCTGTGGGCTGGTTGACCTTATGATACAGAAGCGAAAGGAGGAAGGTGCGCTATGGTAGTCATACCTTCCTCTCTGTCAGAGGGGGGTGACCCTCTGAGCACCTGTCTACTGCAAGCATGTTCTGTCCTGTCTGTCTCAGCTTGGCCGGGGGTATGCCTAATCTCCTTCGCCGGCAGTTATCCTGAAACGGGGTAACTCTCCCATGCGTTAAGGCCGACTAATACGTGGCTGACCAGAACGAAGCCGTTATGGATGACATCTTCCAAGACCTCCAGAAAGGCGCTGCCGCAGGGGGTTATGTAGCTCGTTATTTCCCAGTACGGGACGCAGTTGCCGACGTAGGGGTGGCTGGCGTTGCCCATATTGACCGTGCTTATGTTGACCACCACCCACTCGCTGAGCAACCTGTCAAGAATAATGAGAATCTTGGCTACAAGGGTAGTTATGACTGGAACGCTTGTCATAAGGTACTACCCTCCTTTCTTAGCCTGACAGATGAGCTTTTGCCCGCAAACCTGTGATAAACCGCCTCCCCTGACGGGGTCTCCTTTCCCTTGCTTGTCTGCTACCCTTAGGCTAAGGCTAGCACCCAGGCGGGCAGGCAGCGGTGAAAAATGGGATAGTTGACGGTAAATCTCTTGGTAAATCAGAGTGAATAACGCGCAATGTGAACAGCGGGCAATGGGGGTGATTGAGGGAGACCGGCCGGTGAGACAGCAGGGTGATAATGGCCTGTCTGTTGGTTGGCGTTGTGACGCGAAAAAGAAAGAGGAAGGTGCGCTATGGTAATCACATCTTCCTCTCTATCAGAAGGGGGGTGACCCTCTGACGCTGTATCTATTGCAAAGACAATCCCTTTTTAGAGAATATCTGTCGGGCTAGGTGTCTTCGTCCTTCAGCAGCTTCTGGTAGAGTGCCACTGTGGCATGGTCAGGGTCCACATCCAGCTCTGCCCGAATAATTTTGTGGCATAAGCGGTACCAGGCAATAGCCCTGTTGCGCTGTCCCAGGCGGCTGTAGCAGCACATTAGCCGCCGGTAGGCATCCTCGCGGCAGGGGTCCTTGCCCAGTATCTTCTGGCAGTAAACGACACAACCCTCGTAGTCTGCTTTTTGCATTGAATCATCAGCCAGCCTGCCCAATATAGCCAGATAGGTATCTTTCAGGGCCTCGCGTCGCAGCCATGTCCAGTCCTCGTAGAGGTCGTCTTCCAAGTAGTCACCCTTATATAGGGCTTCAGCAGCCTGAAGTTCCCTGATGGCCTCAGCCTGCTTTCCCTCCCTTTCCAGCTGCCTGCCAGCCTGCCAGTGATACTCGAACTGTTCTACGTCCATCCAGGAATCAACCTCGGAATTGATGAGGTAGTTTCCGTCCTGGAACAATACCCAGGGGAAGTCTCCGTTTGTGTCCTGAGCTGCGTTCAGCGTTTGCCGTAAGGTACGCACTGCTGCTTTCAAGTTATTGTTAGCCAGGGAAGGCTCACAGCCCGGCCACAGGGCCTCCATGAGGACATCTCTTGATACCGGACGTCTCTGCTGGGCTATGAGATACTTGAGCACCGATTTAGCTTTAGTGCTTGGCCAGTGCTCGATTCTCTTCCAGCCAACTCGGACCTGGAATCTGCCCAGGCAGTAGACCTCCAGGGCTGGCACAGAATGCTGTGCCAGCTGCTGTGGCAACACTTGTTCGGGGCTTATGCTGACCTCGCTATAGTGTCTGGCGGTGACCTGGTCCAGGGCATGCAGGCCAGTGCGCAATTGCTCACCAATCATGGCTTCTCTCTGGCCGAAATGGGAACTCATCTCCTGAAGCTGTTTAATAGCGCGGCGATACTCCAGCTGGATTATCTTCAACAGTTGGATAGCACTTTCGTATCGGCTGGCCAATTCAGTGTTTACCTCTGCTCGTTCTAGGGCTACGATGTCCATTTCTCCCTTCGTCTTAAGGTGGTTCCCTCCTCTACATCTACACGGTGGTTTGATGGTGGACTGAGATGATTGTTGACGAAGGCCACCATCTGGTCCAGAGTGAGAAAATGCATGCTTTGCTGTGTGTTGACATGCTGGATATATCCTTTGCTCATCTTTCCGCTATTGGTGACCCATATCTTGATGACAAAGGAACTGTAGTATTCCATTCAAGTTCTCCACGTCCGGTGGCAGTCGCAGGCTATTCGCTTATAGGAGGATAGGTGACTGCCCCTTGTCTAAGAGTAATGCACGTTGGTGAAAAGTGAGTTAACTAGCAGTAAATCTTCAGTAAATCAAGGTGAATAAGCCGCCACCGTGGGCCCGATCGAGGGAGCTTAGCGGATGAGATAGTATGCGGGCAATGAGGCTGCTTGTTGGTTGGCGTTCTGAGGCAGAAGCGAAAGAAGAAGGTGTATTTGGAATCACCTTCCTCTTGTCGCCAGAAGGGGGGTGACCTTCTGAGGATATATCTATGCTAAAGACCTTCTTTGGTTAAGGCTAGCACACAGGGGTGAAAGGTCAGATAATTAACGGTGAATCTTCAGTAAATCAAGGAGAGTAAGCCGCGCAGGGGACCTGATTGAGAGAGACCGGCAGATGAGATATCTGACTATGTATTGCAGAGAATTCCCTTGTTAGGGAAAAACCTGTCGAGTTAGATGTATTCGTCCCTCAGCAGCTTCTGGTAGAGTGCTACCGTGGCGTGGTCAGCATCCACGTCCAGTTCAGCTTTGATAGTTTTTTGGCATAAATGGTACCAGGCGATAGCCCTGTTGCGCTGTCCCAGGCGGCTGTAGCAGCACATTAGCCGCCGGTAGGCATCCTCGCGGCAGGGGTCTTTGCCCAGTATCTTCTGGCAGCAAACAGCACAACTCTCGTAATCCTCATTTTGCATTGAATCATCGGCCAGCTTGCCCAATATAGTCAGATATATGTCTTTGAGGGCCTCGCGTCGCAGCCATGTCCAGTCCTCGTAGAGGTCGTCCTCCAGGTAGTCACCCTTATATAGGGCTTCAGCAGCCTGGAGTTCGCTGATGGCCTCAGCCTGCTTTCCCTCCCTTTCCAGCTGCCTGCCAGCCTGCCAGTGATACTCGAACTGTTCCACGTCCATCCAGGAATCAACCTCGGGATTGATGAGGTAGTTTCCGTCCTGGAACAATACCCAGGGGAAGTCTTCGTTTGTGTCCTGAGCTGAGTTCAGCGTTTGCCGTAGGCTATGCACTGCCATTTTCAGGTTATTGTTAGCCAGGGAAGGCTCACAACCCGGCCATAGAGCCTCCATGAGGACATCTCTTGATACCGGACGTCTCTGCTGGGCTATAAGATACTTGAGCACAGATTTAGCTTTAGTGCTTGGCCAGTGCTCGATTCTCTTCCAGCCAACTCGGACCTGAAATCTGCCCAGGCAGTAGACCTCCAGGGCTGGCACAGGACGCTGTGCCACTGGGCGTGATACTGTGCTTTCCTGGCTGACGGTCACCTGGTCCAGGGCATGCAGGCCAGTGCGCAATTGCTCGCCAATCATGGCTTCTCTCTGACCGAAATGGGAACTCACCTCCTGTAGTTGTTTTATAGCGTCGTGATACTCCAGCTGGATTGCCTTTAGGAAATGAATAAGACTTTCGTACTGGCTACCCGATTCGGAGTTCACCCCGTCTCCTTCCACGGTTTGCCTCTTTAAGACGTCTACTCGCTAGGAGTCTATCCCCTTGTTGAAGGAAAGCTCCGCGCTCACTAGCCTAAGGGCTTGGCTTTTACAAGACGAAACTCACTTTCAAAACAAAGATAATGCGCCAGCGCGAGCTGCTTGAGTGTCCCCTGAAGCTGGTTCCTCTTGAGATTTGCTTCCACGACCTATCAGTATGATACAGCACCTCTCTTATGCTTTGTCAACAGTGCTGTCAACCGTTCTGAGCCGATCTCAGCCCAAAAGCTGCCTCAGCGGCTTGTGTTGTCTCATCTCATCTTATCTAATCGAACTATGCTCTGCTAGGCGGCAAGTGTTGACAAATCTGTCAACAATGGCTTACAATTGTCACTGCTTTCACTGATTAGACCATCTAAGGACTACATAGTTGTATGAATAGGCGAAAGCCCTACGTAAGAATAGCGCGAAGCACTGACCAGGCACGCCGTCTATGTGAAGTGAGACTGCGCCATGGTCTGAGCTTTCGCGGGCTGGCTTCGGTGCTTGGCAAACCCGAGAGCTACGCCACTGCTCTGTGCCGCATGGAGACCGGCAAGAGGAAAATTCCCGACGCTATAATAAGACAGCTTGCTCGAATATACGATGTGCGGCCAGAGACGTTAAGAGCTGGTCAACTAGAGCTGGACCTGCTCATAGGCATAACAGCGCCATCTCAACTGCCAACAGATCCTCTCCTAGATGCTACCCCAGAGGAGAGAGAGGAACTCATACGATACCTCGCTTTCCTTCGCCTTAAACAATCTCGGGCGAGAGTGTAAGTAGGCAAAACTCTCTTAAGGCTTCACAATGACGCCTGGAACCAGCGTTTTGGACTGGGAACTTGTCAGAGTCTGGCTGGCTATCAAGGCTTATCAGCTTGGCTAGGCATAACCCGTGCATAGTGTGCAGGACCTTTCTCCCGAAAATCCTTGTTGCGCTTAATAGAATGGCTCTTGGTGTGGCCTAGCAAACGGTCTTCTGTGATAAGCACTGGAAGCCTGTCATAGCCAATGTGTTTTTTCTACAACTGTTCCAAAGTGTAATATACCGACAAAGGTGTTGCTCTTACTGGCCAGAAACGTTCCTTTTGGCCAAGAATGGTTCACATATTGGCAGAGGAGCAGGATTTAGGTACGCGCCTAGGGGGATTCGAACCCACGACCCTCGGTTCCGAAGACCGATGCTCTATTCCGCTGAGCTATAGGCGCTCGCCTCCTTGACTCAAGCCCTGCCCTATCTATAGAATGGAGCTAAATTTGGGGTGAGCGGAGGGATTCGAACCCTCGATCTCCAGGGCCACAACCTGGCGCCTTAAACCTCTGGGCTACGCCCACCACTAGCCCATTCTAGCATCTGGAGGAGAGGAATATCAAGATGACAAGGCTAGGGCGAGAGAAGGTAGGAGCTGTTATCGCTGCTGCCGGCAGCAGCCAACGCATGGGTGGGGTGGACAAGATTTTTCTCAGCCTGGCTGGTAAGCCACTCCTGGCTCATGTGCTCGCTGTATTCCAAGAATGCCCTGTGGTGGACCAAATAGTTATCGTGTTGAACGAAACGAGTTTAGAACGGGGGCAAAGGCTGGTAGAGGAGGGGGGATTCTCCAAGGTGGTAGGGATACGCCCCGGTGGGGAACGACGTCAGGACTCGGTAGCTGAGGGGCTGAAAAGGCTCGAGGGTTGCCAATGGGTGGTGATTCACGATGGAGCACGCCCTTGCCTTACCCTCGATTTAATCGAAAAGGGGCTGGCAGAGGCTGAGCAAACCGGGGCAGCTATTGCGGCAGTGCCAGTGAAGGAGACCATCAAAATAGTCGAGGCTGAGGGGACAATTCAAGACACCCCCCGCCGAGAAAGCCTTTGGGCGGCGCAAACCCCACAGGTATTCCGCTTTGATATAATAAGGGAAGCCTATCGACAAAGGAAAGGGGAGGCGACAGACGACGCTTCTCTGGTGGAGGCATTAGGATATAAGGTCAGGATTTATAGAGGCTCCTATGATAATATTAAGGTAACTACCTCGGAGGACCTGGCTTTGGCAGAGATTATTCTAAGGGAGAGGAATGCGCGTCGGCATCGGCTATGATGTTCATCCTTTAGCCCCGGGAAGAAGATTGGTGCTGGGGGGGATAGAAATACCCTTTGAGAAGGGTCTTGATGGTCATAGCGATGCTGACGTTCTGGTGCATGCTATCATCGATGCCCTGCTGGGTGCGGCTGGTTTGGGGGATATCGGCACCCATTTTCCCTCCTCTGAGCCAAAGTATAAGGATATCTCTAGCATCACCCTTCTTCGTCAGGTAGGCAGCCTGCTCCAGACTCGTGGCTGGCAGGTGAGCAATATCGATGCTACTATCGTAGCTGAGCAGCCGCAGCTCTCACCTTTCATTCCTCAAATGCGGCAGCGGATAGGCGAAACCTTAGGAATCAGCCCGGAGCAGGTAGGGGTGAAGAGCACTACCTCCAAGGGGCTGGGCTTTTTGGGGAAGGGGGAGGGAATAGCTGCTCACGCGGTAGCGTTGATAGAGAAGCTATAAAGTGGTGCCAGGCTTTAGCCCTGCCAAGCGACTGAAAGAATGATGCACAAAGGAAGAAGATAGGCTATGAAGTACCAGATGCCGTTCGTGGTGAGCTTGTCGAACCATGAACGGCCCTTCGACAGACTCAGGGCGAACGGAAGAACTAATGATGGGTTTTTGGGTCTACATACTAGAATGTGCTGACAAGAGCTATTACATTGGTCATACTGATAACCTGGAAAAACGTTTGTATGAGCATGACCAAAATCTACTCAAGTGCTATACATCCAAAAGACTTCCCGTGAGGCTTGTTTATTCTTGTGAATTTGAAACTCGAGGGGATGCATTGGCTAGGGAGAGGCAAATAAAGGGATGGTCACGCAGAAAGAAGCAAGCATTGATTGCCGGTGATTGGTTCAGCTTGGTCCGGTATTCAAAGTGTGAGGTAAATCGCCCTTCGACAGGCTCAGGGCGAACGGAAGGAAGGGAGGCAGTTTAAAAAAGTAGTGCAGGTCTTTAGACCTGCTAGGGCTAATTAGCAGATCAAAGATTCTTCGAACCTAAAGGTCTGCACTACGACTGAGTTTGTCGACGAGGCTTAGGGTGAACGGAGGGGAATGTATTTTTGAAACAAAGGGGAGCCATGCTAGAATGAGAAATAGAGCCAGTCCCTTGTATAAGCCTTTGTCGGTCCCCGACCATAAAGAATTAAAGCCAGGTTTGTTATGTGATGTTTACAAGATATGAAGCACTCATGGCCCAAGGGGTCACCACCAATTGTGAAAGTAAACAGTCTTTTCAATTTGACTGCCGTGTTTCCAGGTCATTGCGAGGACCCCGACTTGTCGGGGGACGAAGCAATCTCAAAGAGGGATTGCTTCCCCCGATAAATCGTGTTCGCAATGACAGGAGAAATGCGGTAATGTCAAGTTCTTTTCATACCAAAGTATTTCGGTTAAGGAGTAGAGGTGAAGGTCTTTAACACCCTTTCAGGGCAGAAAGAGGAGTTTACACCCCAGGGCGAGGTGGTGAGGATATACGTCTGCGGCGTCACCCCTTATGCTGATTGCCATATTGGTCATGCCATGAGCTATATCGTCTTCGACGTAATTCGGCGCTACTTGGAGTTCAGGGGCTACAAGGTGAAGTATGTGCAAAACTTCACTGACATTGACGATAAGATTATTGACCGCGCCCACCAATTGGGGATTTCTCCCAGTGAATTAGCGGAAAGGTTCATTGCCCAGTACTTCGTTGATATGGATACGTTGAATATTAAAAGGGCTGATTTATATCCTAAAGCAACTGAAGAGATACCTAAGATCATAGAGGTGATTCAGGGCTTGATAAATAAGGGCCATGCCTACGAGGCAGAGGGCAGTGTCTATTTCAGAGTGAGGAGCGACCCAGGTTATGGAAAGCTGAGCCATCAGGACCTGGAAGCCCTGCAAGCAGGGGCACGCATCGAGCCGGGCAGCGGCAAAGAACACCCTCTAGATTTCGCCCTGTGGAAGGTGGCAAAGCCGGGCGAGCCCTGGTGGGAAAGCCCCTGGGGGAAGGGCAGACCCGGCTGGCATATTGAATGCAGTGCTATGTCGCTAAGACATCTGGGAGAGACCCTGGACATCCATGGCGGGGGGCAAGACCTTATCTTTCCTCACCACGAAAACGAGATAGCCCAATCAGAGGGCTTTACTGGTGTCCCTTTTGTCAAGTACTGGTTGCACAATGGGTTGATGCAATTAGGCGAAGAGAAGATGAGTAAGTCTTTAGGGATTCTGGTTACTGTTAAAGAAGCTTTGGAGCACTTCAGCTCTGATGCTCTCAGGTTATTTATTCTCAGCTCTCACTACCGCAGCCCTATTAGCTTCAGTGAAGAGGGGCTGGAGGCTGCCGAGAAGGGCGTAGAGAGGCTGCGCCAGGCAGCCCGGGGGGAGGGTAAGGGTGAGAAAACAGGGGCAATGGATACCGACACCTTTCGGCAGAAGTTTATTGAGGCTATGGATGATGATTTCAATTCCGCTCAGGCCTTGGCTGTCCTATTCGATTTAGTCCGGGAGATTAACCGAGCCCATAGTGAAGGCTTCGACGTAGAAGAAGCTCAGCAGAGCCTGTTAGAGTTAGCCAGCATCCTCGGCTTGACCTTAGAGGAAAGGGAGGTCAAGCTTGATGCCGGGCCTTTTATTGAGTTGCTGATTTTAATTCGCAATGAACTCAGAGAAAAGAAGCAGTGGCAACTGGCGGACAGAATTCGCTCCTCATTGAAAGAGTTGGGGATAGCCTTAGAGGACACACCTCAGGGGACTATTTGGAAGTATAGGAGAGGCGTTTAAAAATGTAGTTGCCCAATTTATTGGGCTTGGTGAAGGGTGGGTAGGGATTTGAGAAGATAGTGAAGGTGGAGTGAGCGGTTAGCCCTTTGTTCCCACATGAACAGTGACTATTCCCCAGGTAAGAGGATAGAATTGAACATCCTTTAGCCCCACCCCCTCTATGAGTTGCTTTACCTCCTCTGGTGCGGGGAATTCCATTATGGAACGGGGGAGATAAGCATAAACCTCTTTTTGCCTTGATATGAGTCCGCCAATGACGGGCAAAATAGCGAAGAGAGAAAAGCGATAAATCTTCTGAAAAAGCTGGTGTGGAGGCCGGGCAAACTCAAGGCAGACTACCTTTCTCCCTGGCTTTACTACCCTGGTTATCTCCTGAAGGGTCTTTTTTATGTCAGCCACGTTTCTTAGGGCGAAGCCAATGGTGGCACAATCAAAAGTATTATCTGGAAAAGGGAGGCTCTCTGAGGTGGCTAGCATAAGCTCTATATTTTTCTTTCTGTTCTTAGCTTTATAGAGCATCCTGCCACAAAAGTCTATTCCGACGACTTTGCCTCTTTCCCCGGCCCTTTTAGTTAGCTCTATAGCCAGTTTCCCTGTGCCAGTAGCCACATCTAGGGCTGCCTCCCCCCTTTTCAAGTCGGTTTTGGAAACAGCGAATTTCCGCCAGTACTTATCCCTATTCAAGCTGAGCAAGGTATTGAGGAGGTCATAGGTATCGGCTATGGCGGAAAAAGCATGGCGAACATAGGCTGCTTTGCCTTCCATTACTTCTTGTGTGCCTGGGCAACGTGCTTCTCCCAGCACTTGGTATGCACATAAACTGCACACTTTGCACAGTAGTAAAGCCTTGCCTTGGCCTCTTTTCCGCAGACGGGACAGTTCATAAGTTCAACCTCCTTCTCCTTGAGACCGTTGAATAGCTTAAACTGTTATTGCGAGCCCTTCACTTACTGTCATTCTGATTATTGTAGTGCAGACCTTTAGGTTCGAAGAATCTTTGATCTGCTAATTAGCTCTGGCAGGTCTAAAGACCTGCACTACTTTATTTGTCTTTTTATTCTTACCTCATCACCGAGCTTGGCACCGAGCAAACCAGCAGCGCTGCTATTTTTCACTGCTATCTCTAAATGTCCGCTGCTGCCAATAAGGGCGAGTAACCCACCAGCCTCAGCATAGGAGGTGCTTAGTGATTCGATTTGTCGACCGGCAATCTTGATGGAGAACTTCCCCGAAGTGAGGTCTTCTTGGTCAATGTCGGTGATGATATTGCCAAAACGGTCAATATGAAGGACATGCCCTATCAATTCCCCTCCCGCCCCCACTTGGGGACGAGGAACAGGGAAAGCAGAAAGAGAAGTGATAACCTGGCCAAATTCCTGAAGGGGCACGCCTAAGGAGAGATGAGCAGCCACGGGAGCAAAGATATCGCGACCATGAAAGGTAGAGCTCACCGGGTGATGCCAAAACTTGGGATTAGAGATCTCAATGGCCAGAAGTCCAGGCGGCAGCCTTTTGGGTTTTGTTTTAGAGAGAGCTCTCTTCGGCGAGGGACGATGAATAATATAACTTAGCACCCCATTATCTGGGGCAACGAAAAAGGCTTCTCTGGTTTTCAGGATGATAGCTCTGCGCCGGCTGCCCACCTCAGGGTCAACAATGACCACATGGATGGTGCCTTTGGGGAAATAACTACAGGCAGTACTGATTAGAAAGGCCGCCTGGGGGATATTCTGCGGTTCAATAGAGTGGCAAATATCCACCAGAGTGACCTTGGGGTTAATGCTTAAAATCACCCCCTTCATAGCCGCCACATAGGTATCCTGAAGGCCAAAGTCGGTGGTCAGGGTGATTATGGCTGCCATAGCTGCTCGGAGCTAATCAATCTTGAGGCTCAATACGGAAAGGATGATAAACAGCACCACCAGGGCGATGGTAAATTGAAATAGGGTCTTTTCTAATCCCCTCCTGGTGCGGAAGGTGGAATCGGGTTGACCGAAGATGCCTCCTAGCCCTCCTCCCCTCACCTGAAGCAAGAGGACAGCGATTAATACTACGGAGACTATTATTTGAGCCACATTAAAGTAAGTTTGCATTATCCTACCTCAAACTCCCGCCTTAATATCTCGTTCACCAACTTGGGATTGGCGCGACCCTTGGTGGCTTTCATTACCTGTCCTACCAGGAAGGTCAGCGCCTGTTCCTTCCCTGCTTTGAAGTCTACCACTGCTTGACTATTGGTGGCAATCACCTGTCTCACCACCTCTTCTATGGCTGAGGCGTCGCTAATTTGAGTTAGCCCTCTTTCAGTCACAATTTCCCTGGGAGGCTTGCCGGTACGGAACATCTCCTCGAATACTTTCTTAGAAGCAGGTCCCGTGAGGATGCCTTGATCAATCAAATCGAGCAACTCCGCTAAGTGGCTAGGGGGAATCTTAGATTGGTTAACCTCAATACCAGCTACATTAAGCAAGCGAGCAAACTCCCCTAAGAGCCAGTTGCTGACACTCTTGGCTCTCTTTTCTAAAGGGAAGCCTGGTGACAGGTTTACACAGGCTTCAAAGTAATCGGCTAGGGGTTTAGAGCTGGTGAGCAAATTGGCATCATAAAAGGGCAAACCATATCGGGATATAAAGCGGTCCCGTCTCGATTCGGGGAGTTCTGGTAGTTGTGACTCGATTTCCTTCACCCAGGCTGAGCTTAATATCAAGGGGGGGAGGTCGGGTTCGGGAAAGTAGCGGTAATCATGGGCATACTCCTTGCTGCGCTGAGCCACCGTTATTCCCCTCTCCTCCACCCATCCCCTGGTTTCCTGGAGAAGCTTCCCTCCTTCCTCGGCTACCTTTCTCTGGCGCTCGGCCTCATACTCCAGGGCACGATAGACTGCCTTGAAGCTATTCATATTCTTCACCTCAACCTTAGCCAAGCTGTTACTTGAGCCAACAGGTCGGATGCTAAGGTTGGCATCGCATCTGAAGCTGCCCTCCTCCATATTACCGGTAGATACCCCCAGGTATTGAAGGATACTGCGCAGCTTGATGAGGAATTGCCTTGCCTCTTCCGGCGAGCGCAGGTCAGGCTCAGTGACGATCTCCATCAAGGGAACACCAGAGCGGTTGACATCGACCAAGCTGTAGGACTCCCCCCAAGGGGTAGTCCGATGCACCAATTTAGCTACGTCCTCCTCCAGATGAACATCTTTGATGCCAACCCTTCTCTTTATACTATCAGTTTCCAGAATTATCCAGCCCTGAACGCCAATGGGGGCATCACGCTGAGAGATCTGGTAGCCCTTCATCAGGTCAGGGTAGGGGTAGTTTTTGCGGTCAAATTTGGTGAACTGCGGGATGGTGCAGTTCAAGGCTAGTGCGGTCATCATGGTATAGTCCACAGCTTTCTTGTTAATGGTAGGCAGTACCCCGGGCATGCCCAGGCATACTGGGCAGACATGGGTATTAGGCGGGGCCGCCGCGTAGTCTGCGGAGCAGCGGCAGAACATCTTGCTCCGGGTCAAAAGCTGGGCATGGACCTCTAAGCCGATGATGGTTTCATAATCCATTTTCCCCATAGTATAGCAATGTTGACAGCGGCTTGACAATTGGCGCAGTTGGTGGTTAACATATAGACTATCGAGAGCAATATCGGAGGGAGACCATGAAACTGGCAAAATGGTTTTCAGGTTTGGCTATAGTTTTTCTGCTATTGAGCCTGGTAGTGACTGTAAGTGCAGCACCCTTGGGTAATGATGTAGTCAGTGCATCAACGGTAGTAAATTCTAGTGGAATCACGGGAGCTGCTCGACCAGGGGGAGGAGGGGGAGGGGGGGATAAAATCCCTCCAGTGGTGGAAATCCTAGCGCCTGCTGACGGAGCAACAGTTTCAGGCACAGGAGTTCTGATAAGAGCCACCGCAACTGACGCTTCAGGGATCAAGAAGGTGGAATATGGGATCGACAGTGCTGGGTGGACTCCGATGACGAAGGCTGAAGACGGCACCTATCAAGCCACCTGGGATAGCACAACTGTGGCTGATGGTGACCACACCATTACAGTGAGAGCGACGGATACTCGCAAGAACAAAGGTTATGGTTCTGTAATCGTAACTACTCAGAATGCTATTGAGCCCCCACCGCCGACCGCTGACTATGAGCTATTCATTGAGATAGATTATATGGCAGGCCATTACCCAACTCAGACTGTTTTAGACTACATCGAGTGGTACTACATGGGCCATAACCCGAGCGGCGACTTGATTGAGGTAACTTTCGTTATCGATGATGTGGTGTTTGATCCCACCCCTGGGACTGGAATAACTGACGCAGATTTTTGGGCTATTGAGGCTGTATACAACGATGGAAGCGACAAAGGTGGTGACTCAATAGCCGACTTCACCTCGAAGGAGAAATGGGTTCTATACGGAACCAGCGTTGAGGGTTACTCTGACGTGGTAGGATATTGCTATATAGTTTTACAAGGGTTTATTCAGCAGGATTGCGTGGCTGGAAACTACATATTCGTTGCAGATGAGACAGCCGATAGCTGGGCGAGTGCCAATGGAGTAGCAGCTTATGGCGCGGAGGCGGTGGTCTTGATGCACGAGATGGGACACAGCATAGGTATCGGTCAAATCCTTTTGAACACGGAGATATATGACCCAGATTCGGGGAGCGTCATGAGCTATCTATCGCGTCTTAACGCGACACTATATGGGGCTTGGTACTACAGCCCTGACTACTGGGCTACACGAAACATGAAATACTATGAAGCGGGTTAGTCAATATCTCTAAGCTCTTTGAGGGCTGGCAACTGCCAGCCCTCTTTATTTTCGATATCATCAGGCTTTGCCCCGAGGTGGTTTAGCCACTGAAACTGTCATCGTGCGCCCTAGCTTCCTGTTATTGTTACGAATATAGGGTTTTCCCCCGTTCGCCCTGAGCTTGTCGAAGGGCCGTTCATGGTTCGAGGCCGACAGTTGGCAGGGGACAGTCCGCTTTGCGGACTCCGATACTTTGTTCGGAGAGCCTCTACCCTATGCGTGGAACATTTCAATTGTTGATTCTGGGCCTCGTTCTCCAATCACTATTATTGGGTAGCTGACGTCCCATGACTAACCTTTGCCCCTCTTTTTCGTTATATAATATGTGCACCGGGTAACATCAGGGCCAGAGCAGGCTGGAGTATAGAGGTTATCAGGTGCAACAAGAAGAGAGTTTAGTGCGCCGAGCCCAGCAGGGAGAGCCGGAGGCTTTCGCTCAGCTCTATGAGGTGCACTTCGATAGGATATATCGGTATATAGTGCTTAAGGTGAGAAACCAGGCGGATGCAGAGGACATGACTCAGCAGGTCTTCCTCAAGGCTCTGGAGTCTATCGGCTCCTATCGCTGGCGAGGGATGCCTTTCTCCTCCTGGCTGTTTCGCATCGCTCATAACCAGGTGGTGGACTACTTTAGAAAGAGAAGGAAAGAGAAAACGCTGCCTCTTGATGAGACAAGAGCAGTGTCTAGTGCTGACCCAACGTTGCTGGCTGAACAGAGGCTGATGATGGAACAGGTGGCAGTGGCTAGTGGGCAACTCACTGAAGCACAACGTGAGGTGATTTCTTTGCGCTTTGCAGGAGGACTTTCTACTGCTGAAGTAGCCAAGGTAATGGGTAAGAGTGAAGGGGCGGTTAGGGTCCTTCAACATGAGGCTTTGGTGAGGCTGCGCCGCATCCTTAGTTCGAGTAACGAGGAAGCCAATGGCTGAAGAGTTTGAGCATATACTGGATGAATGCATTGACCGCTTGCTCCGGGGGGAGAGCTTAGAGCAATGCCTACAGCGCTATCCGGAGCAAGCAGCGCAACTGGAGCCTTTACTTCGAGTTGCCCTGGCTACTCAGAAAGCCTCTTCTGTCGAACCCCGACCTGAGTTTAAGGTACAAGCTCGACAGCAACTTAGCTCTGTATTGTACCGGCAGAAGCCCAAAGCTCAGCCTGGCGGGGTTCCCCTTTTAGACCTAGCTAAATCAAGAATAAGAGGAGGAGTGGAGGGGCTGAGGTCACGCCCTGTTTGGCAGAAAGCACTGGCGAGTGCTCTAGTCGTGGCACTTATTGTTGGGTTGTGCTTAACAATACCAGCGCTGCTGGGGCAGTCCCCCGTGGCATTAGCAGAGGAATTGGCTATAGAAGACCCAGGGGTGCAAATTCTGTTAATAGAAAAGGACTTCGATCCCCTAGGGGTGCACAGAGCGGCTGTAAAGGCGGACGGAGGGAGTATTTATTATGTTTACCTTATGAATCCAAAGGATGACGCACTGATCGGAACTGTTACAGTAGACATAAAGGAGAGGATGGTTACCAAAATTGGGTTGATTGAAGGCAGTGAGCAATTTGGTCCGGTGGCGGGAGTAAGCAAGGAGGACATCGTTCAGATAGCCAGGCGTCACCACAGGGTGCGAGAAATTCTGGATAACTGGGCCGAAGTGGGCCGGATGTCATGTTTGTGCTCTCCTCAGAGGAAAGTGGTTGCTTTAGAACTGCGATTAGGTCAGAAGAGATGGCTGGTGAAGATAGACCCGACAGAAGGAGAAGTGATAAGCATATTTGAGAGATAGCTTGGGCTGTGAATGGAGATGAATACCAAGTCGGGTTAAAGCAAACAGATGAGGAGATGAGGCTGGCGATACACGCCCGTCAGGTGGGAGATGAAGTAGAAATTGTCTACTTCCGGGGCAACGCCCAGAAAACAACTCAGGCTACTCTGGTAGAGACGCGATCCAATCTCTAGAAGCGAACAAGTGTTCATAGGTTTTGCCTGTAATGAAGCGAATTGCGAGACCACAGGAGATGAAAAATTTGATGCCCTCCTAACTTTTGGCCCTCTTTTTCGTTATATAAAGCAGAAGGTCGATGAAATTGGAGAAGTATTAAAGGAAGGAGGTGACATAAGCAGATGAGAAAGCGCACTAAGTTTCTGGTAATTGCTGTCGTGGCTGTCCTTATCCTTACGGTTGGGCTCACCACCACGGCTTTTGCCTGGGGATCCCTTGGTGATGGAGGTGTTGGCGATAAGGCGCTAGTTGCTGAAAGTGTGCAGGAGGTGGTCACAGAGGAAGGTGATGAAGACGAGGGTCCACTGCAGACCTTTATCAGCAAGGTAGCCAGCATTCTAGGGGTGACGGAGGAAGAACTGACGGATGCCTTTGAGCAGGCTTGTCAGGAGATGTGCGATGAAGCCCTGGAGCAGCGTCTTCAGGAAGCTGTTGAAAATGGATACCTGATCCAAGAGGAAGCTGACCAAATTCTAGAGTGGTGGCAGAGCCGCCCCGATGTCTTGGAGGGATGTTGCTTTCCCGGGCGCTTTGCAGGACGTGCATTTTGCCATCAGCTATCACTAGGCGAGGGCCAGAAGGGGTGCACTTGGTTTTGGAAAGGTGGTAGAGGTATGTTGATGGCAAGGCTGGGGTGCACTGAATTGCCGTAATATGAAGGTATAGACTAAGATTGGGCAGGCAGCCTCCTGAAGGAGGCTGCCTGCTATTTTCCAACGCAAAAGTTGCTGAAGATAGTCTCTAAAAGCTCCTCCTGCACTGTCTCGCCGGTGATTTCGTCCAGGGCATTGAGAGCGGCAGTAAGGTCAATAGTGATGAAATCGTCAGGCATCCCTGAGTTAATACTCGATAAGGCTTGGGACAGGTTTCTCTCTGCCCTTTCCAGGGCATTCTTATGGCGGGGGTTATTCACTACCAAGGCATCGGAGACAAAAACCTTGCCTCCTAAAGCCAGGTTGACCATCTTTTCCTCCAGTTGGGCTAGACCCTCTCCAGAAAGGGCTGAGGTGAACACCCTCTCCCAAGGCAACTCCTCTACTTTAGCCTGCTGAGGTAAATCACATTTGTTGGCCACCACTAGGACCGCTTTATCACCAATTAAGTCGCCTATTTCCCGGTCAGCCTCCATTATTGGCTCGCTAGTGTCAATCACCAAGAGGACAAGATCAGCCTGCTCTATTGCCCTGCGGCTGCGCTCCACCCCCAGGGATTCTATCAACTCTTTACTATGGATGATGCCAGCCGTATCCACCAGGATGAAAGGGACGCCCTGTAGATTTACTACCTCTTCGATGGTATCTCGAGTGGTCCCCGGGATAGGGGTAACGATGGAGCGGTCTTGTCTGAGCAACCTGTTGAGGAGGCTAGATTTCCCCACATTAGGTCGCCCTACAATGGCAGTCCTCACCCCCTGACGATAAACTATGCCGCTATCGGCAGTGGTGATAAGCTCCTGTAAGCTCTGGAGTGCTTCCTTTAACGGCTGAATTATATCCTGTGGCTCTATTTCATCCTCGGGGAAGTCTATCCTGGCAGTAAGGTAGGCCAGGACCGACATTAGCTGGCTACGGATTCCCTTGATTGCCGCTGAAAGGCGGCCCTCCAGTCCTTGCATGGCTAGGCGCAAGCTGGCCTGGGTCCTGGCACGCACTATATCCAGCACCGATTCTGCTTGCGCCAGGTCAATCCTGCCGTTAAGGAAAGCCCGCAGGGTGAACTCGCCGGGATGGGCTAACCTCGCCCCATAGCGTAGTACTAATTGCAGGATGCGCTGCAGGGGTAAAGGACCACCATGGCAGTTAATCTCGACCACGTCCTCCCTGGTATAGGTATAAGGTGCAGCCATATAGCAGACCAGCACCTCATCCACCACCTCACCATTTTCAGGGTCGATGATATGTCCGTAGTTAAGGCGGCGCTGGGCCAGCCTTCCTTGGAAGACCTTTTCGGCAATGGGGCGGGCCTCCCTTCCGCTGAGGCGGACTATTCCTATTCCTCCTTCACCTAAAGGCGTGGAAATGGCAGCGATGGTGTCTTGATACATTTTCTCTTAATAATATCACCTGGTGAGCCAGATAAATAGGCTGGTGCCTAAGAGTGCCATCATGTGCAAATTAGAACGTCTCTTTGACTGCCCTGGGAGGGTTTTATGTCTGGAGTGTCATATTCCCCTGTCTTGTTGCTATTCAGTCCGTGAGCAGAGAGTTAACAAAAATTCACCACTGGCTTGGCTTTATGTGTTTTTTGTCTTAACAAGTCTACGACCACGCCTCAAAGTAGTCTTTAGCCTTTCGGCAAGCCCAATCCAACTCTGGCAACAGTATTCTTGGAAGCTTCATTGGTACCACCTTCGATGGTCATGGCCACTGAGGCAAGATAGAGGTATTTCATTCTGCCTCTCAGCTTGGCCCACTTGGACTGTGCATCCAGTTGCCCATAGAGTCCAAGGATTTGCGTACCAAAATTAGCTAGGCGCTGTACGAGACTGCCGCCAAAGGTTCTCATGGCTGAGGCCTCGGCCACAATTGGCCTACCATTAACTGCCATCCAGTTCAACCTTAGGCCAAGATTGTATCCTACCTCAAGATCGATAGCTAGCTGTGCCAGTCTACTTCGGATAAGGGGTCTTTTGGCCAAAGGCTGCCCGTCGACATAGGTCTCCTGGCAGTACTGTACCAGCAGTTCAAAATCCCGCCGGGCATTATTAATGAGCATCTGCCCGAAGGCTTTCTCAGTGTAGACACCGAAGAGCGCTACACTCCAGCCTTCGTTCTTCCCACCCAGTAGGTTCTCCTTGGGGACTCTGACATTGTCATAAAAGACTTCGCAGAAGGCAGGGTGACCACTCATCTGGGGTATACGACGCATGGTAATCCCCGGGCTCTTTAGATCAACCAGAAAAGCGCTAATCCCCTTGTGCTTGGGGACGTTTGGGTCAGTCCGAGCATATACGATGGCCCAGTCAGCATAGTGGGCACCAGTCTGCCAGGTCTTCTGCCCATTAAGAACAAAGCAGCCCTCTTCCTCTGCTGCCCTCAATTGGAGGCTAGCCAGGTCTGAGCCGGCATTTGGCTCACTCATCCCCACTGCCCACTGCACCTGCCCACGGGCAATAGGAGGAACGAATCGTCTCTTTTGCTCCTCCGTGCCGAATTGTAGGATGAAGCTTCCGATCATGAGTGCGGCAGAGAGTGCCCAATATGGCGCCCCCCGGTAAATCAACTCCTGCTCCAAGATAAGCTGTTTCATTAAGGGGGCCTCCTGGCCACCGTATTCTCTGGGCCACATTAGCCCCAGCCAACCCTTGGCAGCCAGCTTACGCTGCATCTCGAGGTAAACCTGGTGGAGTTCCTCGACTCCTTGCTCGTTGTGTCCGTCCGGGTCTACGCCCATCCAGTCCTCGGGCAATGCCTCAGCGAGGAAATCCCGCACCTCCTTTTGGAAACTTTCTTCCTCCTTAGTGAAGCGAAAGTCCATCTCCCTCCTCTGCTTTTGTCTTTTTCACCAGAAATATCAAGTTATCCATGAGGCAGCCCTACGAAGCCAGCAGCGATACTTATGGACATCTCATTGATGCTCCTCCAGATGCCCACAGCCGCTGCGTTTAGATAGCGATTTGTTCTAGTGGAGACAATAGAATGGAACCACCGACCTTTTGACTGCCAGTCATGTAGCCACATTGTAATGCTCTTGCTCCTTCATTGTCAACCAAGGGCGTAGGAGATTTGATTAGCCACCTTGCCTCTGGCATTTACATTCAATGTGGCGTGACCCTTTAGAGTCGCCCCCAGATTTTTGTAGTTGCCTGATTTATCAGGGGGCTACTACATTTTTAAACAGGCTTTAATTAGAGACGCCGTGTGAACCAGATAAATAGGCCGGTGCCAAAAAGCCCCACGCCGGCTCCAAAGTAGAAGACGGAGTTTATGTTCATCAGGTCAGCTATCAGCCCGCCGATAAGGGGACCCATTGCCATGCCTATGCTTTGTGCCATGTTAAGTATTCCCATAGCCGAGCCCATGCCATATTTTTTGCCCTCGTCCACGGTTAGGGCTGAGGCTGCTGGTAAGGACAAGGCACCGCCAATAGCCCCAAAGATGCATAAAGCTAATAGCTGCCAGAAGTGCTGCATGGTGGGGACCAAGGCGATGAAGGTAGGGCCGACCAGACTCCCTAAAATGACCAGTCGTTTTCTGTTGAAAACGTCGGCAATCCTGCCGGAGAAAAGTTGAGAGGTTGACATCAGCAAAAGATAAATTGCCAGCACTGCTCCTATTCGTGCTGGACTCAGTCCCAGGCCGGCGCCAAACAAGGGAAGAAAAGCCATAAAGGCACCCATTCCTAAATCATACATTAATCGGAAGCTAACTAACCCTTTTATGACACCGCTCTCTTTCATCTTTAGTAAGGAGGGCTTAGGTTTTTCACTCCTTTTCTCTTGGTGGCGGACTTCTGGGAGAAGGGAGAAGACTAGGAGGAAAGCCAGCAGATTGAGTCCTCCCATAGTAGAGAAGGCAGCCTCCATGCTGAAATAATCGGTTAGCACTCCTCCTAAAAGGGGGCCGAAGCCATAACCGGTAAGGAAAGCGGCATTAAAATATCCCATCCAGGTTCCTTCCTCACCTTCTGGGGAGAGTTCGCCAATATAGGCTTGGGCGATGGGGACAATCATGGCGGAAGCAGCTCCATGCATTAGTCGCACCAGGGTCAGCTCTGAAACTCGACTTGCCCAGATATAGCCCAGGGAAATCGCCGCATAGACAAAAAGCCCAAGGCAGATGAATATTCTCCTTCCCTTCCGGTCGGAGATGTGGCCCACAATGGGCATAAGAAGGGCGCGGGAGATGGAGAAGGCGGCAAAGATTACCCCTAGCCAGATTCCAGAAGCCCCGAGGGACTCGGCATAAAGGGGTAAGAGTGGGGCGATGATCCCCACTCCAAGCATGGAAGAGAAAATTGAAATAGCTAGAATTGGGAAGACTTTTTTCATAAATGGAAGGGGGCTTTCTGCCTTGAGGGGAAAGTGCCGAGGGGAGCGCTCAAATATAGCTTCCCCTTATTCAATTTGCTCAATTTGGTAGCAAAGCTCCCCCGCCGGGGCATTGACTTTCACCACATCGCCCTGGCGTTGGTTTAAGAGGGCTTTGCCTAGGGGCGAGACAATCGAAATCTTGTTCTTTGCTGGGTTAGCCTCGTTCTTGGTAACCAAGGTATAAGTTAATTTCTTTCCTGAGGCGATGTCGCATAAAATAACCTTGCTTCCTAACCTCACCGCAGACTCTTCCGCTGGTTTCTCCTCCACTAATACCCCAGTGCTGATAGCAGCTTGCAATTGTCTAATCTGTGCCTCCACCTGGTCTCGGTGCTCTCTAGCTGCCTGCAAAGGGGCATTTTCACGAAAATCTTTGTCTGCGGCAGCCCGGCGCAGCTCCTCGGCAATACGACCACGCTCCTCCTCTAGATCAGCCAACTGCGACTTCAATTGAGCATAGTCTTCAGGTGTTAGAACAACCTGCTGCTTTGGCCTAGTCCGCAGGGGGGTTCTTGGTGAAGCTTTCACCCTGAGGTGTGGAGCCAGACTAGCTTCAACAAGTCCTTCCCTTTTGGCATAAGTTAGGAAAGCCCTTACTGGCTCAAGCCTCCTTGTAATGTCACCAGTGGATGCTCCTACCCACCCAGCGTAATTGGCTACCTCCACGGGGGTGATTTGGCTGGTGAGGCGTTCCTTGCCATACCAGAGGACAAATCTATTTACTTCTTGTTGTTTGTCCTTTCTCTCCTCAGGTGGCAATGAAGTGAGAAAGGAAAGGGCTGCCTCTCCTAGGCTCAAGCTCTGTTTGTTCACCCTCTGTCTCTGCTTCATTATTGTATCATAAGTTAATAAAGCCTGCTAATAGAAAGCGTTTAGCGATGTCATTCTGAGGAGACCAAAGGAATTTGGACGACGAAGAATCTCAGAGATTCTTTCCCCGATAAATCGGGGTTAGAATGACAATTAGGATTGTTAAACACCATCAAAGAAGGCTTCAACTTGTAGGGACAGACCTGAAGGTCTGTCCGTTTTGCTTGTGCCAAAAGTGCCTTCGTCTTAAGTCGGGATAAGTTACCATCCATAGCTTAGGCGGTTAGCTAGGCGAAGAGGCAAGCCCGCCTTGACCATCTTTTGCTGAGTGGCTGAAATATCATAGTTGACACGGTAATGGTAGATAACCCCCTTTTCATCATCAAGAATGGCATAGCTAGCGCGGGGGTCACCATCCCTTGGTTGCCCTACCCCACCGCAGTTAATAATCAGGCGTTTTTCTTCCTTGAGGAGTAACTCACCAGGGAGCGGGCGAAGTTGGCAGAGGTTGTCTTGGTCAAGGTCGAAAATTAGCGGCACATGGGAATGGCCTATGAGGCAGAATCTAGTATCGAAGAAGGCGAAATTAGCTTTGGCGGTCTGGGTGGAGAGGACGTACTCCCAGATGGGTTCCCTGGGGCTGCCATGAGCCAGGGTAAAATCGTCTCGATGCAAAGTTAAAGGTAGATGGCGTAGATAATCAATATCCTCAGGACTTAGCTGAGATGCGGTCCAGTGGCAGGCTGCCGCAGCCTCGGGGTTGAAATCTGAAGTGTCCACCTTGCCTATTGCTGCCCAATCGTGGTTTCCAGCAATGCAAAGGTGGCGATGCTGGCGCAGGAGCTGGAGGCATTCCCCTGGGTCAGGTCCATAACCTACCACATCCCCTAGGCACCATATCTCCTCAAATCCGCCTCTCTTCTCTGAGTCCTCCAGTACTGCCTGGAAAGCAGCTAGGTTGCTGTGAATGTCAGCCAGGATAGCATAGCGCATCTCAAACCTTGGTAACTATATCAGTTTTGGGCATTTTTGGCTAGATTGCCGTCCTACCCGTCATTCTGAGGTCGCCTTGGGCGACCGAAGAATCTCGCTCAGTCGTAGTGCGGACCTTTAGGTTCGAAGAA
>Ga0315314_1001136_pt1 | contig 24861 bp, 26 predicted proteins | sample TDP9_MG_FD_203631 | JGI IMG/M metagenome (GOLD analysis project Ga0315314, IMG submission 203631) | Freshwater sediment microbial communities from Lake Towuti, South Sulawesi, Indonesia - TDP9 | ecosystem: Environmental > Aquatic > Freshwater > Lake > Sediment | place: Indonesia: South Sulawesi... | reverse complement strand
ACCTACGTTTTTGTCAGTTGCGTCTCATCAAACTCAACGATGACTTTTCCAGCTCCTTTACTTTTTTGCCCGCCCAGAACAGTGATGTTATTCATAGCAGGAACCAGTAACTCGTTGATCAAGAGAAGTTGAGCATCTTTTGTGGATTTTGAAGAAAGACCGTCTAACCATTGATCAACTTTTGTCCCCCCTATTGTCCGCGCTCTGCCAAACTCAAAGCTTTCTTGCTTAGCAATTATTTCCAATGTTCCTCTGAAGCATGTTCCAGACTTTACCTGTTCACTAGTGATTAAGGCTCCTGTAGCTGCAGTTCCACTTTTACGGTCTATCCGAATGCTGGTCTGATCGATTCTATGTTCTCCCGCATCAGGCCAGAAATTCGGAACACGAAGGAAACCCATCAGACCTGTGGCGCCGAAAAAGTAGCACACTGGGCAGAGACCATTTTCAGTTATGACCTTGTCTTCCTCTACTTTCACTTCACAATGTTCGCGGTATCCCAATTTGAGCAGTTCTTGTTCGGCTTTTGAGGGTCTTGGTGCTGGGATGCAAGGTTTTATTAGGTTTTCATCGGTTATTCCGAGTTTTGTTTTGAGTTCGTTCTTCTTATTAATGAGTGCTTGTTCCAGTTGATGTCTGAATGCGCCTTTAAAGCTTGATGCAGGTATAGCTGGCTTCCCATCTACTGAGAAAACAGGTCCTTTCTTTTCTGTGAGCGGTGAAGGACTGCCTCCGATATGAAGGAATGATCCTTCTTTGACAGTTATCTTCAATGGGATCCCAATAATTGTTAGGATGCCTTGTTGTTCACTCTTAGGTAATTCGCCCAAAATCTTTATGCTATTCATTCTTTATCACCTCCACAAATTCTATTAATGAATTCAGTTTCCTGACAAAGAAAGCTATTTCCAGCAAATCAAGATTCATGCTGTAGAGTTCTTTGACATATTCGAGTGTTTTCTTCAGAGCTCTTTTCTCTTTCCAAGGAGCTTTGTCGATTTTGTAAAGAAAGAATTGTTCAACTATCGGTCTTGTATGGTTTTCGATGACTTTTCCATAATCCTCCATGTCGGGAAGATTGCACACAACAAGTCCAAAGGAATCAAACATGCCGAATAACTGCCTCAGAAGATTAGGTCTGGTTTCGTAAGCTTTTCGTAATGACTCACTGAGCGAAATCAATTTTTCAATCTGACCTTTTCTCCAACCTTGCGACTTTTGTGCTTCTTGACGTAGATTCTTCAATCGATTATCGACTTGGGAATCAAAAAATGACTTGTCTCCTTTTTCAAAGGCATTCCTCAATTGTTTCCAGTCTTCTTTCTGGAACAATAAGGGTATGGGTGCTTTCATTCTTTGATCATAAGGTGAACTGAATATATCAGGGTCGTTCAATACTCGTCTCATCACACCATCGAGAGTTTCAGTCATACTCATACACCTCTTCTATCAGTATTTCTGGTCCTTTTATTATACTTCCTTCAAAGAGTGCTCTCTTATACAAGCCACTTACTCGTGAAGTGGGATAAAATAGATATCCATAACACGCTTTAATTATTTCGACAATACCAAATGATTCGCTTTCTTCTTCGAGCAGTCGGCCTTTTAGATACCCAACTTTCAAGGCGGGTTTAACTTCACCAACATGTCTTATTTCGCATCTGCCAAAACCTTTACTTTTCAAAGCGCCGATGGAAACTTCTGCGGGTAAATACTTGATCAACTTTTCTGTCGTTTCATCTTTTACTACATGAATGTCTGCAATAACCATGGAAAAACCTTCTTTGGGTTTAAGATATTCTAACGAAATTGGCACTTTAGAAGTCTTCAGCAACGTATCAAAGGGTGAATAAGTGAATATTGTTTTTTCATATGTTTCCTCTCTGAAAAATCCGATAGCCTTTACATTCTGCAAGCCAAAATGATCTCTGAAAGAACCTTTCAAGGTCGAGGTTGGTATCGTTTCTATACAGGGGCGAAACGTTCCACCTTTGACTCTTTCACCGATAGCTACGGCTTGGGTTCTTAGCTCAAGATGAAGGAAAGTCTTGTTCATCTTATTCATGGGTGTCCTCCTCATGTATTAGTTTGTAATAATTCAATATTTGCTGAGGCGTTAGGCCATCTTCAAGTAACTCCAATATGGCGGGGAATTTTTGCTTATTATTTTTATCACATACTTCAAGCATTACAATCATGTCACTATGAGTCTCTATCTGAATCTGCACGAGACGATTTAAAAAGTGGCTTAGTCTCACATTTTCTTGTCCGATTTTGTCTCTTAGAGTTTTGTACTGCCTAAGGCTTAGAGTCAATCTTGTTGTGGGGCTCTGAATATTGAATGCATCTTTAGGTTTAGACAAAAAGCGCCAATGCTCTTGATAAGGATATTTCACTTGTGCGACGCTAAGAGCAAATTTAATGGGAGAGTCTTCAACACACTCTGGAAAGTATTCCTCCAATAAGCCAGTAAAAATGTCGGTCACTTTCAAAAGAGTCTTGCTAGAATGAACTTTAAAGATTCCGAATTCATCATACCCGTCAATGGGATAAAGAAATGTTTCTTTAGTAAAAAGTGAATCCCCCTTGTCATCTTTTATTTCGTAGACTCTTTTCTTGAAAGCTTGCAGTAGTGACTTGTAGTCTTTCACAAAATCTATTTGTACCGCAAGTGGTCTAAAGGACTCTTTCAGTATGGTTTTATCATTGCTTCTTACATGTAGCATTGCAGTAAAGCTGTCAACATATTTGTCAAACAATCTATGGAGAATCTCTGGCAGATCTACTTGATTAAGGGTGATTTTCATCCACGCTGCCTTCAATCCTTTGTCTTCCCATTCCGCATATTCGCGGGCAGGCTCACCCATTGCACGAATTGAATAGCAGGTATCACATAGCCATTCGCGAGTTTGTTCTTTGATTCTTTCTTTTCCTTGTCTGATCTGGCAAGAATCGCAAAGTTGAGATGGCAGTTTTTCGGGAAGGTTTAAGGTTGCTCGTTTATAGTATAGTTTGAGATGTCTATTTGACGCTAAACTATGGAATCCACGATAGGCTCTTTCCATTGAAGAAGTCAAAAGATTTAACTCCGCTTCCATTTCTTTGTAGTCGATCGTGAATCCATTCTCAATGAAGGGCCTAAGCAAATCTTGTATCTTAAGTTCGTCCTCGTTTGGGATAAATAAACACAAGAAATCCTCTGTGAAAAACAAGACATAGTCTTTAGTATCTTCACTTTCAGAAAAGGTTCGAATTATATCTGCTCGTTTCTTGAAGACATTGAGGTCTTGTAGTCTGGAGAAAGTTTGAGGAAAACCAATATCACAAAAAACTGTTCGAAATATCCATTTTCCAGCTTGTTGAGTGGGATCAATGTGGCCGCAGGCTTCGCGGACGCTCTTTATTGGTTGCTGGTTATAAATGAGAGAATGTTGATTATCTCGGAATTGAAGAAATGAATGTTTTTTTAGGATGCGGTAGACCTTACCAACAAGTTCGAGGTGAGCTAAGAGAGATACGATATTCCCAGGGGCCTTCTTGTCCTCGGGAGTGAGAACAAGATAATCCCAAAAATCTCTAAAGAAGTCTTTATAATCTTCACACGAGTCAATGTATTGCAACATTCTCTTAAGACTCGACACATCAGCAAAAGCTGCCCAATGTTTTCCTTGTTTCTGATAAAATTCAGGATTCCAAATTTTATGCACTCCCTCACCGATTTGCCCTCTTTGAACATGTTTTCCCAGCAATTCAAGCCTCGTTATTGAGGCTGAAATTCCATCAGCTATTTTTGTTAGTAGGACATCAGCACGAACCTTAGGATCTGGAATAAGGGTTGTAGCTTCAGATGAATTTAACAGGTCTTTATCGGGAGGTTTTAAGTTATCATCTTCCAAATACTGCGAATACCAGTTTGGAGAAGAAGGTCTGGAAATACCAATTAGAGAAAAATCAAAATCATGAAAAGCGTGACCAGAGATTTTGATGCCCAACTTATCAAGCGCTTGTCTATCCACCAGCTTACCTATGTCATGTAATTCAGATATGAAAACTCCGTTTTTCATATGTTGTAATCCCAATTCTGGATTTATAAGCGTGACCACCAGCGAAACATTGCAAAGGTAGACAGGGCTATACCCAGGGTTTACCTATAAGCGTAGGCGCTGCTGTATGCAGTTCTACCCGTAAGTAAGCGTGAATCAGCCTTCTTTGTCGAGTTGAAAACTTTTGGCGAATGGCGCGTATGTTAAGCTTTTTGTTTGCGTGTATGTCCCAGAAGCTCATGTTCAGCTGGTCGCTCGCACCGCAAGTCTTATTTTTGGAAAACCGAAATATATTTTGGAAAACCGAAAATATGGTGATAGCTATGTATCTGGATAAGATTCTGGGAAGCAAAACCAAGGTCAATGCATTGTCGGTTTTAGTGGCGCATCCTGAGAGAAGCATTATTGAGAATGAGTTGGCAAAAGAAGCTGGGGCATCAGTCTCGGAGGTTAATCGGCAGGCGAGGGATCTTGTTGATGTTGGCTTGGTTATCATGGAAAGGGTTGGCAAGTCAAAGGTGTATCGGGTGAACCAGCAGCATTTTTTATTTGAGCCTTTGAAAAGCGTTTTTAGAGGTTTGGAAGAGATCTACAGAGAAGTTGCAAACAAGGTTGCCACATTTGTGGCTGGGAAGCATGAAGTTGCGACTGTTTTGCTCTTTGGTAGTCTAGTTTTGAGGAGGATAAGGTCTGATTTTGTGAAAGAACCCAGCGATGTGGACATTATGATTGTTGTTAAAAACAAGAGGCAAACCGATGCAGTGCGAAAGGACTTGTTGGATTTTGTGGGTTCGGAGATTTTTCCCGTGTATGGAATTAATGTTTATCCTATAGTTTTATCGGTTGAAGAGTATTTATCTGGATTAGCTAAGGATGCGTTCATTATGGATGTACATTCTAGGGGTGAGGTTCTTTATGGCGAGAAGCCGAGAAGATTTGGTTAAGTGGTGTCTGAAGAAAGCTGAAGAGTATTTACAGTCGGCGCAAGAAAATATTCGTGCTGGTAGGTTGTTTCCCGCAGCCGAGGAGATCTTTAGGTCTGTGGAGAGCGCTCTCGAGGCTCTTTTGTATAATTTCGGGATTAGAAAGATTGAGTATCCAGGCGGGCGTACGAAGTTTACTGGGCGTCTTGCTCTACAGTTTCTTATTCGAGATAACCTTGTTAGGGCTGGAAGGTTGGAAAGGGCAGCGTATGACAAGTACTTGAGTTTGGCAACTGAGCTACATATGGCTGGTTATCAACCTAGTAAAACTTTTAGCGTTGAGGAGTTGAGGGAGAATTTGCGGTTTGCTGAGGATCTTTTGACTAAAGCCAAGTCAATTGCTATGCGTTAGCTGTGAAGTCTATGGGTAAGCTTGACAAGACGAAGGCTGACGGTTGGCTTAAGAAGAAACAACGGTTGCCTATTTCTGATATTGCTGAGCCTTTTGTTTCTGTTACGGATATTAAGCATTACATTTACTGTCCGCGACTGATCTATTTTGACAGGGTGTTGCATGCGACGCCTATTTTTGGTTCACAGCAGGAGGATAGCAAGGAATTACATGAGGACTATGTGAAGAAGGAGTTGAGAAGAAAAGACGCCATATACTATTCGCCTGAGTTTGTTGGGGCTGAGAAATTGCTGTTTACTCCTCTTAGTTCGGGTAATCTTGGGTTGCAGGGAAATGTGGACTGCATAATCAAAACTGCGAGCGGAGAATACGTTCCAGTTGACTACAAGAATATGGCTTCGGACAAAGGCCGTGTTTGGATGGATCACAGGTATCAGTTGGTTGCCTATGCGTTGCTTGTTGAGGACCATTTTGGTATGGTTGTTAGGCGTGGTTTTGTGAATTATATTCCCGAAACGTTGATTTTGCAGTTTGAGATTACGCCCACTATGAAGAGTTATGTGAAACGTGTGTTAGGACACATTAAACGAATCATAAAGGATGAGGAGCTGCCGCCCATACGAGTGGCTAAGCAAAAATGCACAGGCGGATGCGGCCACAAACAAACATGCCAACAATAGACCCGTTTAGTTATGAACTAGATTAACTCACTGGTTATGGCTTGAAGTACAGCAATTTTAAAAAGGCTAAGTACAGATTATCAAAGAATAGAGGAGATTATTGTGTCGTATCAAGATATCTATAATTGGGCTTACGCGGTGGGTCGAACTGTCTTAAGTGGAAGCGAAAAGGGCGAGGATCTCCTTAGAAGGTTAATATTCGATGTCCGTGGTGAGGACCTTCCAGGCAGGTTTCTTGAAAAGTTGTCTGGAAGATTGACTGAATACAAGACCAACAAAAACATTGCGTTAGATGTCTCGATGTATGGAAAGCTATATGAAGAAAGATGGCACGGAGACAGTTTTCGCTATGTAAAGTCCGCTGTCCTGTCGGGTTTCTTGAATTCTCTATCAAGCAAGACTCGAAAGCAAGGCGGAGGTGAATAAAAAAATGGAGGTCAAAGCTAAGAAAGTTGTTCAAGTATCAATTCTGGCTCGAATTTATGGAAACGTTAACGCTGATGAAGTTATTGGAACAAGGGTCACTCTTAAAAAGATGTATTCAACCACCGGAGAAGTTCTTCCCTTTGTTTCGTCAAGAGCGATAAAATACTCAATTAGGCAAGCTTTTAAGGAAAGAGGCTATGAAACAGATCAGTTCGTAGAAAACCCTCAGGCAGTTGAATCTCTCAGACTGACCGATTCGGGACGACCTGACAAGTTTGTTGACAACGATCTGTTTGGATATATGGTAACGATGGGACGCAGAGAACAGGCGCGAAGACGTCAAGCACCAGTAGCATTTTCTTATCTAAGAGCATTGAAAGACACATCCATTGTTGCAGAATTCGCAGCAAGGTTCCCGAGGCAAATTTCAACAGGTTCTAACCCCGTTCCATTTGAAGTCGAAGTAGCAGACTTTATTGGAAGATTGAACTGTCTGATTTACGACTATATAGGCGACTTCACGGAAGATAAGAATCAGACAGGTGCCCCTGAAGATCTTCCCAGTCAATTACCTCTCAATGACCGTGAAAGGAGGTTGAGAGACTTTCTAGATATCCTGCTGACGCCCTCGTATGTGCTCCCTCGAAGGACTAACTCCCTCAACGTACCAGAGTATTATGCCGCGTTGATATCGCTTGCTTACGGTGCGATGCCTATTTATCAATACCTTGACTACGAAATGCAAGATGAGGTTATTGACGTAGAGAAATTAAACACTCTATCCAGCCTGGAAGCTTTCAAGAGCAAAAAGGCTGAGGCATACCTGATCGACTACAAGGGTGTCACAAAAGGCTTGAGTGTTCCTGTGTCAATTATCACCGTTCCTGAAGCAATCAGCAAGATTGTTACATTCTATTTTGGAAATGCATAATCCATGCAAGCCATACTGTCCCAGATAACTTTCTACGAAGCCTTTTTCAAAGTTCACCATACTAAGGGGTTCCGGCTTACGTATCCTATGCCATTGCCCACGTCTGTGGCTGGAATCTTCGGAGCGATGTTGGGGATAGACAGAACGAAAATGAAGGACGAATTTTATGACCTGCTTTTTGGCTCTGGACTAGTAAAACATGACGGCCTAGTAATCGAAAATGAAACCTTCATTCAGTACAAGAAAACACAGATTCAAAAAGGGGTATTTCGCGATGCAATTCGAGGGGTAGTTCGTACACAGCTTGTTAATCATCCGACTTACATAATGGCGATGGCTGGGCAATCTGATAAAATTGGGAGATACCACGCTTTCTTAGCGGATCATAAGATGGTTTACCTTCCATATGGCGGGCAAAACGATTTTTTTGTTGAGGACTTTGAAATCAAAGATGTTACGGATGTTTCGCAAAGTGATATTGTAAGTAATTATGCTCCTCAAGATATGGTAAGTAAACTTGAATCAAGTGAGACCGTCCTCAGCATCCTTCCAGTGATGCACACTTACTCTGATAATCCTAACTTTTACTTCGTTCTAAAAGGTCAGCTAAGACTTAAAAGACCAGTAAATGTCGCGGGGGACGCCAAAATAGCTTTGTATCCTTTGGAGAAGTTTAAGATTGTTCAAGGATAGCCCTTGCAGAGAATGGGATCAGAAGGATCAAAAGCAGTCCCATGAAGGAAAACTACTCGCTACACACATAGTTGAAGTAAAAAAGATGCTAACTCATTTTCTCGGCTTCTACGATGATTTTCCTGAGATTTCCTACGAAATGGCTGACTACCTTGCTGAGTATCACGATTACGGCAAACTGTGCAAAGACTGGCTGTTGAACGCTGGCAAAAAGTTGCCTCCGCACTCACCAATGTCGCTTCAATGGCTTTGGGATAACTCCAAGATATTTGACTCCGCAAGAAAATGGATCTTCGAGTCCAGCAAAGAATGGACGTTTTTCCTTTGGTTCTTAATCTTGAAACATCATTCAAGACTAACAGATACAATTGGAGTTGCAAGGTACAAACGTCTTATTGATGAGCTGCAATCTAGGCTGGACAAAATTGATGCCAAAAGTAAGATAAATCTGGTTGACCTTTTTGGGCTGTTCAAAATCGCAGACGTATTTTCAGCGAATAATACACTCTATGCCTTTGAAGAGCCAAAACAAGTAAGCGAAAGCACCGTGAGAGAAATAATTGGGGGAAGTCTAAACCAAACGATTTGGGAACAGCAACTGCAACTTCAAAAGTTGTACAACATAGGAATTCTGAGGGCGCCTACAGGGTGGGGAAAAACTACAGCATCACTATTGTTCTTCGTCAATAAGCCTGTACGAAAAATCTTCTTTCTCTTGCCCACTATTACGGCAATAAGCAAATTCCACAATAAGCTCTCAAAAGGTCTTCCGAATAAGGTGACTAAGTATTTCTATTTTTATGATGCCGAGCTCAGCGAGGAAGATGATAGACTTAATGAACTGTTCTTTTCGCAAAATTTCATTTATCCTTACTGCATAACTACTATTGACCAATTTCTCCTATCGTTTCTGCAATATGGGCGTTATCATACAAAAAGAGTGATGTTTAGGGGTGCTGGGCTTGTTTTTGATGAGGTTCATCTGCTTAATCCGCTGATGCTGAGTCTAACAAAGTATTTCTTGGAGAAGTATGCGCCTCTCTACAAGCTTAATGTCTTGTTTATGTCAGCCACTCTGCCAGACTCGTTAAGCCAGTTCCTGATTAACACATTAAATGTACCAAGTCAATCATTTCTTGACTATGCTGACGAGTATCGAAAGCGAAGAAGGATAATGTTGTCTTACAATAACGGTTTCTTAGAGAATGCCATCAACTTGATGGTGGAGCACTTTAGACAAGGAAAAAAGGTGCTTGTTATTGTGAATACCGTGGACAGAGCAATAGAAATCGCCAGATTGCTCAGAGAAAGCGTGTCGCCGGACAATGTAGTACTTATCCATTCCAGGCTCATCTATAAAGACAGAAAGAGAAAAGAAAGGGAAATCGACAAAAAAAGCGCCTCTCCTCACATATTAGTTTCAACTCAGATCTGTGAAGTTTCGTTGGATATCTCTTATGACTCACTTTTTACCGAGTTGTCACCCTTGCCATCGCTAGTGCAGAGATTTGGAAGAGTCAATAGATACGGAGGATGGATAAATGAACTAAATACACACCTATATGAGCCACGAGTTGAAAATGAGTTTAGTTATCCTTATGAAGCAAATGAGGTCAATCTGGCAAGGAAAATCGTAAAGGAAGTCGAGGGAGATAGACTGAAAAGCGAAGGACAACTTCTTGATCTGTATAACCAGCTGTATTCGTATGATTTTCTAGAGAAGGAAATAGACAAGGCCATGGAAAAAATTGATCTCGAAGCTTTCGAGGAAATACTGGGATTCTTCTCTCTTGATGTAAAGGAGGAGAAGCTTAGGAATGTCTTGAACTACAGGGATTCCTTCAGCGTTTTGGTAGTGCCCGATCCGACGTGTATTCGCAGTAAGACTTTAAGTGGTTATGTCAGGGGGCTTTTATCTCAGCCCTTGGGAGAAATGGACTATGAGAATAGGAGAAAAGTAATAGCTAAGATAAAGAACGTCTCATTGCCTGTGCCGATATGGTTGATTGGGGAAAGATCTGAAAGTAAACCCTTTCCTGTGGCATCGTTTAAGAATAGAAGTTATGATGAATACTACGGCTTGATTGGAGACGATATTTCATGAACTATAAATCCTTGTTAAATGATTTTCTGCTTGATGCACAGAACAGAAAATACGCAGCGAATATCCTTAACAAGTTAACGGGCCAGCACAGACATGGCCCAATAGCCCTCATAAGGCGTGAGAAATCTTTTTCTGACAGAATCCAAGAGGTCATTGCGTACTTAGTTAAAGATGCAATTAATAGGAAACGGTACACTGTCTCCATAATTCCTACAGTTGTATCTCCCGAGCTGGCTCCGAACTTTTGGTTCAGAAACGAAAAAGAACCAGCAGAGAATGAAGTATATCGATATCTTTACATTCTTCTGACAGGGCTTTACCAAGGAAACTACGTTGTGAATCTGGATAATGTTGACACCCCTACCATGGAAAAATTCAGAAACTTTTTAGCTAAAAAAGCGATTCTCCTGGCAGATGAGACCTGGATGGGCATTGACATCAAGAAGGTTTTTCTCGAGTTAAGAATTCGAAAGTTTCCACTTACAGAGTTTGGTTTTTCCTTACTCACGTTGAGCTATTTTGTAAGCTGGATCAAGGAACGAACTCAGGAAGATCCAAAATGGATTCAGAGAATCAACACAATTGGTCTTTCCTCAGCGTTATCTGAGCTAGGCATCGAAGACACGATCGCTCTCGTCACTTTCAACATTCACAAACAAAAGAAAGAAATGTACATTACCCCACGATTGAAAGATTTCGTCATTAAGTGGTATGAGAACTTCTTGGCTGGCAAGGAAGAACCCGCATACTTTCTTTCTTTTCTCTCCTCAATTTATGTAAACCATAAGAACTATCGGAAAGTCGCTGATCCGCTGATGAATAAGTTTATCTACTATCTACTACGTGGGTATGTAAATGGAGAATTGCTGGGTGACATAGTGAATCTCAAAATAAAGTATGAACTTAAAGAGAACGCGAGACCTTTTCCGATTCAAAGAGCAAATGAATTTCTTGCGAAACTTGGCTAACTCCTCAATGCCAGTTTTGTTACTCCGAATCCTCCTGTTTTGTTTCCTCCTATGTTGGCGTATTCTGCGTATTTTGCCAGCATACACGTTATCTTATTCCATTCATTTTCCCTATCCTTTAGCTCGTATGTTACCCAGCCTACAAATCCTATTGCCTTCTTCCGCCTCATAACCGCCAACCTAGTCCATAACTCATACTCACTAACACCCACATTCTTACTCAACCACTCCTTATAGGCAACATACTCTTCCTTACCAAACCGCCTACAATCACTAAACAAATTCCAAACACGCATCAATCCACAAAAAACCTTCACAGCATCAGGAAACATCCAGTGAAAACTACTGCCCAAACTCGTCAAATAAGTAGGCGTCCTAAAAGCTAACCGAAATGCATCAACTACTTGGGCTTCTTTTTCCAACTCTTGATAACTCTTACAATTTACACTTATAGAAGCAATTCTGAAAGTTGTATCAAAAACCAAAACGCTATTCTGTTTCTGAAAAAAATTAAGCAGATAAGTCGCGTACTCATCCTTCAAAAACCTAAAACCAACACGACAAGGAAACAAAGGATCCAAAACATAACCCTTCTCACTCCGCCTCCTACTCTTAAACCGCAAAGGCGCCACACTATACGGCTTAGCAGTGTTCAACTCATGCAACAAACCAGACGCACTCGGGTCAACCTGCCTAACAAAATGCAACAACAAACCACGAGCCACATGACCAGTAAAGAAAGGCAAAACAACCTCTTTTTCCCCATACATCTCCAGACCGATTTCCACGGGCAATACCAATCAACTCCCAATAATGGGATTCAACCTAACGACAAATACACATAAGCATCAGCGTCCTTATAAAACAATGGCAAGGCTTTCTCTGACAATGAAGAAAGTGCTTTCACTACGTCAAGCCTAGAAAATCTGAGAGAGCTTAAACCTTGAGTTTTCCAGTGGTTAAGTTACCGAAGAACCATAAGGCGAAGATGCTGAGCGGAATTCCCACGAGTATGCCTCCAACTATAAGAGGACCCAGTGGGTTACTGCTTTGACTCTCTTCATCAACGTTAACCCCAACATCTCTTTCTTCGAGAACAGTCTCTGGTACAGCTAACTGACTCCTTTCTCTAGGTTTGGTCACATCGTCGGGTTTTTTGTCTAAGGCGTTGTAGACTGCGACCCTGCTGAGCCCCACATCACTTGCAATGTCTTCAATGGGTTGACCCTGAAGCCGACTCTCCTGGATATCCAAAGCTGGAACAGGCTCGCTTTCGCCCCTCAACTTCTTGTAGATTTTGTTGCATAAGTCTTCGAGTTTTGCGCTTACAATCATGCGGTCACGGGCGCCTCGATAGACATACCATCTTCTAACCACCTTATGAAAGTAGAGCCTCCAGCCCTCGCTTAAAAGGTTAAGCAGTTCCTCTCCAGTCGATACCGGCACTCTTAAGACACCATCCAGGATACTACGGAAGTTACCATAATTTAAGAGTTACTACATGCTTACTACGCCTCGATACTAAGCCGGAACGAGGCAGACGCGAAACACGGAACGGTTCGTTCTGGCTTACTACTTATGTACTTAAGTGCTATTTAAGATGCTGTTAAGACTATAGTATTTGACCAACACGCTGTCAACACGTAGTAAAAACCATAGTAAACATCCATAGTAAGCGGTTTACCACATTCCAAGCCGACATGAACCCGAGTTCTCATACGCCGTTCTGGACCCGTTCTGAAGCAGCATCATCTTCATTTTTCATCATCCTTTGTCTGAGACCGCCTCTGATTTTGCATCGTGCTCCGGTGTGGGCATGCATGTGGCGCGGCGGATAGGACACAAAGTCGGTGCTTCCCTTCGCTGCTCACAGCAAAACTTCATCACGTTCAGCTTCAACACTCGTCCACTCCTTCAAATGCAAACTGTAAAGCTCATCCTCTTGCTCTACCACTTCAAAGCGTCCCAGAACCTCAGCCAACTTCCTAGCGATAAGATGATGACACAACGGAACCTTTCCGTCAATGACGTTGAAGTAGAAATCATCACAGGAACAATAGCCAACCACATGGTAAATGAGATATTCCCGGTCTCTGCCAACCACAACCCACACCACACGCCTACTGGGCTTAAACACATATTTCTTCACCCTATTCTCTTTCAGCGCCTCCCAAGCCTTGCTGAATCGATAACCGTAAAGCCTTGAAAGCTCAACCGGGTCAGTGTCAATGCGAATCTTGTTCAAGGCTTCAACAACATCCCTATAGTCCATTTTCATCCTCTCCACGCTGGGGCTTCAGTCTAATCTCGCACCAAACCCAGTTAACCACATACTCTGTCCCGCAGACCTCACAAGTCCACTTAGAAAACTTCGGTTGCTCAGCCCCATGCTCCTCAACAAACCTCTGTAAATCTTCAGGAAGAGGCGCAACAATCTCCACGGGCTTGGCTAAAATCTCTTCCTTATCGTTTGGGCGCTCTTTAATGGCTTGCACGAGTGCCGCTGTCTTTCTAGAGCTCAGCTTATCCTTCACAACCTTAGTAACAACAGCAGTCTGATCCTCTTTTGGCAGGAGCGCAATCTCTCTAGCGTGTGTGGCGTCTATCACGCGCGTGATAAAAGCCTCACGAGTCTCAGGAGCAAGCCTCTCCGCAAGCGCCAAGCGATAGCTAACCCAAGGCTGACTCTTCTTAAACCTCTCCGCAACATCAGCCTGAGTATAACCAAACTGCTCCATCATTTTCTTAATGTGCAAGCCCTCTTCAAGCTCTTCCAAACGCTTGCCATGCATCTCATTGACCCGTATAGCCAACAATAAGGCCTCTTCATCGCTTAGTCTCCTAACTTCAGCCCTAACCTCGCTATGACCAAGCTTCCTCAAAGCCCGAATCCTATGCTCTCCATCAATCACTTGGTAGACATTCGGCTTAGTCGGATGCACTCTAACAATGATGGGCTTAAGCTGTCCTTCCCGCTCTATGCTCTCAGCCAACTCCTCAATGTAGCCTTCACTGAACGCTTTCCTAGGCGAAAAAACATCCGTCTCCAACTGCTCCAGCCAGAGGTTCACAGTTGACACCTCATCCAATTTTTCACCTCCCATGGAGCGATTTTCCAGGGTTTGTAGCAACTTTGAAGAGCCTACACCTCAGAAATACGGGGTAGCTGTGACACGAGGAAGGACAGAAGATACCATCGAAACGGCATTTACCTCTCACTTCATCTGTATCTTCAACGTAAGGACAGATCTCAGAATTCCTTGGCGCTTCAAACCTTAACGCCTCGGAAGCCACATGGTTTTCTTCGGACGTTAAGCCGTGCCTCGCCCTAAGGGCTTCGAAGCCTTTTTGAAGAGCCTTGTTCGTCTCTCTGAGTTCTGCGATCAAGCTTAGGTGTCCTTCCATAGCCATAGCAAATTTTTCGTCGACATCAGCCCTGCGCTCAAGAATCTCCTTCATAAAATCAAGTTTTTCATTGAACGCTGCATAGTTGACAGCCCTGTCCAAGCCTTGACGCGCCAACTCAATCTGCCAGCCCACAGCCCCCACCACCTTCTCAGGACCCATAAGCACGAGGTCACCGTTTCTCCAAACACTGTGATCCGTGGTGACAACCAGTCTCCCATTTTGATAGAGCCACTTCACATCAGGCGGCAAACCGTATGGATCCTTAATCTCCAGCTCGCAGACGCCCTCTTCCCTATCGATTAAGCTAACCACAGCGTCTAGTTGCTCGTCTTTGACATAGCGTCCAAAAGCCTTGGCGAAAAAGGCTCTAAGCCCCACATGCCAATTAGCCACGCCATCCTTCAACCTAGCCTCAAACCAAACAAAACCCCTCTCATTAACCCTCTTGGCGTTAAAATGGAGACAGCCCCATGAGGCTTCAGGAGACCAAAAATTCTGAGCAGGATCACGCACATTACAACGAAGAAAGGGCTTCAAGAGATTAAACCAAGTCACATCAATCCAGAAAGGACCCTTACGAACAAGCATATGAGCCCCAGGCACGCCAACAAACGGGAGAGTACCCTGGATAGACCCCCCAACCTTAGCGCTAAGGTTTCTAGCACCTAAATCCCTCAAAAGCCTGCTCTTGACAACTGAAATGGTGTTTCTGTAATATTCATAATCCAGCCCAAGAAATTCAGCACACTTTTTGGGACTGCTGTGGGGGTATTTGCGATAGAAGGCGCGTATGGCCTTGATTATTCCTCTTCCTTTCGGGGGAATCTTAGCGCTAAGGTTTTCGCTAAGGTTTTTATCGAGCACCTGTAAAGAGTCTTTTGGGCTTCTTGGAGCTGGGTCCTCGGCTTGCTCTTGGGTGGGCGATCCGGGCTTCAGCTTGAAGAGGCCCATAGCCTTACGCATTATTCCCCTCCGTTCTCACCTCTAATCCCTTCCGCTTCAGCAACCTTGCTTCATGTAAAGTGAGAAGTGCGGGTCTACTCTTCTATTTCGAGCCTTCTTGGTGCCTCAGCCTTGGCTGCTCGCAGATCCCTTCTCAAAACCTTCTCCCACAGAGCTAACACTCCTTGAATTACGATATCCGAGTTTGAGGTAACCAGTCCCCGATTCTTGAGCTTTAGGAGGATTTCGGCTGGTTCGCCAGAAATGGCACATTTAATATGAACCGTAGTGCCCCTTGCCTTATCAAAACGTGGTTCTTTAGCTGTCAAGACTCGGCCTCCTCAGATGCAGGCAGTTTGGGGGGCACCTTCTCGTAAGTCGATGGTCCAATTCTTTCGTAGATTACCCGACCTTGGGAGTCAACCTTTACAGCTAGTCTTTCTCCTTTTCTTATGCCCGTGATCTTTCGGACCAAGCTTGGTATTACGACTACGAGGCTGTCCGGCTTCCCGGTCTCATAAGCCTTCGTCACTGCCATAAGCTCTTCACTCATGTTCTCCCTTCCACACCTAAATCTCTCTAGTCTTAGACAAATATAAATATTTCCAAATTAAGCCTGTTTTTCAAAAAGAGGCTTAGAAAAACGTAATATTTTCTTATGAATTTAGATTTGTGATTTAATTGATGAAATAGACTTAATTCTTAGGTTTTCTTAAGGTTTTCTCAGAACTTCAAGTTGGATGACGCTTGTATGCTTTCGGTTTTGTGACAATGTTGACATGAGAAAGGCCAAGAATGACTGTTTTGCTTAGGTCTTCCCTGTTTCTTTCAGCATCTTTTCGAAGTCGTAGAGCGCCATGTTCTTCTGGGCTAGATGGGATAGAATCTCTTTCGCCGTTTCTGGGTTCTCCCACAGCTTGTTGAGAGTTTCCTTAACCTCTGCCTCATCTCTTGCCCCTCTGCAAACAGCCTGCACCGTGATCGAGGTGGCTACGCCTCGTTCATGGAGCTTCTCGTTGAAATCAGCCGCCTTTAAGAGCTGGACGTTTAATCGACCAGCGTAGCTTGCTAGGCTTATAGCCTCATCCTTCAGGTATATTTTCTCTTGAGGGTCGAAGACCCCGCCTGCGAAAACTCCGATAATCCCTTGCTTCACTATTCTGCCCTTCTCAGTGTCGGCTCCAAACTCTTTGCTCCATCTTAGAACCTCGAAGAACTCGTCCACGTCTCTCTTGTGGATGACGCCCCACTTGCACTCCAGCACGTAGGTTATGGGTTTGGCGAAAACCCCCGGCGTCACCATCCACACACGATCAACCTCAGCACCTCTCCTGCGGTCACCCACATTTTTAATGAGATGCAGAGTGATGCGTCTAGGATCCATGTCTCTGGCTCTGTGCTCCTGCGTCTGGAACTCCGCTCCCCGTGTAAACCTGTCAATGAACCATTCCACGCAGGCTTCCCAGTTGTGGCCCACACGGGCGTCCCTACCCTTCATCTTGCGAACATAGCCTTCCTTGAGAAGGACGGCAGCCTTCAGGTCCTCCTCAGCCATGGATTCGTGGTAATAATACTTGTAAATGTTGAAAACTTTGACCTCTTTGAGATCGGGATACAGCTGCAGAGCTCGCCTTATGGCGCGCTCAGCTTCATCCTCTGTGCAACCCATCTTGCTTTGGAGATAGGCAAAGCTTGACAGGTCCTTGAGCTGGGTCGAGGCGATGATTTCAGCCCGAGCTTGGTGAACCCTTTCAATGATGGGACTTGTGGAGGCGTTTTTGGCTAATGCCCTGTCTGTGCGCTGAACTGCCTCCTTAATCGCCTCTTCTTGAGCCTTACCCTTATCCAGCCAGGTAATGAGGTAGCCCTCTTTGAAGGGAGTTTGAACGTCATGCGAGCGGTAGCCTCTCACGTAGAGCATTCCCATCTTCTCATATCGACGCACCGTTGTCATGATGTCGCTTGGTTTTACATCTTTATCCTTCAAAGCCTCAGCTATCTCTTTGGAATACCATGCTCGGTCGCCATTTTTCTTCAGAAACCTCAGGATCATCTGCGATTTGCTCTTTCCTCTGGCGCCACGTCTGTCTAAGTATTTACCAGAATAGGCCACGAAACGGTGACCATTCAGCAAAAGCGACTTAGCCTTTTCAAAATTGAGGAGGTAGAGGTAATAGGATCTCACGGTTCCTCTGATGCCCGCCCTGCCCTTAAAGAAGCGCTGGTACTCGTGAATGGGCTTTTCTGTGCGCAGAACAAGGCCTCTCTTCCAGTAGTAGTTTAGCACGCTCCAAACAGCCGAATCACCCAGACCCGTCGCCTTGACAATCTGCCTATGAGTCTTAGGCCTACCATCACCCAGAAACGCATAGACCCTGTCCCAAGAGGGATGACGCGAACCAGCCACAAACATCCCTACACGATCATTCTCAACCGAAGATATAAAGGTTCATAGTTTGAACATAAACCCAAAATAAATTCCATAGAGAAAATCAAGAGAAGATTAAAAGAACTTATTTCTCAAAAATAGCCCCAAAAAACGCTTATTTCGTGTAAGATTAGTGGTGCTCCGGCCGGGATTTGAACCCGGGTCGGCGGCTTTCTCCAAAAGATTGTGTTTCGAGAGGCCGTCATACTTAACCGGACTATACTACCGGAGCATTCATGACTAAAGCTGTCTTCTTTTTTAGATTTAAGGCTACTGTAAGCCTTATTTATTCCCATTGATTGATTCCCATTTATAACATTGATTCCCATAGTGTCCTTATCCCTGATTCCCATTGTTGTTAAGATAATACCCGTATTGTAGTCAATGACATGAATCTCATATTTTCGTTTTCCATTCTCTACACCGATATAATGTTTGATCCTAAATGATCTACCTCTTTTCTCTAGAAATCCTACAATACCACATTGAGGACATTCTACTTTCATAATATCACCTCCCTATAGTTTACTATTTCACAGTGATATCATATACCTTTGATGAGATCACTTCCCATTATCATCGGATCACTGATCCTTCTAAGGAGAACATTCTCCATGAATTCATCCATGAATAACATATATGACAGAAACATAAACCAATTATAACCACATATCTCCTATAACCTTATTAAAATTCAAAAGTCAATTCTATATCATCAGATTTTCCATAGATGTGATTATTGTATATGATTCTTGAGACCACAGATCAATAGTTTAGTCATTGAACCAATGATCTATCTTATGGTTGAAATCTTTCTGTGTCTTTTTGACTGATTTAGTATTGAGGTCTAAGCTGAAGCAGTTGTAGTCACAGTTTTTCTGTAAATATATACGCTGATGAATGCAATTCAAGCATTTGATCAAACAATAGCCATATGCTTGATGAAATTTGATGTATGTTTCTTTTTCACCTTTACCTGACTTCAAGTCATTATGAAGTTCTCTCAGATCATCATAAAGTTCGAATGCCATGGCTCTGTAACCACATTTATGACATTTTCTACAATTTTTGCAATAACGGTCAAACTTTGCTTTGAAGTTAAAATTCACTCTTCTCAACCTAATATATATTTCAATTTTTTCTTGGAATTTCTTATCAATTGGCAATAGGTCATAATAGCTATGACTAAGAATAATATCTTTCAACTCTTCTTTTGTAATAAGATTCATGGTGTCCTCACACAATTGATTGTGTTTTTCATAATTCATAACATCATCTCCTTTGTTTTTATTTTCAATACAATATTTTTGTTTGCTGTTTACACTTTCTTTATCATTATTTCCTTTACGCAGATTTGACAATCTACTATTTTTTCTATTTTTCATTGAAGTAACTTTATAGTTGTAAACTAACAGATTATCAAAGAACTCTTTGATGGCTTTGTACCAAAACTTAAAATCAGAAGACAGAATATTTTCTTTGGTAGTTTCTACTATGTGTAAGTTTATACCTCTGCTCATTGATTTTACTAGACTGTTAGCATTGAAACAAGGAATGGTGAGGCTGAAGGTAATATTATTGGGATACCATTTCTGTAACATTCTAGCATAAAATTCAGCAATAGGTAAGCCGTCAGCAATACTGCAAAGTACTTTGTCTATAAAGAGTCTTGGTGTCATTACAATAGAAGGTTTCCAGTGTTTACAATCATTTAGGATAATGCCTTTAGAAGTAAAAGACAACTCATCAATATCTTTTTGTCTAGTGTGTTTTGTCCTACTTCCATATTCAATATTTTTCAATGTTGGAATTTCTAGATAGTCAAGACTCTCATTGTACGCATCTTCACCAATTGTCCCTTTAAAGATGTGGATTTTCCATAAAGAAAGATATGATATTTCTTCTAGGGCATCTTCATAAATCAGTTCATCCTTCTTTTTCATTTGTCATCCCAATTGATATGATGTATATCTTGCATAGACTGACCACAGGTACTTTTTATCAGGATCAACATACAGAAGGAGGGAAACACATGCATCATCTCCATCACCTCAAACCAACATCAAATAAGGGTTAGATAGCCAGTCTTCAACAACAGTCCTTCCTTCAGGTGTCAATGTATAGCCGATCAATCTTTTGTCAGTGAAAGGCTTTGATTTAGACACTAGACTACATCTGATCAGTGTGTCAGTGGCTCTCCAGTAAATGAAGTACAAATCTCTGATGAAGGCTCTACGATCTTCAGAGTCACTGAATTCTCTTTTGGTTCTTATTAGCCCAACATTATCAAGTGCTCCTAAATCATTTCTGATTAACTGATTTCTTGTGAGAGTACCATGGTGGTAAAGGTACAGCATAATGCGTTTCTGTAATGGACTTTGTCCTCTCATCTTCATAGCCTCACATGATCCTTACGCTTCATTAATTTGCAGATTAATGCACCTACGGAGTTGTCCTCTACTGTCTTGTTCAATGATTGTCTTTCGTCTTGAATTGTTTTCCAGAGTTTATATTGAGCATAGCTAGAAAATCCATGCCATTTGTCTTTATTTTCACTCAATTGTTCTTTTTGTCTTTCTTTTTCCTTCATTCCTTGTCCCACCATCCATTCAACTTTGTCATTCAATGATGAGAATCTAGGTTCAAATACACGTTTAGGTTTCTTACCAGTCAATGCAAAACTAATCATATCTGCCTTAGCTATTTCCTCAATAGCTTTAACATCATAATTTGGTTTTTTTCTTAATTCGTCAACATATTCTTTAATTTGCATTTGATAGTATTCTTCAGGTGTCTTTGGGTATGTACTTGACAAGTTCTGATTAGTTGAGTGTTCATCACCCTTTAGTCTCTCATAGCCATAATAAAATTTGCATAGATCAAATGATAGTTTATAGTACCTTTGATATGGGTAATAGAAATAGTGTGAGTATTTATTTGGTAGGCAATTGTATCCTTTACTTTTTAGGAATAACATTATATGTTCTAGTTTTTTTACAACATAACCCAATATTTTTCTTATATCACCGATAGAATAAGGCTTTTCATATGCAGGTCTTTTGCTATTAAAGTAGGAATAATCTTGGTTATCTTTTTTGACCATAATTTCTAGTGATGCTATGTTATTAAGCAACTCATCAACATCATACGATAACATCTCTTCATAAAATTCTAAAGTAGATTCACTCAGATCCCCATCATCATCTTCTTCCAACCAATCATCTGACATCTATATCACCTTTACCTTTAATTTGTTATATCTGTCTAAATTCATTTTAATCTACCTCCAATTGTTACATATTCTACACAACAGTATATTAATGTTTTTATTGTTATGTTGAACAACTACACACAATGAAATAAGTCACTTCATGATACTATTTGTGTGCAGGTGTCATATGCACATCATTGTATACGACGTATACAATGTTCTGTAAGAAAAGGAAGGGAGTGTGTTGTGTTATCCTACTATTTCACTTCTGCATATAGCTTTCCTTTGATCAGATGTAGTTTTATGTTTGTTCCTTTCACTCTTTTGATCAATGCAGTGTACACACTTCTAGTCTTCTTATTAGGGATGTTAACTTCATATATACCAGTACCCTGATGTTGAATGTCTCTAACCAAATCATCATATGTAGATACTCTAGCTCTCAATGGCAATTTGTCCACTCTTTTCAATGTGTATGGTTTACTACTCACCATGAACACCAATTCCATTGAGTATGCCATGATGACTTATAAAACTTGACATGGAAATCAGGTATGTCTAACATTGTAGATGAGATGGTACATCACTAGCTAACTCTACATGCATTCTAACTGGTTCTTTGATTGTTTGTTTGAGAGATAGTCTAATAATGTGGAAAGAGAGAGGATATTTGGTTTACCATCTTTCCCAAAAGTGTATTGCAACTATGACGATGTCTATGATATTAATGATTTCGTCTTCATATAGGTCTGCATGTGGGTTCCAATTTGGATCAGTTGGTGTAGAATGAAAGGCTAATGCACAGAGAACTATGTCAACTATGTTAACGATTCCATCACAATTTACATCTCCAGCAATTGGAAATTCAATGGAAATATTGTACATGCTTGCAAATGTGAATCCAAAGTAGATGAAATAGTGAGTGCCGTTAGTTGAGATTGATGGATATGGAGGAGGAACAAGTTGTGTGTTGTTTACAAAGACCTTTATTCTTGTTGAGTTCAAACCAACTGGCTGTATTACTCTGACGTATCCAGAAGTACCATTTGCTCCTGAAACACTCAGCTTCAATGAACCAGATGTTTCTTTGAAATCTAGAATTGTGGCATTGGAGATTACTTGAATAGGATATGCTATTCCCCCTTTAGTGATGGTAGTGTTCTGGATGGTTACTGGAGACCAAGGATTAATGAGAGGATAGTTGTCTGTATTGTTCATATTGATAATGTACGGTGTATCGCCTATAGCATCTGGACCTGTTTGATTCTGATATGGACCACTATACAAGTCCGTACCATTGTAGTCACTCCAATAGTTTCCACCAGAAGGATAGTCATTATCCCAAATGGTATCTGACAATGATGTATCATTGTAATAGGGATATACTATACAGAGGTAAACTCCTCTTGTGTTATTGATGAAATTGTTGTGGTAAATAAGGTTGTCACTTGACATGCTAAAGGCAACACCGTTTGGATTATTTTTTAATAGATTGCCACTAACGGTGTTACTATTCGAGAATGAAAGGTATATTCCAATGGAATTGCTAATTAATTCATTATTGAAAATTTTGTTGTAAACTGAGTGGTCAAGGTGGACGCCATAACTTCCTATATTTGAGACGCTTACGTTTTCTATGGTAGAATTAGTTGTAAATGCAAATAATAATCCCTGCATATTATCAGTCAAATTTAAATCTTTTACAGTTACATTTGTGGAATTTACAATCCCTAAATATCCAGCATTTGGAAACGTAATGGGGTCTACAGTAATATTTTCCTGATTAATGAGGTAGTAGATAGGCTTTCCATCAATTGTGTTGGAAATATCTATGTCTTGAAGGTAACCTGAGAGACCTATGTAATACGCACTATAAACACCAAAGCTGAATCTGTTATTAACTATTTTGTTGTTTCTGAAGAAATTCCCGCTTGAATCTAAGATATAGATGCCATCGAGAGGACTCAAGGCGATAGTATTGTTAATAATTGAATTATTCCCTCCCGTATATAAAAAGAGAGCAAAACTACCGCTTGAAGTCAGTGTGTTGCCAATGATTGTGTTGTTTCTTGACCTTAAATGTATACTTTCCACACAATCCAAAAATATATTTTCTCTTATTATGTTATTATCTGACCGTATTGAAAGGATACCATAATAATTAGATACTATCACATTGCCAATAATCGCACTGTTGCTGGAATCAGATATGAAAATCCCGTGCGGTCCATACTGTATGGTAAACCCGCTTATCACTACATTACTTGCGGTCACATAAACAACTGTTCTATTAAAGAATTCAACGGACTCAATAATTGTGGTGCTCTTATTTTCTCCAATAAGTGACACAGATTTATTCACAACTACATGTCCATAGTATGTTCCTGCTTCAACAAAGATTGTATGTCCATCCAAAGTTTCTGGGGCATTAATTGCTAATTGCATTGTCAAATAGACTAAACTGGTGTTGAGATTACGTACAGAGCCATAAGGATGTATTAAAGGATAATTGTCTTGATTATTTCCGTCAATAACGTATGGAGTATCTCCTATTCCATCTCCATTAACGTCAGTGCCATCAGAATCACTCCAGTAGTTGCCACCAGAAGGATAACCATTATCCCAATTATTTGTGCTCAAACCTCCACTGAAAAAGACTTGCCTTGCATTGTCCACAAAGTTGTTGTGATATATAGAATTGTAGATTACATCACCATAATAGATGCCTGCAAACTTATTGTTGACAAATGTGTTTCCAGTGATGGTGTTGTAATCTGAGCGCCCTATTAACATAATGCCATTGTTGTTGTTTAAGAAAGTAACATTTGTTATGATAGAATTTCTAGTAGAATAAAAATAAACTCCGCCATTATGATTATTTGTTAATATCAAGTCTTTCACTATTATATTGGTTGAATTAATAGCAGCTACAAACCCTGCATCTGTTGGGACTTGCTCATTATGCCGATTAATCCAATAGTAAATCGGCTTATTGTCTACCGTGTTTGAAGTATCTATGTCATGGATAAGACGAGGAAGAGTCCAAGCCCAAATAGCAAAATTTTGTGAGTTATTAGCCATAATGTTGTTTCTTAGAGTGTTCGGATATATTGTCATACCACCATCCCCTTCATTCATCCGAATCCCCTCAGGGTTGTCCATTACCACATTAGAATCCAGAAAATTGTATCCAAGGTCACAGTAAAGATGAATCCCGTGTTCACTATTGTCTTTTACAATATTCCCTTTGATCAAATTGTTACCAGAGCTAGTATAAATGCCGTCTGCTCCGTTTTGTATTGTAAATTCTGAAACTTCAGTTCCACTGGCAACAATGTTGACCACTACCCCATCATAGTTTCCATCAATAATTGTAGTGGTTCTGTTCTCTCCAGTAAGCGTCACAGCCTTATTCACAATTACATGTTCATAGTATGTTCCTGCTCTAACGAAAATGGTGTCTCCAACACTAGCATTGCCTATAGCCCACTGTATCTTCTCATAGTCATCTGGAACAATTATTGTCATAGGTTCTGGCTTAGCTAATTGAATTTTAAATGCCAACGTTAACATGCCTATTAACAGCACTGTCAGCATTATTCCTGATGCTACTTTCCTTTTCAATCCTTTCTCCCCTTAATTATTGTCACCTACTATTTCATTTCAAGTTGCATTAAAGACTTAAGGAGAAA
>Ga0315314_1001135_pt1 | contig 24868 bp, 27 predicted proteins | sample TDP9_MG_FD_203631 | JGI IMG/M metagenome (GOLD analysis project Ga0315314, IMG submission 203631) | Freshwater sediment microbial communities from Lake Towuti, South Sulawesi, Indonesia - TDP9 | ecosystem: Environmental > Aquatic > Freshwater > Lake > Sediment | place: Indonesia: South Sulawesi... | reverse complement strand
CCACATTTGGGTTAATAAGGACTGTCTCAATGCCTTCTTCTCTTAGAGCCTTGAGACACTGGCTTCCCGAGTAGTCAAACTCAGCTGCTTCGCCAATCTTTATAGGTCCGCTACCGAGGACAACGACCTTTCGGACCCACTCGAATTTTGGCATCTTCCGTCACCTCATCATCCCTAGGAAATTCTGGAAGAGGAAACTGGTGTCATAAGGTCCTGGCGAAGCTTCTGGATGCCATTGCACAGCGAAGATAGGCTTGCTTTTATGTTTCAATCCCTCAACAGTCTTGTCATTCGCATTTACAAACCAGACATCAAGACCAGTTTCCTTCAGAGAGTTAGAGTCAACCGCATACCCATGGTTCTGAGTTGTTATGTAACATCGTCTAGTTTCAAGATCGTATGCTGGCTGGTTTTGGGATCGATGTCCATACTTCAATTTGTAGGTATTTCCGCCCATCGCCAAAGCCAGAATCTGATTTCCCAAGCAGATTCCCATGATCGGCATTTGCTCGTCAGCCAGTTCCCCCACAGTCTCTATGGTTCTTGAACAGCTCTTCGGATCTCCGGGACCATTGCTTATCACAATGCCGTCTGGACGGTATTCCATGATCTCTTCGGCCGAGAGGTCATATGGGACACGAATGATGTCAGCCTTCAGTTTGAGCAGCTCTCGAAGGATTCCGCACTTCATGCCACAGTCTATTAGAACAACCTTTTTCCCGCCTTCAAATTCGTAGTAGATCGGCTCCTTTATCGTTACTCTGCCGACCAGATCCTCGCGATTTGGATCAGGAATACTCTGAGACTCTTCTAGAAGGCGATCGATACTGGGTTGCTCACCTTTCTTAAAGACTTTCAAGATGCCCAACATGACTCCTTTTTCTCTAAGCTTCTTGGTCAGCCTCCTAGTATCGATTCCAAATATTCCGGGAACATCCTCGTCCCTAAGCCAAACGTCCAAACTCCTCTCTGAGAGGTAATGTGACGGCTCCACGCATAGATCTTGAATGATGAGGCCTCTGACCTTTATGCTGAGCGACTCAAAATATAGTGGAACTCCGAATTCGGTCGCATATTGAGGGACGCCGTAGTTGCCAACAAGTGGATATGTAAGCGTCAAGATCTGGCCGTAATAAGAGGGGTCTGTCAGAGATTCGGGATAACCAACCATTGAGGTTGAGAAAACAACTTCTCCCGTTACCTTCCCTACTGCGCCGAAGCCTTTGCCGGTAAAAAAGGTGCCATCTTCTAGGACAAGGACCGCCTTTCCTGCTTCTACGCTCTTCTTTCTTCCCTTCTTACCTAGGCGGGATTCCTTGTCCAAAAGACCCTTCCTATGCATCGGGGGCACCTGCTCCTAAATCTTGCGGTTTGTGTATATGAGAGTATACTGCTTGAGTCAGCATCTTCTGAGCGTGCCTCAGCTTCTCTTTCTTCTCTGATATTCGACCTTTTGAACGAATCAGGAGCTTTTTTCTCACTTCGATCATCCTCGACACCTCTGTCTTTGATGGGCCTCCCCTAGCACCGTGTGATTCTACAAACTCTCTCGGATTGAGAGCTGAAACCAAGTCTTCCGGCTTGGCTTTCAAGGAGATACCAGCGATCTTCCGGGCTACTTCATCCAGTTTCTCAGGGGTCACCTCCGAAAGAGATTGGTTATTTTCAACCAAGTCTTTTACAACTCTACCTACTATGCCATGTGCTGTTCTGAACGGGATGTTGTATTTGCGCACAAGCATGTTCGCCAGCTCGGTTGCGGTTGTAAATGATAGATCTAACCGTTGGAAGACATCCTTTCTCACCTTGAGACTTAGGATAAGGGAGCGAAGAATTCTTAGCGAGGCTCCAGCAGTATCTAGGGCATCCCATAGTTTTGGGGTAACCTCTTGGAGATCAAGATTGTAGCCCGACGGCAAAGCTTTCATTGACGCTAGAGCCGAGACGACATCTCCGAGTATATGACTTGTTCTGGCGCGGGTAATCTCCAACGTCTCTGGGTTCTTCTTTTGAGGCATTATACTGCTTGTTGAGGCAAACTCATCGGGGAGATCAATCATTCGAAACTCGGATGTGCACCAAAGTATCAGATCCTCGACGAGGCGGCTGAGGTTCACGGCGAGTATCGACAAGGATGCTAATGTCTCGAGTATGAAGTCTCTTGAGCTCACGGCATCAAGTGAGTTTTCTATGATCTCGCTAAAGCCAAGGAGATCTGCAACTCTTTCCCGGCTTATGGGGAAGCTTGTTGTTGCCAGTGCTCCGGCGCCCATTGGGCATTGGTCAACACGTCTATAGGCATCGTCGAGGCGGTCCAAGTCGCGATTCAGGGCATCCATGAACGAAAGTAGGTAATGGGCGAAGGTTATCGGCTGTGCTGGTTGAAGATGGGTATATCCGGGTATGATGGTCTGGACATGCTCCTCGGATAGTTCCATCATTGCGTCTTGAAGTTTTATAATTGAGTCCATCAAGTTGAGTAGTTCTTCGCGGAGCGCCATTCTTATGGCTGTGGAGACCTGATCGTTTCTGCTCTTGGCCACATGCATGTTTCCTCCCGTTTCTAGTCCAACAGCTCTCGTCGTTTCCTCTTCAACCGCCATGTGGACATCTTCATGCGATCTCTTGAGTCTCAGCCTCTTTTCGAGCATGCGCAGGGCGCCCAAAATTTCCGACCCAGTTTTCTGCTCGATTATCTTTCGTTGCGTAAGCATGACCACATGGGCTTCGTTTATCCTGATTACCTCCTTCAGGAGTTTCTTGTCACTCTCTATCGAAGAGGTAAACTTCACAACATCTTCTCTCACCGATCTTAGTCTTCCTTTTCTCAGGAGCCGAGACAACCTACTTCGCCTTTCTCTTCAGGAGGTTTGCAACCTTCGTGGGTAATCCCCAGAGTTCGATAAACCCGGCCGATGAAGACTGATCGAATGTTGTTCCAATATCATACGTGGCTAGATTGAGGTCGTAAAGCGAGAATGGTGATGAACGCCCAACGATTCTCATCGAACCTTTGTAAAGTTTCACTCTGACCTCGCCGTTTACACGGTCTTGGGTCTTATCGATGAAGGCGTCCAAATCCTCCCTCAATGGTTCCGTCCACAGGCCTGTATAGACAAGGTAAGCCCATTGCGTGTCTATCTGTTGTTTGCAGAGATACTCATGTTTCGTTAGGACCATCTTCTCAAGGTCTTTGTGGGCCTCGATGATAACCATGGCCGCTGGGCACTCATAGACCTCTCTGGACTTAATCCCAACTAGACGATCTTCTATGTGGTCTATACGTCCAACGCCATTGGTTCCGGCCATCTTATTGATGGTCTCTATTAGATCTACTGGTTGCATCATCTGGCTGTTCAAAGATATTGGAACTCCCTGCTCAAACTTCAGAGCCAGATATTCTGGATTGTCCGGTGCTTTTTCTGGCGGGGTCGTCCATTCAAAAGCTTCCTCAGGTGGTTCTTTGTCAGGATATTCGAGTATCCCGCACTCAATGGATCTTCCCCATAGGTTCTGGTCTATACTGAAAGGTTTGTCAACATCCACGGGAACAGGAATGTCATGAGCCTTTGCATACTCTATCTCTTTGTCTCTAGTCATCTTCCACTCCCTTATGGGTGCTATCACTTGGAGTCGGGGCGAGAAGGACTTCACTCCAACCTCAATCCGAACCTGATCGTTTCCTTTTCCAGTGCATCCATGTGCCACGGCGTAGGCTTTCTCCTTCTCCGCCACCTCGACGAGCTTCAGAGCGATCAAAGGTCTGGATAACGCCGTGCTTACTGGGTATTTGTCTTGGTAAAGGGCGTTAGCCTTGATCGCTGGGAAAACATAATTTCTGGCAAATTCTTCTTTTGCGTCAATCGAATAATGTCTTAAGGCTCCGAGGTCTCTCGCCTTCTCCCCTATCTTAGCCAAGTCTTCCTTTTGGCCTACATCAAGAGTCATGGTTATGACATCAGCATCATACTTTTCTTGAATCCATTTCAAGAGGACGGATGTGTCCAGTCCTCCTGAATAGGCTAAGACGATTTTCTTCATGTGTGATTTCTCCGAGTTCATGGAGAGAAAGAGCTAATGTTATATATGTTTTTTGGTCTATGTATGTCAGAACCTGGCAATAGTGGTCAGTATTGGTCAAGATCTCGATCTCCAAAACCGTTCAGAGTCTCATCGAGGACGACCTATCGATACAAGAGTCTCTTGCGAAAGGCTATGGAAACTTTAGCGCCATATCTAGACTCCTCAAGCCGAGAGTGGAGGAGATTGTGGGTAGAAAGGTGAAGCTCGGAGCCCTCGTAACAGCAGTCAAACGTGCCAAAGTAAGCTACATGACAAGGCCGGACTACATGAAGATAGTGGCAGAAAGCATCATAAGCCTTAGGACCGATGTTGCTAAGATATCGGTGGAGAAGACCAAGAAAACTCTGGAAACAGCAAGAAAAATATTGGCAAAATATCCAGACGTCTTTCTCCAGGTACTGGAAGGCACAACAACACTGACACTAATAGTCGACCAAAGAATATTCAATGACCTTCGTTCCACCTTCACGAGGGAAGACATACTTGATGCTAAGCAGAACATGGCCGCCCTTATCGTACAAAGTCCGAGAGGGATCGTTGAGACGCCAGGATGTATAGCGGCACTTTATATCCCGATATCAAGGAATGGGATAAACATAGAAGAGACGGTTAGCTGCTTCACAGAGACGATAATAGTAATTAGAATGGAAGATGTTGGGAGAGCCTTTATGCTACTTAATGATTTGATCTCGAACGCGAGGACAATACTGAAGAGCGAAAGATGATTCGTATCACTATCGCTTGTGGGATCCATAGAGCCAAGAACATTCGCAAAAATCTCAGTGGCAAACTTTAACTTACATGTCCGAGTACTTGTTGCCGATCCCTTGGAGCAAAAGTGCTCGTGTTTTATCTTTTCAGAGAAGGCTTTGATGTCTGTTCACTGCGTTGAAGGATGAGGTAAGCTTTCAGGAATCTGTTGTGAAGTAAAGCAAACCTTACCATTACTTGTCCTATGACAGGACAATTCGGTTCCTCGATTTTCCAGGGCGATATCGATTGAATCCTTCTGGACCCACTTCACGATTTCTCAGACCCTGCGGCGACAGACCATGCCGGACTTAGTCTATTATCAAGGGAGTTGAGGGCAGATGAGATGTGGTTTGCGACAATTGCGGTTCGCAAATTCCACTTAGAAAATGGTAGCTTGCTGACTTGGTCATCGAGCAGATTTTATATTAGTGCCTAGACATCCTAGCCGGTTCTTTAGGAGCTGGAAGTCTTTCTCGAGATAGTCCTTAAGCGTCATGTCATAGAGAACCGCCGCCGGATGAAGTGTTGGAATCACGCAAGCTCTAAAGCCCCACGGCTCGCCCTCGTAGACCTTCCCTCTAGCTCGCGTAATCCCAGCAATCTCGTAGCCCATCCTGGAAAGTATATAGGAAGATGAATGCCTACCAAGCGTCACAATGAAGCTAGGTCTTATTATGTTCAGTTGGCGATCCAGATAGGGTGTGCAGGATTCTATCTCGTCTGGACGTGGATCGCGGTTGCGCGGGGGTCTACACTTCACTATATTCGTTATGTAAACCGCGTCTCTCGATAGTCCTATCTTCAATAGCATTTGATCTAGCAACTCTCCGGCTGAACCCACGAATGGGCGTCCTTTCTCGTTTTCCCAGTGGCCGGGTGCTTCGCCGATGAAGACGACTTTCGTATCTATGCTTCCTTCGCCTGGAACTGCATGTTTTCTCGTCTTGGATAGTCTGCACTTTGGACAGTTTCGGACTTCCTCGTCAATAGAGTTCATCAGTTCACATTCAAACATTTAGACGCCGCATTTTGTCTTGGATTGTGATCTGCTAATTCGTTGATCAATCAGCCTCTTAAGGATGTTCAGCTCTTAGCGGATATCCTTAGACAGTTTCTCCTAATATATCGAAAGTCTCTCACTTGTTATTAAAAGGATGTTCTCCTCCAAGAACTGTGTGAACCGCTTCGATCTGTTCTGAATCATCTGCCATTTTCTCATCATTCCTCAATCTATGCCTCCTAATAATGTCGGTTGGTTTTGCACGTGAAGGTAGGCACCTACGTTGATGGTATTTTTTTAACATGTACGAATGCGTAAAGAGGATCGAAGGGGACAACCTGCAATCATCACTTCTCTGTTGTTACAGAATAGTATATCCCGTCGGTAGTGATTACCACATTGCCGTTGAGGTCGGTTCTGTAGACAACCACGCCCATGCCAGTCAGTCTTTCTAATGTTTCCTGATGTGGATGGCCGTAACTATTTCCTTGTCCCACGCTTATCACGGCTACATCCGGGTTCACCGCCTCAAGATAAGTTAGCCTTGTGGAGGTTCGGCTGCCATGATGGCCAACCTTTAGAATGATGCTGGTCACGTTGAAACCAGCCCTCAAGATGCTTGCTTCGGATTCAGTTTCACTGTCACCAGTGAACAAGAATGTGACGTTAAGCACCTGCATCTTCAGGACCACGCTGTTCTCGTTCGCGTCATCAAACTCCAGAGGATCCCGAGGATTGAGAACAGTCACATTCACGTATGTGTCCAGAACGAAGATCTGTCCCCTAGCCGCGTATTTCAAAGTTCTCTCCTGTGCAAGCGCAACATAGTCTCGATACGTGTTTGTTGTTGCAACGAAGCCGCTGTCAATGACGGTGGGCGTGAACGTTACATTGTACACAGTCAAGACGGTGATCAATCCGCCTATATGGTCAGCGTGAGGGTGAGTGGCGACAACGAAGTCTATCCGGGTAACTCCTAAGCCCCGAAGGTACTCGACAACAATGCTGCCTGCCGCTTCGGTTCCGCCATCGATGAGCATGTCAAGGTTGGGCGTGTCTATGAATATTGAGTCTCCTTGACCTACATCGATAAAATGTACCGTTACGTTACCGGTGAGAGGTGATGGAGAAGGCGTTGAACCCGGTTCTTGAAAGGGTTCTGGAGGAGTTAAATAGTGGATCGCTCCGGCCGCGAGGCCGGCAACAATTAATATAACGATGGTGACTGCAGTTTGATTCCTCAACTATACATCAACCGCCCTGCCAAAAATGACATTCCCAGTAGCCCATCCAATATTTGTTGTATATGAACTGTGTATATAACCTGAGATAACACTTTTCGAGAGCTAAGGATGCTTGTCGACACCCTACCTCCATACTTCTATATCAGAGGGATGGAAGAATCATTTCTAGACGTCCTCCTATGGCTCAGCAAAATAAGAGCGTCCCATGAAGCTGGGGATGAAATAGAAGCAAGAGATGCGGCCCACGGATTTGCCCACGACTTGGCACTGTTCTTGGCTTACATCAATCGCACATTCTACAGGAGAGGAACTAAATCCATATTTAAGGAATATGAAGAGTTCAAAATAGTTCCAGCGCATTATGGGGATGAGATACACAAATTGGCAGGACATGTGTTCGCAGATATATCAACCCTTAGAGCCTGGGCAGAGAAGATTTGGGTTGAATGCTTGAAAACTGCCGAGTTGAACGGTGTTAGACTAAGACGCCTCCAATCACTTGAAGAGATCTGAAGAGGATTCGTGCGCTATTCGGTCACATATATCCGTTCTTGGAATGCATCCTTATAGGTAGAGTTAACGGAACCAGAACCAAGAGGACAATTTTTCTTTTATGTTAGACATAAAACCTAAAGGAATATCTTGGTTCCGTCTACCCTTCACGAATTTAAACCTGTTCTCTGAAGTATTAACCAAGACGAGAACATGCAACCGCTACAAAGATGCTTTCTTTTCTTTGAAGCTTAGCGTTGCCAAGCCGTCTAGACAGAGTGGGGACAGTTCGCCAACCGATCTCTCTTTGATGCAAAGCGTCTGCAAGTCACATTTTGGGCATGCCTGTTTTCTGATATCACCCATCGAAAGTTCAAGCATTCCTCTTTCTTTCAAAGTCTCATAGACGAACTTCAAGTATTTTCCTTCGGCAATCCTTGGTACTTTGTATTTGGCCGCCTCGAATCCCTTCCGGATTGTCCAGAGTTCATAGACCCCCCTAGAACCCTTTGAGGAGTTGCATTCCTTGCAGACCAAGGTAACATTCTTTTCGTCGTTCGGCCCGTTAAGTGGCGCATCAAAGAATGAGGCGGAAGGTTAAATATCTACTGTTTTACCAATCCTCTATGAGACAGTAAGCATCGGATTAGAAGATTGGGAATGCGTCTCGTAAGAGGTTCACGACCAAGAAACGGAAACTATGTACCGACCATTGTCGTACTGTTTATTCTTATCTTTTCCGCTTTGTGGATCTACTCGAATGGTCCAAACTCGCCTCAAGAGATAGCGGAAGAGAAGATCTTCATCCTAAAGTTCTCGGTTACCTATGAGAACCGCGGAGCCCACATCTGGAACCTCACTACATATGACTACACCATCGGATTATTCTACAACAATTCTTGGCAGACTGTCTACCTTGCAAACCACTCCTTTCCTATCAAATCATTTATGACGGACAAGGATGGCAACTATGTTGCAGTACTGGATCCACAAATATACCGAATATTGCTGAACGACAGCTGGAGCTTTGAGGTCGAATACAGGGTTGCCGTAAAGCCTCGTTCAATTCCAGATATAGATGAGAATCTTTCGTTGGATTTGAGCGACATACCGGAATCGATTAGAACAGAATTCTCTGAGGAAGGAGGGCCGTGGCAGACTGACAGTCCTGAGATTGTTGACTTGGCTCGCGCAATTGCTGGCAACGAGACGAATGTACTTGCAGTCGTGAAGAGCTTCATAAGATGGATAAATAGCAGGATAAGGTATGGAACGAGAGATGCTCCAAGGTACCCAAACGAGACGTTAAGTGAGGGGGTCGGAGACTGCGATGACCAAGCAAATCTCTTGATCACATTCCTTCGCATATACGGCATACCAGCATACCTCCAAATAGGATGTATATATTTGCCTACCAGAGAAACCGAGGAGAGGTCTTGGGATGGCCACCTTGTAATGACATATTCGAGGATCGGCTGGCATGGGTGGGCGATGGTATACATCCCTCCTTGGGGGTGGCTCCCCGTTGATCTCACATATGCAGAAGGTATCTCGACTGATCCTCTAAACGCGATCAGGAAGTCAGCCGCAACATTGCAGTATACAGTTGGATATCTGAGAATCACTGAGAGCGATTACATAGCCTCAACCGCCCGTCTTAGAAGATCCCTGGATGAACACGACTTCTACATATATGAACACGATATCATGAGGGAGGAGTCAGCAACTGCTATCATCGTGAAGAAGATGTTTCTCTTCAAGGTCTCTAAAGACAAACCATCTTAGTGACATATGTTATTGCGAAGATTTATAAATGAAGAGATCATTCACTAGCCTCTCGAGAAATGAATCAGGACTAAGGAGCAAACCTTACCGATGGCAAAGTTCAAGGTGATCCTCTCCGATCCAGAAGATGGCAAATCCAAGAACGTCGATCTTGAAGGAAACCAAGCTGCCCCGCTCATAGGGAGGAAAATAGGCGAGACCATAGATGGAACAATACTTGGCTTAAGAGGATACAGGTTGCAGATAACCGGAGGCTCAGATAAAGATGGATTTCCAATGAGGCCCGATGTTCACGGAGGAACCCGAGTAGCCCCCATCTTGGGCGGTGGTGTAGGCTTTAGAGGCCGCGGAGGGGGCCGAAGAAGCAGGAAGACTGTGAGGGGGAGCACCATCACGGAGACTATCCATCAGATCAATATGAAGATCACAGAAAAACCTGAACACAAAGAAAGGAAAGCCGGTGTGGAATAGCTTTTCATAGAACAGATCTCAATGCGCTTAGGTGGTGAGGACACCATAGCAGGAATCGGCAAATAGACCTGGCTTCTTTCTCTAAACAAATAGTGCTTTTTCTTTTGGTCGGATTAGATCTTTCGCTGTGGCCTCCTCTGACCTTGGATATGCATACCCCCGAATTATCGCGACGGGTATGCCTTCGCCAGCCTGCCCTATGACGAGTTCAGCGGCCGAAGAGAGTTCATCAGCGATTGCAGTCTGTTTCACCCTAAGAGTGTATCCAAAGAGGTCACTCTCCCCTCTCCTATCCCAGATTGGTCTCATACCCGCGACACCCAAAGCGACATTGATAGCACCGTTCCGTAATGCCCGACCATGAGTGTCCGATACGATGACGGCCACGTCCTTTCCCGTCCTTTCTTTTATCTCTTGCCGTATCCTTCGGGCTGAAAGATCAGGATCCTTAGGGAGAAGCGCAACAATGTCCTCTGCGGAAACGTTTGATCTATCCACTCCAGCGTTAGCGCAGATGAAACCATGTCTAGTTTCTGAGATTATATGGCCGTCACCCATTCGAATGATATTCCTTGATTCCCTCAACACAACTTCGACTATAGCAGGATCTTTGCCATACTGCTCAGCAACGGCCTTCGCGAATTCCGAGGGAACAACATCTTTGAGTTTCACTGTATTACCTTCTGCGCGAGATACAATGACATGGGTTACCACGATCACATCGCCTTCCATGATTGGTGTCCCCTGACTTTCCGCGGCGTTCATAATCTTCTCGGCAATGTCATCTCCCTGCTTTACGATCGGTATTCCCTGAACAGGGATTATCGTGATTATGTCCATAGTATCCACACCTCTACCGCTATTCGGCCGAGAGATAAACATTATTGATTGAAGGCTTTCTCGAACAATGAAGTCTACGTGAACCCGGAAAAGGATCGCATTCTCCTGTTCGTGCAGAAAAACCAAAGATTCATCGGACAATGGTAGGCGAAGAGAAGTTGACAAGGAGTCCGGAGATTCTGAACAGGATCTAGAGAGACGTCTTCTGCGATATAGCGTAGAAGATGTCCCATACTATCTGAGATTCAGGTACTGGCTGCAATGAGAAGCAATCTCTGAAAAACCAGAGCAGCCCGCAAGAGCCCTCTAGAAACAGTAGGGTTGAGCCTACTACGGGATGAAACTAAGTCCTCCATAGATTGAGAGCAGCTCTCAGAAAACGAGAGGCCCTTTCCAATTTTCAGTGGCTCGGAAATACTGTGAACATCAAATAATAGGGCATGAGGGAGAAGTTTCTTTGTCGAAAAAGGATTTTAGGGAGAAAGCTGTTCTGAGAGTTTGGGGGTGTATCAAGAGTTGCCTTGTACCGTTGTCGTTTGCGGCTTCTTCGGGGATACCGGGAAAGGTAAGATCATCTCTTACCTAGCGTTAAAGGACAGAATCTCTATAGCAGCAAGGGCAGGTGTAGGCCCGAACGCAGGTCACACCGTAGTCTACGGCGACAAGACTTACAAGATGCGTATGCTTCCTAGCGCATTTGTTAATGAAAAAACGAGGCTTTTGATAGGTCCCGGGGTTACTGTAAGCCCCGAGGTTCTTCTTAGAGAGGTTGAGCTTACCGGCTCTCATGACAGGACAGGCGTCGATCCTCAATGTGCCATAATCGAACCAAGACATATCGAAGCAGACAAGAAGGGGTATCTGGTCACTCAGATACAAACAACCGGCACAGGCACCGGTCCGTGCAATGCTGAGAGGGCCCTAAGATCCGTCAAACTTGCCAGAGATATGCAGGAACTGAAAAGTTTCCTTACAGATGTTCCTCTTGAGGTGAACAGCGCCGTCAACAGAGGAGAGAACGTTCTTATTGAGGGGACTCAAGGAACCTACCTATCGCTCTATCACGGAACCTATCCGTATTGCACTTCAAAGGACGTTACAGCATCAGCCGCATGTTCAGATGTGGGAATCGGCCCCAAGAAGGTTGATGACGTCATAATTGTCTTCAAGGCATACACGACGAGGGTCGGGGGCGGACCTCTTCCGAATGAGATATCATGGGAGGATGCTGAGAGACGGGGGTGGGCTGAGATAGCCGCGGTTACGGGAAGGAGAAGGCGAGCCGCGCCGTTCAATTTTGAACTCGCAAAGAGAGCGGTGATGCTGAATAGTGCTACACAGGCGGCGGTGACCAAGATAGATGCTGTTTTTCCTGAATGCAAAGGCTTGAAGTCTTACAGCGAACTTCCAAAGGAAGCCAGAGACTTCATTGAGAAGATTGACCGAGAAATAGGTATACCAATTACGCTTATCGGAACAGGCCCGGAAGCGTTAGAGGTTGTTGACAGGAGATAGCGACTCATACTCTGATGCTGCCGGGAAAGTATATAAATATCCATCCCCACGCTTTACAGTTAAGACATTAGATAGTCAGAACGCTTCCCGGAGCGAATTATTACGTTCAGTTTAGTAACCTTGGAGGATACAATTCGAATACCGCCCGAAAGGTTTGGCGGCTCGTTGGAGAAAGTTGGATACGACCAGTTGAAGCTAAAGTACGAAGGTATGGTCGATGAGGAGCTGGGGTACGTCATCGCCGTAATTGATATAAAAGCCTCGCCGATCGGGAAGATACTGCCCGGAGACGGGGCAACATATCATAAAGTCACCTTCTCACTTCTAACCTATCGACCCAAGATTCAGGAGCTAGTTGAAGGCGAAGTGGTTGAGGTAGCAGACTTCGGAGTCTTCATTCGAACAGGTCCGATAGACGCGTTGCTTCACGTTTCACAGCTCATGGATGATTTCATTACCTATGACGAGAAGCAGGGGGTGCTGATGGGCAAGGAGACGAAGAGAAGACTAGTAGCTGGCGATCATATGCGCGTGCGCATAACCGCGGTCTCGATGGGGAGAGGCGGAGAGTCTGGCAAAGTTGGGGTAACAGCTAGGCAACCGTTCTTGGGGAAACTGGAGTGGATAGAGGCGGAAGTAGCTAAAGCTAAAGGCGAGGGAACCGGAGAAGAGTCGCCGAGAAAGTAGGAGGATCGTATGACGAGCGAAAGAGCTTGTAGAGACTGTGGCCTGATGTCCGATGGTTCCGCTTGTCCGAACTGCAAATCTTCCAACCTCAGCGACGACTTCAGCGGAATAGTATTCATAATTGACCCAGAGGGCTCATCTATTGCTCGAGCGATGGGGATCAATAAGAAGGGCAAATACGCCATCCGCGTAAGGTGAAAGAAGTTTCGTGTTCTGACACCATCCCTCCGTGAAAGGCTGAAGATGCCTTTAGGTCTATTGATTAGCGGTCCCACTGAAGACGTTGTCAAAAAAATCAGCGGAATGATAGAGGATATGGTGCCAAGCAAGGTAATAGCCGTTGGCGACGGTGCGTCCGATAATCTAGAAAAGAGGGGGGTCCGGGCAGACGTTTTTATTGTCGATAACAAAGTCATGCGTAGACCGATAGCACCAATAAAGGTTGAGGTGGATCAAACACTATACCTCAAAAACCCCCCTGGAACGATAACTGACGAAGCTTGGCACGTTGTGAAGGAGGCAATGAAACAAGAGAAAAGAGTCAAGATCTTGGTTGAAGGGGAGGAAGATCTCCTTACTCTAGTCGCGGTGTTATCTGCGCCATACAATTCGATAGTAATCTATGGACAGCCGGATGAAGGATTGGTCTTGATCAGGGTTACCGGGGGGACAAAAAAGGTGATATCGCGACTGGTAGATGAAATGGAAGAGCCAGATGAGAAAACTTAATCTAGAGGAGAGAAGCCTAGAAAAGAGTGGTCGGAAGAGAATGAAGACGAAGCTATTGTCACGAAGACGGAACGATCTGCTCAGAAGGGAGGAGATAACGTTTGAAATCACTCATGAAGAGGGAGGAACACCCTCTCGTCTTCAAGTTAGAAATCTTCTGGCGGCGACAGTAGGCGTCAGTGTTAACTGTGTCTATCTCAGAAAAATGGAGACGAGAACCGGTTCAACCATCACGGTAGGTGATGTGAATGTCTATGATTCACCGGATGAAGCTAAACACACCGAACCAAATTTTCTAATATCCAGAAACGTCTCCAAAGGGAAGAGCAAGGAAAGTGAATAAGATGTCGAAAGAAGCCGGGAAGCCGATGGATAGAAAAAGGAGTTCCTCTTACTACGCAATCGAAGGTGGCAAACTGAAGAGATTACTCCCGTTCTGTGAGCGATGCGGCCCCGGGTACTTTATGGCCGACCACGGCGACCGTTACTCTTGCGGCCATTGCGGTTTCACTAGATATAAGCAGAAGTAGGTGTCTTGCGAGTCAAAGGAAAAATCATGAGCTAGATGAACTCGGCGATCATTTCTGAATCATTTGTAATGTTGTCAAGACTGCCGAAATAGCGAGCAAGATCGTTATGACGACTACTATAGTCCTTATGGCCTCATATTCAAGAGAGCCTTCAAACACAGGAAGAAAGACTAGCCAGACGTAGAAAATGAGTAACCATATACAGACGATCGATATAGCATAGAAAACGTTGAACTTAAACTTGGCCAAACCGCCCGTCCTCCTTGTTCTCAATATTGCATGTTGTATACCCTTTTATCTTGCTTTCTAGGGATCTTTTGTCTGTCTTCATGTTCGGCGACCCAGAATGATTTCCTCTCCCCCTTTTCATCAATGATTTGTTCTTTTTTGAAGATCGGAGCTTCTTTCTTGTATCGTTCCACAGCTTCTTCGAGAACGGGGAATACATTCTGTCTGTGGGCTCCGGCTACTACGACGTATACCAAATCTTCTCCTATATCGAATTCTCCGAGGAAATGATGGATCTGAACGTCGACAACCCCTTCTTTAGCCTTCAGATCCCTGCAAATACCTCTTAGAGTCTCGTTGGCCTTCTCCTCATAAGCCTCCAGCTCGAGATTCTCTACCTTTCCACCCTTGGATGAGTCCCCGCGGACGACGCCAATGAATATGCCTAATGCTCCGGCTCTCCGGAAGTTTCTATCATTCTTCATTGAACTCAACAGGTTGGGCAACGAGATTGCGCCTTTTCTATGAACCCCTACGAGAAGCTTCACAACAATCACCGATAGTCAAGTTTGAAATGGCATCTTTCCTTTATAAAGATGAAAACTGGTATGTGTTTGGCTGGTTAATGTTGATCTCTTGGCTGAGTTGTTCTTCCATTATGGCCATATCAAATCTTGAGTTCTGCTCACCCTAACCGAAGATCTGGTCGAACCCAGTATCAGCCTGGACAAGCCGTTTTAGCCTATTTTTCAATTCTCTGGTTACGCAAGCTAAACAGTGCGAGAAGTAGATCGAATTGCTATATTAAATTGATGCCAGTTCAAACAGTAGACCCTGTGCAGTGCCTCCAATTGTGTTTGCATAGGGTTTGAAGCAGATTTCCTTCAAGGCAGTGGGATAGGGTGACGACAGAGGATTCTTCGGGCTCTTTTGCTTTTCATTACTCCTTGCATGCCTACGTGGACACGGCACAAAAATCCGTAAAACAGGTAAGTTTTAAATTAGAAGAAAACAAGAAGTCGAGGCTATGCCGAAGGCCTATGCATGTCTCGGTAAGAAGGTTCTGAGCCTAGCCCTTATGTTCAATTCCATAGTATGTCTCTTTTCTGCAGGAGGTATTCTAGTGGACTACTATGTCACGAGACAATGGCTTCAACTTTACTCACCTTATCTGTTTAGTCCTTTGCTCCTCTGGGTTGCGATCTTAGCCTCGTTTCTCAATATTGCTCCATCAAAGATGGTGGGAGAGGTACATGTTAGGAGACTTTTTTTCCACCATTATGTGTACGGTTTCCTCATGATGTCCAGCTCCACATTTTCAATGGCATATTTGTTGCCCGGTTCTCCCACCGCGCTCTTTACTCCGGCTCTAATTGAAGGTGGGCCATCTGCCCAAGGTTTGATATTTTCCGTGGAGCTCTTTTTTCTCTACGTGGGTCTGGCCCTATTCCTAGACGATGTCCAAGACGTGCCATTGAAATTGAGTCAGGTCTTACGTAAGTTGAAAGAAAGAACTCGTAGGTCTGGCAAGATTCTTCAATCCGTCCACCTTGGAAGCAGTTTGGTCACTCTATATATTTCGCTAGCTGTTTCTCTGTGGCTTATTGAGAATTCCTTGATAGGTCAAGAGCTTCTGAACCTTCTCTCCCACCTCATTTTCGAACTCAGCCTAGTGATCAACGGCGTCTGGGGGTTGAGTGCAACAAAGAACAAGGTGTGGGTCCGGCTTCAACCTGATCATGAAGATCGGTGACAACCCCCCAATGTCTGGATTAGGCAGAAGAAGGTTCCTCAGGGTTTTCTGAGCTTCTCCACCGTTTCTCGAAGCTGGTCCCAGCCTCCAACCTTTTTCGCATGAACTATCTCAAAGGCTTCTCTTGCATTGATCCTCTCCCACACCTCGCCCGTTGCATCCTTGACGAGGTATCTTGCAGCCTTTATGACCTCACCGTTCAACTTGGAATCCACAAGATCGGCGAGGTGACAGATCAAAGCCTCGACTGTCATGGGTCTGATCGGCCCAACTTCGCCGTGATGAGCACAAACAGCGTGGATCAAATCAAGTGGGAATCCTCTCCGAGTCATCTCAGATACCACAAGTGACAGATGGTCGATGCGTTCTCCTAGAGGAGAGAAACCATAGGCTTGATCTCTTCGTTCTTCGTAGGAAAACGTCTTGTAGAGATCGTGGAGCACTATCGCGGCGACTACGATGTCTCTGTCAATCTTCCCGTGGTAAACTTTCTCAACAGAGTCACATAGCGCCAAGGCGATTCTGGTTGCGGAAATGATGTGTTCGACGAGTCCTCCAGGATAGCTATGGTGATGATATGTACCGGCAGGTGTCTTCCCAATTGATAACCCCTTGAAAGTTCTTCCATCCATCTCAATCGAAGATTCTTCAAGCATCTCGAGAACCTTTTTCCGAAGCGATTTTTCCCCAATTTTGTTAATCGCTCTTTTCAATCCCGGATCCATAATCTCATATCCCTTGTCGCAATATCTAGAACTTCTTCTTAAGCGTTGCAGAGGGCCGTAGGAGGAAGAAGGATATTTAAAATACCATGGCAGTGTAGGTGAGAATGGGGATTCACGTGATGGGAGAACTTAAATCGGAGAGTTGCTGAATAGTGGATTGTCCGGTGCTACTTCAGTATGGATATATCCATGAGCCAGAGTATTTTTCGGGACAAGGGAAAGCTTTCACCTCGCTATATTCCAGACCGCCTCCCACACCGAGAGCAGTATCTGAAGAATCTTCTCTCCATCTACGAAGGAACTTTGGACGATATCGGACGTGCGTTTCTTCAGGTCACCCAGATCATTGGCGAAGTGGGAACTGGAAAGACATGCACGGTCATTAGGTTTGGTCATCTGATAGAGGAGACAGCGGCCCGGAAGGGAATCGATCTAACACATGCGTACGTGAATGGGAAGATCGAAGGGACGGGTCGATATACCCTCTACCGGAAGATCTTGGACAAGGCTGCACCGGCAATATCGTCTCGCAGCCTGAGCCCCGAAGATATGCTTTTCAACCTTCTGAGATTTTTGCGAGAGGAAAGAAAGTATCTAATCATATCTTTCGATGAGATTGACTACTTCTGCAAACGTTCGAAAGAACATGTTGTCTACGACCTGACTAGATTAAACGAGATGGAACCGGACTACCCATGCCACGTCTTGGGAGTGATCTTCATTGCTCGCGATCTCTCTTTCCACGATTCCCTTGAGCCGGGTGAACTCTCCACTCTCGGTAGGGGGGTGATGCGCCTGCCTCTATACACCTCTAGGGAGATTAAAGACATCCTACTAGACCGTGTCGAGATGGCTTTCAGACCCGGCAGCATAAGTGATGAGCTTCTAGACTTCATAAGCGACTTTGTAGCCAAACCACCGATAAATAGTGACGTCAGGGTTGCTCTGGATCTGCTCCTCTATTCGGGAAATCTGGCCGAAAATCTCGGATCTAGCAAAGTGCTTCCTGATCATGTGCGAAAAGTGTACGAGGAAACATACCCTCAAATCACGACAGAAGACATTCTTAACCTTGGCACACATGAAAAACTTCTCCTCTTAGGTTTGGTACGCACCTTGCTCACCCATAAGGCACCATATACCGGATTGAGAGAGATCAGAGAAGCCTACGAGATTGTATGCGAGGAACATGGCGTTAAGGCGTTGGAACATATAGAGGAACGAGTCCAAGATCTGGTCAACCGCGGCATAGTAGATTTGAAATCTTTGACAAAACTGGGCGTCTCACGTGTCGCAAGCCAAGATCTGGAAAGATTTCTGAATAGTATACTGGAACGTTTGGAGGGAAGCATGGATGGAGAGTAGCCAACGCGTGATCGGATGGAAGGAAGTTGAGGCAGGTTTGGGAAGCCTCGGGAAACTTCGAATTCTAAGAGCGATGATTGAGAATTCCAATAAGCATTTCACTAGGTACTCCTTGGAGAGAAAGACAGGGTTAAAGCCTGTTGATGTGAGGAACAATCTCAAGATCCTTGTCGATCTGGAGTGGATTAAAGAGTATGCGTACGACCCAAAGACCTATATAGTTAACATGGAGAATGAAGCTGTAAGGCTTGTCGCTGAGTTTTTCCGTAAGATCAGATAATTAATGGGGGATACCCCTCCCCCCAAAGGTACGTCATCCTATAAATCTCGAAAGCCGTTCAGCGTTGGCTGAGAAGGGGAGACCGGCATGGGGGGACGACGGAGGAAAGTTTCTGGACGGAACTCATACAACTCTTATCATGGAAGCGAAAGGTGTCACAACCCTTGGAATGGTGAATGTGAGAATACCGACATCGCACTTTACATATTTTATCGAGGATTGAAACGCCCGATTTGTGGGAGCTGCTGGCATAAGATTGCGAACAAAGATTTTGAGTGGGGTGAAAATATTGACCTGTAATCCTAGAAAATTCCTTATCTATACCCCGGCTTCTCTAGGACATAGAGAGAGGTTAAGAACTATCAGTAGAGCAACATCGAAAATAGCTGAGCATTTAGGCTTAGACATTGAAGTAACAGAGAGTGATGGGGTTCGTTCTCCCTATGTTTTCTATTCGGAGAGAGATAAAGGCGAAGTACCTCTGTATTCCGATTTGGGCAAAGATTGGGATGAGTGGAAGATCTATGATTCTATTAGGAGTGTGGTTTATGCTCTCTCCCTTCTCCCAGAATATGGCTATCTTGAAGCTGTAAGAGGTTGATGAGAATTGTCTGAGAGTTTGGAGACAATCGCGGGGATAGGACCCGCTACCGCAGCTAAACTACGTTCCGCAGGTTTGACGACGCTTGAGGCCCTAGCCGTAACCCCTCTAAGAGAAATCATAACTAAGACCGGATTGGGATATGCGAGCGCCTTAAAGATCTGTGAAGAGGCTAGGAAGACTATGGACGTAGACTTCATCAGAGCCACGGAGATTTTGGAAAGGCGCAAGGATATGCTCAAATGCGGCACTGGCTCTAGGGCATTGGACGAGATGTTGGGGGGAGGCGTTGAGACTCAGGCGATGACTGAACTAATAGGTGATTACGGTGTTGGAAAGACACAGATCTGCCTAACATTAGTGGTAACAGCCCAGTTTTCGAGAGAGCAGGGAGGATTGGAAGGAAACGCCATATACATAGATACGGAAGGAACCTTCAGCCCCGAACGAGTCCATCAAATCATATCCTCACGAGGATTGGAACCACAAAAAATTCTGGACAACATAATCACGGCCAGAGCCTATAACAGTGACCATCAATGCCTCTTGATTGACCACCTTTTCGAGAAGTGTCCAGAAGAGAACGTAAAGCTAGTAGTAGTCGATAGCATGATCAGCCACTTCAGAGGCGAGTATGTGGGTCGCGAAAGCCTCTCAGAACGACAGCAAAAGCTCAATGAGTACTTGCATAAGCTACTTAGATTAGCTGAAGCCTATAACTTGGCTGTCGTCATAACGAATCAGGTGCAAGCAAATCCAGGGCAATTCTGGGGGGACCCTGATCGCCCGGCTGGAGGCCATATCATGGCTCACGCTTGTACCCATCGGATATATCTGAGAAGAGGTAAAGAGGACACTCGGCTGGCCAAAGTGATTGATTCGCCATACCTACCTGAGAATACAGCCCGATTCAGGATCACAGAGAAAGGTATAGAAGATATAGAAAGAGACGAGTAGGAGCTTTTCTAGATCCAGCCTTACACAAGACGGGAGTTATACAATACCATTTGCTCATATAATCTGACAATGTATGCCTTTTTCACTGCCAAGTTAAGGTAGAAAGAGCTTCTCTAGGCTTAAGACGGGATGTAAAACCAGCCTAGAGCGATGGTTGAGAGGTAGGAAGATCCCACGGATAGATAGCAGCCACACCAATATCACCACTTAAAAAGGCTTAAAGGTTAAGAACGACAATATCATTCGGGAAGATGTAGAAAATGGAGAGATTTCTCCCAGTACTTAGCACTATCCAATTGAGGCTCAGAGATATTCTAACAAGGAATGAAGGCTATATGCTTTCCTGGGATATGTCGAAAATCGACGCGATCGGAGAAGACTTGATCAAACTTGCTTCAGATGTTCACCCAGCCCTAGTGAACGTAGAACATCGTGTCTTATCCCTCTCTCTCAGAGAGGCGGGATTAGGCATAAAGAACAGGGTTCTTGAGATTAGACATAGACAGCTCAAGGAGGAAGACAAAGAGTATTTCAGGAGCGTCCACGAAACTCTCGGAAATATGTGTGAAAAGATCGAGACAGGCGAATACTACCAAGCCCTTCTAAGGATGACTTCAAGATCCATGAGAAGTCGAAAAGACTACATAGCCTAATTCGAGAATGATCTATTCGTTAAGCTTCTTCAAGATGTCGTCTTGTGATGAGATCCCTAATGCGGTCTCAACAGCGGCTTCCAAGAATGTCTGAACCGGAACGATCCTTATCCCTTTCTCCATTAGCATTTTCTCAGTGTCAAAGTCGCCCAATCTTTCATAATTGTATTTAGGAATGATGAGTTTGCGGGCATATCTATCCGACAAGGCTGCCTCAATCTTCCCCATACCCCGGTAGTCAAGTCCCCCCACAGGCCACACTTCACCCCTAGCAGTTATGGCTCCTGTCATTATGACGGTCGGATCAACCTCTACATTCAAGAATGCTGAAAGCATCGCAATCGCGATTGATAGACCTGCGGAAGGCCCCGAAACAGCGGGCCTAGTTATTCCCAAACCTACCACCTGCTTCTCCATGCCTTTTGCGGGGGTTACCAATTCGACGTAGATGTCGTAGTCCTTGAACTTCCATCCAGATATGGAGTTTATGTATATGAATGCGTCTTGGACACTGGCCAGGATGCTTTCTCCCGCTTCGCTTCCGATCACTTGAACCTTACCCGAGCCTTGGGGATTAACCACAACCTCTATGACGCCGACAAGACCGCCTAGTTCACCTCGTTCGCCTAAGGCTATCAGTCCGTAGCTTTTTCCTATCTCGGGCTTCTGAATCCTGACAGTGTTCTGGAGCATTCTCTGGGCTTCTTCCACATACTCGTCGAAAGTATGCTCCAAAGCTTTCTCAAAGTGATAAAGTTTGAGCGGATAGTTGGACGGCTCAATCTTCTCCAACCTTTCTGCCAGCTTTGAGTCTTTGTCATCCATCTTCAGTATCTCAAAGAGTCTTTCCAGATCCACTCTGAATAATTCTTTCACCTCTGTGACCTTCTCGGGTCTATATTTCATTGCCTCAAAAATCTTCCGCGATGCTTCAAGCTCCTTGGTTCTAAGTCGGTTTGCGTCATCGGTTGCGTGTGCGATCTTCCTCGGGCTGAGGATCTTCTTCTCAAAAATCTTGAGGACATCGTTTATGGTTATTCCCTTCTCCAATGCATCTCGATACCGCCTGAGATGGACTTCAATAATCTCCAACTTTTCGGCTCTATTTTTGGGATATGAAAACTCAAAGTGGCGTGTAAACCTCTCGAGGAGAGCTGAGTCAAGTATCTCGGGTCTGTTCGTGGCCCCTATTACTACAACGCCTGTTAGGGGTGTGAAGCCGTCGATCTCTGTTAGGAGCTGGGAGACCACTCGGTCGACAATTGGATCATGGGTTCCCCTTTTCGGGGCGATGGAGTCTATCTCATCAAAGAATATGATTGCTGGAGCATTCTTGCGCGCATCCTCGAATATGTCCCGAATGGTTTTCTCCGGATCACCGTATCGACCTTGGAGTATGGAGGGGCCATTTATGTTGTAGAACCATACGTCATTCTCGCCCGCGATCGCCTTGGCGAGCAAAGTCTTTCCAGTTCCTGGAAGACCATAGAAAGTAAAGCCCTTCGGAGGAATGTAACCGGCTTTCACAGCCAAGTTGGCGTCGAGAGCTAGAGATATTTCCTTTACTATTTCATCTTTTATCCCGTGAAGGCCGCCAACGTCACCGTATCTCTCCCTAGGAGCAATCCGATTTATCGATCTAACCGCCGCTTCAGTCTTTTCTAACGTCGTATAGGTCTTCAGCCTTCGAGCAGAAGCTCTGAAATCGTTCAGTGTGACGAGTCTGCCGAGATTCACTTTTTTCAAGCTCTTAAGATTGGCTCTATAGATTAACTTCTGCTGAATCGGTCTCGATTTTTCGGTCATCACAATGTCAAAAGCATTCACTACGTCCGCTGGAGTTAATCGAGTGCTGCCGACCGCACGAAGGGAGTCCTCAAGAACCTCTACGATGGCATTTGGCTTCAGCTTCATGCCATGTCTACGGCATTGTCTACGTGCTATCTCTAGGAGCATTATCCGATTGGTTCCAACGTCCAGGTCGATTGTGCCGACCAGTCCTCTTCGACGAAGCGTCTCGGTTATGGTCTCATACTCGCTTGTTGAGACGAGCAGAACACACCTGTAGTTCTTCTTCTGCAACTCATCGATCTTCTCTAGGAAGACTGTTTGAACTCTCTTCTCCTCCATCCCAACCTCTGTTGTGGAGGAGAATCTGCTCCCGAAGGCTTGGAATTCATCGATCAGAACAATGCTCGGTCTATAAAAGGCCTCTTGGAAAAACGTGCCTAGCTGTTGCGCACTTCTGCCATACCACATTGTGTACACATTTTCCGGCTTTAGAGAAGCATAGTGCACCAGCATTCCATACTTCAAACCTTCCACAAAAGTCTCTCTCTGAGAGGCCTCCGCGAAGAACGTTTTTCCGCTACCCGAACCTCCCTTCAATATGAATACTTTTGGCGGTGCCACGGGACAAGCTTTCCGGACCTCGGGATCCCGGAAGATGTGGTAATGAACGCTCACCAGAATCTTGTCCAAATCTTCTTCCCTGCCGACAACATCCTCCCTCTTAACATCCGGAAAATCCATACGTTTCATTACCTTCTTCGCACGTTTTTCGGCTTCCTTCCTCCTTTGTTCGGGAGGCTTCTGCAGAAATCTCCAGAGCCTATACTGCCAAGAGGTGAGGTAAAGCATCGGGGAGAATGCTTTCCTGAATCTGGGCTTGTTGTACCACCATTGATCTATGAATTCGTCCTCTTCCATGATTATTTCCCCCATGATAATGTGATAGTTGAGAAAGTGTATAACTGGTAGATCGCGATGGCGCTTATGATGATCACTAGGGCACAGAGAGCCCAACGCCTATTGGAGACGGCCTCCTTCTTATTCTTGAAGTATGTGTCAAAGACGAGGAAGACATTGGAATACACGATAAGGCCTGTGATCGTAAGGAATAGAGCGGCATTCACTGGGGTGGGGAGCTCGAAATAGAATATGGATTGGGTTTGTCTACGTGAATTAAGTGTGATACTTATCGTCCAGTTTCCAGGTGAACGCTCAAAAGAGAAGAACTCTCCGAAATTCCCCGAAAACTTCACGTTCTTTCCATAAAAGTCGATATCGCGGGTAAAAACGCCAATTGTATATTCCCAGCCCGAGTTGAATTGGAAACTTATTGTCAAATTATATGTACCCGATGCCCTCGGCCGCGTCCAAATAGCTGTAACCTGTCGATACTCGGGAACAATAGTGTAGTTCAGCGTTATCGAAATATCGACAGGACCACCGCGGTCTAAAGATCCGGAATTAACCGACACCCCATCCGTGATCGGGTAAATGTAGATCGCCAGGACATCACTCTCGAGAATATCGACAGTGTAGCTCTCGACATCCGCATGAGCTTCTTCGGGGATCACTGAAAATGCAAGGAGAGGGAATAGAATGAGCATCATGGCGGACCCTCTGAGGAAATGGATTCGAAGTTCTCTCAGAAACAGACAACTAAGTCCGAGCATCTCTCAGTAGCTCTTACCCACGATTGATCAATATTCAGTAATGAAGAAACTCTGCGATAAAGGTTTCTGAAAAAAGAGAACGATCTCTCTTCTATCTCCAATCTGGTCTCTCCATAGCCGTATCCTTATTCTTGGAACTCCAGACAGCATGGCCTAGAGATAGAGAAACTGTTATTCTTGGTTCTGGAACCCATAGAATCGGTGCCCGTAATATCGGAGAAGATCAAAGCAACCGCTTAAGATATTCACTTACACGGAAAAAGCAATGAGTACCACGGACATGTCTCCGAATCTCATGGCACTAATATCGACGGCCAAGATTACAAACCGTCCATTGAGGTAGCCCGTTTAGATCAAATACATGGAGAGTTGCGGGAGACGAAAGACAGAGTCAAGGCGCCAACCCACAATAAGCATGGAGAAAGCTATGAATCACCAACTCTACTGCTCAAGATAGGATTAAATATGTCGGTTGAGAAAATAGAGCAAACAATAGAGGACTGTGTGTTCCTTGCCTGAAAAAGAACTGCGGATGAAAATAGGCGAGTTGAAGAGCGACATAGGAACAATAAAGGATCTTGAGCTTTCCATCGGCAAGATAATCGAAGAGACCTGGGCCGAAGAGATGGGGCCGACGCCTTTCCCATCCATAACCGACCTGAGAGAATGGGATCTAAGGCTTTTGCAGAGATATGCACCCTTTTATATGCCATTCT
>Ga0315314_1001134_pt1 | contig 24873 bp, 29 predicted proteins | sample TDP9_MG_FD_203631 | JGI IMG/M metagenome (GOLD analysis project Ga0315314, IMG submission 203631) | Freshwater sediment microbial communities from Lake Towuti, South Sulawesi, Indonesia - TDP9 | ecosystem: Environmental > Aquatic > Freshwater > Lake > Sediment | place: Indonesia: South Sulawesi... | reverse complement strand
TTATCGGCGTAGGCGTGAAGAAGGACGCTAGAACAGGTAAACTATACTTCGATCTGCCACAGGGAAAGAAGTTTAGAGCGCTAAGGAAGAAGGCCTCCCATATTACGCCCAACCTAGGTAGCGTAGGTCTAATGACAAGGGGAAAAGTCCTAAGAAACATAATGACTGCGATGAATCTTTACAAGAAGCGCATCGTTCATCGCTACTAAGCAAGTCACGGATACGCGGATATACGAGTGTGGCTAATATGCCTTACGGGATAATAAAAACAGAGGTTTGAAGAGCTAACGAGGGCAATTTCCGCTTCTAAGCCTCTACGGTGATGGCCCCACTGGGACACACCGCCTCACACGCTTTGCAGCCAATGCAGCTATCTTGATTTGCTGGGACGACTTTGTCTCCTTGAACTTCGTAAACTCCCATAGGACAGGTGGTTACACAAGTCTGGCAGAACTGACATTTCTTGTAGTCTATTGTGACGATTGGCATCTCTTAACCTCCAATCAGGCAATCTCATAAACTCGCTTGAATCCTCTTTAAAAAGGTTGAGGTTTCACTATTCTACGGCTCAGTACACGTCTTCGCGAAGGGAAAGAATGGCTCTCCCAATTCGGGACCTTGCTCTTCTTATCCGACCAAGATATTCCTGTCTCAGACGTCTGTAAGCATCCCGAGTTACGCCACGACTACGAAGACGTGACTCTAGTTCTACCAGGTTGGTCTTGCCTGTTTCTATCTCAACCTCTGCGATCTCTATTTCCCTCACGACATTCTCAAATCGCGGGGTCTCCTGTTTGATCCTATCCTTGAGGGTCTTCAGCAAACTCTCGGCTTTTGAGATCCTAGAGTCTAGGAGCTCCCTTCTCTTGCTATAATCAGATCTGCTGATTCTTCGCTCTTCAATATCCTCATCAAGTTTATCTCCCTCTGCAGAGAGAGTGAGCTTCTCTTCATAAAGCTCAACGAATCTCCTCAGTCGTAGTCGGTCTTCAGACACCTCAAGCTCCCTTTGCTTTCTAGACCGAAGGATCTGGTAGGCCACGACGGCGCCTAGGACCAAGAGGGTGGACCAAAGGGTAGGCCTGAAGGCAGTCCAGAGGTAGTTGTACGTGTAGACGAGGTGGAAACTGAGATTATCTAATACTGTGGCGTTTTCTCTTTTGTAGAAGACCTCCTGAATGAAGGGGCTGACCTTCTTCACGGCACTTGGCGCAGGAGTGGAGGCGCTGTATTCTCCGCCTTCTGGCAGAATTACCGTGACGTCGAACTGCCTAACAGTGAAGCTGAAGTTTGACAGAAAGAAATACTTCAGATTGAAGGTGTCTTCCGAACTCGTTTTGACATAGTCCTTGAGAGGAAGAGAGTATTCCAATGAGAAGACCCATCTTTCGTCGGTTACTATACTGATTCTAGGTACGATCCCGACTCTTACGCAACCCTCTTTCTCAATAATCTCGCTCTTGAATGTTAGTTTCCCTAGATAGTCCTCTACGTCGACATCGATGGAATTCATAGGGATTTTTACAACGTACGAGGTAAGCCTAGGTCCTAGATTAGAAAGAACATAGGTGTCTTGAATTCTCATCTTAGAGGGTGGTGCTAGAGTGATAACCCTCTGTAATTCTTCACATCTAACAAAGAGATTTGATGATGTACCCACCGAATAGGCGAGTGTAGTTTCTCTTGTTTGAAAAGGGGGGAGGAAGCTTCGAGAATGGCTCAAGACATAGGTTCCATCTATCGCAGAGATAGCGAAAATCCCTGTCTCTGTATTCTTAACTATGGCGCCTTTAGGCAACCTGACCCTAACGTCACATGTGGACATATTGACGGAAAGAGATGGATACAGCGGAAAGGTGACGACCACATCTTGTCCATAGATGTACACGTTCTCTGAGAGGAGGAAGACACTCCTGAGGGTCAACGCCTTGCTTTCGTCAAGCCTCACAGCATTAGGCAGAGTTACTCTGAATCCTTGAATTCCCTTCTCACCGAACACCTTGGATCCTGTCAGAGGAATCCAACCATTATTGTGCCAAAGATAGAAGGCGCGATAGTCCACGCGCTCTGCGAAAACAGAGGGTAGACCCACAAAGAAGGTTTCAACATCAATAAAAGCGGCGTTGGGTGGCTTTGAAAGTGTGAGGGTGTCATTGACGACTATCAACCCTCCTTCGCGTATTTCAACTTCGCGGCGAACGTTAACTTGAGGCGAAGATTCTTCGCCATGAACTTGGATGAATGCACTCATTGATAGCGACAGGAGAAGTGTGAAGACCAACAAGGAACTGAAGATCCTTCTCACAGTAAGCACCTTCCTATATAGGACAACCCCCTTTTTTAAGAATTCCGAGCGAAAAGTGGAATCATGCACTTCAGTAGAACGCGTTTTCTTCTTTAGATATTTTCCAAGAAGCATGACCTACCACTTATCTCAACCTAGACCTATATCGTGCCTCAGAGTAGACAAAGGGGACTCATGACTACGCTTTTGAAAACCAAGTTCTGGTAGGAAGAGCAACTTATAAAGGGTGAAAGGGGGCTTCTTAGGGTTAAAGGAGAGTCACGATTTGAATAGGCCCCACCCCTACCTTCCTACAAGCGCCCCTGACGTAAAGGGGAAGATGCTGGAGGATCTTAATCTGAAATCGATCGACGACCTTTACTCAGACCTCCCACAACACCTCAGATTCACAGGCTCGTTTGACATTCCCGGGCCCTACGCTGAGTCTAGGGTGAAGGAGATCGTTGAAAGTATCTTAGAAAAGAATGAGAGATTTGTGTGCCCTCCTTTCCTTGGAGGAGGAATCTGGCCCCATTACGTCCCTGCTGTTGTTGATGAAATTGTCCACAGGGCAGAGTTTCTCACATCTTACACCCCTTATCAGTCTGAGATTAGTCAGGGAATCCTTCAAGCCCTTTTCGAGTATCAGAGCCTAATCTGTGAACTCGTAGGTTTGGACGTAGTTAATTCCTCAATGTATGATTGGGCCTCCGCCCTCGGTGAGGCGGCTAGGATGGCGAGCAGGTTAACACGAAGAGATGAATTCATGGTGCCCCTAATTATGCATCCAGAGAGGCTTCAGGTGCTAAGGGCTTACACTGAGCCCGCTGGGATCAAGGTCGTGCAGGTGAATTACGATGAAGAGACAGGGCAAGTGGACTTCGAAGACTTTGCAGGGAAGATATCAGAGGATACGGCAGGTGTCTACATCGAGAACCCTTCTTATCTTGGTCTTGTTGAGGAGAACGTAAGAGAGATCTCAGACGCAGCCCATGGCAAAGGAGCTCTATTTGTTGTAGGTGTGGATCCCCTCTCCCTAGGGTTGCTTCAAGCACCAGGAGACTATGGGGCGGACATTGTCGTGGGAGAAGGACAACCCCTTGGGAGTCACATGAACTACGGAGGACCGTTGTTAGGCATCTTCGCCTGTAGAGGCGATCTTGGTATAGTGAAGCAAATGCCTGGTAGGATCGTTGGTCTTACGAAGAGCTTAAAAGAGGGAGATAGGGGCTTCTGCATCACTCTTCAGACCCGCGAGCAGCATATTCGCAGGGAGAAGGCAACCTCCAACATCTGCACGAATGAAGCCCTCTGTGCAGTCGCTGGAGCTGTCTATCTCTCCCTTCTAGGACCCAAAGGTCTTAGAGAACTCTGTGAGTTAATCGTATCTCGCTCTAACTATGCCATGAGGCGTCTCTCTGAACTTCCTGGTATTAGGACGCCGCTTTTCAAAGCTTTTCACTTCAAAGAGTTCACAGTCAACTTCAAGAAAGGACAGGGCTACGAGAAGATACATAAGGGTCTTCTCAAAAGGAGTCTTCACGGCGGAAAATACATTGGCAATGAATTTCCCGAGTTTGGAGAGACGGCTCTGTTCTGTGTAACTGAGAGCCACTCCAAAGAAGACATTGATAGGCTAGTGGCGGCTCTAAGGGGGGTGTTGCTCGAATGATCTCAAGCGTCTCCAGACAAGCGAAGTGGAAAGAACCTCTCATCTTTGAGATGAGTGTAGAAGGCAAGACGGGAAGCATCGTTCCAGAGGTGGAAGAAGAAATCAGAGAGCTTGTGGGGGATATTGAAGCACGCATTCCCAGATCGATGGTTCGAACCGAGTTGCCTCAACTCCCAGAGGTCTCTGAGACCGAGGTTGTAGGACATTTCCTACGTTTATCTCAGATGAACTACGGGGTGAACTCTGGCCATATATACCCCCTGGGAAGCTGCACGATGAAGTATAACCCTGTCATCAATGAGCAGTTGGTCTCAAACCCTCGTCTCCTCTCAGCTCATCCTTACCAAGATGTCTCTACAGTCCAAGGAATACTCGAAACCCTCTATCAGTCAAAGGTGTGGCTGATGGAGCTTACAGGAATGGATGACATGTCCCTACAACCAGCTGCGGGGGCGCATGGGGAATTTGTTGGAAACCTCATCATCCGGGCTTACCATAAGTCGAAGTGTGAGCTCGAAAAGAGAACTGAGATGATAGTCCCTGACTCGGCTCACGGGACGAATCCAGCAACTGCTCAGATGGCTGGCTTCAATACTGTCACAATACCCTCTGGTGAAGACGGATGTATCGATCTCGATGCCTTAAAAGAAGCTGTCTCCGATAGGACTGCTGGTCTGATGCTGACAAACCCCAACACACTGGGAATCTTTGAGACGAATATCGAGAAGGTCGCTAAGGTCGTCCATGAGGTTGGTGGACTTCTCTATTATGATGGAGCGAACTTCAATGCGATTCTCGGTAAGTGTCGGCCAGGTGATATGGGTTTTGACATAGTTCATGTCAACCTTCACAAGACCTTTTCGACGCCACACGGGGGTGGAGGGCCTGGTTCTGGTCCTGTGGGTGTGAAAAGGTTCTTGACGGACTTTCTGCCTGTCCCTGTTGTGGTTTATGATGGAAGGAACTATTCTCTAGACTACAATCGTCCAAAGTCTATTGGGAGGGTGAGAGGGTTCTACGGTAATACTTCTGTTATTGTGAGAGCCTTTGCTTATTTTCTTTCCATGGGACTCGGTGGGTTGAAGGAGGCAGCGGAGCTCTCAGTGTTGAGCTCCAACTACCTAGCCAGAAAACTCAGTGCGGTACGAGGTCTCAGTCTTCCCCTGGCTTCCGGGAAGCCTAGGAAACATGAGTTCGTTCTGAGCGCATCCATTATGGCGAAGGAGACGAAGGTTCGGGCCCTTGATGTGGCAAAGAAGATCCTTGACTATGGGATCCATGCTCCCACTATCTACTTTCCTCTCATTGTGGAAGAGGCTTTGATGATCGAGCCGACAGAGACGGCGTCTTTAGAGGAACTAGATAGGTTTGTTGAGGCTCTAACGGAGATCTCAGCTCTTGCCTACTCAAAGCCTGAAGAGATCAGAGAAGCACCAAAGAACACGGCTGTAGGCAGGCTGGACGAGGCAAGAGCGGCGCATCCCAAGACTTTCTGTCCGAGCTGGAGAAGATATAAAAACTTGAAGGAAGAAAAAGAGAGATGAGTGATTAGCCGTGCCAAATGTATGTCTGATAAGCCTTGCAGTTTCTTTGGTTTGGTTCAGCTTAGATGCCTTAAAGGTTATGCCTAGCTCAACGATCTCTATTTTGCTGATCTCTACGGTCATGAATCTATTGGTAAGCTTGGCAAACAGACTGTTTGTGAATATCGAAGAATATAAGGAGTGGACAGTAAAGTCCACCCTTTTGAGGAAGGATATCATGAAGGCAATGCAGAGCGGAAACAAGAGACTCTTAGAGAAGCTTCAGAAGGAGCAGCAGGAGTCTATGAAAACTCAGACGAAGATGTCGATGGATCGGATGAAACTAATGCTGTTCTTTCTAATCCCCTTCTTCGCACTTTGGCAGGTACTGGGATCTTTCTATGGTAATGAGACTACTGTTGCCTTGATGCCGTTTGATGCACCATTCTTTGGACCGCAGCTAAACCTAGTCTCTTGGTACTTTTTGAGTTCCGTAGCCACCAACATACTGATCTCAAGACTCTTGGGTCTTACCTTCGAGATCTAAGCAATGTGGATTGTAAGTAGGAGAGCCTCTCTTGTCAAAAGTAAAGACAAAACCACCGAGAAAGGCACAGCGGCTAGTTATAGCTGTTAGTGGTTCCCATGGAAGCGGCAAATCTACTCAGGCCAGGCTATTAGCTGAAGCTTTTGGTCTGAGATACTTCTCGGCTGGCGTCATGTTCAGGGAGATGGCTATTGAGAGGGGAGTCTCCCTCTTGGAGTTTACGAGGATGGCTGAAGGAGATGAGAGGTTCGATAGATTGGTCGATGAGCGGACGAGGAAAGAGGCGGAGAAGTCGGGGGTGGTCCTTGACGGGAGTCTTTCGGCTTGGATGGCAGGCGACCTCGCGGACTTGAAGCTCTATCTTTCAACCCCTGATGAGGCGAGATTCAGGAGGATCAGTTTGAGGGATGGCATATCTTTAGAGGAAGCTCGAGAGAGGACCTTAGAAAGGGAGACGAAGGAAAGGGAACGCTTCAAAAGCTATTATGACATTAATATAGACGATCTCAAGATATACGATCTGGTTCTGAACACAGAGCTCTTCAATCCTGAAGGTACGGCAAGCATATTAAAAAAAATAGTGGGGGAATATCTAGCTGAGAGGTGAAGGATGTGCCGGCTGTTGAAGTGGGAAGAATTTGTGTCAAGAAGTTGGGGAGAGATGCGGGTAGGCACTGTGTCATAGTTGATGTTATTGACAAGAACTTCGTGCTAGTTACAGGTCCAGACGCGGTCACCGGCGTCCGTCGTCGTAGGGTGAACATAAGCCATCTAGAGCTAACTGAGAAGAAGATTGAGATCAATAGAGAGGCGAGTGATGAGGAGGTTCAAAGCTCCCTTAAGAAAGAGTCCTAGACTATTGGAATGAGAAAAACCTCAAAGAATGGGTTCCTCGTTCTCTTTCTATTCCTTTGGATTGAAGATACTTGCCGGAACGCTTCGAGATGTCTCGCCAGAACTGTTTCCTTGGTCTATCTTATTTCAAGGGCTTTGCATTCTCTGTTTCGCTGTATATGAGTTCCCTGTTCTCGTTATGTTTGATAATGAAATAGAACTCTGATCTAGAAGAACCAGGTCTCGTAAACTGCTCTGAGACTCTCCATTCTCTCCCGGAGAGCCGGATAAGGGAGGTTGAAGTGACTAACTTCCAAATAGCCCTCTCCCATCATAATCCAAGAGATGGTTGCTGAGAAATAGATAGACAAGGGATTGAGGATTCAGAAAAGACAAAAAAGGAGATATGAATAACGTCTACGTGAAGAGGCGCTTGACGAGCTTCGCCGTCCTTTTCCCAAGATTCCGGCAGTGCTCAACTTCGTCATCGTCGGGAGCTCCGACCGCAGCAGCTCCATAGTGGGGTCCACGAGTGTTTCCTTGAACGATCATACCGTGAATAAGGAAGGCTTCGAGGATCGAGAGTATTGTTGTTTCTGCCCCTGTAGCGGTTCCACCTGAGCTCGTGAAGGCAGCACCTATTTTCCCTTCAAGCTTTCTATAAACTGCAACGGAGTCATCGAGAAAGCGTTTCATCTTCCAGCTCATTAGTCCAAAGTAGGTAGGAGAACCGATGATGATGGCGTCAAAGCCTAAGAGATCATCAACGTTAGCGTCATCGACGTTCTTCACTGTAACTGTAACTCCTTCGTCTTTGACTCCCTCAGCAACTGTGCGAGCCATCTTCTCAGTATTTCCTGTCTGAGAATCATAAACGATGAAAATGCTCGGCATAGATACTTCCCCTTGAGAATCAGATTAGGACCCGACATAAATATTTAGGGAAAGAAGAAGCCGGAGAACAGCCTACTCACTTTTTCAATCAGGGGTTTTGTGGTAATGGAGAGACGATTTATTGGTGTATCTGCCGTTCTATATGATATAGCCATGATTAGTGCGCTCGAAATCCCTGATTAACTCCAGTTCCCCGATTAGCTCTGCGTCAAGATTCTCTAGCTCTTCTATGTCGACTTCGCTCAAGCTTGCCCAAGGTCCGTTGAAGGCGGCTTCCGTAATATAGTGGTTCTTGCCGAAGTTCTCGGCGCAGACCTGATAGACGAGTCTCCTGACTTCCCTCTCGTTCTCATAGCCGAGGCTGTGCAGATATTCGTGGAGCAGGATTGAGAAGATGAAGGCCCTTCTGTCTGACATGGATCTTGTCGAAATCCTGCTGAGAAGCCGTCTGTTCAGGACGATGTCGTTTGTCCCAGGATAGTGGATTGCGCCTACTTTTGCGGGCAGATTTGCTAGGTATAGCATCAGCCCTACTCTGTGCTCTCCTAGACTTTTCTGAACCGCTTTCTTGACCAGAGAGAAAATCTCTCCAAAGCCATTACAATATTCTAGCTCGAGAACTGGTTCCAATGGAGCCTCCTCCGGAGAAAGTCTGTGAGATGCCTAGACGGCGTCTACCCTCACAATCGATGGGATTTTCTTCTTCAGGTACTGCTCAACACCCCACTTCACTGTCATCTGGGACATGGGGCATCCAGCGCAGGCTCCTCTAAGCCTGATCTTGACAACACCGTCCACGATATCTACTAGCTCCGCATCTCCCCCCTCAGCTTGTAGGTAGGGTCGGACTTCATCCAGTACTTTTCCAACTTCCTCCTTTAAGGCAGACATATCCAATTACCCATTTAGTTCGGGTTATTTAAACCTGTTCAAATCCCGCTCACCAGGGGTTCTCAGTCCTCTCAACCCAAGAAAACCTTTTCTGGAGCGTCTTAGGATAGTAGTTCTTCCAATCATAATCGATCTTGATTCCCCATGCAAAGTAGACCCGGGGATCTATGTAGCTTTTCAATGAGGTTCCTAAGTTGTAATCCCTCGTCGCTGCTATCTCCTGAATCTTGAGCTTCAGCCTTTCCAAGGACTCTAGGGTCTTCTTGGTCTTCCTCTCCTGACCCCCTAGCTTCTTTATCTGCTGTTGCTTTTTCTCTAGGGAGCTCTCCCAAGTCTTCGGGATATTCCTTTTGTGGTTACAGAGGACCGCCGCTTGGAGGTTCGCCATGACTGCAGTATGCCTCTTCACATAATTGGGTTCTAGAGGGTTCAACCCTGTCTCTTTGAGATAGCTGTCAACAGTTCTTGTAGCATGATGTGTCCTAAAGACCTTTGCTGTTAGCCCAGGCATCATCTCTCCCAAGAAGTCGCTAACGGGCTTGGATCTCACGCCTTTGAAGATCGCGGATCTGTTCTTCTTCTTGAACTCTAGAAGATTGTTCGTAACCATGTCGGGCAGCGTCACAGTCTTTCTGTATCTTATCGAGTCCTTTCCCAAAAAATCAAAGGTCGTTGCACCGTTAGATTTGTTTACGATGACATGATGGGCCTTGAGAGTTGAAGCCCCAACTGTGCCCGCTTCGTTATCCTCATCCCCAACCCTGAACATCAAGTAGTCTACGAGGTAGCAGACCGTGGCAATCCGCCTTCGCACATCATTTCTCGCTTCTAAGTTCTCTTTTATGTGCGCCCGAACCTCCTCAAGCCGAGAGTCAAGTTCTCTCGCCAGGTTGAACTTCTCGATCTCCTTACTTTGCTTCAAGACGGTAAAGTCAGAAAACCAGACATACTTCATCTTACCGGAGAGCTTATCCCTCCACCGAGCAATCCACATTGAATCTGGCTGCCAGAGGATGGTACGCCACTTGCCGTCTGGTATAGGGGTGCCTGGCGAAAGATTCAGCTCTATATCCTCCTTACTTGGCCCTTCCTTCCACCGTCCTCTCTGAGGGTGTTTACCCCGACCCATAAAGACAGACGAAGGCTCTGCGATGAAGTTTCCTAACTCCACTTCAACGCCGTCAACTATTGCATAGCCGTATCGTTGCTTGTTCATCTCTCTTAGGGCTTTACGATCCTCCGCTGCTTTCTTCTTCTCATCTCTGGACCTTGCTGCTTTGTGTTCACGTTCTCTTTCAACGAATTGTATGACCTCCGAGAAATCGACTCTCCTAGGTTCAAGAGGCTTATCGAACCCCATCTTCGCAGAGAAGTCCTTGAAGAAGTTCTCCACGAATACTTGGTCCTTCACATAATCCGTCTCAAGCTTCTTTACCCAAGCAATCGCCATCTCCTCCTGTTCAGACGTCAGGCCCCACGCGATCCTATCTATCGTAATGTGCAGCGCCCGCCCTACGTAACGCGGGGGAATGAGGAGACCTTTGTGAAGGAGATTCTTCATAGCTTATGACGACCAGTATGTCTTTTCTTTATCTTATGTCTCCCTTTTTATCGTTTTCCCAAACTCATGAGACCCTTGTAGTCTTCACGCAATGAAAGCTCGTGTCCCTGACACATGTTTCCTCGTCTTCTAGATTAAATTAAATAGTTCTATGGAGGAGAGTATAGTTAAGTGATGAAGTTGGTTAAGACAACAGTCTCCATAATAAAGGCTGATGTAGGGAGTCTCGCTGGACATACGATTGTCCCTACGCCGCTTCTAGCCATAGCTGAGAAATCTCTCTCAGAAGCAGAGCGAACAGGTCTTATCAACAGTCACTACGTTTTCCACGCAGGAGATGACCTAGAGCTTCTCATGACTCACTCAAAGGGAGAAAATAATCCTGAAATCCATGGACTCGCCTGGAACATCTTCAAAACAGCGGCAGACAAAGCAAAAGAGCTAAAGCTCTACGGCGCAGGACAAGACCTCTTGAAGGATGCCTTCAGCGGCAATGTACGAGGCATGGGTCCAGGCATTGCGGAGATGGAGTTCGAAGAGAGGCGCTCAGACCCCGTCATCGTCTTCGCGGCTGACAAGACCGAGCCAGCAGCCTTCAATTACCTCCTCTTCAAGGTCTTTGGAGACCCATTTAACACAGCAGGCCTTATCATAGACCCTGGCATGGTCGGTGGATTCAAGTTTGAGGTGCTCGATGTCAAAGAGAGTAAGACAGTAGTCCTTAAGTGTCCTGAGGAGATGTATGAGCTCCTCGGACTCATCGGAACCACCGATCGCTACTGCATCTCAAGGATCTGGAGAGCATCAGACGACCTCATAGCCGCAGTCTCAAGTACAACAAAGCTCTCGTTGATAGCAGGCAAATACGTCGGAAAGGATGATCCTGTCTGCCTTGTCAGGGCGCAGGCTGGTCTTCCTGCCGTAGGAGAAGTCCTTGTCCCCTTCCTCCACTCTTATCTTGTCGCAGGATGGATGAGAGGAAGCCATTGGGGACCTTTCATGCCCGTGGGTCTGAAGGATAGTCGCTGCACCCTGTTTGATGGTCCTCCGAGAATCGTTGCTTTGGGCATTCAAGTCGCAAATGGAAAAATCGCGTGCGGAGACGATGGCAAGCCGCTTATCGCAGATCTCTTCGAAGACCCAGCCTTCAACCTCGCCAGAGAAGAGGCACTTCAGCTAGCGGCAGCCCTAAGGAGAATGGGAGAGTTCCAGCCTGCACGACTCGGCGAAGAAGCAATGGAGTACACAACTCTTCCAGAAACCTTGAAGAAACTTGCAGGGCGATTCAAACCTGCCTAATTCCCATTTTTTGGGTAGCTCGTCAACTTAAAAAAATAGTGGATTTTAGGCGGCATGCCAAGGAGGAACTGTCCAAGGCATCGGCTTACCGAGCCCATAAGCCTTGAGTGGAGATCTGTAGGGGAAGAGGGCTGCGGAGCCGCCAGTGTGCACGAAGACCACAACATCATCTTTCTTGAAGAATCCTTCATGGGAGAGCCCGATAAGGGTCGCCATAGATGTGCCAGTGTAAACGGGATCGAGGAAGAGCCCCTCCGTTTCCGCCGCTAGCTTCACGGCTTCAGCTTTCTCATCGGTGAGGACACCGTATCCGGGTCCAGCGTGTTTGTCGTGGACGGTGATGTCATCTTCACTTACTCTAAGTTTGATTTCTAGATGTTCTGCGGACTCGTTCACTAGTCTCGTCACATTCTTCACCATCCGTTCTTTGCCGGGAGAGACCGATGAACCTATGATTTTGATCCCTGTGTTTAGAGCCTTTGCCCCTAAGACCAAGCCTGCCATCGTTCCACCTGAGCCAGTGGCGTGGACGATATAATCGATCTTAACTCCTCGCTCCACGGCTTGGGAGACGATCTCCAGAACCGCGTTCACATAGCCCAAGACGCCTGGAGGAGTTGAGCCCGCTGCTGTGAGGAGATAGGGGCGGTGTCCCTTCTTTTTTAGCTCCTCTATCGTTTCATCATAGACTCTCTTGGTGTTTCCGCCAGTCGCGACTTTGATCTCAGCGCCCAACAGGAAGTGGAGGAGGTGGTTCCCGTCGTACTCCTCGGGGTCATATCCATCTGTCGGACCCATCTTTATGAGAACACATTTCATCCCAAGCTTTCGGGCGGCTGCTGCTGCCTGTGTACACCAGTTAGACTGGTATCCTGCGCCAGTGACGATAACGTCAGCTCTCTTCTCTACAGCATCTGCCATGAGGAACTCCAGTTTCCTCGTCTTGTTTCCTCCTAAGGCTAGTCCTGTGAGGTCGTCTCTTTTAACTAGGATTCTTGGACCACCCAGAGCCTTCGAGAGACTCGGCGCCTCTTGGAGTGGAGTTGGAAGGTTTGCCAATCTAACTCTTGGTGCATCACTTAGTCTCATATTAACACCTTTGTCCACTAATTGTACCTACCAAGAAAGGCTTAAAACACTTCTCATCTTCGGAAAGAAAAGGCGCAGAGACACAGAGACACATTGAGACAGAGAGCTAGACGCTTTAAGAGGTCAAGAAGCTCCTAAAGATTGAAAAAGATAGCAGAGCAAAGACCCTGTTAAGAGAGATTTACGCCGATGAAGCTAGGCACCATGCACTTATGAGAAACCTATTGGTCGCCGTCATCACAAAGGAGACGATCTTCGAAGAACATGCTTGGGAGATGCTCTGGAAGGATGTACCTACACACGGGGCTCCCACTGAATTCCTGCAGCCATGAGATAACCCACTTATTATTAGTCTGGCTTAATCTCCTTTTTTTCGTCTATTCTTTGTCAAAAAGTTCATGCAAAATCTTTTATTGGAAAGTCGGTTGAAGATAAAGAGTACTCCCTTCGGCGTGGTATCTTGATGGAGAAGGATAGAACGGCAGATGAAAGGAGAATAGACTGGTCTTCTCTGGTGAAGAGGGAAGACTGGATATCTGTCTGGATTGGATTCGGCATACTTGTCATATCCGTGTCTGGTGTGGTCACTTATCTTCCCAAAGTTGGTGCTTGGTCAACCTCCATCACTGACTCCTTACGGATTGGGGATCTACCATACTTCGCTCTGCTGGGATTGGGATTACTTGCGACAACCAGTGTCGCAATCAGGTCGATAGGTATAGAGCTAGCGGGGTATTGGAAGGGATTTCCCTTCATATTTCTTCTTGCCCTAGTCTCCTTTATCGTCGCGAGGCAGCAGGCAGTAAACTATTTCGGACTGGAGTATGTCCTTTGGGCTCTACTATTGGGGCTTGTCATAAGTAATTTAACCCATGTCCCAAGTTGGCTCAAGTCTGCTGTGAAGACGGAGTTGTTCATAAAGATCGGGTTGGTGCTGCTGGGCGCGGAGATACTGTTTCCCGTTATCGTTAAGGGGGGAGCAGTGAGTATGCTCCAAGCCGTAATCACGACCGTGTTGACATGGTACTTCTGCTACTTCTTAGCAGTTAAGGTAGGGCTCAAAAAGTCCTTTGCCGGCATCATGGCTACAGGGGTCTCAATATGCGGAGTCTCGGCAGCGATCGCTGCAGGTATAGCCATTAAGGGAGATAAGAAGGAGATCAGCTACACTATATCAATGGTTTTGCTGACTGCTATCGTGATGCTGGTCGCTGAGCCTTTCATAGCAAGAATGCTAGATCTCCCTTCCCCGGTTGCTGGGGCTTGGATGGGTGGAACAATAGACACGACGGGAGCCGTGGTGGCTGCTGGCGCCCTGTACAGCAATGTAGCCATGACCGCCGCCTCCGTGGTGAAGTTGTCGCAGAACGTCTTAATAGGCGTCGCCGCCTTTATACTGGCTCTTTATTGGGCGCTGAGGGTGGAAGCGAAGACGGATGAGAAACCTAAGATGATCGACATCTGGTATCGGTTCCCAAAGTTCATCTTAGGTTTCGTCATCGCATCCCTCGTCTTCTCCTTTATTCTCATCCCCATCCAAGGCGAAGCTGCAATTTCATCGATCTTGGGAGTAACAAAGGGACTGAGAGACTGGTTCTTCAGCTTAAGCTTCGTCTGCATCGGACTTGAAACTCGGTTCCTTGACCTACTTGAAGTAGGCGGAAGAAAGGCGGCATTGGTCTATATCACAGCCCAAACCCTGAATGTAGTCTTGGTCTATTGCCTAGCATGGCTGTTCTTCGGAGGAATCTTCTTTCCCTCCCCAATCTAAGTGAGAACGAAAATTTTCATAAAGCGGCTCCAGGAAGTAGCAATTGAGGATTTGTGGTTGAAAGTCATCAAGTTACGTGGTGAAAGTGGTTTTGTCCGAGGCTCAACTTTAGGGAAGAACATAAGGGATGTCTGTATTCACAATATCTCCTTCCTTGAGCAGAGGTTAGTCGAGGAAGGCTTGTCGCTGGATTATGGGCTTAGGCTTGCATTTGAAAATGAAAAGGTCATAGCAAAGCATTTCCCAGATATGCTGGAAGAAATGAAGGGTCTGGCAGAAGGAGCGGGGTTGCCATACAGCTCCATACTCCTCGAAACGGCTTTTCCATTTACTGTCGGTGTTTCTTCAGACTGTACAATTGTCTCTGCCTATGGTGTTGCAACTACGGACAGTCTCCCTCTTGTAGGCAGAAACTACGATTTTTTGTCTGACTTCAAGAAATGCAACCAGCTTCGTATTGTGAAAGGGCGAGACAAAGGGTTCTCTTTTGTAGGAAGCACCATCACAATGCTAGGAGTTGAAGAGGGATTGAACAATGCAGGCTTGTTCATTGGCGACGCCGGCTGGGAACCAAGAGAATTTCCCTCTTCTAGAGGTTTGTCTTCAAGGCAGATCATGCAAAGGGTCTTGGAAGACTGTTGTTCCGTTGACGCGGCAATAGATTTCATTCGTCAGGCCCCGAAATTCGCTGGCAATGCTGGAGCCTGCTACTTGCTTGCTGATAGAAGGGAATCTGTCGTAATTGAAATGGGGTTAACCAGAAGCTGTGTGAGAAAATCAGAAGAAGGCATGCTTGTCGCCTCTAATGTTCTTCTAACCTCTATCGCGGAAGAGATGAAACCTCCTGAACCAACAGCATCGACTAGGTACAACTTTGCTAGAAGATACTTTCACGAGAACAAGGGTAAAATGGACATCAAATCCATGCGAGAAATCCTCTCGGATCACAGTAGCCCCATATGCTCTCACAACGAGATCAGCACACTACGATCTATGATCGCGAAGGTGAATGAAGGTAGGATACTAGTAGCTGACGGCCAACCTTGCACCTCAAGATTTGAGGAAATCTCAATTCCAACATGAGTCTTTGGCTCTATTCTCAAAGGCGAAGAGAGAAGGAGAGAAGGCTAGATTCCATGGTGCGGGGGTTAGACTCACGTCCTCGTTCACCCCCCACCTTCGTAGCGAAGATCGGCCGAAAAGGCGTGGGTTCTAACCGGCCTTTGTAGCTGGTTCGCTATGAATCGTGTCGCCTGCAGGTGTTCTACATCAGAAAATGCCGGAGAAATCCCTTAGCCAATACAAGTGCATATGAGATTATGATAGAAGGTCCTTATGAATGTGGACTTCCACTATATCCTTGACCTTTTCAGCGAGCTCTTCATCAAAAGTTATCAACACTCGATTCTTCTCCTTAGCCGCCTGAACCACTACCGCATCCATTCCTCCTAAGCCAAGTTTCATAGCCAGCTCTGCTGCCTCATCTCTTCTCCTCACGGTTAGTTCGTTGTAAGTGATGAAGTTCATCTCTTCCCATTTGATAAGCTGATCTCTGACAGCAATCGCGTTATCCATGCTTGTTCTCCTGGAGATTGACCCGCAAGCCTCAACGAATACTGTGGCACTTGTGGTTGCCCGATATTCTCCTGAGAACATTTTCTTCATCGCTTCTCGTGCTTCAGGTCTAAACTTATCGTCTTTCACGAACGCCGAAACTAGAACAGAAGAGTCGATAGTTACTTCTTCGACCATCGCTTCTCCCTGTCCTCTCTAACTGCATCGACGGCTGAGATGCCCTTAGGCCAAGCTTCTCCTACCTTCTCAGCAGTAGCGTCGAGTTCCCTTAGCAGGTCATCAATAGAGACTGGGACTATGAGGACTCCCTTATCGGTTGATATCTGTTCGACTAGATTGCCCTCTTTTAGTCCAAGCTTCTCTCGGATATCCTTCAGTATGACCACTTGTCCTTTGGGTCCGATCTTACTCCTATATTTGGTTATACAATCAACTGGTATAACTTCGAGATTGGAACAAATAAACCTAGTGTTATACGTTACCCGATCCATTGCCTACTAAGACTTAAATTCCCTAACAGTTCCCAATAATTCCATTTCTGAATTCTGCTCCACACGGAATTCGGAATAACGCCCAGGGGGGAATGACACACGTGATGGGCAGAAAACACCATATACTGGTAGAACACGTGTTTCAATCGGGGGCCTGATGGGCGACAAGGCGATCCGCTTGACGGTATACGCATCCAAGCGAGCTTATCGCCTCAACCTCGACCGCTACAATATCGAGAAGATCATAAGGGAGGGCGAACGCCTAGTCGAGGGCAAGAACAAGACCAGGTACGTGCTGAGGACCAAGAGGGGCGTGCTCGTCGCCATCTGCGCCGAGTCCCCAGACCTGATAGTGGTCAAAACGATAACCAGAGGGAGGTGAGGAAGATGGTCAAGTGCGTAAAGGATGAGGTGGAGCTCGAGGAGGTGGAGATAGACTACGACTACGGCGGCGTCGTGGTGCGCGGCGTTAAGGCCCTCCGATGCCCCGTATGCGGCGAGGAGACGATCGACCTCGACCAGTACGAGATGATAAGAAGACGACTGGAGGCCGTCATAAAGCCGCTGAGGTTGCGCAGGAAGATCAGCGCGGCCGGGAGGCGGCCCGTGCTGTACATGCCCGAGGACGTGATCAGGGCTCCCAACCTGAAGATCGGGGACGAGGTCGAGATCCACATGGAGGGAAAACGCATCGTGATAGAGCCCATTGAGGAGCCGTGAGACATAGAAGCCGAATGATAACGGCCAAGGGCTTCCTCCATCATCATTGTGTAGCTTCCTCGCCAGATTGGATTTCTTGCTCCTAGGTTAAGTTCTAAACAAATAGCAGCAAGATACGCTGGATGGGCCAACCATGGTCTTTTTCGCCGGTTAACTCTTCTTGTAGGCATAGGCGGTGGCGGGCATTCCAACTGAGCTTAGCCTCGAGATGCACGCCGATAAGGAGGTGACCCTGCCGAGGTTCACGGGATACATCTCTCGGAGCCTCCTCTTGGCGATGGTGCGCAGGGTGGACCCTAGAGAGGCCCAGGTTCTCCACGAGTCTCAGACGCAGAAGCCCTACCTGGTGACGCCCCTAAGGTTCAGATCTAGGGCGAGGACAGAAGAGGGCTACGTTCTCGGCCAAGCTTACGCGTGCCGGGTGGGCTTCAGAGTCACCGAGTAGGCGTCCCAGCCTACGTCCTCGACATTGAGCTTGAGGAGCTCCCCTCGCCTCACGCCCGTCTTATGGAGTTCTCGACCCTGTCGAAGACGAACTTGGAGATGGATGTACCGGCTCTCCCCGCTCTACCCTTCCAATCCTTGACGGCTCCGTCTGAGGGGAGGTAGACGTAGATCGCCCTCTGCTTGCTAGTCTCAGTCTTTCCTCTATTCGGCTTGGGCACATGCCTTGGTTAGAACGGTTAGGGTCGGGTAATTATAATCTGCTGGTAAAATGGTCCGGGGGGTTAGGTTATCACCCTCGTTCGAACCCTCGTATTAAGCTTCATTTCTTGATAAACACGACTTTGTCCTCTTTGAAAAGTATGTTAAAGTGTGCCAAGATGTCTGTCCTGCCCAATACGTAAGGTATATCCTCCCTCTCAGCGAATCCGGCCCTTATCTCAATCTCCTCATCCCCAATTTTAACCATACTCCTATTAGGCTGTTGACGATTACGGAATATTTATATATTTTATATGGGAAAATTATTTCAGGATTACGTGGTGGCTCAGGCATGGTTCTGAAAATGAGAGTTAGGCTCGCCAAGAGTAAGAGAGCTTATACACAGTATATCAGCATACCCGCCGATGTCGTTCGAGATTCACAATATCCATTCAAAGGAAATGAAAACCTCAATCTCGTAGTGGTCCCGGATAAAAACCTAATTATCCTATCCTTAGCAGACATAACGATCATACATACAAAAGAGGTCAAGGAGACAGCTGACACAATTACTCTGAAGATCGGTCCAAGGGAGGGACATGGAGATCTCAAAGCAATAGCATATATCCAGCATCCTGAGACCGCCTCGCCGGAAAAGGAAGACAGCACATAAAGGATGTTGATTCGATAGCTGATAAACAAAAATGTCAGTTTGGATTTAAAATTGATGGCAGATGCGACCAGCTACTATGCAAATTCATATGTCAGGAAGATACAGTGCCTCAGTCTCAATCGAAACTAGGACAACTAATGTGCCCTCGGGAACAGGAATATGTTCCAGCTAAGAGAAAATCAAAAGCATAGAAATAGACTCTTCAATTGGTGCGCTGGGAGGGCTGTTAACCGTCGGAAACATATTATGACCTCAATTTATCCCATATAGAATAATTAACTCAAATTATATTCTGTTGCTTCACAGGCTCTGTCAAAAAAGGGATGGTCAATTAAGGTCGGTCAAAATGCTAAGTCTTTTGTTTCTTAAGGCTATTTTCAGATTCGCCCTTTTGTATTGTCTGGATCTCTTGTGTAAATATTAGTGTCTTAGACTTGAGTAATGTGTTCATTACAATAGCTTTTTCTGGAGGAGGCGCTCCTTCAATTTCATACGGCGTGAACACGATCATGTCTTTCCCCACGAAAAATCGCGGGTCAACACCTTTCAGTTCCTCAAGATTGTATTTAGTTGGAAGGACTGCCGTGCTCTTAGATGTTTGACTCATCTCGTATACACTCCCATTGTCTAGATAAGAATTTTATGCTTATTTGATCCATAGGCGGCAATGAAATCCCCATTTGTGCGAGCTGAGGTGGGATTGGAGGTGTTTGTCTTATGCGAGATATCAGTCCTCCCTGTTTGAAAGTATCTGTTCGGGAGAGGCTTTCTATATACGCAGTTTCATATGTGAAGGTGGCCGATGCAGCGTCACCTAAGAGAGCCTCCGGATTGAAGGGATCTTGCAATTCTAAACTTTCTTCATATAACCTAAATAATTGCATCATAAGATCTTCAGTTTCGCTGTCAGGTTCTGAGACTTTCAAACCAATCATGCCGGCTTCTTGACGGGTAATTGGGTAATCATGGGTATATTTATTCGTCAGGGATTCGACTATTTGGACAATTTTAAATTTCTCATCTTCAGAGGTCATGTGTATTTTCAATAGACTCTCAACAAGTGTTCTGATCTCACTATAGACACGATGAACATTTCCAAGAGCAATGGGATTAATCTGATTTGTAAGAGCTCTGAAAACTTCAAGGGTTTTGTCTTCACTTGTTATACCAGCCTGCTGTTTTGCAAGATTTAGATAGGCTCTGACATCTTCCACGCTTATAGGAATCCTGACATGCGGATTCAAAGGATCTGCGGGATTAAATGCATTTGCGGTTGAAGGATCCACTGGACTTAACTCTGCCAACGAACCCATGACAATTCTATCTGCGCCCATACATAGGAGAGTCCCAGCACTCATTGCCCTATGAGGAACCAGAACTTCAAATGAAGCACAGTGTTCCCTTATCAGATGAACAATCCTTATGGGCGCCATTAGGTTGCCGCCCGTTGTGTATAGAAACAAATCGATTTTGTTAGCAGCACCGATTTTTTGTAAATGTCTGTATATCAGTCTTACAGAATCCGGCGCTATTTGCGTATTTAAATTTTCTCGATCACTTGTGATGTAAGTAATAATTTTTGAACTTCGTTTTTCCTCAAGTCTATTAATAAGCTCGCTTCTTTCATTCATTGACATGATTATGCCTCCTTAACAGCAGTAGTCTCAGACTTTTTTTGAATTGGAACATAAGTTATTTCGATCTTTGAATCATATGGATTGATTATTATTTCAACCTCTTGCCCAGCAGTGAAAGGATATTGTGAATCTGATGTCACAGTAGCTGGAATCGTAATATACTGTGTCTTGGCATCTCTATTCTGAAGTATCCTTGTCTTCGTTTTTAGAACCATTATCAGTCTTCCACATGATTGTCATGTGAAGACTTATTTTAGGTTTGTGGTTGGACGCTTCATAGGTGGACCCGCGAAGACGGGATAGCTGAAGCCGAATTTAGTAGCAATTTTCCTGCTACGGGTAAACCTGATATCTTAGCACCAACAGACTTTGCTGTTACAACGCATGTTCACCTTCCCTTGCTCGGGCACCATAAACATCTGACTCTAGATGGGTTCATCGAAGGAACATCTTTTTCCACACCAATTGTAACTGGAGTTGCAGCCTTATTGCTTTCGAAAATGAGATATCACGATGACGATCCTCAGTCAAGGGCTGAGAAAGTGAAGAATAGCTTGAAAATAACATCACGGCGATCTCGTCGTCTTCGAAAATTGTTAGATGTCAAGAGAGCTGCAAAGGAATTAGGATTATGATATATAATCATTTTCTACCAGCCCAGATTTTGATACAATAAAAATAAGGTCAATGATTTTCACATTCCTCGATATATAAACAATATCCTATGCATTTCCAACATTCTTTCTTTGAGGGAGGAATTCTTGCCATGAGCGATCCAAACAATTCGGGTTTGGCGCAAATTCTAGCTAAGCCTTATTTAGTCAAATGGCTTTTGTTCAGGTATGAAAAAACGGAAAAAAGGATATAAATGGGCGATGTACGAGGGCCTTCGCCAGGTGGAGCGGGAGGAGGCTTTCCGCCTGCTGAAGTGGGCTGTAGACTCGCTTCCTCCTCCTTGGGACAGCAGCTGGAAAGGGGTTGGAAGGAAGCCCCGTGATGCTAGGGGCCTGACCGTGGTCACCCTCTAGCAGGAGATGGAGGGCAAGGCTGAACGCGCCTACACAGCAGACCTTGAAAAGGACAAGGAACGCCTCAATCTGCTGGGTCTTACAGAGGCTCCCCATAGGACAACCCTCTACAGAACCAGGAACAAACTCTCCGAGGAGTACATGAAACTCTTGAACCAGAGGGTGCTAGAGGGTCTCAAGCCAGCCATGAAGGTGGGTGCTGACGCCACAGGCCTCCGTCAATCCATGCGAGATAGCGCCTGGGCTTCGTCCGACAAGGAAGACAGACGGGAATACGTGAAGCTTCACGCCCTCTTCGACCTTGAAAGCGGCTCCATCCAGACCATGAAGGCCACTGAAGGGAAGGAGCACGAGGGCAAGTATCTGGAGGCGCTCCTCGTAGACCTAGACGAGATCGAGCTGTTCGTAGGCGACTCGGCTTTCCTCTCCCGCGAGAATTGCAAGATCGTCGCTGAGAAGGGGGGCACACCTTACATCAGGCCGAAAAAGAATAGCACCGCTCGGGCTAAGGGCTGTTGGTCGTGGAGGCAGATGGTGTTGCTCTTCAGGCAGCACCCTCGCCTCTTCAACCGCGTTTATCGCCTGCGCCAGCGAGCTGAGGCTGGATGGCGCTCTTTCAAAAGCCTCGTCGGAGATTTCATCAGAAGCAGAACATTACAGACCATGATGGCGGAGATCTGGTCGAAGATCGTCTGTTACAACCTCATTTGGGTGATCAGAAGGAGACACGGGTTTTGAGCCAAACCCCATCAAACAAAAAATATATAAACATAATGACAACAATCCAAGGTTAAAGGTGGGTTGAGTAATGACCAAAGTAATTCCTCCTGTAAAGCCCTATTTTTCTGACGAGGACATTGAAAGAATAAAAAGTGATGTTGAGAAGATACTCCGGTCTGGTATGCTGACGATGCACAAATATACACTGGAGTTCGAGGAGAAGTTTAGCAGACTTTGTGGTGTTAGATATGCTGTGGCTGTGAATTCGGGTACCAGTGCCTTGGAGATTGCTTTAAGGAGTATCGGATTGAAGAAAGGCGATGAGGTCCTCGTTCCAACGAACACCTTTAGTGCTACTGCGGCAGCCGTATTCTTTGCTGGAGGAAAGCCTGTATTCACAGATGTTGATTCTAAGAGTCTGTGCATAGATGCCAAGAACGTTCAAGAACATGCAACACGGGAGACTGTGGGTGTTATTGTTGTTCATATTGGTGGTTTGATCTGTCCTGATATCGAGTCAATCAGGAAGATATGTTCAGACAAAGGACTGTTTCTGATTGAGGATGCTGCACATGCTCATGGATCTACTTTTAGGGGAAAATCAGCCGGAACCTTTGGCAATGTTGGGTGCTATAGTTTCTATCCAACTAAAGTCATGACAACTGGTGAGGGTGGCGTAGTAATTACGGAGAATGAGAGGGTTGATAAGATCGCTAGAATCTTGAGGGATCAAGGAAAGGAGAGCTTCACTAGCGAGACTATTGTCAAGTTGGGTTATAACTGGAGGTTGCCTGAGATAAGTGCGGCCATTGGGTTGGTGCAGCTCGAAAATCTACCCGAGATCGTGGAGAGAAGGAACAGATTAGCGAGGTTCTACGATCAGAAGCTAAGGAACATCGATGGCATAACTCCGTTAAAGGTGCCTGAAGAGAGTAGGAGTTGCTATTATAAGTATGTGTGCTTTCTAGATCCTGAGTTCAATCGGGACGAGTTTAAGCTAAAACTTAGGGAGAAGGGTGTAAGGTGTGGTGGAGAAGTCTATTGGCCCCCATTGCACATGCAACCCGTCTATAAAGAGCTGCTTAAGACGAATGAAGGAGACTTTCCACAGGCTGAAGATATGTGTAGACGTATGTTGTGTCTGCCAATCTACGCTCAAATGGGAATGGACGAAGCAGAGTATGTGGTCGAAAAAATCAGAGAGACCTTTTCCGAAACCTAGCGAGGCGACGTAATTGGTCGTTCTTGTAACAGGCGGATCTGGCTTCATAGGAAGCCATGTTGTCGATAGGCTGTTAGGTGCAGGTTATGATGTACGGGTCTTTGACAAGGTCAGACCTCTTCAGGAAAAGGTTGAATGGTACAGGGGGGATCTGTTGGAAGCCAAGGATTCACTAGAGGCCTGCGCAGATATTGAGGCTGTCTTTCATTTGGCTGCCATAGCAGATGTTAATGTCGCCTTATCTCACCCAGAGCTCTGTTTACAGGTAAATGAGATTGGAACACTAAACTTACTCAAGTCGGCAACTGCCAAGGAAGCTGAACGGATAGTGCTTGCATCCACTACATGGGTGTATGGTCGGAGCACTGGAATCGTTACTGAGGAAACGTCCATTCCGTTTCCGGATCATATATATACCAAAACAAAAATAGGACAGGAACACCTTGTGAAGGTTTGGAGAGAGCATTTCAGCCTTCCTTACACAATTCTGAGGTACGACATACCATATGGTTATCGTATGAGATCTAATATGGTAGCATCGGTGTTTGCTCGTAGAGCCATTAGAGGAGAACCTATTACCGTTTTTGGAGACGGCGAACAAGGTCGATGCTTTATCTATGTTGATGATCTTGCAGAAGGAAATATGGCAGCTCTGAAGAAGCAAGGTGAAAACCAAGTTTTCAATCTTGCAGGAAAGGAATTTGTTACAATAAACCAGATTGTGCAGATATTGAATGAGATATTCCGAGATATGAAGGTAAGTTACGAAGCTGCTAGACCTGGTGACTTCAAAGGTGTCGTCGTAAGCAACGAGAAAGCGAGGAGCTTCTTAGGATGGGAGCCTCGGACGAGCTTTCGAGAGGGATTGCTGAAGTACATCAACTACCTCAAACAGGAACGCTAAATGGTCTCAAGTGTAGAGACCTTGCTCCTGTGATGCACAACATCGAATGTCACTCATGATAGAAAAGCCACTAGGCTTCAATGGTGCTCTAGTTACTGGAGGATGTGGTTTTATAGGGAGTCACATAGTAGATATGCTAGTTTCCTGTGGTGTTAAGGTAACGGTGCTAGATAGCCTAGTAAACGGAAAGATAGACAACGTGAAACACCTTTTGGATTTCAGGAACCTCGTTCTCATTAGGAGAGATGTTCGAGATAAGAATCTTCTTAGAGGGTTGAAGGATATCGATATCATTTTTCATGAAGCGGCTCTCATTGATGTTGAGGAATCAATGGTATACCCAATGAAGTATTATGAGAGTAATGTAACGGGAACGGTGAATCTATTAGAATCGGCTAGAAGAACTGATGTCGAAAGAGTGGTCTTTGCATCATCATCATCTGTTTATGGAGAAACTTCTATTATGCCTCTTCGTGAAGACGCCGAATTGCATCCCATGTCTCCGTACGCTTTGACCAAGCTGATTGGTGAGAAATATTGCTTGTTGTATTCTGAACTCTATGGGGTCAAAAGCATCATACTTCGCTATTTTAACGTATACGGTCCGCGACAAGACCCCACAAACCCCTACGCTGGCGTAATACCTAAGTTTATTTGGCGCGTGAAGAACCGTCACCCCCCTGAGATATACGGTGATGGAAAACAGACTAGGGACTTCATACATGTGAGTGATGTTGCTCAGGCGAATCTTCTTGCTGCAACATGTGATGATGCTATAGGGAAGATCTTCAATATCGGGACAGGGAAAGCCATATCAATTCTGGAACTCGCGTCTATCATCATAGAGAAGTTTGGAGAACTCCCCATTGCACCAATGTTTTCAGAAGCACGGA
>Ga0315314_1001132_pt1 | contig 24911 bp, 24 predicted proteins | sample TDP9_MG_FD_203631 | JGI IMG/M metagenome (GOLD analysis project Ga0315314, IMG submission 203631) | Freshwater sediment microbial communities from Lake Towuti, South Sulawesi, Indonesia - TDP9 | ecosystem: Environmental > Aquatic > Freshwater > Lake > Sediment | place: Indonesia: South Sulawesi... | reverse complement strand
TCCGGCGTTTCCACGGCCATGGCGATGGGCGTCTTGCCTCCATGGGTGCAAAACCGCTCTTTGCTCGTTACATACAGTGGTGTGTCCGCTATTCCTAAGACCAAGGCTCTTCCTTGAGGCAGGACCTGCACCGCTTCGATCTGCTCCTTGGCGAGACCGCTCTCCCTCAGCCAAGATAGGTCGGCGGGGTCCACCAGCTTGAAGATGATTCTTGTGGGGCACTGGCTTAGCACCGCCTTCGCCACTTCCGCTGCTCTTCTGGCTATGCAGACGTAGCCTAGTCCTCGGTGGCGTCCCCGAGCGGCGATCTCCCAAGTCCAATATATCACCTTGTTCTGGGCTTCTCGAATCTCCTTCAGCCGAACCCTCCCTACCTCAGGCACTAGAACGTGAGCTTCTTCCATGATGAGCACGAATGGGCGATTATATTGGCCCTCAGCCTGGTAAAGAAACTCCAAAAAGTTTGCAAGAGCCGCATAGCTTTCAGCCAACGTTGCGTTTCTTAAATCAAGAACGAGCGAGTATCCCTTCTCCACCACTCTTTTGGCTAGCAGCGAGGCGTTCTCGCTGGTAACGGTCAAGTCTGCCCTATAGCCCTTTGGCCTCCCAACGGGCTTGCCCACAGCCGCGACAATCACCGGATACCGCTCTTTTAGGGTCCAGTATTCGCCCTCGGGGTCGATCACGATGAAGGGCTGCTTGATCTCGCAGAGTTGCTCGCAGATTTTCCCAGCTTGATAGCTTTTGCCGGAGTTGCGGATCCCAACCTCTGCCAATGGCTGGCTGATGAGGTGGTCTTGAACGCTCAGCTCGAGGTCGCCATCCCCATCGATAACAGCCGGCTTGATGACGGAGCTCATGCTTTCACTCCTGTTTCAAAAGGCCTGTGTGCCATCCACACTTGGTGCAAACGTTTACGTTTAGGCGGGTTCCACACTGGGGACAATAGTTGAACTCGGTTTTCATGTTTAGTTACATCTCCTCTTTGACCTTGCTCCTGTTTATGTGCAGCAAAATTGGGCATTGTTCTTCTCGGCATAGCCCTACGGTGCCGTTGGTGAACAAGCAGTCGTAAACGTCCAGCTTAACGATGCGTCCTTGATCGTCCATTTTGGCTTCTTGAACCCTGTGCTGGCACTGCTCAGCCAGCTCCTGGAAGGTCGGCTGGTACTCGGGGACGAAGCTGGGCTCCACCTCCCAGAGGCTTTTGGGGTGGATTAGGCTTCCCCAACGCTGCTTTCGCTGGTGCTTGCCGAGGGGCAGCCTTATCATGTTTCCGTAGCCGGTTTCGCCCACCCAAGGCTGCTTGGGGAAGAACTCGATGCCCTCGAAGATTCCCCTAGCCATTTCCTTAGCGTGAGTGTGAGCCACTTGGCTTGGAACCGGCTTGGCGAAGAAGACCCATACGTGGTATGAGCGGCCTCCGGTCCAGTCGCAAAGGACGCTCCTCTCAGGAAACGTCGTCCTAACCTTCTTCAAGAGGAGCACGTAGGATCCCACATCCCAAGCCATCCACTTGCACCGGTTGTCCCTTGAAAACGCGTGGACGGCGAGGGTGACCACACCCCTTAGATGGTTTTCCACGTCCACCTTGGTGAGGGGCCTCTTTTTCGTCACCCACCCCCTCGAGGTTTCGGCGCCAAAGGCATCGTCCCGGTTCACGAAGAGGGCCCAGATCCTGTTGACTAAGCCCGGCTCACTCTGGCTGCTCACGGATCTCGAAGACCTCCCTGTACTGTTCCTTCACCACGCTGTAGAGGGCTGGGTCAGCCTCAGCCTCCTTAATCTTCTCGGCAATCTTCTCCTCGCCCAGCTTGGAGCCGCAGAAGAAACAGGTGAAGGTCAGCCCCTTGGGCTTCGGAGGACTAGATATCTCGTCGACTTTCCTCTTCAGCTGCTGGACACTCATGGGTTCAGAAACAAGCTCTTCGGCGAGCTCCAACTGCTTCTTCGGCATATTCTTTAACCTAAGAAGTTGTTCAGCATGAGCAATACCAAAATGGTCATTAGTGACCGTTTTCTTAACTTCCTCTGGCAGGTCTTTAGAAACTTGGATATACTTTCTAATCGATCGTTCCGCTTGTTTTTCTCCAGTAAGTTCTTCAAGGCTTTTCGCTATAGTAGACACGATATGCTTGTCTTTCACCCCTCCAAACTCTTCTTTAAGCGACTCATACAGCTCCCTATATGCCTCAGCCCGCTCTATGGCTGTTAAGTCTCTGCGGTGAAGGTTCTCGGCCAGCTGCCACTCCCGAACCTCCCGCGCGGACTTGAACCGGTGAACCCTCGCCAAGATGGTTTTTCCATGACGAAACCGCATACCCTCGTAGCGCAGCCTCCCCACCACACCGTCATACATCCCCTCCTCGTTGGGCGGCTTCACCACAATCGGCTCGATCTGACCATGACACGTGAAGCTCATGGCGATGTTCTGGACGTCCTCCTCTCTGATGGCCTTCCGTATGGGCTCCCTCCAGTAAATGAGCTCCAAGGGAATCTCTAGGTACTGGTCGCCCCCCGCCTCGGCTATGACCTTAGGCTTTTCGGGCTCCTCGCGGGCGCACTTCCTGCCATGGGGAGAAAACTGGTAGACTCGTATTCGACACTCAGCCACCTCTCGCCCTGCCTTGGTGCAGCCGGCACACGTGAAGGGAGCATAGCTCACCTCAACGCCTCCTCGATCTGATCCAGGATCTCTGCTAGTCGTTGTTTTGTTAGGGGAGGCTTGTAGGAGAAACGCAGAACCTTGACGCCTCTCCTTTTTAGGTGTTCATCGATCCTTTCGTCCCTCAGCCTCTGGGTCTCCCTTTGGTGTGGTGGTCCGTCTAAGTAGACGACTAAGCCTTTTGTTGGCCAGTAGAAGTCGGGGTAGGTGGCTTCTAGCACGATTCCCCTGTCGGAGATCATTCCCTCGGTTAGGCCCCGCTGTTGAAGAGCCAGGAAAAGGATGGCTTCTGCCCTGGAAACTCTGGGATGCATCCTCTGACGCCACGTCATCGTTGGGTCAGCCTCTTTCCAGCCTCTTCAACGGTTTTGAGCGTGTGTTCTCTGCGCTCCCAGCCCGACCCTGAACCACCGCTCTTCTCAGCCATCCTTTTTAGGGCCCATTGAAACCAGCTTACCAGCCGTTTTTCGTCTTCGATTTGGCATGGAAAGTCTATGCCACACAGCCGGTTGTCTCTCTCTTCCACCTGAAACTTGAAGCTGGGGTGCTTCTCCCGATACCTGTCTAGGGTGCTGACTAGCCAGCCGAAGGGCCCGCAGTCCGTGGGCAACGATAGCTTAGGCTGGAGCCTCGCCCTATTGGGGTTAACGAGGAGGTCAGCGAGAACTTGCCCGTCAACCTCGATTGGATGAACCTCGTTCCACTTTACCTCTGCTGGGGCGGATTCCTTTAAGATGTCGTTGAGCTGCTCCACGATGGATGCTAGGCCGTTTCGAACAGCCAAGGCAACCCGCAGGGGCAGGTCCCTTTGATCCTCACCCATCCTCTTCAGCCTCCTCCCTTTCCAAGATTGGTGGGAGGACGCGGGGTTCATACTTATGGCTCATGTGTTTCCCTCATAAAGAGGGGAAAAAATGACACCAAATAATGACAAAAATGACACCGTCACTCGGTTGTCCAGTATATAAAGTTTTCGTCCAGAACAACAAAACGGAGGTCTACGAGCTTTTTAAGGCACCTTGCCACCGTCCTGTTTCCCAACCCTAGAAGCCGCCTTGTAGAAGTGAAGGTTTGGGGTTGAGCCAACAACAGGAACAGGTAAACCAGCTTCTCAGCCGGGCTGTCCAGGCTGCGAAGCCGAATAAAATACTTTCTGGGGTAGAGCTGCCTCTTCAAATCCCTAGAGAGGGCTGTGGCAATCTCCAGTAGAGCATCGTCCCGCCTTGGCTGCGCAGGGTTCAAAAAGGTGAGCCGCCTCAAAAGGAAGATGAGGTCGGCTTGGAGGCTATATGGCTTTTAAACAAGTTCTTGCTGGACAATCCTACGGCAAAACTTTTCTGTTCACAAAAATGCCCTTATACGCTAACTTTTTTGTTCACAAACATTTAAGCCGAATACACATTTGGATGTTAAAAACGGGGTTTTGAGCGTGGTTTTGGGGCTAATCACGCCGGGGTTTTCGACGGGATTTTTTGTGCACAGAAATGTTTCGGCTAGGGTTTCGACTGTTTTGGAGCCAGCACTATATGGATTTTTCCGTTTCTTTGCTGCATGTGGATATCCAGGTCTTGGTTAACGTAGGGCTTGAGGATGTCGTGAAACCTTTTGGGCAAGTAAAGCCAAAGCGTGTCGTATTCATAGCTGGACTTGCTGTAGTAGCTTATTCGAACCACCCTCCTGCATATGCGAGCCAAGAGCAGATCCAGCCATAAACGCTGAGCGTTAGGCGTTCAACAGCTGCTCCTCTTCTTCCTCTCGCTGTTGCTCTTCCAGCCTCTGCTTAATCTTTGTGCCTTCTGCCTCTGGCACGTCCTCTATCCCCTTGTCGGTTATGCGGAAGATGCACTCGCCCTCGGGTAGGCACGGCGAATCGAAGACCCTGGCTACTCGTATGGATTCCTTTGCCCTCTTCAGCCAAACCCTTGTGTTGGATGCGTGCCCCATGATGTTTCCTCCTGTGGGTCGTCCCGGTATCGGTTTTGGAATGTAGGATACGACGGGTTCGGCTTGGGCTTGGTTTGTGATCACCACGGCTAGGTTGTAGATTTCTGCTAGGCGCAGGAGCTTATGCATATACGAGTTTAGTTTCTGCTGCCTTTCGGAGAGCGATTCCCTTCCCACGTATTCTCCTCTGAAGTGGGATATGGCTGAGTCCACTACGACGAGCTTGACGTTTTGTTCAGCGCAGAGCTTGAACGCGTGGTCCAGCAGGAACATCTGATGGTCCGAGGTGTAGACCCTCGAGAGTATGATGTTGTGCAGCAGCTCGTCTGCGTCGTAGCCGTTGTGGCTGGCGATCTGGCGCACGCGCTCGGAGCTGAAGGTTCCCTCCGTGTCGAAGAACAGGGCGTTTCCTCCCAGGCCTCCCTCCTCGGGTTTAAGCTGGACCCTCACACACAGGCTGAAGCACAGCTGAGATTTACCCGCCCCGTATTCGCCCGCGAGCTCGGTGATGGCTTGAGTTTCTACTCCACCTCCCAGCAGAGCGTTCAAGGCTTTGCTTCCGGTTGTGCATCTCATCCGATTTTTGGTCATCTGCCAATGCTCCCAGGCAGTGATGAACTTGGTGCCCAAGGTCTCCCTGGCAGCCTCCACGATCCTAGTGGCGGGTTTAAGATCCTTGTATCCAAGCCTATCCTTCAGCTCCCTGGCTGGAGCAACCGCCACGGATTCAACGTTTATGAAGCCGGCTGCTCTAAGCCTCTTAGCGATAGATTCACCAACACCCTTAATCTCTTCCAGCTCCAACATGAACCCTCCTCAACGCCCTAAAGTCTTAGCCGCCGACGACTCTCCCCATACAACTGGTTTTTCCCCCAGCATGCTCCAGCAACGCCTACAAATGGGGAGCCGCTTGCCCCTATACATGATGTAGAGCTCGATGTCTGTGCTTCGGCATTGACCGTTCCAGGGGTTTTGGCAACGCTCCACCCTCACGGACGAAGCCCGACTCCTAACGGATCTACCCATGGAGACACCCTCCTCAAGCAAGCGTAAACAGGTAGAGGTTGAGGGGCTCCAGCCACGCCACATCCCTCAACGAAACCCGATGCCTCCTACTCTTTGTCACGGTTTTATAGAAGAGGACGCTGGGGCTCCCGCGGAGAGCCTCCACAACCCGAACGTTGACGATGACCGAGCCGTCTCTCAGGTGGAGGTTCACGTGCCTGCCAACCATAGCCCTAGCCGAGTTGAGGCGCATCCCGTTCTTTTTAGACAAGGTGTGCACACCGCTTAACCGGTCGCATCCGCATGCTTTTAAAGCCGTCGATGCAACGACAGACCACATCGGCGAGAGAGATGAGTGAAAGTATTCGTAATCCGTTAAGTTAAATTTAAAAGCAAAATAGACAAATCTAATTCTGGGCTTTTAAGGGTGGCCGAGCCAGCAATCTCCGAAGCACTTGTTGAGAAGAAACATGTAACGCATGAGTGGCTTAAGCCTCAAGCCGTGGAGGACAGACTCTACCAAAACAAGATTCTGGAAACAGCCAAGCAGAGGAGCACGCTGGTTGTTTTGCCAACAGCCCTCGGAAAAACCGTTATCGCGCTGCTGCTGGCACTCCAAAGGATCGAGCATGGAAAGGTGTTCTTCCTAGCGCCCACAAGACCACTCGTGGAGCAGCATCACCAAACCTTCCGCGACAAAACCCTCATCGAAGACCAAGAGCTTATCCTGGTCACGGGGAGGTTTCCACCAGCCAAGAGAGCGGTCCTGTACAAGAGTGGAAGGGTGGTTTTCGCCACGCCCCAATGCGTATGGAACGACCTGAAAAGCAGGGTTTTAAGCCTGGAGGATGCTTCGCTCATAATTTTTGATGAGGCCCATAGGGCGAGGGGAAACTACGCCTACGTGGGCATAGCCCAGTACTATTCTAGACAGGGCTCGCAGCCTATGGTCTTGGGTTTAACGGCTTCTCCAGGCGGATACGAGGAGAAAATAGTCGAGGTTTGCCGAAACCTGGGTATAGAGGCCATCGAGTATCGAGTAGACGAGGACAAGGATGTCAAGCCTTATATTCAGCCCATCGACATGGATTGGGCGCGGGTTAAGCCTCCAGAAGCCTACCTGCAAGTGCGCGACAAGCTTAGAGAGATGATTGTTGAAAGGGTCAAGGGCTTACAATCGATGGGCGTGCTCTCAGATAAGCAGCCGGCCTTCATAACCAGACGAGACCTTGTGGAGCTTAACCAGGAGCTGCAGCGGAGGCTTGGAGGCGGAGAGGGAGGCTACCTATACCAATTGAAGGTTCAAGCGACGGCAGCGCTCAGCATCATGCACATGATTGAGCTCATCGAGACGCAGGGACCAGAAACGCTGCAGGCTTTCATCCAAAACTCTTTGAGGCGCATGGCAACCGAGGGAAGCCGAGGACACAAGTCCATCCTGAACGACCCGTTGTTCATGCAGGCAAAACAGCACTTAACAAGCTGCATGAAAGTTGAGAACCCAAAGGTGCAAGAGCTCATCAAAGTCTTGAACCAGCAGATAGAGGCAAACCCCAACTCGAGGACCATCATCTTCACGCAGTATCGGGACACGGTTAAAGCCGTGCTCAAAACGCTGGAGAAACAATCAAGCCTTAGGATCGCCCGTTTTGTGGGTCAAGGCTTTCGAGAGGGCGACCCAGGCATGACCCAAGAGCAGCAACACGAGACGCTGGAGAGGCTACGAAACGGGGAGCTGAACGTCCTCGTGGCCACCAGCATCGCCGAGGAAGGGTTAGACATCCCTGAAGTGGATCACGTCATCTTCTACGAGCCTGTTCCAAGCGAGATACGGTACATACAGCGCCGAGGAAGAACAGGACGCCGAGTAGCCGGCAAAGTAACAATTCTAATCGCTGAAAACACGCTAGACGAGGCCTTCTACTGGTCAAGCATGACACGGGCTAAGAAGATGAGGAAAATCATCAGGGAACTAAACAGGAAGCTCCCACAAATGCTTAAACAAGAAGTCAAGCCCACTTTCACGCTGCCCTTCATCCCTAGGCCAGAGGAGAAATTGCCAGTCTACACAGCTCCAAAGCCAGTTGTGGCTGAAGCCAAACCAAAAGCCCCTACAGCTTTGGGTAGAGGAGAATTATGGATGCCTGAAACCATCCAAACTAAGGGTTCAAGTCAGGCGTTGAAATGGCTCGTGGAGAACCTGCCCGAAGAACTGACGGCCATAGAGGACCTCGTTGAGCTGGCTGCCGAGGAAACCGGCGTTGAAAAGGCCGCGGTTGAAACCGCGATATGGCGCCTAACCCAGCAGGGACTGCTCTATCAGCCCCAACCAGGAAAAATAAGGAAACTTTGACTTCTGCAATCTTGAGGCTTGGGAAGCGCGCCTAGAGATTGGAAATTGATATATGGTGGAGAGTATAATTAATGTGGCTGGGGTAGGCGGTATGGTTGAGGCGGCGCTGCTTATTGAAAGGAAGACGTTTGAGGAGATGGTTAGGTTCGTGATGAAGGCTATGAGGGAGGGCATCCCCGAGGAGGAGATCTGGGCAACCCTTGAGGTGATGTCCAGCAGGGAGCTGCAAGCTGACATTGCCGAGGGTTTGAGGGAGATCAGCGAAGGAAAGGTGATGAGGTTCCGAAGCGCCAAAGAGGCGCTAGAGTGGCTCAGGTCCTAAGCTGTTTTACACAATAAGCCCTGCTTGTAGGCTTTGGGATTTAAAGTGAGTTCTTTTTGGACCGCTAAGTTTACAGGAACCTTCAAAAGAGGCTATAAAGGGCTGAGTGGAGAGGCACGGCGAAGAGTTGAGATCGCCATAGAAGGGTTGCTAACCAGCGAAGATCCAAGGAAGGAGGGCCATGTGCTTCACGGTCCATGGAAAGGATGCTACTCCCATGAAATAGGGTTAAAGCACCGTTTAATATACAGGGTAGAGATCGAAAAGAAGGAAATAGAGTTCTTGGCAGTGGGCACACATAAAATCTATTGAGCAGACCGCACCCACACTTAATTTCTTTCCTCACCTGTCCTCTCTAAGCCATCTTTTCGAGACCTTAATAGATATCTGTCTTTTCATGGATCTTAAGGTAGAAAGAAGGTCCTTAAATCAACATGTGAATCTCCATGAAATGGGTTTGGAATGTTCATAGGGGCGTTGTTCAATTCTATTTATAGAAAAGAGCCTCATTTTACTAAGGTGATGAATGGATGGGCAAAAAGGCCGTTATTGTGGTTTCTTTGGTGGAGGAAAGCGCCGAAAAGTCGAATGAAGAAATCCAGAAAGAAATCGTAGAAGAGCTCTCAAGAGAGCCAGCAAAGATTCCGTGGTTGAAGAAGGTGGAGAAGGTCACGGTTACAGAGATCTGACCAATGGCTTAAGTAGCGCTTTCCCTCTTTTTGTTTGAGGCTCAAAGTATGGCGGATAAAATAAACAAACCGCGAATATTCGAGGGATATATCGCCAATTGGAGGAATTATCCGAAGGATGAAATTAAGATTCGTGTTGCGAGGCCCAGCGTTTTGGCCCCAAGCCAGGAATTGTTAAGCGAGTTTAACCGCTTGAAGAAAAGGTGTGGGCGAGAGAGGGCTTGGGAGCTAAGCGGGTACGAAGAACGATTTAAAAGGGAAATTTTGAGCAATCCGAAGGCGATGGCGAAATTGAGGGAAATTAAGGAGTTAGCGAAAAATCGGGATGTTCGGTTGATTTGTTATGAGAAGAATCCGCCGTGCCACCGTTTCATCCTTATGAAATTAATAGAAGAGGTAAAACAATAAAAGGTTCGTTTTGGCCTGAGGTTCGAAGACGAATGCGGGAGAAAGCGATTAGCGCGGGCAATTTTATCTCTCTTTGAAGGTGGGATTTTTCCAGAAAAGTCGTACTTGACTTAAAGATCGAAATAGCCGATCATATTCTTGAGAGTTGCCACTTCTGCACCAGAAGATGCAGCTTATGATGCAGCGAAAGGGTCCCTTATTTAGTCATTGACCGAGCTTCCCTTGAGAGCTCTTCCAAAGTCTTCAAAAGATGTGGCGGAGCATCTTTAAATGGCTTTATTCCACGCATCGCTAAAGGTGTCAACACATAGGTGGAGAAAAGCGCAATCATAAAGCCAAATAGAATAAAGGCTAGTATTATCGATGCTGCTTGGAGAGGCATTACAAATAGCATGTATAGAATAGGAAGCGTGAAAATGAGTGTAACTATCAGGAATATTCCTAATGGGTAAAGCCAGCTTACCAATTTCTCATTTTGCATTTTTCTCCCTTCCCCTATCCCTTACTCTATCTTAAAGGCTTCCCACATAATGGGCAGGTGGTACGCGTGTCGGGCCGAAAAACCTGCCGTAAACACATGACGAGCATATGAAATGGCCATTCGGGCATACCTTTCCTCCCCGCACATCTTTTTCTTTGCCACAAGCATCACATATTCTCTTTGGCATATGCTTCCCCCAGATGAATCTATAGCCAGGTTATGGAGTCCGTGGCGTACATGTACGTACCCACCCATTCCCACCTGTACTCTCCGGCTTCGTAGGCGATAGTCCATAGATCATAGTCGGCGGATACCCTGTCTGCATTCTCATCGAGCACAAAAGTTCATTTGATTTTTTTCCAAAGATCTCCCTCCCAATCACGTAGGCCCTTTTCCTCTATGGTAAACCACACGTCTGCCCCTCCCGCCAAACCGTAATTTTCCAAAATTACTCTGTCTCCCTCGACCCGCCATTTACCTGCGGTACCCCCAGCAGTATAATACATTCCATCCCCACGCAGTTCTAACCGACTTCCCCAGGGGCTCTCATATATCCCGACGAGTTCATGCGGTACCCTCCTAGTCTCGATCGTTGCAGGACCAGTAGTCCCTATTCCTATGAAGTAACCCACTAGGCCGGATATCACAGCGATTGCCGCAATTAAGACAACCAAGACAACGGTCGAAATTCCCCTATCACTTTGCAAGGATCATACCCGTTGATTATTCCTCGCCGCCTTACATATTAAGCTTGCTAGCTCTATGCGGATAAATTTCTTCGCTGTCGAAATTCTAGCCTTCAAGGGCTCAAAACGGCTATTCCGACGCTACATTAACGATTTCGAATGGTGGGTATCCATGACTATCTAACGAAAAGAAGAGGAAAATAGATGAACCTATAGTCATGTTACGGAGTTAGCTCGTAAAAGCCAAACTTGTCGTAGAAGTACCAGAATAAATAATTGCCACCTACATCAGATCTATTGCCTCCCCATTGGTATCCTGCCCAAGGGGTATATGAATAAAGGCAGGCTGTCGCTATGTTTTCTGGCGTTACATATACACCGTCTTGCGTTCTTTTGGTGATTCCGACTCCCCACTCGGAGACGGTAGTTCCTTTGGTTTCAATGTCCCGATAATATTTGTCAAGTTGCCAAGTACCCGCATCGATTTGATTTGCAAAACCATAGTAATCAGGGTTCTCGTAACCCATAGCTTTTCTAAGCTGACATTCGTTTTCTTTGCCGGGAGGTGTGGTTATCAGTGACTGTTCCTTTTGTAATGTGACAATTATAACTCGTGGATTAATATAGTACTTCTGGGCTGCGTTGAAGATTATTTCTGCGGCGCTTCTTTCCACTCCCTCTACATCCTGAGTGCGATAGCTGGCAAGGAAACTATTATGGTCCTCAAGAAAACGCTGAATCTGTGTAAGGGACATCGACTGGTAGTCCCTATACTCTTTATCTGAGATGATAAAATCCTTTTTTGTTTCGTCCGGTGGTGGCGTCACTAGTACCCGCCACCCCTCATATTGGAAGTCGAAGTTCACCTTCAACTCTCCGCCTACGGTTTCGAAAATAGCTCTGCCCACAAACCTATACCAGTCAATCCTGCCGTTGACGACGGCTTGCCACACCTCTGGTGGAACCTCATTCGTCAGTACGTTAAACGCGTCGAGTAACGCGTAGCTCTGGTTAGCACCTATAGTGGGGTGTCGGAAAGATTCCGACGAATGTCTTAAGTTCTGCCCATTTGCATAGACGTCATATTCTATCCTCACCAAACGGATGCTCTCCTCTCCAAGATTCTCTATCCCGAAGCCGATACTGAAGCTAGCTATTGAAAGATTATGATGATATTTTCCATAATATATTCCCACTCCGATCAGCTCGATCTTTACTCGGGCAACAGCTGGTGGAACTGGCGTGGGAGTCTCGGGTTTTGTGGGAGTCGGACTTGGTGTTGGAGTTAGCGTAGGCATGGGAGAAATAGTTGGTGTAGGAGTTGGGATCTCAGTGGGTCGTGCGGGTGAAGGTTTAGGAGCAAAATACGTATAATATGCAAAGACCCCCGCAACCGCGGCAACAACTATAACGATAAGGATTATCTCTACTTGTATTTTAACTATAGCACTCTTTTTAGAATACAAAGAGTAAATACCGTAACTTTTTTACTTGTTTTTGCCCCTATAAAGCTTACGCTAAGACTCTCTAAACTAGCCTTAAAGGTGTAGTTCTTCAAGCCTTCCTAACGGAGAACTAGGTAACCGTTAAGGAGATGGCTAAGACCACCAGTGTCAGCTATCCAGCCTCCTTCAACATGGTCAAAAAGCTGAGGAGAGATCGAATTTTGGTTAGTGATAAATGAGGAAGAAGGTGAGTTCCTTAGAGGTTATGACACAAAAAATGCAGTGCTATGGTCCGTGGGAATGGGCGGGCCTCTTAAGGGTATCGCGATAAATGAAGGAATACTTTATGTTGCCTTATTGTCGGAGCTCAAAGCTTTCAAGATCTTGTCCCCAGGAGTTATACCGCCAACGGTTCCGCCTGGCACGACCATGACGAAATCCGACTTGGTGAAAGCATTAAAGGATTTAAAGGAGGCGATGCTGAAGAAACTAGACTGGGATATAGGTAACACGGCCATAGCATTCACTGATGTGAAGGATTATTGGCGAATCAAACGTTGGGCCGACACTTCACGGTTCTCAGGGTTCTGGAAGACACGCTGATCTCACTAGCTAAGGCCGCCGACTTGAAAAGCTTGACACAAGAAGGCTTTAAAAGTAAATAATTATAGTAGCGTTTTAATAGAGTAAAGAATGATAAATATTAGAGTGCAAGCAACCTTGCGGAGAAAGTTTGCCTCGCTTACGTTAATTCTCCTGTTTCTTATCTCATCTCTGCCTCTAAATTTTGTCTTGCAAAACGAGGCAAAACCAACTATCTCGGATCCTTTAATCCAACAGAGAGAAACTAGTTATCTGTGGTCCACGTTCCATAATGATAATCAACGTACGGGTTACACCAATAACCCATCACCGAATACCGACGCAACCAATTTTGATACGACTTTGACGGTTAATATAGGAGAATGGAAAGACCTCCCATGGACCCACAAGGGGTTTGTTTTTAAGGTTTATCGACAACAAAACGGAGATCTTCGGTTTTTTGTGTATGGATTTCATGTAGACGACTTAGTTTTTTCAACTCCGATAGTCCAAGACAAACAAGTAGATTTCGAAATCACACTTCCCAATGGAGAGAGTTTAACCTACGAAGCAACCCTAATCAGCGTCGCAGAATCTACAGCAGCCATAAGGATAAGATTACTTTCTGGCACGCCACAAGATTATGTTTATCAAGGTGAGCTGGTCGCCTCATATGTCATTGATGAACAAGGAGACATTCAAGAGGCCGATAATTATTGGGTAACAAACTTCTGGGAGGGGGGAGACAAAGAATGGAAAGCAGGTGATGAGGTATTTTCGCCATCGAGAAACCCATTTGTTTTTAGTTTAGATTTCGAATTAGCTTATGGCACACTTTATGTTGACTCCACTCGCATCGATCTTATCATCGAATATTCGATAGAAAACGGGGAGAACCGGGCTCATGTCAAGACTCCTGTTGACTACACATTTGACTACGGAGAAACTCAATATGGGGAATGGAAGTATGTTTGGTATGGTGCCTCTATGGAGATTGAGGAGGGAAAATGGAAAGTTATAAGAAGGAAAACCAAATCAGACTTAATGACATATAAAAAGCTTGAATTAAGGGTTGCTCTTCCGAATGGCGCTGGCTTACTATCTGCCAGGCCCGAAGGGTATTTAGTTTCTGAAGAAAATGGTAAAACAATTATAACGTGGAATTGGGAATGGGTAAAAGAATACCCTGAAATAACCATTATTTATACTTTAGCAGTGTCACCAAAGTTTCTTACGCTGCCCTTTAGAGACCCAGATATTAAAATTCAGCAAGGGTGGAGGTATAATGCGCCCATTGGGCCAGATCCAACAGATCCCTATGCTCATAACGGAATTGACTACATAAAAAGCTCTGTTGATGACCCATCCACCTGGCAATCTTTTGATGTTGCTGCAGCCGCGGATGGCTTGGCCATGCAATCGTCAGGAGGAGGATATGGGACATTTGTATATATCAGGCATGACGAGAAAGACAGTATGGGAAATAACTATTTCACATTGTATGCTCACTTAGATAGCGTCAACAGTAAAATCGTTTTTAAGCCTAGAGGAGATACAGATTATCTCTCTTGGACGCCTGTAAAGCGGGGAGAAATCATTGGCAGAGCAGGCTCTACTGGTGTTGCTGATTCCTCTTGGATTCATTTACATTTTGAAGTACAAAGAGGACGATACGCTCAAAACAAAACAGACCCATACGATTTATACAAAACCCGGGACTTCTATCCGGGGGGTAGTAAGTATACTGGGTGTGGACCAAACTATCTTTGGACAACTGATCCCCCTCATCTACCGCCCAATGCTGAGCCTGTTATCACTTCGCCTTTAGAGATAGCGCCAAAAGATCTATATTATGTAGGAGATACACTAACCGCTAAATTTACAATTACTAACAGGGGAACAGAATCTGTTACTTTTAATGTATTAGTTGTGGGTGGTCGCGATCCCACTGGCGAGGTAGTTGATTTTGACAAAGCCTATGGTATTGCTCTTAATCCAAGCGATAGTTATAATTATCAGGGCTCTCTTATTCTGCCTGATAAGCCTGGTAATTATCATTTCTTCTGTGCCTATCAAACACCTGATGGAAAATGGAACACAAACATTGACGTGGAAATTAACGGGAAAATTATGGATTCCAACGAAGCAAGGAGATATAGAGAAAGAGATATTATCGTTTTTGAAAAAACCTATATCAGTCCAGCTCCACCACCGGCGTTATGGGAAAAGATAAGTGGACCTTGGGAAGGCAAGTCGGTCGAACTTTCACAAATAGCTGTTCATCCAAATAATCCTGAAGTGATATATGCGGTAGTGAAACATAATGACGACGGCGATGAACTTTATAAATCAACAAATGGCGGGAAACGTTGGATGCCGATAAATGAAGGATTACCCCGCTTACTTTGGTCCAAATATTACTGGCCGATTTCCGCAATCGCTATTGCCCCATCCGATCCTAACATAATCTATGTTGGCACGAGTTGCCTTGACCCGTATAATACTCTGTTTCCCGGAGGTAAAGGAATTTACAAATCCGTAGACGGGGGCGCAACCTGGTTTGAATCCAATATTAAAGTAACTTTACCACCCTATTCCACCCCGGAAGTTTTTCCAGAATTTCCAAAATATGATATTTCCTCAATTGTGGTCGATCCCACAAATCCTGATGTAGTTTATGTTGGTACAATTGGCGGAGGAATTTGGAGGACAACTGATGGGGGGAAATCTTGGTGGCAAATTTGGGAAATCCCTTACGGGAAAGAAACATCCCTCGATGTAAATGCACTTGCTATCAGCTCTGCTAATCCAAATATTATCTATGCTACCGCGTACAATTATGCACAATCTGAGGCTATGGGTTGGTCCGGTATTCTTATTCCAGCAGTTCTAATTAAGTCCGAAGATGGTGGTAACAACTGGGAGACGCTACAAAAACTGCCTTTTGGGAAAATAGATGATATAGCTGTTTCCGAGAGGAACGCTGAGATACTTTATGTTATAACAGGTGTGACACAGAGTTATAGAGTTGATAAGTCTCTGGACGGGGGTAAAACTTGGAGCGATGCAAGCGGCACTGGCGGGTCAGATCCGTTACCTGATGTATATCCAGTATTGCGTACAATAGGAATATATGGTACAACAGGTAAAATGGGATCAATATCTATGCACCCTGATTATTCTGATGTGATTTTTGCAGCAGGTGCATGGGGGTTCAATGATGTTTACTTTTCACCTAACTCTGGTGAGAACTGGTTCCCTCTCGGTTTAAAAGATAAGTATGGTCAAGAATTAGCTTTGCATATTCGAGAATTAGCTTTTGCCTCAAATTCTCGTGTTCTTTACGCGGCAGAAATACATGGACTTTTCAAGATTGATCTATCAGGAGGAACTATTGTGGCACGGCAGCATAGCCCCGGCGAGCTGAGGGTTTATGACTCTCAAGGACGAGTTACAGGCTTAGTAAACGGTAAGATAAAAGAAGAAATCTCAAATTCAGCCTATTTCAACAACACTGTCGAAATACTTTTCCTGAGCGATTCGTATTGTTATGAAATAGCCGGTACAGAAGACGGGGCATATGGACTTGTGGTAGCTTCTGTCATACAAGGAGAAAGTAATACGTTTACTGCTACTGATATTCCCACAGCATCTGGGGCGATCCATCAATACGCTATTGATTGGGATGCCCTTTCTCTGGGTGAAGAAGGCGTTACCGTCCAGTTAGATTCTGATGGCGACGGCACCTTTGAGAAAACCTTTACTTCGGATAGTGAGCTTACTCAGGATGAGTTCATGCTTCAAGTTGCCCCTATAGAAGCTTTTCCCGTGTGGATCGCAGGCGTAGCGGTCGCAACAATAGTTATAGCCACTGCAACAATAACAATTTTCTGGAGAAGAGGGAAGAAACCAAGCATGCGTATGCAGCTTCAGAAGCTTCAATCCATGTATGATAGAGGTGAAATAAGCAGAGAGACGTACCTAAAGCTCAAAAGTGAACTAGAAAAGACTAAAAGCGAATTGAATAGAAAAGAATAATTAGCAAAGAGTGCAAGATTTTGGTGTGATGATTTGTGAGTGTGAGAGAGCGCGTATCAGGCCTTCCCGAGCTTGTCAGGCCAATAGTTAGGGTTATCATAGCTCTAATAATCCTCGGAATTGTTAAGTTCGTCGTCAGAGAACTACCAATGTTCCAAGGGCTCTGGATACCCGGCTCTCCCTTCTCGGCGAGCATGATCGTGGATATTGTAATTTCGCTTTTCATGATCGTAATAGTCCTAAACTTCGGGCGGGAGTTTGGGGGACAACTGCGGGTAAGGCTTCCAACCTTCCCAGAAAGCGCGAGAATCGTCCTTAGCCTTGTGTACGTCGTTGCCGTTGTCATTGCATATGATGCCTTCTATGGTGTTGCGAGGTTTTACCTCACTTGGGAGTATGTATGGATCTATTCAGCGCTGTTCGTGTTGCTTGTCATAATCCCACTCTACAGTTTCGGTACTACATTATACTCTAACATCCATAAGCTTACTGATCTGTTCACATATAAGGTGGCCGAAGTAACAGAGCGCCCCACCATACAACCAGAGCTGGATGTGATAAGCCAGTACGGGGAAACCATCCGTATGCTTGATTCGCTGGACAAGAGACTAGCTGAGGGAGCTATAACCGAGGAAACATACAAGAAGCTCAAAGCTGAGTTTGAACTCGAATTGGAGAAAAGAAAGAGAAGTGTAGAGGTGGAAGTGGACAGAATCCAGCGTGAAATCCTCGATCTGAAAAATGAGAAGAGCTCCAAGGATAAGGACATGGAAGAGCTCAGGGCTCGACACATAATAGGGCAGATATCTATGGACACGTTTGAACGCCAAAGGATCGCCCTAGAAAGGGACATACGAAGACTGGACGACAAAATTTCCTCAAAAGAGGACAGACTACGAGAACTACAAGAACTACTGAAGTAAACTTTGAGGAAATTAGACTGAGATGGCGCGATAGACGCGCTAAGGAGGTGAGCGAACTACATCAGTTCCGGTATGTCCGAGCAGGGGAGAGGCCTGAGACATCGAAAGCGGGCTGTTCCGGATGAATTATATGTAGGCTCGGAACAAAATAGACATGGGAGGAGTAATGAGGTGAGAATCCGTCTGTTAATATTAGCAATAGTGTTCATATTGAATGTCATCGCGTACTTCCTTCCTTGGGTGATAGTCAATGGTGAAGTTTACACAGGATGGCAGTTCACGGTTCCATTTGGAGCCCCATGCATCATAGGCTTCATCCTCTCCGCGTTGTCCTTCAAGCTAAGGCATCGGATTAGATTATTAAACATCATAGCTGGTATATTGATATTCCTCGGGGTCATTGGGTCCATGACTTCAATTGCGTTAGCGAGGGGCATATTTGTTCCTTTCGCGCAAACTATATCGATGGGTTCGGGAATTACCTTAGAGTTCTTTCTAGGAATTATCCTGATCATTGTAGGAGCGTTACAAACGCCGGAATTGGTGAGTAAACGTGCCAAACCTACAGTGAGCGCACGCGAACAACTTCAGAAGCTTCAATCCATGTATGATAGAGGCGAAATAAGCAGGGAGACGTACCTAAAGCTCAAAAGTGAAATAGAGAAAAAAGAAGAAGAGGTTTAGGTTTCACTATACCCCTTAGGGATGCCGTGCCTCTATTATTTCCAAGTAAACTTTGGGAAAATCGTACCTAAAATATCACTGAAATGAGATCAACTACCAGCAGACCTTAGCTTCATAAACATAACACACGCAACTATCGCGGCTAAAGCTCCCATTATCACTAGGTAAACTCTTGTGTAATCAGTTCTCCAATTTGCCACTACGGTTTTCGGAGAGTTCATTGTAATCGTTGCAGTTGGCGTATCCGTTGTAAAATCTCCGCCCCAGCCATCAAATATCTGCTGGATGATTATTCCGACTGGTGATGTTACGGAAAACGTTGCAGTTTCTCCTTTATCATACCATCCTTCTCCTTGTGGATCTCCAAAATCTGATCCCACAGTTAAGTAATACTGGGTTTTCCAAATAGCAACAACGGCGTGTGGCTTATCCATGACAATAAACGACTCAGTGGTCTGGGCCATCGAATCCTCACTCCATCGTACGAAAGCTCTCCTAGTCTGGTTTCCATGATCGAAGGGAGAAGTTACTGAAAATGTAGCTTCTGAGCCTTCGTCATACCAACCTGAGCCTGTAGGGTTGCCAAAAGGGGAATTGACTGCAAGATAGTGTTGTGTCTTCCAGCTAGCAGTCACTGTTTTGGGGGAGTCCATAAGGATTGTTGCGCTAGTTGTAGTGGCTGTCGAGTCGCCACTCCATCTTGTAAACACATACCGAGTCCCGATACCTCCGCTTACTGGCGAAGCGACGGAGAATGTGGCGGTTGTCCCAGCGTCGTACCACCCCTCGCCAGAGATGGTACCCCACTTCGAGTTTACCCCCAAATAATGTTGGCTTTTAAATGTAGCTGTCAATGTCGTTGGCGACGTTACCATAATTTTGATGGGGTTCTCCGTACTCGTTATGGCTTCCACCCAGCTATTAAAAATGTATCGTGTCGGACCAACAGTAACCATGGTGTCTATAAGCTCGATTGTATGTGTTCCTTGAAGGATAGATACTGAAAGCATGCCCTCCGAGTCCGTATAGCCGCTTTTTCCGTCAATCATGAAGAGAACGTTGTTCAGACCAGGGTTGGTGTTTATAGTTAAGCTGTGCATTGAAGGACTGTAGGTGAAGCTCCAAGTTAAAGATGTGACACTTAACTCCTCAAGGGAAGCATACCAGTTATGCGATCCAATGGAGGGAGAGCAGCTAAATGAGGCGTATCCAGAGGAATCTGAGGAACTCGAACCAACATAGGCGCCATCAATATAGAATGAGACGGAAGCTCCTTGAAGTCCTCCTCCATCAGAAGTTACCCGAGCTTGCAGTATCATTGGAAATTCTGTGACAGTGTGTGCATTTGAAGGACTGATCAAAGAACATGATACAGCCTTCAATTGAAGGTCGGCATAGTCGATCGATGGCCATATGTACCATTTCTCGAAGAAATATACGGCGAAATAAATGCCAACTGTTTCGCCCGGCTTTGTATATATTCCTTCGACTCCGGATAACGGAATCTGCAACTCATAGTTCCAATGCTTCGAATCCGAGTCTGGGCTGATGCTCCAACTTACTGCTAACCTTATTGGATGATTAGGAGGTCCGGCGCAATGTTCTTTCCAATCGCTCCCGTCCCAAATGTAATGTATCCCTAAAGGGTTTGGACTTTGACCCTTTTTGTACCAAATAACATAGTAACAGTCTTTTCGAGCTGTTTTTACACCATCATGTCCCACGTCAAATGTAACGGCTAAACCATGCCATCGCCCATCGTTTGGGGACGATGTATCCCCAACAGCATCCACAGCTATATATAGAAGCCCTTCAGCTGATGCGTATACGTAAACATATGCTTCACAATATTCTGACGTTTCAACTTCGAAAAAGTATACATGATATTTCCTTGCTTCAGACCATTCCTGAACATCGATCAAACCATCAATTTCGGGAATTTTCGTTGCCCACTCACCGATTAGCACATCGCCGCTATGCGCCTGAACCCGCTTAATAGAAATGGACAACAATGGAAAAAGAGAAAGCAATGTCACCAGAACTAAAAGGGTGGTAGGTATTTTTTTACCCAAAGGGCCACCTTCAACACTATCATTTGTACGAACAATTTTCTTACAAATAAAACTTTCTCGGCAAAAATGTGAAAGCATTTTATATTAGCTCAGTAATCGTTAAGGGGTTTCATCTTTGAGTCGATGCTGATCCTACTTATAAACCATTCATCTTTAGCATACTCACCGTAATTGGGGTTTCTGCCACAAGGTTGGTATACCCACTTAAAGCCGGACCATCTAACAAAAAGAAGAGGAAGATAGATGAATCTATAGCCACGTTATGGAGTCTGTGTCATACGTGTATGTACCCAAGAGCTTCCAGTCGTATTTTCCAGGAGTTACTTCCACGATAGCCCATAGGTCATAGTCAGCGGATACCCTGTCTCCATTCTCATCGAGCACAATCCAGCCTGAAGCGCCGAAGATTGATTCAGTTACGTCGGGTAGAACTTCTCTAACAGCCTCACTATCATACTTATTTACAGCTAAGAGAGATTGAGCTAACGCCCAAACTATGTCATAAGCTACATATGGCGAGGCATCCCAGGGAAAAGGCACCCTTCCTAACTCAGCCACTAATCTATCATGAACCTTCTGGTACTTGTCAGATTTGGTTGGAGCGAAGACAGTCTGGATGAATCTAGTCGCAGCAGAAAACTCGGCCACCACCGGATCCTCAATCATTCCCCAAAATCCAAAGCCGTACCACTTGACCGTCCAGAGAACGTCGTATTCACTAGCCGCGGCGAAGAACCATTCGAGTTCAGCAAACCCGATGTATAAAACACCTACTTGGTGAACTCCATACGTTGCCACCGCGCTCTCAACTTTACTCGCCAGATCAGCCGCCTCAGCTGAGAACTCCCGGGGGGGCGGAGTTTCGTATCTCATACCCTCAAGGAAGGTGCCCCCTAGCTCTTCAAATCTCGTTTTCACTGTACCCACTAGTTCGTCTGCCCAGGCATCGCCCCTCCAGACTGGAATTACATACCTCTTTCCATCGTCATACATCACTCTCGCTATTACAGGTCCTTCCATTAGCTCTGGTGGGAAAAACCTGAAGATGAAGTCGTCAGGTATAGCAAGCCCTGGCGAACTATAGGACAGGCTCACCATCAATATCTTGTTGGCGTCAGCATAGTCCTTGATCTCTGCGACTTCTCCAGTGAACATCGGACCTATAACAAAATTTATATCCTCTCCTGCAAGCTCCATTAACCTCTTTAGTGCAACATCGCGCTTTCCTTCGGTATCCCTGAACAGAACCCTCAGAGTCCATTTGGCTCCAGACGCCTTGAGAAACTCGTTCACCTCTTCGACTGCTATGTCTATAGCAACCTTACTATTCTCACCAGTGGTGGCTAAAGCCCCGGTGAGCGGTAGCAGCGAACCTATCCGTATTTCACCAGTCATAGGTGTTGGAGTTAGGCGATAAAACATAAAATAAGCTCTTCTAACATTCTCTAAATCGCCAACCCAAACATAAGTTTTAGTCCAAGAAGGGAAGTATACCTTCTTTGATATTCCCGGTACTTCGTGAAGCCCTCCACCGGTGTCAAACTCATCAAAGTGTTTCCCCAACCTTTCAATAAATTTTCCTTCATCTCCCTGCCAAGGCATATTTATTGGTGAGAAGAAGTGGGTCGCCCCTCCAGTTGGGTCCGGAATTCTTTTCTGTAATAATTCTATAGCAAGTCTTTTTATCTCGGGTGTAGGGGTTTGTCCATAGGCATATTGTCCCGGAGCAGTTACTACCTCTTTAATCGTCGTTGCACCTCCGAATCCCATTCTAAGTCTATTTAGTACGGTCCATCCTACTGCTGCCCTTTCTGTGTTAGTGCATTCTACCCAACTGTCTTTTTCTGCGTCATAAACACTGCCAGCCTCTGAAGCGATGACTTTAGCTAGCCATTCAACATCTTCATCGACCCTTGTTATAGGTGCAGGTGGGGTCAACTTTAAGGACGGTGCCCACGCCAGTGTCCGGAACTCAGCTCCCGGCCCCGAATATCCCATTAAATTTAAGCCATCAGTAAGCTTCACGCCAGATGGTATGGAACCTTCAGTAACCCTCGTAATCCATATCTCTCCTTCGTGTACGTATGCGAGCTTTGTACCGTCAGGTGACCAAGCGGGTGAGAACCCCATGGGGAGTTGCCCAAAGCTTGAGCCGTCAGCTCTGATTATAGTAATTCCCCCCTGCTCCGCGCTCCTGAGCGCTAGATGAGGGTGGATACCAATGGCTATATTGCTGCCATCCGGGGACCATTGAGGAAAATACGCTGCATATAAATAGGGTAAACCATATGTTTCACCCCAGATTCTTGTTTTACCGGAGCCGTCAGTTTTTATCGTGTTAATGCCAGCTCCATCGAAATAAGCTATTTTGGTACCATCAGGAGACCATGAAGGCGCCATCGCATCAAAGCCGCCAACTTCGAGCTTTTTTCTGTCAGAACCATCAGCGTTGGCTATATAAATTGCCCCCCCTGCACAAAAGGCGATTTTGGTACCATCAGGAGACCACGTAACCCCTTCGCGTAAATTCTCTTCTCCCTCCTTTATAATTTTGGTTGGCCTTGACCCATCCGCATCCATTACATAAATGCAACTCCACAAACCCACCCCCGCATGAAAGGCGATTTTAGTACCATTAGGGGACCACGCAACTGCTTCTCCCTTCTGCGCAAATAGTTGGATTATACTGGTGCCATCGGTGCTCACTACATAAAGATCTTTGAATGAACGGATGAAAGCGATCCTTTCAGGAATTGCGGGGAATTCTTCAGCAGAGATGGGCATTAGTCTGAGAATCTGTTCACCTGTCGACTTATCAGCGAAGCTTATAAGGATCGTCCAAGAGGGACCCTGCTCTATAGCTTGTATAGCCTGCGAAATCGTGAAAATGCGAGGCTCTAAGGTCTTCTTACCTGAACCGGGAACCTCCCCTGCCACACTTCCTACGGGCCCTACTCGCCCGTCCGCAATTTGTATCCCAAGTTCAACCTTTACAGGAAGCGGGTTATACTCAGTGTTTGTGATCGTAACAGGGAGTGTCCAACCAATGATATCACTGGCGGGAGCTTGAAAGGTGAATGTCAGATACTTGCCAAGAGAAACGCTTGTCCCAGGCTCTATCGTCACCGGCCCAAAGTCTCGCCTAAAGCTGGGTTCAACGAGCTGGAGGTCCTTAAAGCCTATCTCAGGTTCATCACCAAAACGGATCGTCTCAATAGGCGCTTGTCCAGGCATAGGTATACTGACGATGTCTACGTAGGTGAACCCTGTAGGTAAGAGTGAGATGACTTTTGAGGGAACACCCCCTAGATTGACGCTGAGTGTTCCCGAATATTGATTTCCATGGTCATCTGTCAGCGTGACTTCGAGCCCGCCACCTTCGCTGTCAGTGTCAGCTACTTTCGTGATGGCAAAATACAATGTTGTTGTGTTCTCCTGCCGGTCTACCTTGCTGATGGCAATGGAGAAGTCTCCGACACGGGCAACACCTGGTGGAACTGGCGTGGGAGTCTCGGGCTTTGTGGGAGTTGGACTTGGTGTTGGAGTTGTCTTAACGTAACGACGCCCTGTGGTCTCATCAAGTAGTGTATCATCCACTATCCTAAGCCACACTTCCCATGCAGGATTTGTTAGTATCAGTCTATCTCCTTCGACCCTCCATTTTCCTGTATAACCTGGCACATAAAACGTCCCGTCCTCTTTGAGCTCTATGTAATCCTTTGGGTAGTCTTCCCGGATATATTTGCCAGCGAGCTTAACAGGTATCTTAGCTGTAGGTGCAGGAGAAGGCGTAGGAGTTACATACATGTATAACGCGACACCTGCAACCGCGGCGACAACTATAACGATGGCGATTATCGCTGCTTGCATTTTAACTATAGCACTCTTTTTAGTATGCAAAAACATAAACTCCGTAATTTTTTATGCATTTTTTGTTAATATAAAGCTTGCGCCAAGACTCCAAACTACCCTTCAAAGTGTGTTCTTTAAACGTTCCTTATGCAGTACAAGGTAACCGTTAAGGAGACAGCTAAGACCACCAGTGTCAGCTATCCAGCCTCCTTCAACATGGTCAAAAAGCTGAGGAGAGGTCTCTACCTACACCAGCAAAATGCGCGCTAGCTCAGACCGTAGGGCTCTCCCAAAATAAATAAACTTTTATTTGTGTTAGAAAGCTGAGGATGCGGAGCATTTTCCCTAATTTCTTGACCTCAGCTGCCTCCATGTGTTTGCAGAACTCTTTGTGGGTGTAGTAGGCTTTGTGGCCCGATAATAAACGCTTGCGATAGATTCCCACTGCCTTAGAAAGGTCCTCAAGGATTGTTTTCACTTGGCTAACCGATCGAAGAGTTCGCAGCTGATGCCTGTTATATTTTTCTGAGGAAAGGAAAACAGGGTTAAAGCCCAGCTTTCTCAGCTGTTCTATGGCTTCGAGGACCGTTGGGTGGGGCTTGCTTTCCAGGATCTTTCGCATTCCTGCTTTCTCTGCGAAGGGGTTGTACTTGGCCATGACAGCGATCATCTCAACGTAAGGCTTGCCAACCAGAGGCAGGGTTTCTTTGACGAGTTTGGTGCCGAGGCCTATGGTGCGGTATTTTGGGTGGACCACGACGC
>Ga0315314_1001131_pt1 | contig 24931 bp, 23 predicted proteins | sample TDP9_MG_FD_203631 | JGI IMG/M metagenome (GOLD analysis project Ga0315314, IMG submission 203631) | Freshwater sediment microbial communities from Lake Towuti, South Sulawesi, Indonesia - TDP9 | ecosystem: Environmental > Aquatic > Freshwater > Lake > Sediment | place: Indonesia: South Sulawesi... | reverse complement strand
AGCCTCAACGCCCAGGTTAAGCCTGGATGGCCAAAGGGGGTGACTATCGGAACCTCAGGGATTGGTGGAGTATATTTCGTCTGGGGTGGAGGATTTGCCAGATTGTTACATGATAAAATGGGTGTTACCGCCTCTGTGGAAGTGACAGGAGGACCGGTTCATAATATCCAGCTGGTTGATGTCAAACAGCTCGATTTTGGACTGGCCACTGCCGGGCCTATCTATGAGGGGTGGCACGGTTTGGGTTGGGCGAAAGGGAAAAGGCACCAGAACTTGAGGGTGATTTTTCCTATGTACGCATCTTATTCTCATGCCTACGCACTTAGGAAGTCAGGAATTAAAAGCATCTACGATTTGAATGGAAAGAGTGTGGGAGTAGGTGCAGTCGGTACGACCCCTGCCGTATATTGGCCCCCTCTTTTCGAATTGGTTGGGGTTAAACCAGGACGGATCGTCAATGCGGGATGGTCTGACCTGAATTCCCAAATGAAAGATGGGATGTTGGATGTAGTAGCAACGATTAGTGGCCTTCCCTGGGGGCTCATCACCGAATTGGAGATTCTCTATGAGATGAATGTATTTGGCATTCCTAAGGCGGATGCAGAAAGATTTATTGCCAAAAATCCTTTCTTTTCTCCTGGAAGTATTCCAAGGACGACTTATAAAAGTAATAAAGATCATGATATAGAAACTACTACCATATGGAATTTCATGACCGTTCATAAGGATGCCGCAGATGATTTCGTATATGAGGCCGTTAAGAAAACTTACGAAAATGTGGATATCCTCATTGCTGCCCATGCATCCGCCAAAGAGGTGAAACCTGAGTTCATTGTTAACAGTCCAATTCCTCTCCATCCTGGAGCAGTGAAGTTTTACAAAGAAAGGGGAACGAAAATTCCTGAAAAGTTGATTCTGCAGTAATTATGATAAAATAAATCGAAAAAGAAGATGGGAGGAGGATCCGAACCTTCTCCCATTTTTTTCTTGACAACAAAATTGGTTTGTATTAACGTTAACGCAAAACCGGGAAGCCATATTCTTAATTGCCTAATTATCTGATATTATTTGATTTATAAGATGGTGCGAAAAATTATAATAAGTTTGGACTTCAAAACTACTGAACGAGGGAGGGAATTAAAATGGAAGGAATGGACAGGTTAGCGAGGAAGCCGATCAGGATAACGGATACGACGTTTCGGGATGGGCATCAGTCATCATTGGCGACCCGGATGAGGACGGAGGATATGGTGCCGATTGCGGAGGAGTTGGACCAGGTGGGGTTTCATTCGGTGGAGATGTGGGGAGGGGCAACCTTTGATGTGACCCATCGGTTTTTGGGAGAGGATCCTTGGGAGAGGGTGAGGGTTTTAAAGAAACTGATGCCTCGGACTCCTTTTCAGATGTTGCTTCGAGGTCAGAACTTAGTGGCTTATCGGAATCATCCGGATGATTTGGTGGAGGCCTTTGTGGAGAGGTCGGCTGAGGTGGGGATTGACATCTTTCGTTGTTTTGATGCGGTCAATGATGAGCGTAACTTCGAGACGGCCTTTCGGGTGATCAAGCGGATGGGCAAGCACATTCAGGGGACGATCTGTTATTCACTGACGGAGCGGAAGATGGGGGGGCCGGTTTATCACCTTCAGTACTACCTTGAGAAGGCAAAGATTCTTGAAGAGATGGGGTCGGATTCTTTGTGTATTAAGGATATGGCGGGGTTGTTGGCCCCTTATGATGCCTATGAGTTAATCAAGGCGCTCAAGCGGACCGTCAGGATACCGATTCAGCTTCATACGCATTATACGAGTGGGATGGCGTCGATGACGTATCTGAAGGCGATTGAGGCAGGGGTGGACGTGATTGATACGGCGATGGCGCCTTTTGCGTTGAGGTCGTCACAGCCTGCGGTGGAACCGATCATCGTAGCGTTGGAGGGGACGCCATGGGATTCGGGGATGGATCTATCGAAGATCTTGAAATTGGGTGAGTATTTGGAGACGATTGCGCCCAAGTATCGGGACTATTTGGATACGACGAGGATGGCGGTGATCGATACGAATGTGTTAATGCATCAGATCCCTGGTGGGATGATTTCGAACATGGTCTCTCAGCTGAGGCAGCAGAAGGCCATCCATCGGTTGGGTGAGGTCTATTCGGAGCTGCCGCAGACGAGAAGGGATTTGGGTTATCCTCCGTTGGTGACACCCACCTCCCAGATTGTGGGGGTTCAGGCGGTGCTCAATGTGCTCTTCGGGAGGTACAAGATGGTGTCGATGGAGACGCAAGACTATGTATATGGGTTATATGGGAAGCCGCCGGTGCCGATATCGGAAGAGATCAAGAGGATGGTGTTGAGGGGTTATAAGAGAGGCAAGGAGCCGATTACATGTCGGCCTGCGGATTTGATCGAGCCGGAGATGGAGAAGGCGAAGGAGGAGACGAAGGGGTTGGCGAGGGATCTGTGCGATACGTTGATCTACGCCTTATATCCCAAGACGGGGATCGAGTTTTTGAAGTGGAAGTATGGGTTGGAGCCGGTGCCTGAGAGGGTGAAGCCGAAGACATTGGAGGATGTGAAGCGAGAGGACGAGGCCATGGCCAAAGCCAAAGCAGAGGTCCAGAAGAAGACAGCGTAAAAGAGAAGGCGGAAGGAGCACGGGATGACGAACGAGCAGTGGATTGCCCTGGGAATCTTCGTTCTTTCCTATGGGCTCATCGTTTCCGGGAAGGTCAGCCGGACGATCGCCTCGATCTTCGGGGCAATTCTGGCTTTCATCTTCATTTTAACACCTCAGGACCTCCTTCATTATGAAAATTGGGAGACGATCCTTTTCATCTTCGGAATGATGACCGTCATTGAGACGATGAACGAGTCGGGTTTCTTTCGATGGTTGGGGCTTCATAGTGCTCGATGGGTGAAACTTGATCCGCTCAAGCTTTTCATCCTCTTTCCTTTTATTGCAGGATTTCTTTCTTCCTTTGTGGACAGCATTACGGTCATGCTTTTCATGTCTACCTTAACCATCGAGGTGGCCAGCATCATCGGGATCAGTCCTCTTCCTCTCATTTTCGTTGAGATCTGCGCAGCAAACATCGGTGGAGCATCTACGATGGTTGGAGATCCTCCCAATGTGATTCTCGGGACCTACTTCCAACTCTCCTTTATGGATTTTGTTAGGAATACGGGTTTGATTGCTTGGATCGGTTTTGGGATCAATACGCTCTTTTTTATCTGGTTTTATAAGAGTGAGATCTTTTCAGCAAGAAGGAGACTTCAGCAGGATCCTCAATGGCTTGAGCAACAAGTCCATGCATTGAATCCTAAGGAAGCAATTCAAGACAGGAGACTCTTTGCCGTTGGTTTGGTTGCCTTTTTTTATGTGGTGATTGTGCTGGTTACTCATCATCTCACTCACCTTTCAGTGGCTACTTGTGCAATGACCGGAGCATTAATTGCCATGCTCCTCGGAGGGCATAAGATGAGTAGGGTCTTAGTGAAGATCGATTATCCTACTATCGTCTTTTTTGCAGGGCTTTTTATCATTGTTGGAGCAATGGAGCATGTGGGTCTCCTTAAGATTGCGGCAGCGACGGTAAAGACATTATCGGGAGGGGACTTCTTCATCGCTTTATCTATTATCCTATGGGTCAGTGCGTTTGGATCTTCCATTGTGGATAACGTCCCTTTTGCAGCAACGATGGCCCCCATTCTTAAACACATGAGCGAGACCTTTGGATTTCCGCTTCTTCCTTTGGTCTGGTCAACAGCTTTGGGGACAGATATTGGAGGGAATGGAACCCCGATTGGAGCTTCAGCAAATGTTGTCGCTGTAGCTACATATGAACGGGTGATGGGTAAGAGCATCAGTTGGGGATACTACTGTAAGGCGTGCTATCCGGCCATGATGGTGGTCGTAGCCGTATCTAATTTCTTTCTTTATGTTTTTTACATATGATTTCTTATCGGTTCAGGAGCGAAGCATTGAGATTTCTAAAAAAGTATAGAAATCTCTGATTACACCGATTAGGAACCGATTACACGGATACAAAAGAAAAGGCATCAGAAAATCATTTAAATCTGCGTAATCATTTTTTTGAAATCTGTGTAATCAAGAGAGCGGTTGGTAGTTTTTCAGAGCTCTCGCATTTTTGTCTTGACAACGATTGAGCCTAAGTCGTAACGTTAACACAATTTTGCCCATAATTTAGGTGTAACTATTTGATCTGATTGGTATATTTTAGTCAAATTGAAAATTCAGCGAGCTTGTGTTATCGTTAACGCAAAGCGATGAAAAAGAGGGTCACGATAAAGGATATCGCCCGGATGGCCGCTGTCTCTCATACGACGGTCTCAAGAGCGCTGAATGACAAGTCTCGCATCCGGAACGAGACAAAGGAAAAAATCCTTGCTATAGCAAGGGAATTGAACTACCAACCCAACTTCATCGCCCGAAGTCTGGTCATGAAGCGGACTAAGACTTTGGGCCTCGTCATTACAACCATCGCTAACCCTTTTTATACTGAATTGGCTCAAGGCATCGAGACAACAGCTCGGGCGTTGGGGTATAACATCATCCTTTGCTCTACGCATAATGATCTATCGACTGAAAAAGATTCTATCGACATGCTCCGAAGCAAAGGTGTGGATGGCATCATCTTCACCTCTGCTCACATGGGTGACCCCAATATTCGCTGGTTAGCAGAGGAAGGTTTTCCAATCATTTTGGTCAATCGAAGGACCTATCATCCCATCGTGAAGGAAAAGGTTGACTATGTGGGTGTGGATAATATCCTCGGTGGATTTTTGGCTGTTGAGCATCTCATCAGACTTGGCCACGAAAGGATTGGAGTGATCGGAGGGTCTTCGGAATCTTCTGTTGGGTTTGAACGTCTGGAAGGGGGAAAGAGGGCACTCGATGCCTACCATCTGGAGAGAAGGGATGAATATTTTCTTGAGGGAGATTTCTTAAAAGAGTCTGGTTATCAAGGAGGAAAACGGTTTCTCAAAATGGCGAAACGTCCGACCGCAATCTTCGCAGCCAATGACTACATGGCGTTGGGCGTCCATCAGGCGATTGTTGAGGAAGGTGTGAAAGTTCCAGAAGAGATGGCCCTCATTGGGTTTAACGATATTGAATTTAGTGCGATGAGAGGGATTGAACTGACAACGATTGGCCAAAAAAAATTTGAAATGGGAACCCTTGCCGTTAGAACGTTGGTGGAGAAGATTGAGGGGGGTGAGATGAAACCCTCGGCAAAGGAGGTTCTCTTAAAGCCCGAACTTATCATCCGGAAAACCTGTGGGTTTCATTTAAAGGGCTATCAAATTGAATCCCAAAATAGGTATGGGATGGATAATATTAAATCCGAAACACGACAATGGACAATGAACGATGGACGTTAAACGATGAACAAAAGTTTACCTCGTATAATCCCGAAAGCCCTAGTCTTCAGACTGGGGATGAAGGCAATTTCAAATCTAAAAATGAAGAAAACCTCCGTCCTTTAGGGGGGATATACGGGGTTTACCGTCATAGTTCATGGTTCATAGTGCATAGTTCATAGTTTTACAGGAGGGAATCTTATGGGAAGAAAGAAGATCTCAATTATTGGCGCAGGGTTCGTAGGAGCAACGGCCGCCCACTGGGCCGCTGAAAAGGAACTGGGCGATGTCGTCCTCGTTGATATTCTCGAAGGTATTCCTCAGGGAAAAGCCCTTGACCTCTTTGAAGCAGGACCTATTGAAGGGTTCGACGCAAGGCTCGTCGGCACCAACGGATATGAGGAGACGGAGGGTTCCGATGTGGTTATCATCACCTCTGGAGTGCCTCGGAAGCCTGGAATGAGCCGTGAGGATTTGCTGGAGATCAATAAGAAGATCATTGAATCCGTTGTGGCACAAGTGGTTGAGAAATCCCCTAACGCCATTCTCATCATGGTCACCAACCCTCTCGACACCATGACCTATTTGGCTTATAAGAAGAGCGGATTCCCGAAAGAGAGGGTGATGGGGATGGCAGGTGTTCTGGATACGGCTCGATTCAGGGCCTTTATTGCGATGGAGTTAGGAGTTTCAGTCGAGGATATCCAAGCACTCCTCTTGGGAGGGCATGGCGACGAGATGGTTCCCCTGCCACGATATACCACTGTCAGTGGCATTCCGCTCTCCCAGCTTCTTCCTAAGGAGACGATTGATCGGCTGGTCGATCGAACTCGGAAGGGCGGCGGAGAGATCGTCAACCTCTTGAAAACGGGAAGCGCCTTCTATGCACCTTCTGCAGGTGCAGTTCAGATGGTTGAGGCGATCCTTAAGGATAAGAAGAGGATCCTTCCTTGCTGTGTCTATCTTGATGGGGAGTACGGGCTAAAGGATGTCTGTTTTGGGGTTCCGGTCAAACTGGGGGCAAAGGGTATAGAGGCGATTATCGAATTGGAATTGACCGCAGAAGAGAAGGCCCTCCTGGCGAAATCCGCAGAGAGCGTAAAGAAGAGCATCGCGGAGTTGAAACTGTAATTCGTCAACCCTAAAGGGTTGAGTTACATTGCCTCATAACCTGTAACTCAAGGCTTTAGCCCTGAATTAAGGAAGGCAAGAGAAGATGCGAGAAGTCAATGTAAGATTGATTACAGAGAAGGTGCGGGACCTTTGTATGGAGGCCAATACCGATCTCGGCGAGGATGTACTTCAGGCCTTTGATCGGGCGATGACGTTGGAAGAGTCTCCATTGGGAGCGGAGATATTGAAGGAGTTGAAGGAGAACGCCAGAATTGCCAGAGAAGAGAAGGTGGCCATCTGTCAGGACACGGGCTTTGCAGTGGTATTCGTGGAACTGGGCCAGGATGTTCATCTGGTAGGAGGGGATCTGAAAGAGGCCGTCCTTGAAGGAGTTCGACAAGGATATCGGAATGGATACCTGAGAAAATCGATCTGCCATCCCTTCACCCGGGCGAATACCGGAGACAATACGCCCGCGATCATCCATACGGAAATCGTTCCCGGAGAGAAGGTCAAAATTACAGTCGCTCCCAAGGGTGGGGGGAGTGAAAATATGAGCCGGGTAATGATGCTCACCCCATCCGACGGGATCGACGGCATCAAACGGTTTGTTATTGAGAGAGTTAGAGAGTCGGGTTCAAATCCGTGTCCTCCGACGATCGTCGGGGTTGGAATTGGGGGCACTTTTGAACAGGCTGCTCTTCTTGCCAAGAAGAGTCTGCTCAGATCCATTGGAAGCAGGAATCCGGACCCGGAACTGGAAAAGTTAGAGTCTGAAATCTTGACCGAAATTAATAAGCTTGGAATCGGGCCACAGGGATTGGGGGGCCGGACCACCTCATTGGCTGTCCACATCCTCATGATGCCCTGCCACATTGCCAGTTTTCCTTTGGCAGTAAACATTCAATGCCATGCCCATCGGCATAAAGAAGTGGAAATTTAGGGAGATGAGGAGATAGGGAGATAGGGTTTTCCGTTTCTCCCCACCTCCTTATCACCCCACTTCCCCAAAGGAGTGCTATGAACGAGCTGATTCGACTGAAGACACCCCTGACGGATGAGGATGTGGAAAAACTTAAGATTGGAGATCGAGTTCTGATCAACGGGATGATCTATACAGGAAGGGATGCTGCTCATAAGAGACTTGTCGATCTATTGGAAGAAGGGAAAGAGCTTCCTTTCGACATCAAAGGCCAGATCATTTACTACGTCGGTCCCACCCCTGCCAAACCCGGACAGGTGTTTGGGTCAGCAGGTCCCACAACCAGCTATCGCATGGATGCTTATTCTCCATCCCTGATTGAGAAGGGCCTCAAAGGGATGATCGGAAAGGGGATGCGATCAGAGGCTGTTAAAGAGGCCATGAAGAAGTATAAGGCGGTCTACTTTGCTGCCACTGGAGGGGCAGGGGCCCTTTTAGCCAAACGGGTGAAGAAGGCCCGGGTGGTGGCTTATGAAGATCTGGGACCGGAGGCGATTCGAGAGTTGGAAGTTGAGGATCTACCTGTGATCGTCGTGAATGATGTTCGAGGAAATGATCTCTATATCGAAGGGGAGAAGAAATACCGTAAAGGTTAAGGTCAAGGAATGTCATTCTGAACCCTTCGCCTGTCATTCTCAGCGAAGCCCTGCACCGCATGGTGTACAGGACGAAGGGGAAGAATCTCGTTCCTTGGCTCAGGGCAGGCTCCATGAAGAATCCCCGCCTGCCATAGCTGTGCGGCGGGCAGGTCAGAGATCCTTCGTTTCACTCAGGATGACACTTCAACCTCATCCTTAACTTCTTAAGAGTATGGAGGCTTGAACAATGGACAAAGTGAAACCCGGTTCCTTGAAAGCATGGCTGTTACTCCCACGATTCCAATATATTCCCCTGACGGTCATTCTTGTTTCATTGGGCACAGCCATTGCTGCTTATGAAGGGTTCTTTCATCCGGGGTATTTTATTTTGGCCATGATTGGATCGATTCTTGTGCATATGACGGTCAATGTGGTCAATGATTATTATGATTACGTGGATGGGATCGATCTGAACACTCAGAGGACCCCTTTCAGCGGAGGGAGCGGGATCCTCCCCGGCCATCTTTTGAAGCCGAGGCAGGCTTTCTGGTTTGGAACCGTCTGCCTTTTAGTTGCAATGGTGATCGGGGCCTATTTCTGTTTTACAAGGGGCTGGTGGCTTTTTCCCCTCCTTCTCGTGGCAGGGTTTTCAGCTTATTTCTACAATGTTTACCTTGCCAAGTGGCTGGCGGGTGAACTCTTTGCAGGCTTAAACTTCGGCCCGATGATCGTGCTGGGCGCCTACTTCGTTCAAACTGGGAGATATAGCTGGGAGGCTTTGGTCGCCTCCCTTGCACCAGGCATACTGACATCCAATCTTCTCTTTTTAAATGAGTTTCCAGACCTGGAGGCAGATCGGAAAGGTGGGAGAAGACACCTGGTCATCGCCTTAGGAAAGAAGAATGCCAGTTTGCTCTACGTTGGCTTAATCGTCGCTTCCTATCTCTGCATTATCATTGGGGTCGCCACAAAGATGATGCCTTTGTTGGCTCTCATGGGGTTAGGAACGATTGGCTTTGGATGGAAGGCAGCTAAGGGAGCATTGAGATATCATCTCGACACCAGTCGACTGGTTCCCGTGTTAGGAATGAATGTTATCACGATCTTGGGGACCCAAGCTCTTTTAACCATTGGATATGTGATCGCCACACTTAGGTAATATAAATTTTATTTGTTGGGCAACCCTTTAGGGTTGCTTAAGCCAAGGCTAAAGCCTTGCCCTACGTGTTAAAAATTTTTCAATCTACGGGGATAAGCCATGAAGATTGAACTAACGAGGCAGAAGGTTCACAACGAATTTGCAAAAAAAGTGGAACTGATCAGCGGACAAAACCTCTTTGCCTGTTATCAGTGTGGGAATTGCACAGCCGGGTGCCCGGTCTCCTTTGCCATGGAGGTTGGTCCCCACGAGGCCATTCGGTACACCCTTCTGGGTCTTGAGGAGGAGGTGCTTGGGGTCAATACCTTTTGGCTATGCGCTTCCTGCCTTCAGTGCACATCGAGATGTCCGAAGGGGATTGATATTGCGAGGGTCATGGATGCCCTGAGAATGGTGGTGCTGAGAAAGAAGGAGCGAAGGGATCGTATCCAGATTTCTGAATTCCCAGAGGGATTTTTGGAAAGGGTTCCCCAAATCGCCTTCATCAGTGGATTCAGGAAATTTCTTTCTTAGGATAATTCCAAATGTCAAAATCCCTGCCTGCGGCAGGCAGGCAAATGTCAAATCAATGTCAAATTTCAAAATCCATGGTTCGACAGGCGTTCGACTGAGCTCACGCCGAAGTCTCACCATGATTTTATTCTTCAATATTTTCAAGCCGTCATCCTGAGCCTGTCGAAGGATGAACTTTGGATTTCATTTGAAATTGATTCACCTTCGGTTCATCACTTCGTGCGAACTTTGACATTTGTCATTCTAAGGGGTTGTCATGGATTATCTCTATTTCCCGGGATGCACCCTTTACGCGAAGGCGAAGAACTTCGATCAGACAGCCCGGAACTGTTCCCTTCTCTTAGGATTCGAATTGAAGGAACTTCCCAACTGGACCTGTTGCGGAGCAACCTTTCCTCTGGCGACGGATAACCTGATGGCCCTTCTCCCGCCAGCAAGGATCTTGGCCAGTGCGAGGGAGACGGGCACCACACTTACCACTCTCTGCGCCATCTGCTTCAATGTCATTAAAAGAACGAATCGGCTCATTCAGGGAGATGGAGAGAAGAGAGATACGATCAATAATTTTATCGAGAAGAATTATCAGGGTGACCTTCGGGTCGTCCACTACTTGGAAATTCTGAAACAGGACATCGGATTTTCTCAACTCAAGGAGAGGGTCAAGAAACCTCTGGCCGGGCTGAAGGCAGCTCCTTACTATGGGTGCATGCTTCTGCGGCCCTTTGAAGAGATGGAATTTGACGACAAAGAGAGGCCAACCCTCTTTGAAGAGCTCTTAGAGGCCCTGGGAGCAGAGCCGGTCGAATTCCCATACAAGATTGAATGCTGCGGATCCTTCCAGTCGGTGGGTTCGCCAGAGGTGGCCACAGAATGTGCCTATAAGATTCTGGGCTCTGCCATCAAGAATGGCGGAGAGGTGGTCGTCTCAACGTGTCCCATGTGTACCTTCAACATCGATCACAAGCAGTCTGATATCAGACAGAAGTATTTAGATTTCAAAACGATCCCTGTTCTCTATTTTACCCAACTGCTTGGAATTGCCATGGGCCTTAATCATGAAACCCTTGGATTTGAACAGAATGCCGTTGATCCAACAGGGCTGCTCAGAGAAAAGGGACTCCTTTAAGCGGGATGACCGTGAGTTTCATCAAATTGGATGGAGTGTAAGCACCAAATAACAAGCACCAAATTACAAACAAATCCCAATGAACGAAATCCGAAATTCAAAACCTAAGAGTTTAGGTCATTTGGAATTGGAGTTTGAAATTTATTTGGGATTTGGAATTTTGGAATTCGGTTCAGAGACGGTTTAAACGGAGAGTGATGGAAAATAGCCGTTCCGCAAAATCGTTCATAAAGAAGGCCATGGTCATCGGCGGAGGGATCGCAGGGATCTCCGCATCGATTGATTTGGGAAATGCGGGATATGATGTGATTCTCGTGGAAAAACTTCCATCCATCGGTGGAAGGATGCTCCAGCTTTCTGAAACCTTCCCTACGCTGGACTGTGCCCAATGCACATTAACCCCTAAGACGGTTGAGACAGGACAGCATGCTCGGATCAAACTGGTCACTTATTCAGTGGTGGATGGGGTTGAGGGAAAGGCCGGAGATTTCACAGTCCGGATTCGAAGAAAAGCGGCCTATGTCGATTGGGAGAAGTGTACAGGTTGCGGCCTTTGCGAACAGAAATGCCCCTCGAAAAACCCCTTCGAATTTGATCGAGGAATGGGATTGGGCAAGGCCATTTATACGTTATCGCCTCAGGCCGTTCCGAATAAGCCTGTCATTGATCCCTCTCATTGTCGGTACTTCAAAGAGGGAAAGTGTCGGGTGTGCGAAAAGATCTGCCCAGTTGGAGCCATTGACTATGAACAGAAGGACCGCTTTGTGGAGGAGAGGGTTGGGGCGATCATTGTGGCGGTTGGTTTTGATTTGATCCCCAAGGAAAGTTTTGGAGAGTATGGATACGGCGAGGTCGCTGATGTGATCGATGGCCTCGCATTTGAGAGGCTCAATTCTGCCTCTGGACCGACCACAGGTGAGATACGGAGACCCTCCGACGGAAAAATCCCGAAGGAAATGGTCTTTATCCAGTGCACAGGGTCAAGGGATCCAGAGCGTTATATGCCGTATTGCTCAAGGGTCTGCTGTATGTACACGGCAAAGCATGCTCGGCTCTATAAACACAAGGTCCGTGACGGTCAGGTCTACATCTTCTATATGGATATTCGTTCAACAGGAAAGGGTTATGAGGAGTTCATTCAACAAGGGATGGAAGAGGAGGGAATTCTCTATCTGAGGGGAAGGGTTTCCAGGATCTTCAGAGATGGACCAAAGGTTGTGGTCTGGGGAGCGGACACATTGACGGGACGGAAGGTCGAGGTTTCCGCGGACATGGTGGTCTTGGCCACGGCCATGATTCCTCAAAGGGATGTGAAAGAGTTGGCCAAAAAACTTGAGATCAAGACAGATGAATATGGGTTCTTAACCGAGGTCGAGAGGAAACTCAGGCCCGCTGAGAGTGAAGTGGAGGGAATCTACCTTGCTGGTTGCGCGCAGGGGCCAAAGGACATCGCGGATGCCGTGGCCCATGCCAATGCCGCAGCTTCCAAGGTGCAGGGATTGTTCGCAAAACATTAAAACCGTGCCATCGTGTCCGTGTTCCGTGGAAATCATCTTTTACGGACACGGTCACGGATGTCGGATAACGTTTTTATGAAAAAAATGGGTGTTTTTATCTGTCATTGTGGAGTGAATATTGCGGGGACCGTGGATGTAGCATCGCTTGCCGAAGAGATGGGTAAGGTCGAAGATGTTGCCCACAGCACCGATTACATTTATATATGCTCCGAACCAGGACAACAGATCATCCGGGAGGCCATACGGGAGAAGGGATTGGAGGGAGTGGTGGTCGCCTGCTGTACGCCCAGTATGCACGAGAACACCTTTCGAAAGGCGGTCAAGTCTCAAGGGATGAATCCCTACCTCTGTGAGATTGCGAATATTCGGGAACAGTGCAGCTGGGTCCATCAGAAGGATAAAGAAGAGGCAACGCGAAAGGCAGCTGAGATCATTCTGGCAACCCTCGAAAAGGTGAGAAAGAATGAATCCCTGGAAGCGATTGCGATGGCCATTAACCGCAGGGTGGTGGTTATCGGTGGAGGGATTGCAGGGATCACTGCCGCCCTCGATCTGGCTGAAGGGGGCTACGAGGTCATTCTTTTGGAGAGGGAACCTGCACTGGGTGGGCACATGGCCCAACTTTCAAGAACCTTTCCCGATTTCGTTCCTGCTCATCCGGGTCTCATCTTAAAGGCATCGGCGGTTGAGAAACATCCGAAGATCGATCTCCTCTGTTATTCGGAACTGGAAGATGCGAAGGGATATGTTGGAAATTTCGATCTTGTCTTCCGGAAAAAGGCCACTTCTGTCGATTGGACAAAGTGCACCGGATGTGGTGATTGTATCAGGAATTGTCCAGTGGAATATGCCTCTCCGTTTGAGAGAGGCTTGGGAGTGCGAAAAGCGATCGATCTCTTCTATCCGTACGCCGTTCCGAATAAGCCCGTGATTCGTAGCGAACATTGCCAGTATTTTTTGGATAAGAGCTGCAGACGATGTGAAGAGGTCTGCCCTGAGAAAGCGATCGATTTTGAACAGAAGGATGAACGGATTGAGCTCAAGGCAGGAGCCATTATCGTAGCAACCGGATACGAGCTCTATCCGAAGGAACAGTTGGGAGAATACGGATACGGTGAGATTCCTGATGTGATCGATGGCCTCGCCTTTGAACGGATGCTCTCTCCAAACGGCCCGACCAAAGGGAAAATCCTTCGACCTTCGGATGGGAAGGTGCCAAGAGAGATGGTCTTTATCCAGTGCGTGGCTTCCAGAGATCCGGATCGATATATGCCATACTGCTCCCGGGTCTGCTGCATGTATACAGCCAAGCATGCAAGCATCTATAAAGAGCAGGTCCTGGACGGACAACCCTATGTTTTCTACATGGATATCCGCTCAGACTGCAAAGGTTACGAGGAATTCCTTCAAAAGAGCATCGAGGAGAAGGGGCTCCTTTACCTGAGGGGTCGGGTCTCGAGGGTGTTTCAGGATGATGGGAAGGTGAGGGTGTTAGGAGTCGATACCCTGACTGGAAGAATGGTGGAGGTGGCCGCAGATATGGTCGTCTTGGCAACGGCCATTGTTCCAAGTCAAGGGGTGAAAGATTTGGCAGCCAAACTGAGAGCAACGGTGGATCGGCATGGTTTTCTGGCAGAGGCCCATATCAAGCTCTATCCAGTAGAGAGTTCGACAAAAGGGATCTACCTCGCTGGATGCGGCCAGAGCCCAAAAGATATTTCGGACACGGTTTCTCAGGCATCAGCCACGGCGAGCAAGGTTCAGGCCCTGCTCTCCACAGACAAATTGCTGCAAGACCCTTTAATCGCTTTTGTCGATGAGGGGATGTGCAGCGGATGCGGGATCTGTGTAGAGATTTGTCCCTATGAAGCGAGGGAGGTGGACGTGCGTCGGGGAATTTCAGTGGTTCATGAGGCCCTCTGCCAAGGATGCGGAGCCTGCATTGCTGCCTGCCCAAATTTTGCATGTGAACTGAGAAATTCCACTTCGGGCCAAACGCTTCGGATGGTGGATACGTTTATAAGTTAGAGTTTCTATAGTTTCTTTGGTTTTTCTGGTTTATCTTGTTTTTTTATTAACCAGATAGACTAAACAAACTAAATAAACGAAATGAACCCGAAGAAGGAGGAAAGAAGATTAATGTCAATGATGAGCAGTGAGAAGGTTGATTCCAGTTTCCTCGACGACATCAAACAGAGGAGCGGTGAGGATCTCAGCCTCTGTTACCAGTGTCTGAAGTGCACTGCAGGCTGTCCGACTGCGCCTTATATGGATATCCGACCGAACAATATCATCCGGATGATTCAGATGGGAAAGAAGGAGGAGGTCCTTGGAAGCAGCGCCATCTGGCTTTGCGTTTCCTGCGAGACCTGTGGGACACGATGTCCCAATGAGATCGACATCGGTCTCCTGATGGATGCCTTAAGGGAGATGGCGATTGAAGAAGGGATTCCAGCCAAGGAGAAGAACATCCATCTCCTTCACGAGGCTTTTGTCCAGAGCATCAAGAGGGGAGGAAGAGTTCACGAGGCCACCATGCTGATCGACTACAAACTGAGAAGCAGAGACTTCTTGACAGACCTCATCCCCGGCATGATGCTCTTTCTAAAGGGTAAGATACCCCTGTTTCCCAGCTTCATTAAGGGAAGGGAGGAGATTAAAAGGATCTTTGAAAGGTGCACTAAAGAAAAATGACAAATGTCAAATTTCGATTCGCAAATCAAGTCTAAAGCTGGAATGAGATGCCGAAATCCTTAGATCCTGAATTAAATTCAGGACCTGGTTCGGCATGACAAGAGTGTGTCATTCTGAACTCGTTTCAGAATCCCCGTTCTGGGAATTTTATATTCCTTTGGCATTTGCCTGCCTGCCGGTAGGCAGGAACTTTGACATTTGGCATTGTTAGGAGGAGTATGATGAGGTTCTCTTATTTCCCAGGCTGTACGGATCATTCGACATCCGTGGAATATGGGCTATCGACTGCGGCGGTCTTCAAGACCTTGGGTGTGGAGTTGGTGGAGATCGAGGATTGGAACTGTTGTGGAGCTGCAGCCACCCACAGCATCAATCATCTCCTTTCCCTCTGCCTCCCAGCGAGAAATATCTCCAAGGCTCAGTCGAGCCAAGCCGGGCCTCTGGTAGTTCCTTGTGCCGGGTGTTTCAATATGCTGAAGAGGGCTGAGTATGCCCTGAAGAATGACGAGGCGAAGCGGAAGGAGATCGAGGAGATTGTCGGATTTACCTATGAGCCTTCTCTTGAGATTTTGGCCTTAATGGACGTGATCGTTAATCGGATCGGTCCGGAGAAGATTCAAGAAAGGGTGAAGAGGCCTTTAAGAGGATTGAAAACGGCCTGTTACTATGGGTGTGCCTTGGTTCGACACCCCAAGGTGACCCAGTTGGATGATCCGGAGAATCCTCAATGTCTGGATCGGTTGATGAAGGCTCTTGGCGCTCAGCCAGTTGAATGGTCTTATAAGATTGATTGTTGCGGTGCAGATTTGGCACTGACTTATGGGAATGTGGTTAAGAAATTGGTTGGACGGATTGTGTCGATGGCAAAAGAGGCAGGAGCTCAATGTATTGTGACCTCCTGCGGTCTCTGTCAAGCCAACCTTGAGATGAGACAAGAGATTGGTCTCCCCATCTTTTACTTTACGGAGTTGATGGGCGTTGCCTTCGATGTTGAAAAGAGAGATCAATGGTGGAAAAAACATATGATCTCCCCAAAAGGACTGTGGGAATCGTTGGGATTGACTTAGGATGATGCAATAACCAATCACCAAGCACCAATAACCAAATAATAAGCAAAAATTGTAACTCAAGGCTTTAGCCTTGATTAACGGAGATAGAGAAATCCCAAATTTCAAGCACCAAATCCCAAATAAGCACCAATGTTCGAAATTCAAAGGATTCAAACGAGAGTTTTTAACCACTTTTAAAGCATGGTTTAGGTCATTTGAAATTTGAATTTTGAAATTATTTGGGATTTGGATATTGGGATTTGGAATTTAAACAAAGGGGTAGCAATGGAAGAGGTTAAATACAAAGGTGATAAAGGATCTGCTTTGGTTGTGGGTGCGGGGATTGCGGGAATGCAGTCTGCGCTTCTTTTGGCAGAGATGGGAAGGAAAGTCTTTCTCGTAGAGCAGGGGCCTGCCATTGGCGGTTATTTTCCCTTGCTGGATAAGACCTTTCCTACAAACTCCTGTGGCGTCTGCTTCATGAGTCCCACGCCTCCTGCCTTCTGTCCGATCTACGAATGTCATTTGCATGATGGGATTGAGCTTTTGCCCTATTCAGAAGTCTCAAAGGTTGAAGGAGAGGGAGGCAATTTTAGTGTCTCCATCGTTCGGAAACCTCGCTTTGTCGATGCAAAAAGATGCACCCTCTGCGAGGCTTGCATCAAGGTCTGCCCGGTAGAGGTGGAGAGAGAGTTCGGCGGAGGCCTGGAGAAACGAAAGGCCATCTACCTTCCCTATCCTCAAGCGATTCCTCATGGTCTGATCATCGATTCCAAGACCTGCATCCGGTGTGGGGAGTGCGTGAAGGTCTGTAGTCCAGGTGCGATCGATCTCGATATGAAAGAGGAGCAAGAGAGGATCGAGGTCGGGGCCATCATCTTGGGATTTGGATTCGAACCCTTTTGGGCCCAGAGGAAAGGGGAGTATGGGTTTGGCCGTTATGCGAATGTGCTGACGAGCATCCAGTTTGAAAGGATGCTCTCCACATCGAGTCCGACCCAGGGACTTCCGATCCGACTCTCAGATGGAAAGAAGATGGAGAGGATTGCATTTATCCAGTGTGTGGGATCTCGAGATCCCTCCTGCGGTCAGGACCACTGCTCCACCATCTGCTGCATGTATGCCACCAAACAGGCCATGATCGCAAAAGATAGATCCCCCGGCCTCGAAGTCACCTTCTTTTACATGGATATTCGGCCGATGGGAAAGGACTATGAACGATACTATGAGAAGGCAAAGAATGAATACGGAATTGAATATAAAAGGTGTGCCATCTCAACGATCAAAGAATTACCTGTAACGAAAAGTCTTCGCATCACGTACGTGAAAGAGGATGGTACCTTTGAGGAAAAGGATTTTGACGCTGTGGTTCTCTCCGTAGGTTTCACTCCGCCGCAAACGATCAAGGATTTGGCCGAGAGGATGGGTTTGCAACTGAATCGTCAAGGATTTTGCCAGACGGACGAGTTCAATCCAGCTCAAACGTCAGTCAAAGGGATTTTTGTGGGGGGTGCCTTTCGAAGTCCCAGGGACATCCCCGAGAGTGTGGTGGAAGGTTCAAGTGCTGCAGCGGCCGCGGCCTCCTTCCTCTCTCCCTATGGTCTTACCCATCTTGGGAGAGAATATCCGGCAGAGGGAGCCCTATCAGAAGAGATTCCAAAGGTGGGCGTCTTTTTCTGCCACTGCGGAGAAGAGCTAAAGAAGTACCTCTTCATCCCGCCTCTCATGGATGAGGCCAGGAGAATGAGAGAGGTGGTCCATGTGGAAGAGGTGGGTTTGGCGTGTCTCCCTGAAGATCTCGATTTGATCAAGAGGAGGATTGGAGAGCATGGTCTTAACCGAATCGTTGTTGCAGGTTGTTCCCATCGTGAGATTCGGAAAGCGATGGAGGAGATGGCCAAAGGAATGGGCTTTAATCCTTATCTGATCGAATATGCCAACATCCGAGAGCAGTGTGCTTTTGTCCATAGAGACTATCCAGAACTCGCCACTGAAAAGGCGAGGGCTCTGATCCAGATGGCTGGGGAGAGAGCGAGGAGAGCCCAACCGATTCGAAAAGGGAGGCAGAAGGTTGAGAAAAAGGCATTAGTGGTAGGCGGCGGCCTATCAGGCATGACAGCCTCTGTTCGGTTGGCAGAGCAGGGATATGAGGTTTACCTGATCGAGAAGGAAAAAGAACTCGGTGGTAATTTAAAGGAGTCCTTCTACACGTTGAGGGGATCAAATCCTCAAGCTCTCTTGCGGAATCTTATCAAACAGGTGGAAAACAACGGATTGATCCATCTCTATTCTGAGGCTGAGGTTCTCGGATGTGAAAAGAGAGACAGCCATTATCGCACGAAGATCCGCTACCAGAATGTCGAAGACTCGACTCAACGAGAGGAGAAGATCCTCGACCATGGAGCATTGATTCTTGCCACTGGTGGAAAAGAGATGAGCCCCAAGGGATATCTTTATGGAGAGGATCACCGGGTGATGACGCAGCGACAGTTGGAGAAGGTGATCCATGTGAATGATCAAAGCTTGAAGCACATCCATTCGGTGGTGATGATCCAATGTGCGGGTTCAAGAGATGAAGAGCATCCTTACTGCAGCCGCATCTGTTGCAGCCATGCGGTGAAGAATGCCTTGAGGTTAAAAGAGAGGGATCCGGGCATAAACGTCTATGTTCTCTACCGCGACGTGAGAACCTATGGATTCTATGAGACGTACTACCATGAGGCAAGGGGCAAGGGTGTCATCTTCATTCGATATGACTTAGAGAACAGGCCGGAGGTCGCCGTTCGAAACGGAAGCCTACAAGTGTCTCTTTATGATCCTGCGATGGCCGATCGGGTAGCCCTATCCGCAGATCGCGTCGTCCTGAGCACCGGGATCGAACCTAACAACCATCGGGAGTTGGCAAGGATTTTCGGCGTCGAGCTCAATCCGGATGGTTTTTTTATGGAAGCCAATCCCAAATCGGCGCCTCTCGATTCGATGGACCGGGGAAAATTTTTCTGTGGCCTCTGCCATTCGCCCAATTTTATAGAGGATTCGATCTCCCAGGGGAATGCAGTGGCTGCTCGGGCTGCGACAATTCTCTCCAAGGAGACAGTGGAAGAGAAGGCCTACTTGGCCTATGTGATCAAAAGGCTCTGCTGCGGGTGCGGCCTGTGTGTTACGGTTTGTCCCTATGGGGCAAGGGTGATTAATGAAGAGGAGGGAAAGGCAGAGGTCATTGGAGTGCTCTGCCAGGGATGTGGTTCGTGCGTTGTCGCTTGTCGGAATGCGGCCTCTCAGCAACGGAACTTCGAGAAAGAATTGAATATCGCTGTCCTCGACGCAGCCATCGATTGAAAAAGGATGGGGAGAAAAGGAGATTGGGGGGATAGGGAGATTTTGAAGATTGCGGACACGAGATACGGACACGTGGCACGTTATTTGAGGTGAAGAAGGAGGAACAAATGGCTGAGTTTGAGCCAAGAATAGTAGCGTTTCTATGTCACTGGTGTACCTACACAGGAGCAGATCTTGCGGGAACCACACGGCAGCAGTATCCACCCAACATCCGAATCATCCATCTCATGTGTTCAGGAGCGGTCGATTCCATCTACGTCCTGAAAGCCTTGATCGACGGCGCGGATGGGGTGTTGATCGGAGGCTGCCATCCTGGAGACTGCCATTATCAAACAGGAAACTATAAGGCACGGAGAAGGGTGGCCATCCTGAAGGGCATCCTCAGCCAAATGGGTTTTACAGAGGATCGCATCTGGCTGAAATGGATCAGCGCCAGTGAGGGGAAGCTCTTTGCAGATACCGTGACCAAGATGGTCGAAGAGTTGAAGAGGATGGGCCCTAACCCCATGAAGCAACTTTGGGATGCATAACCCCCCTTCCTCCCCCCTTAACTTAAGGGGGGAATAGAGGGGGGTTGCAACGAGGGAGATAGGGAGAAAAGGAATTACGGACACGAAACACGGACACGGTCACGTTATTTAACAAGGGAAAGGAGAAACACTGAACATGGCGAGACAGGCAGTCGTTAAGGTTTCGGAAGGGAGAACGGAAGAGGCCGTCATCGGGTTTCTGAAATCCCTTTTGGAAAAGGGCGTCGTTGACGCAATTCTTATACCAAAGGGACTTCCCTCTGGAGATGGATTCGTTCAAGCATTGGTTCGCGACCCTGGGAGGCTTAACGGTGTGTCTGTGCTTTCACCCACGATGCCGGTTCAATCGGCGAGGGTCGCTTCGAATCTCACGGTTAAAAATTTAGGGAAGAGGGTCGCTGCGGTATTGAAGGCGTGTGAGATCAGGGCCATTGTGGAGCTGACAAAATTCCTTCAGGTCAAGTTAGGCAGCCTTTACCTTATCGGCATCGATTGTCCTGGAACGTTTGAAGTGCCAGATTATGCAAAGATGTCGCAGGAGGGAAAAGGGGGCGAGAAACTGATGAAGGTGTTGCTTAAAGGAATGGTAAAGGGTGAGACGCCTGTACTTGACGGATATGCCTTTCGCACAGCCTGTGAGATGTGCGAATATTCTATCCCGCAGGCCGATATTGTCTTCAAACTCTTTGGATACCAGACGGATCAGGAGATCGGTATTGAAATAGGCGAGAAATTAGAAAAAGAGATCGAAGAGAAAGGGATTCTCTCTTTTTCAGAAATGGAGTCAACAAACCGCAAAGAGGTGATCGGAAAGGTCATTGCTGAAAGAACGAAGAGAAGGGATGCCCTGTTCCTGGAATTCAAAGGAATGGCCAAGGATCTACGTTCTTTCTTAGACCGATTCTCTACTTGTATTCGATGCCATAACTGTATGGTGGCCTGTCCGATCTGTTATTGTAAGGAATGTGTCTTCAGAACAGGGGTCTTTGAACACGACGGAGACCAATTTCTGAGATGGGCGGATCGAAAGGGTGGCATCCGAATGCCCACTGACACGCTCATCTTCCACCTCATTCGGATGTCTCACATGGTCACTTCCTGTATCGGATGCGGGCTTTGCGATAGCGCCTGTCCGAGCCGATTGCCAGTTGCGACTCTTTTTCGAAGTGTAGGAGATAGGATTCAGAAGATGTTCGAGTATGTCCCAGGAAGGGATGTGAAAGAAACACCGCCTGTAGCCAGCTTTAAAGAGGATGAACTGAAGATTGAATCAGGAACACTCTAATAATGGAAGTACCAAATCCCAAGCACCAAATTTCAAACAAATCTCAATCACCCAAATTCGAAAAAAACTATTTGGTCATTTGTAATTGGAATTTGGAGCTTGTTTGGAATTTGGGATTTGGAATTTGTGATTTTGGACGCCATGCGCTTTGCAACGTTAGGAGATAATTATGGAAGTCGAAAAGAAGGAGAAAGAAGAACTTGTTCCTATTTTTATCATGGGAAAACGATATGAAGTCCCACCTTCTCTCACCATTCAAAAGGCGATGGAGTATGCGGGATACCAATTGATTCGGGGATGCGGGTGCCGTGGAGGGATTTGCGGAGCCTGTGGAACGGTCTACCGATTTCCAGGAAGCTATAAGATCGAGGTGGGACTCGCGTGTCAGACAGTGGTTCAGCCAAATATTTATCTGACACAGATCCCTTTCTTCCCGGCAACGAAGAGTATCTATGACATAGAGAAGATAAAACCTACCATTGAAACATTGGTGAAAGCCTATCCGGAGCTGCTGCGATGTCTGCAGTGCAATACGTGCACCAAATCCTGTCCCATGGAGATTGAGGTCATGGATTATATCGCTGCTGCCATGAGAGGCGATGTGGCTCGGCTTGCAGAACTCTCATTCGATTGTGTGATGTGTGGCCTCTGCACTGCTCGGTGTCCAGCCGAAATCTGTCAGTATAATATTGCCATCTTAGGAAGACGGCTCTATGGAAAGTACATCGCATCTAAGGCAGAACATCTGGCCTCGATGGTTAAGGAAGTTGAGAGAGGGAAGTACGAACAGATGTTAAGGGAATTGATGGATACAGATGAAGAGACATTGAAGAATCTCTATAACGAAAGAGAGATCGAGCCTGAACAGGCCGATGAAGATTGGACTCCAAAAGACAAAACATACCTATAAAGAAAGGTTGAGGTTTAGGTTTAGAACTTCTCAACCTCAGCCTTAATCTGAACCTGTGATTTTTTTTGGAGGAAGTCATGCCCTATACCAGTGAATTGAAAGAATTGATTAGGAGGGTTGAGGCAACAAGACCTTCACGAGTTGAAAAGAAGAGAAGGGGGGAAGAGTTTCCAATGCTCTCTTTGAAGGAGAGAGAGGAGCGGCTGAAAAAGTACCATCCCGATTTTAAGGAGGGGGCAAGGAAAGAGATCCGTGTCGGCCCCAATAAAGGCTATGCAATCTCTCCAGAAATTGTAGAGCTGTTGGAGGCCAAAAGCAGGGTAGACCCTGATAGCGTTGACCTGACGAAAATTGCCTATGAGACAGATGTGCTGATCATTGGCGGAGGAGGTGCGGGAACAGCGGCAGCTTTAACAGCCCAGGAGAATGGGGCAAAGGTGTTGATTGCTACCAAATTAAGACACGGCGATGCGAACACCATGATGGCTGAAGGCGGTATCCAGGCAGCCTCAAAGGAGACGAAAGATTCACCCTATTACCATTATCTCGACGTATTGGGTGGAGGCCATTTTAAAAATGTTCCGGAGCTGGTCTACACCCTTGTCACGGAAGCCCCAAAGGTTCTTGCATGGCTGGAGAGCCTTGGATGCATGTTTACAAAATTCCAAGAAGGACAGCTGAAGGCACTTCACGGAGGAGGAACCTCTCGTAAGCGTATGCACTATGCCGCGGATATCACTGGTGCGGAGATTATGAGAACCCTCAGGGATGAAGCGAGAAACCGGGCTGAACATATCAAAGTCCTCGAATTTTCTCCTGCAGTGGAACTGATATTGAATGAGCATGGCCACTGCGCTGGTGCGGTTCTCTATAATTTGGAAACTGAGGAATATTTTTTGGTGAAGGCAAAGTCCGTGGTCATGGCCACGGGTGGTTCCGGAAGGCTTCACATTCAGGGATTCATGACCACCAATCATTACGGGGCAACGGGGGACGGGCTCGTTCTGGGTTACCGGGCAGGTGTCAAATTGTGTTTCCTTCATACCGTCCAGTATCATCCGACCGGTGCGGTCTTTCCGGAGCAGGCAGAAGGGCTCTTGATCACGGAAAAGTTTAGGGGAGCAGGAGCCAATGTCCTCAATATCGATGGAGAGCAATTCGTCAACGAAAGAGAGCCAAGGGATGTGGAATCCGCCTCTTTCATCCGGGAATGTGCGGAGGCAGGCAAGGGAGTTCCAACTCCTATGGGAACGGTTGGGGTTTGGTTGGACTCACCGATGATCGATATTCTTATGGGAGAAGGTGCAGTGAGAAGAGAATTCCCAGGGAAATTTATTCTATTTAAGCGATTCGGGATCGACATCTCAAAAGAACCCATGCTGGTCTACCCCACGCTTCATTATCAAAATGGGGGATTGGAGTACAACAGCCATTGCGAAACCTCCGTCCCAGGATTTTTTGCTGCGGGCGAAGTCTCAGGTGGAGTCCACGGAGAGAATCGGCTCATGGGGAATTCTCTCCTTGATGTCTGTGTCTTCGGTAGGATTGCCGGTGTGAGTGCTGCGCTCTTTGCAAAAGAGAAGGTGAAGGACGGACGATTTACTTTGGATCATGTCCGGAGATATCACAAGGAATTGGAGGAAGCAGGAATCATCACGGATCGTGTTTCGCCGATGCTTCTTCCTGATTATTCCAATCCATTAGTTAGGGAACGTCAGTTGACCGCCCATTACATAGGTACGATCCGTTAACTACCTAATGTTATCCGGGAGGAAGTGGTAAGAGAATTCCTTGACGGGGAGAATTTCGGAATCGTAAGGGAGAGATCAAGGACCAATTTTTTCAATGAAAGCCCGTGCAGCTTTAAAAGCATCCTTGACCATATTCACAAGGTAAAGGTTTCCTCTATGATAACCGGCTATGTGGAGCGCTTCATAGAGGGCCTCAAACTCTCGCAGTAGTTTCCCATCACGAACTGCCAAATACTTCTGTAATGCCTTTCTATAGGCATCTACTGACCTTGGAAGATCTTTCTTGTTCAGACCTTTTTTCAGTAAATATTCGTCTATCGCCATGAGAATAGCAAGATAGGCTATTCCGCATGCTTCTCGAACAGGTTTAACGTCTGCATAAGTGCTATCTTCTACGGGAATACCTTTTAGTATCTCGTTCGCATTGTTTAAATATCTCAATGCTTCTCTCATTAGAGGCCTCTCCCGCATTGTAAAATAACCTTACCGTACCGTATATATTTTGTCAATGTTACCGGGGTACTTCTGGTAAAAATCATAATCAGACATTGAGAGAAAATCTTTCTCATGTGAGGATGAAAGAGTTATGCGATTACGTCATTTATATTCTTTGTAGCAAGCAAAATAGAATTTGGGGACACCCATTTTTTATTCCGTTTCCACTTGCCACATTAACCTCAATAATACAAACCACTCCCCCTCGATGGCGGGAGGCTGGGGGTGAATCTACCTTCCGCATTTATTACCGACTAAATTAAATTAACCTAATTCCTTCTTTTTTAATATGCCTGATTAAGCTTCCCCCATCTTGGTCAAACTCTTCCTGACCAAAACAAACAACTTCCAATAGTGAATTATATTTTTGTGCTTCATGAAATATTTTGAATTTTTCATCAAATGGTGATTCTCCAGATATGTCCTGGGATCCCAATATAATGGCAAGGTCAACGTCACTATAATCTTTAGCAACCCCTTTGGCAAAAGAACCAAAGAGGTAAGCTT
>Ga0315314_1001130_pt1 | contig 24933 bp, 20 predicted proteins | sample TDP9_MG_FD_203631 | JGI IMG/M metagenome (GOLD analysis project Ga0315314, IMG submission 203631) | Freshwater sediment microbial communities from Lake Towuti, South Sulawesi, Indonesia - TDP9 | ecosystem: Environmental > Aquatic > Freshwater > Lake > Sediment | place: Indonesia: South Sulawesi... | reverse complement strand
CCCTCACACAGTTTCTGGGAGGCAATATGGCCGACAAGTATGATAGAGGGCTAATCTTCTCTGTCTCTCAGGTTGCCTCAGCGTTCTTCATTGCGCTCCAGCCGATGTTTCCGTTCTTTCCCTGCTTCGCAGCCTTATACTTTCTTGAGGGGCTCGGGGAGGGTTTGGGCATGCCGTCTCGCAACGCTCTTTCAGCCTCTTCAGTCAGACCTGAGCACAGGGGGTTGGACTTCAGCCTGCTAAATTTAGCTGGGAATGTCGGAAGTGTTGTCGGTTCCTTAGGGATAGGTATGCTTCTCGAAACTGTGAGCTTTGATTACTCATTCTACATTCGAGCTTTGACGTACTTGGTTGTCGCGCTTTTGGTTCATATTCAGAAGTAGCCAAGATGTGATGTTGCTAACGTTCTTGGCTGGAGGCTTTGAAGGCGTCCGTCTACGACCTCGATTCTTTAAGCCTTCTCGGTGGAGTCGTTGAAGCATCAACGTGACATGTGTTTACGTTTTTAATAAAAAAGATGTTCATTTAACAATATAACGCACGAAAGAGTATGCAAGCGTAAAATTTTTAAACGTGCGTGCAAACATAGAATGAGCTAAAAAGAAAAAACGAGGAAAAGACTTTGAGCAAAATGAGGGGGATTTCAACAACAGCGATCGTGGCGATATTAGCAGTGCTAGTCGTTGTAGCTGGTGTGGCCTGGTTCTTGACTGCGCCACCTGCGCCGACCAAACCAAAATTCGTTGATGAGAACAAGCTAGTATACGAGAGTGGAAACACCTACCAGTGGATGGATCCTCACGTTTCTTACTATCAGTTCGACTATTGGACCCTTTGGCAGAGTGTTGAAACTCTGGTTTGGTACGAGAGAGAGAGCCCGACTGAACTCATTCCGTGGTTGGCGGAGAGCTACACTGAGATAGATCCAACGACTTATGAGTTCAAACTGAGACATGACATAGAGTTCCAAGATGGAACCCCGTTCAATGCAACTGCTGTCTGGTTCAGCCTTAACAGGCTTCTAATTATCGACGGTACAAGTGGTGACCCCGTTTACCCGGTACCTGGAAGTCAAGCGGCATGGATGGTTCAGCAACTACTTGATGTAAGCTTAAGCGCTGCTCTTAGTGGCGAGGATCAGGCTTATGATGCAGCTTGGGTTCAGGCTGTCCTTGACCAAAACTTCGTGGAAATAGTGGATGACTACACAGTCAGAATTCACATCCAGACTCCTACAACACAGTTCTTACCTATCATGACGGGTCCTTGGGCAAGTATAGTTTCGCCGAGTTCTACAATTGCCGGAGATTATGAACATGGCGGATGGGGAACATGGGATGGAAACTACGTCACATACTTCGAACACAGAGCAGGTAACGGCGACACGGCCTTCAACGTTCCAGAGCACGGTTGGAAGATCGGAACAGGCGCATATTATGTGGAGAGCGTGGATCCAACTACTTACAAGATAGTTCTGAAGGCCTTTGACGACTATTGGGGAGGCCCAGACAAGATAAACCTGCCACCAGCAGGCAAGCAGAGAATCGAAACGATAGAATTCGTATATCAGCCAAGCTTCTCGACACGCCTCCTCGATCTTAAGGCTGGAACAGCGACAGGGATAGGGGTTCCTGAAGTCGATATATTCTCCGTTGCTGATCGAGACAAGTGGGTCAATGAAGGTGAACTGGTTTCGATAATCGATGGCGTAACTGTTCACGGAGTCTTTCCAACATTCAACACTTGGTGGCTAAGCTTCAACACCAATGTAACGAACCCTGACAAAACATTCAGGTCATGGCAGCCTTTCGCTGACTGGAGATTGAGGATGGCCGCCGCCTGCTCTATCAACCTGACTTACGCGAACATCTTTGTCAACAACAGGCTGAGCGTCTTAGCAAGCAATATCATCCCGCCGGGCACAGCACCAGAAGGCTCCTATAACCCTGATGTCAAACCTACATTCTCCTTCAACTTGACGAAGGCTGCAGAATTGATTAAGGACGCATACGAGCACCCACTGACTAGTGCCACTGATGAAATGCACTACTACGATGGGACAGACATCCCACCCGACGTCGTTGACAACAGTTTCTCGCCAACGAATCCCAAGTACATTGAGTTCTATGTGCAATCGGGCGCAGACACGTTCATAAAGATGTTTACTACCATGGCGGATAATCTAAACGCAATAAGTCGAAGAGCGTATGGCTTAATGTGGCGAGTCGTGATTGTCCCAGGCGGTCAACAGTACACTTTGGCTTCTAGGCACCAAATCGACTCTTACATAGGCGGTTGGATCGCCGACTATAACCATGTCATCGACTGGTTGATCCCGATGTACCTATCATCGGGCACCTACTTCTCTTGGAACCGATGGAGCCTCAAGGTTCTCGACGACCTTTGTGACGAAGCTGTCGAAGCAGACAAGGCAGGCGACATAACGAGGTTGCTGGAGATAAACGATGAGATGAACAGAATAGCCAATGAACAACTGGTATACATGGTTTGGTGGCACGACACCGAATACTATACTCGTTCTTCATGGCTGAAGGGCTGGTATATGAATCCAGTCTACGGCGTAGACCTCTGGTCATCCATGTACTATGAATCGCCATAAGCATCAATTCACCCTCTTTTTTTCTTCAAATCCAGCGAGTGAGATTCTTATAGCCGAATACATAAATACTTCAGGAGGACCTCTGAAGAATTGAAGCTTTACGAATACATTATTAGGCGTCTCATACTCATGATCTTTGTGCTACTGGGTATCAGCCTCATCGTTTTTTACCTGGCCCGGGGCTTTCCATCAGGCATTGACCCGGTGACCCCATACATCCACAGCAAGATGACCGCCGAACAGATCGAGATGGTAAGAAAGATACACGGGTTCGATCAACCCCTCGCCATACAATTCTTTTACTGGATCCGTGACATTTTGCAGGGTGATTGGGGAATCACTGGCACATGGGCAAACAGCCGTCCTACAAATGTAGTCTTCTTCTCCCACTTCCCGTATACCGTTGAGTTATCCGTTGCTGCGACCATCCTAACCGTTGCTATTGGACTTCCCTTAGGAATCATTTCTGCCCTCAAGAACAATAAGCTTCCTGACCACGTATCGCGCATAATCGCCTTAGCAGGTTATTCAGTCCCCGCCTACTGGTTTGGTTTTGTCCTTCAGTTGGTGTTCTTCTACTATCTCTCCCTCTGGGGACTCCCGCATCTTCCAAGCAGTGGCGCTAGTGGAATGGAGGGAGTGGTCTCTTGTATCACTGGTATGCCAGTTTTGGACGGAATATTGGCGGGAAACCTAGGATACACGCTGGACGCATTGGCTCACTTGATTCTGCCAGCTTTCAGCTTATCCTTCATCAGCATGGGATTTCTCACTAGGATAGTTAGAGCCGGTATGCTTGAGGTGCTACGACAAGATTATATTACTTTAGCTCGGTCTAAGGGACTTACAGAAAGAGTTGTGATCTACAGGCATGCTTTGAAGAACGCTTTGATTCCAGCAGTTACCCTGACTGGCATGTTCTTTGCCCTACTATTGGGAGGTGCCATGATCACAGAATACGTCTTTGCGTGGCCGGGGGTTGGGCAAATTTCACTACGAGCAGTATTCCAAGGCGACAGCAACTTCTTATTGGTTTATACATTGGTCACCGCCGCGATTATAGTAATCGCCAACCTAATAGTTGATGTCCTCTACGTGTTCCTAGACCCGAGGATAAAGTACTGAGGTGCAAAATCATGGAAAACAGCGAAGTTGGAACAACAAAGAGCGAGTGGGCAGCCAGATGGGCGGATTTAAAATACACCTTATACCTTCTGAGAAAAAATCCGCTAGTCATGGCCGGGATCTTTATGACGTTTTTCTTCATAGCCTTAATGTTCCTAGCCAACTACATCGTCGATCCAAAACTAGCCAATCCAGCAGGGTACCCAGAATTTGGAGGCAACTATCCATTCCAACGAAGCTACGTATGGAGCAAAGGAAACATTATCAACTGGGGTCCCGGCATACACCTCTATGAAGGACCAGAATTCTTTCTCCTAGGCACAGACGGTTGGGGCAGAGACCTCCTCAAAATGATAGTACTTGCAATACCTGTGGATATAGAAAATGCCATTATTATAACCCTTGGAGCCGCGGCGTTTGGCACGCTCCTAGGTGCACTAGCGGGCTACGTCGGCGGCGTGATAGATGAGGTAGTACTCAGAATTACAGACATCTTCTTGTCAATTCCATACTTGATTCTAGCTCTTGTATTTGCAACGATGTTTGGTAGGACAATAGAAACCTTGAGGTTTTCTATCCTGTTGGTCTTTTGGCCAACCTACGTCAGACTTATGAGGGGACAGATCTTAAGCGAAAAGGAGAAAAGCTATGTCGAAGCATTAAAGGCGCTGGGAGCAGGGCACGCCAGAGTACTATTCGGGCACATCATCCCCAACTCCATATATCCCGTCTTAGTTCAAGCAACCCTAGACTTCGGTTCCGTTGTCTTAACGTTTTCAGCTTTGATGTTTCTAGGCTTCTCGCCTAGCCCCTCACTTCCAGAGCTGGGCAACCTAGCATCTGACGGGTACTTTCACATATTCGACGCCCCGTGGCTCATGATGTTTTCAGGTCTAACGATGCTCCTAATTGCTCTGGCCTTTAACCTTTTAGGAGACGGTCTACGAGATGTGCTAGACCCGAGGATTAGAAGATAAACACAGTTTTGGGGTGTGCAAGTGAAGGAGAAAGAAGTCATCCTAGAAGTAAAGGACTTAAAGGTATTTTTTCACACCTACAGAGGCAAGGTGGAGGCACTAAATGGAGTAGAACTTAGCTTATACAAACGCGAGGTTCTGGGTCTCGTAGGAGAATCGGGATGCGGCAAATCGGTTACAGCCCTCACGATCCTCGGCCTTCTTCCCGAAAACGCTTACGTCATTAGCGGAACAATCTTTTTCAGAGGAGAAGACCTTCTGAAGAAATCAAGAGAAGAGATGAGATTGCTACGAGCCGATGAAATCGCGGCTGTTTTCCAAGATCCGATGACCTACCTTAACCCGGTCTTGACGATGGAGACTCAGCTTAAGGAAGTTTTCATGCTTGATACAAACTTGTTAAGAAAAGCAGTCGTCTGGCAAAAAAATCACGGAGGCAAGATAGCTTTCGATGACCTTCTTTCAGGCAAGGTGAAGATCAGAGATAAGTCTACTAACCCAAAAGTTTCGAAGGGTGAAATCAATGAGATGGCAAAGAGCTTATGTGTAGATATTCTGCGATTGGTTAGGATGCCTGATCCTGAAAGAATCCTACGTCAATACGCCTTTGAGCTTTCAGGGGGCATGAGGCAAAGGGCCATGATTGCAATGGCTCTGGCTAGGACACCATCAGTTTTCATAGCAGACGAGATAACGACAGCTGTAGATGTGACTATTCAAGCCCAGATACTCAATTTGATGAGGGGACTAAGAGATAAGATAGATGCCTCAACCCTTCTGATCACCCATGACCTCTCCGTAGCCGCTGAGAACGCAGACAGAATTGCGGTGATGTACGGAGGAAACGTTGTTGAAGTGGCTCCCACGGTTGAAATCTTCAAGAATCACCTTCACCCCTACACTTCAATGCTAATGAAAGCTATTCCGGACGTGAAAAACCCCAGCGAAAGATTGGAGTTCATACCTGGAACTGTGCCGGAAATGATCAATCCCCCTTCTGGCTGTCGGTTCCATCCGCGTTGCTCTATCGCCACGGATAAATGCGCTGTGGAAAAACCAGAGCTGAAAAGAGTACTAAAAAATCATGAGGTAGCCTGCTACAATGTGGCGGTATAAAAAGTGATGAAAGATATACTTGTCGTTGAAGACCTAAAAACATGGTTTCCGATCAAGAGTGGAATCATACAGAGAACTGTCGGATACGTCAAGGCCGTTGATGGGGTCAGCTTCGGCGTTCGAAGGGGCGAGACCTTTGGGCTCGTAGGTGAATCGGGTTCAGGCAAGACAACATTGGCCAGAACAATTATGAGGCTAGTCAAGCCGACCGCTGGAAAGATTGTCTTCGACGGTGTTGACTTAACAGAGAGAAAAAGCAAACCTGCAAAGCTGCGCAGAAGAATGCAGATTATCTTTCAAGATCCTTATGCTTCTCTAGATCCAAGGCAAACTGTCTATTCTATGCTGAAGGAGACAATGCAGATTCATCGCGTAGCGTCTGGTAGATCCAGTGTTCATAAGAAAGCATTGGAGCTACTTGAGAATGTTGGGCTAAGCGAAGAGCATTTGTATAGATTTCCCCACGAATTCAGTGGTGGTCAGAGGCAGAGAATAGCTGTGGCGCGGGCATTGATTGTGAACCCAGAGTTTCTTATACTGGATGAACCTACATCCTTTCTCGACGTTTCTGTTCAGGCCTCTGTTCTAAATCTCCTGAATGACCTTCAAAAGGCGTTTGCTCTAACTTACTTATTTATTTCTCATAACCTCGCTGTCGTTCACCATATGAGCGACAGGGTTGCGGTTATGTATCTTGGAAAGTTGGTTGAGATAGCCGATAGGGATGCCATATACGATTCTCCGCGTCATCCATACACCTTCCATCTGATGGCAGCCATACCTGTACCAAACCCTGAAATCAAGAAAGAAGAAGTGCTTCTGACGGGTGATGTCCCAAGCCCAGTAAACATTCCACCGGGATGCCGGTTTCACCCAAGATGTCCGTATGCAACTGACAGATGTGAGCAGGAGGAGCCTCCTCTTATTGAAAATGATGGGCATTGGGTGGCATGCCACTATGACATAGATTTTAAAGGTGGTGCAAGGTCCTCACGGATAAAGAGGAGAAAGAGACGAAGGGTTTAAACTGGAAAGACTACGTGGCTATCATAATAGCCATGTTAACGTCAACTCTTCTTCCGATTATAATATTCATAGCAATCCTACTCTTCATACTGCTCTTTGTCATGCTAGTCAAATAGCGATCGAATCCTACAAGTCCCGAGCGCCATGCATCTCAAAACGTAGCCCTCGCATATACTTATTACTTCAATAACGTTTTAGGATCACTTTGAGAGTTCTAGGCGCCTCTTCATTTCTTCAAGGTACCTCTCGCCCTCGAAGATCCACTCTCCACTCTTCGAAAATAATTCTATTGGTAACCACTCTAGCAGTCGTCTTCTACTGACCCACTTTCCAGTAAAATGAAGCCAACACTTCCTAACAGCCCCTGTCTGGATGAGATCCCTGTCGATGACATGAAAAAGTTGCTCAACATCACCAGTTGGTACAAAGACCATTGCAATCAAACCCTCAACATCACCAGTAACAGCCCATCCCTGCCATATGGGCAGTTCATTAAAGGCAACCGACAGGGCCCTAACCACATCAGAGTCGCAATCAATAACAATGAATACCACCTCATCTAAACCTATTCTATAGGAACCCATTATCGGTTGTACTACCCCTTGGTTCACCAATCTATGTACCTTTTGACTTACATAAACTCCTGTAATTCCCAACCTTCGTCCAATCTCAGTAAATGGCAGACGGCAGTCAAGCACGAGCTGATTTATGATCTGGAGGTCAAGTTTGTCTATCCTAGAATGGAGCTTCGGTTTCTCCGTCTTCATCGCCTCATCATATAGCACATGATACCAACCCTTCCCAAAGAGAAACTCTCTTAACCACAATCCCCACTCGTCCCAATGAACATCCCATCCACCACTCTCTACATCGTAGTAACGGAGATTGATGTTATAATACGACTCCTGAACTTTGCACGCAACGTGGTCCTCTGCCAAGCTAGGTCTATGAAGCTGGTGAAGGCATCGATGCAGATAATCCTCTCTGCTAAATGGAATGTTACAGCGAACGAATAGGTCCATAGGTCCATGGACCTTGTTAATTCTCGTGCAATATGGTATATCCCAAAGTATGTCAGAGACTAGACCCTCCTTCCCGGGGTGAACTTTAAGCAGTGTGAGATGCTCAGATAAACCAATTTGGTCAACGTCTACTGAAACGCTAAACCACATGTTTGTCTTCCTGTTCAGCTCTTCAAACATTCTTCTTGTAGTCGGTAAAGTGGCCCCTATTTTTTGGGCTATGGTAGTCATGGAGACACGCGGATTAGATGCTAGTATTCTCATGATCCTGAGTTCTTTGTCGTTTAGCCTAACAACTCTAGGCTTCAATGCGAGTGTCTCTATGACCGTTTGATACTCCTGATCATTGAGGTACGGACGGAAGCGGCCGATGCTGTTCACGCGTGAAAAAACCTCTTTGATGAAATCATTGCCAACGATACTTTCACGTCTGGAGTAGTACCCCATTCCATCCGAACTTTTGGATTCTTCTCTCAAACCGTGCCTGGCAAATGCCCAAAATTCTCCCTCATCTGTGTCTTCGAGAATTCGACAAGCGCAGTAATCCGCCTGTTCATAGATCCACTCTATCTTATCTAACGCCTTATGCGAAAAAAGATGTGCGGCCTCCCGAGCGAGTAGGCCCTTCCTTAGGGCGTCAAAGTAGAGATATGGTGGCTGTACGTTGACAACGTTTAGAATGGGGTAAAAACTTATTCCCCACCACTTAGTTCTTCCATTTTCAGAATACCAAGGATCAAAGAAGGAAGCTATTACGGGTTTTTCGCTGTATTTCCCGATTTTCCCTCTCTCAAATCCTGTGAGCTTCTCCATCGTGTTGACGCTTTTGAAAAATTCCGCCTCCGCCTCTTCTAGCCTTTCATCCAGCTCTTGATCCGGTGTCCACCCTTGCTTGAGAAGTAACTCCATTTGATCCACAAGCGCTTTATAAACTTCTCCTTTATCTTTTCTAAATTCCTCAAGGTCATTTACCCACCCCCTTTTATGAAGAGCCTCTGAAGTCTCAGCTAAATCGCCAAGAAAAATTCTCTTTGCTGTTAAATTCTTGTATTTTGAAATCGAAACGTTAAACACATGAGATAAAGCCTTAGCAAGCACACATCTGCCATACTCTGCCCCCGCCTCTTCTACAATTCGCGTGCGCGCGCTAACCATTGCGGTAACTAAGGAAGGATCTATTTTGGCGTATTCGCGCGATTCAGATAACCCTCTGCAAAGATGAAAAATTACGGCATTTTTCTGCCCTTCATCAAGAGGAACTATCTCGGCAGCGCTCTTCATGATGGCAGAAAACTTGATCAAACCCAAAGGAGCCTTCGGAAACAAGGTAGCCAAAGAATCTTGAAAAGCCATTCTTACAGCCGTCTTCATCCGCCTTCAATCCAGACATTAACAACCATTCTAGTATTTTTATAATTTTCATTTTGCCTATTTAAAAGATGCTATTTCTAAAATGTTTTCGTTGAGAAACTCGTGAAGAAGAGTTACGAAAATCACTCTTTTTTACAATATGGCTTTGAATCAAGAATAATTTCCGCCATTATTCACTTTCTAAGATCACTTTCCTAAAATATTTCTAGATTGAGTCTGTCTGGGCGATGAATGACAGCAAAATTAAGTCTTATAACCGAACCGACCTGCTATCGTTTCTCGGTGAAAAACATGCAAATATTTCTTGGTCCAGGAGATCCAAGACCGTAGTTTCGTCGAGGGAAAAGGTTTGTCGAAAAGCATATCGTTGATGGCCGAAAACTATTCGACAAGAATGCAGAGCATCGGTAAAGCGCTGAAAGTTGAGTCCGAAGACGTTCTCTACAAGGCCGGCGAAATCCTAGCGTCTGAAAACTTTAAACAGATTAAAGCACCAGACCTGAGAAGGGCCCTATCCCTAGTCGCAAATTTCTATGCGGACAGGAAACTTGGGAGACTGACTATAGACGGCGCAAGCAAAAGCATCCTCTTGGTGAGAATGTATGACTGTACAACGTGCATCGCAGCAAAAAGGGATGGACAGACGCACTGCTGGATAGACGCCGGTTTCCTAGCAGGCGCGCTTAAGGAAACGCTTCAAACCGACTATGTGGTCATAGAGACGAAGTGTCGAGGAACGGGCTCAGAGTACTGCGAGTTCCTGATAGCCAGAAAAAGGTTCGCAAGGTGAACATCGAAACCGAAGAATCCCTCAACCCCCTCTTTTTTTGTGCGGGCATAAAAGGAAAAGTGACTTCTAAATCATGTTTTAGAAAGGCAAGCAATTACACTTAGAATGTTCTTTCTACCTGCCTTTGAGAAAAGGTGTGTACGCTAATTCCGAATTTCTGCGCCACATAGAGTGCCCTTTTGATGTCTCTCCCCAAATCTGTGATGCGGTGGCAATCAGAGCCCACGGTAAAGACTTTGATCCCTTTCTGCATGCCTTTTTTCAATAGTCCTATACTTGGATAAGGCTCATTGTCTCCTCGGCGAAAGGCTGACGCGTTTATCTCTAGACCTATACCCTTCTTGACCATCAGATCCAATATGGGATCTGCCAAACCATAATACAGAGACAACGCTTCTTCACCATAATACTCGGTTCCGTACCAGCGGTAGATGTCCAAATGGGCCATGACATCAAAGATGCCACTTCTGACAGCTTCCTTCAACGCAGAGTAGTATTCCTCGCAAAGCTCACTTGCAGTTCTGTCTTTGAAGTACTTGAGATACTCTTTGGGATGAGTAATGCATATGTGATCTAGGCAGTGAACTGATCCGAGAATGTAGTCAAAAGGGTATCCGGAGAGATCATTCCTTATCTCATCTTCGAGGTCAGTATAATAGTCTACCTCGACCCCCATCTTCACCTTCAAACCACTCTCCAAGTAAGTCTTTCTCGCTCGGTCAATTTCATCAAAATACGATTCAAGCCAATTCGGGTTCATTTTCTTAAGTCTGCGCCTAACCTTGGCCACCATGTCTATCCCTCTTCTTGGAGAGTAGATATCGTGATGTGTAGTGAAACAAATTTCATCCAGACCGATCGCCAATGCTCGCCTACAATACTCGTCGATGGTTCCTTCAGCATCATCGGAATAATCTGGATGAACATGATAATCCACAAACATCTGAATTACCCTCGATATCATCGCCTCTTCAATTTAGTCAGGCTCTGTTATAAATAGTTCAAATAAAAGCTAAGGTGAAAAAGCCCTTGCCAAGGAGAAAGTCTCATCTGGCTTGAGGATAGATAAGCCAGCGTACCCGCCGATTATTTCGATCCTCAATATCTTGTCAGGTTTTTCCAGATCAACCTTCTCCTCAATCAACTCAGCAACCTCCTTTATGATCTCAGACTTGTGATGTTCAGTGTACCGCCTCTTCTCAACAGTCATCCTCCATTTTTCTCCCTTTGATATCCTACCCATGATGCCTGAAACCCCCTCCTTGATCGAATCTATGTCTGAGGCGGTCCAAGTGTCTATTGGAACCAACTTCAGCGTGTACTGAACAGACGAAGGGTCCTTCGTAAACATCTCTCGAACCCCCCGAACAACGAAGCGGGAATCCAAAGAGGTCCTCACACCAAGGATACCCTTGGCAAGAGTACGTGTCACCAAAGGACCCTCATCTCCAAGTTCTTTCAAAATCCTCTTTGCCTCGTCCGCAGCTTCTCTCCACAAGCTCCAGGAGCACGAGACAAGAAGGTTAGGACGTTCGTTGGGTTCAAGAAGATTCATATGTGAAAGTTAAAAACATGGATCTATATAGGTTAATTCTTTCATCGCTCGCGCGCTTGAAACGAAGAGGGGATGAAAGCATTGCCATCGATGAACTTTAGAGTCAAAGACCAAGCGCATGAGACGTTAAGAAGACTTGGTGTCTACATCGCATCTGAAATGCCTGAAAAGATGAAAGGTGAATGGTGCTTTTTCGCAGGGTTTGCGTTCATCATTCATGGTATAGGAAAAAAGACAAATGATATTGACATTCTCGCAAAAAGCAATGAGCAGGCGGAAGCGCTTTCCAAGATTCTGGATAAAAAAGGGCTTCTCCCAAGCGGTCGAATGGAGAATGTCGCGAGCTTTGTCGATCCGGTCTCAAAACTAGGTGCAGACATCGTGAATGCTTGCGTGGGAAGATTCGTTCCGCGGGGTCTTTTTTGGAGAAATGTTGAGTGGGTCAAGATCGATAACGTGAAGTTGCCTACAGCCAGCAAGATTGATTTGATAATTCTAAAAGCGATCACGTTTCACATGCGAAAAGAGAATGATCCAAAGAAAGCTACCGATGTAAATGACGTAAAGGAACTCATCACAAGATACAAAATATCCTATGATGATGTTCTGAAACAGGCGCAGGAGTATGACATAGCCGTTGAAGTGCATGAATTTCTGAAAGTAGTGAAGAGGTCTCCCATTCAGTTTCTGTCGATCGATCGAGAAGAAATGGAAGATGAGGCTCTTAGAAGGGCTGAAGAGAGAAGTAAGGCTAGGCTTAGAACCAGAGGACCATACAGAAAGGCTCGCATCGAACCCTAGAGCCCCCTGCTTGCGCAAGGAGATTTGGTTTGAATATGAAGAGAGTAAGAGTGGCAGTTGGTACAAAAAACCCGATCAAAATAACTGCAGTCAGAGAGGTCTTCGATGACCTGTTCAAAGATGAAAAGACAGAAGTCTTGGGAATACTTGTAGATTCCGCTGTTCCTATTCAGCCGTTCGGAGAGGAAGTGATCACTGGCGCAGTCAATAGAGCTCTGAAGTCTCTTAAATCTGGAAACGCCGACTACGGAATAGGAATCGAAGGAGGAGTTTTCCCGTTAGGAAACAAATGGTATAACCTTGGTTTTGTGGCGATAGTCGATAAGAAAGGCACGATCGGCACAGGAACCTCAGGCTGGTTTGAATGCCCAGAACCCATCCTGAGAAAGTTGAAAAGCGGTGAAGAGTTAGGAACCGTGATGGATCGGCTGACAGGAAGAAGAGGAACGAAGAGAGAAGAAGGAGCTGTGGGGATCTTTACCAGAAAGAAAGTGACGAGGAAGGAGTTCTACAAACATGGGTTATACATGGCCCTTATCCCCTTCTTGAATGACAGGTTGTGGAAAGAAGGGGTTTTCGCCATTCAATAGTTGCCATTTTCCAACTACACTGGTATGCAATTACCAGTCCGTAGCTTCTATGTAATCTGCAGTTTTTAAATCCGTCGATTAATAGATACATTACAGATATATGCTGTTAGGGAGATAGCGTTGTCAAAAACTTCTGAAAAAAGGAATCTACTCAAAATTCCCCCCGTTGTGAGAGAGCAATTCTTCTCTCCATTTTACAAGCCTGAGCCTGAAACAGTTCATCCAGACTTGTACAGAGACGTAATCGACTACAGCACGGACCTGATACTAGAACGCCTCAAAAAATACAATGAAGATAGAAAAAGAGTCCTCAAGAAGGTCAAGGAGAAGCTGACAATAAGACAGGCTTATCATGATGAAGAATTAGCTAAGGAGACCTTGGTCGTCTCCAGCGATGCTGGAAACAATGGTGCAGAATTTAGGTCTGCCTACGCTCCTCTGTACTCTTCGGTTGCTATTGCGACAAGAGGATGGGGCATCATAGATGAGCCGATTAAAGTGAGTGGAAAGGGTGAACTTTGGTCGAGCGAGTATAGGCCGAAGGAACGGGAATCTATTCTCGCCATGAAGCTGCAATTTGATGTGACATTAGATGCAGCCCGGAAGTGGGGACCCGAGTTGATCGTGTTCGATGGTTCTTTGCTTCTCCATTGGGGCCTCATCCCATCTGCAGATGGTTTCAGGACAAAGGGATACTGGCGTGATTTCAGGGATGCCGCGGTCAGCGCCATGAAACTGTTGCGCTTCTGCTATGAGGGTGGAATAGCAATAACCGGATTTGTGAAAAGAACTAGATCGACAATTATTAGTAGTCATATTAGAGGGCTGCCGCAAGAACTCAAGTACATTCGCGATACAGTATTGCTTGACCTTGTTCTTCGACTGGGTCAGTATACCTATCTTGAAGTTGAGCATCCGGGAGGAGGGGTCGTCAATCAGTATAAGATCGCTGGTAAGGAGATTGGGCTAAGCGCTGAAGAGGTCGACTCGCTAACCAACCTTCAATCCACCTTCATACGAACAGGTCTGGCCACTCCGTATAGGCTAGAAACGCCTCAGTACTGCCTAAAGGAGCTTGATAAGATGGCAACCATCCTGTTCACAACATCTGAGGAAACTGGCATACCGTTCGGCGTCAATGAGGCTGACAACCTGACGAAGATGACGAATACAATCTCCAACCTCAGAAGCCTCATGCTTTTCTCCAAGGCCCTTGACCTCGTGGACAAGGGTGAAATGGAACCCGAAGACCTGAACCTCCTAGCGCTCCAGTACGGCGAACCGTGGACACTAAGGGAAGAAGGGTACTTCCAAGACGTTGAAAGAATACAAGAGAAAGGATAAATTAACCAGTTGATCGCGCGCATGTTCACCGATTTAAACGCCTATTAATTTTAGGATTTCTTTCCATTTTACGTGTTCTTCAACTACCTTTTCGGCTAACTTGATCTTTTTCTCATCGCTGTATTTTATCCTTCCGGTAACCTCATCCGTCTTCGAAACCGTGGTATATGTATCATAGGGCACTAGGAGAACAGGTACACCCTGATGTTCCGCTCTCGCCAACACTCGAACATCTGGGTAAAGGTTTCCCGTCAAGATTAGGGCTGATGTATTCGTCTGCAAAGCGGCTAACTGGATGTCTGATCTATCGCCACCGGTTATCACGGCCTTATTCACTGACCTTCTGAAATAGGTTAAGGCGCTCTCTGGTGTCATGGCTCCAATTAGGAAGTCTTCGACGAGGTTATCTAGATTCTCTTTGCCGGCTAGAATCTCTCCACCCACTCTCTCGTAGATTTCTTGGACAGTCGGAGATCTGAGGGGGATGTTTTCTGGAACTATTCCCAAGACATTTACTTCGTTTTTTTCTAAAGTTGGACGAGAGAAACCCTTTACTCTTTCGATTGTCATTTTAGGTACATCGTTGAGTATGGTGCCAATGAACTTGACTCCACTTTTTTTGATGCAGTTGCAGTCCCTTACTATCTGGCAAATTGTGTCGTCGTCAATGACCCTTGAGACTAGCAAGATGTTAGCATCTATCTTCTTCCCTATCGTTACCGGGTCGATTTCTAGGCATGCGCCGCAGCCCAAAGTTTTGGGGCCTTCTATGATCATTAGATCTTTCCTCTTTGAGCACTCGGTGTAGGCTTTGAAGATCTTCTGCTCAAAGTGGACTGGCCTGTGCTTTAGAAATTCTTCAAGGAATCTGCTGTGGAGGATTACTGGAGAGACGACATCGAGGGGAGCTTCCAAATTTAGGACGTACTTCATAAGTTCGGCGTCCTTGTCTAAAGCTACGTCATTTGAGTCCCTAGCCATCTCCCAGCCTACAGGCTTGAAATAGCCTACCCTGTAGCCTTCCTCCCTGAATTTCAAGGCAAGTCCTAGGCAGATGGCGGTCTTTCCACTAAAACCGACAGATGAACAGATATACAAGTTAGGTATTTTGGACATTTTTCACCAACCTACTTAATAGTGATTTTTATGTCTAGGGCCGAACATCCATCTCCCTCTTTGTATACAAACAGGGGGTTAATATCTAACTCATTTATCTCTTCAAAGTCAGTAACTAACTTTGATGTTCTCAATATAGTGTTAACGATCGATTCTATATCAGATTTTTCCTCGCCTCTGATCCCTCTTAGAAGAGTATAAGCTTTCGTCTCACTGATCATGTTCTCCGCATCCCTCTTGGTTAACGGAGCTAGTCTGAAGGAAACATCGCGGAGGAAGTTGACGTAGATTCCTCCAAGGCCGAACATGATTAGAGGCCCAAAAGTAACATCACGATGGACTCCGACGATCATCTCCTTGCCTTGAGGAACCATTTTTTGAACATTAACGCCATATATCGCCGCCCTAGGAGCGTATCGGTTAGCATTCCCCAAGATCTCGTTAAAACTCCTCGAAACCTGCTTCTTCGAGTTCAAGTTAAGTTTAACCCCTCCTATGTCTGTCTTATGCAGAATCTGAGGCGACTCAACCTTCAAGACTACTGGGTATCCCATCTCCTCTGCAATAGAGACGGCTTCTTCCCTTGTTGTCGCAAGCCTCACAACCGGAGTTGGGATGCCGTATGCCTGCGCTACTTGCATGGCCTCCGAGGCAAGAAGGTTAACGCGTCTATCACTCTTGACCATCTCGAAAATGGAGGCCACCTTATCACGTTCTGCCTTTAGAGGCGGGATTCGTCTCTCCATCGAAGCCTTAAGATACTCACCATATCTTACCATCGCTGACAGGGAACTGACAGCTCTCTCCGGGAAAGGATAATTGGGAATCTTTGACTCTTCAAGTGACTCTATGGCCTTCTCCACCAAATTTCCGCCCAGGAACGCGGTGATGATGATTTTCTCTGGAAAACTCTTTTTGATCTCTATTATGGTATCAGCTGTGGCCTCGGGCTGCGTCATGGCCTGCGGAGTAAGGATTACAAGAGCACTATCTGCATCTTCACTCTTTAAAACTGTCCCCAGAGCAAAACTATACCTTTCAGCTGTAGCATCTCCAAGAACATCAACTGGATTGTTAAAACTCGCTGCCGGTGGTAGCCTCCCTCCTAAGGCTCCTCTTACTTCTGCTGAAATTGGGGCCATCTTCAGACCATACTTCTCTATGGCGTCTGCAGCTAGGATGCCTGGTCCACCGGCGTTGGTTATTACGACGATGTTTGGACCCTTTGGGTGAGGTTGCGTCGATAGTATCTCTGCAATGTCGAAAAGCTCTTGAGCTGTGCCCACGCGGATTATGCCCGTTTGCTTGAAGGCTACATCGAAGGCAAGGTCACTACCAGCAATGGTGCCTGTGTGGGAGGAAACCGCTCTGACGCCAGCATCGGTCACTCCAGACTTCAATATTACTACAGGTTTTTTGCGGGTAACCTCTTGACCGACCTCTAAGAACCTCTTTCCATCCTCAACTCCCTCCAAGTACATGAGAATGACTTTAGTATTGTCATCATCCGCCAGCTCCAGCATCACATCGTTTTCATTCAAATCAGCCTTGTTTCCAAGGCTCAAGAATTTACTGAAGCCTACGCCCTCCTTTAAAGACCAGTCCAAAACCGCGGTGCATAGAGCTCCACTCTGGGACGCAAAGGCGATGTTCCCCTTGATTGGCATAGAACCTGCAAATGAAGCATTTATGGGAGTGGAGGTATCGATAACTCCCAGGCAGTTTGGACCCAAGATACGTATTCCGTATTCTTTACATATGCTGACGAGTCGTTCCTCCAGCCTCGCGCCTTCGATGCCGCTTTCCTTGAAGCCAGCCGAAATGATAACCAAAACCCTCAACTCTTTCTTGCCAGCTTCTTCAGCGATATTGGGTACTATGGAAGCTGGAACAGCTACTACGCCCATGTCTATCCTTTCGGGTACGTCTGACAAACTTGGATAACATTTCAGTCCGAGAACTTCCTGTGCGTTTGGATTGATGGGAAAGACTTCCCCCTTATAGCCGCTGTCGAGGATATTCCTCAAGACGTCATGACCAACTTTTCCAGCCGTCCTTGAGGCTCCTATTACAGCGACTGAAGAAGGTTTGAAAAGAGGCTCCAACATGATGAATACGCTTCTTTGAACATTTACCACAAGTGCACTCGTAAGAAGTTTCAAGTTATAGCTCGGGTCGTCCTAATAATGTTTTGTATACCCAACCTTTAACTTTGTCGGCGGGAGGTCCCCATCCGTGAGGGTGGGGATGAAAGCCGATAGTATTTATAGTTGCATAAAAAATATGGCAACTATGAAACATCTGTTCGATAAGGCCGCTCATTCAGTTTATGCTCTACAATAATGTGGAGTAGCAGGGAAATGCTTAGTTACAGGTTCAGAATATATCCTTCAAAGACCGCCCAGCAAAAACTGAGCGAACAGCTCGAGTTATGCAGATGGCTCTACAACCGATTGCTTGAAGAGCTAAATAGGTCCGGGAAAGAGAACGGAAAGGTAACTCAAAGAGGTACTCAAGCCCTCATCGTAAAACTCAAAGAAGAGATGCCCAAGCTAAAGCAAGTTTACTCCAAAGTCCTACAAATGATAAACTACCAGCTATGGTCTAATATTAAGGCTTTAGCCAACCTTAAGAAAAATGGGAAGAAAATTGGAAGGTTAAGGTTCAAAGGAAATTGGTTCAAAACTATGAACTTCAATCAATCGGGCTTCAAACTAAAAGGAAAGAAGCTTATTCTCTCTAAAATCGGTGAAGTCCCTATAAAGCTCCACCGTAAGATTAACCACAAGGTAAAGGGCGTAATCATAAAACATGAAGGCTCTGGAAAGTGGCATGCAATATTTCAAGTTGAGAATACATCAAACCTGCTTCCAAAAACTAACAGAGCCGTTGGAATTGATGTAGGGCTAAAGCACTTCCTCACGGACAGCGAGGGAAGACGGGTAGAAAACCCCTGCTTCTACCGAAGAACCTTGGAAAGGATGAAGATAGTTCAGCATTGGCTTTCAAAGAAAAAGAAAGGCTCAAAGAACAGAGAGAAGCAGAGAATAAAGCTCGCCAAATTGCACGAACGACTGGTAAACCAAAGAAATGACTTTCTCCATAAACTATCACGGTTCTATGTAAACAATTACGACTTCATAGCCGTTGAAAATTTGAATATAAGCGGCATGGTTAGAAACCATAACCTCGCCCAAAAAATCTTGGATGCCTCTTGGGGAAAATTCCTCCAGATACTGTCTTTCAAAGCTGAAAACGCTGGCAAGATAGTTATGAAGGTAAATCCGAGGGGCACTTCCAAGGGATTCAAATATGGAGAGCTAGACAGAGACTATAACGCCTCTCTAAATATACTGGAGAGAGGCTTATCGGGGCTGGGACGGCCCTGGGTGCCTGCCGAGGCGGAGCCTCTACTGGTAGAGATACCAGCAAGCTCTATCATTGAAGCAGGAAGCCCCAGCGATAGCTGGGGGTAGTTCACTAACATATTTCTGCGTTCTTCTGACCGTGCATATATTTCGCATGCCTACAATTATTACTACAACATTCTGGGGGCATCGTCTTGAAGATCGCCATCTCAGGGAAAGGAGGAGTTGGGAAAACAACAATCGCGGGCATCATGGCTCAAACTTTGGCAAAGAGAGGGTTCAAGGTGCTTGCGATCGATGCGGACCCGAATGCGAATCTTGGATTGACCTTAGGTATTCCTTTAGAGGTTGTTCAAAAGATTGTTCCGATTTCTGAGAACAGTAATTTGGTAAGAGAAAAGACCGGGGTTGGCCCAGAATCCTATGGAAAGATATTCCGTTTGTCTTTTAGAGTGGACGACATAGTCGATAATTTTGCAGTAAAATCTCCCAGCGGCGTGAATCTGTTGATAATGGGAACGGTGAAGAGCGCGGGTGAGGGATGCACATGTCCTGCAAATGCCCTGATACGCGCCTTACTTAGGCACATTCTCGTGAGAAGAGACGAATTTGTAATAGTCGATATGGAAGCTGGGATAGAGCATCTGGGCAGAGGTACAGCAGAGTATGTCAGTTGTATGTTGATCGTTCTAGAGCCAAACCTGAAATCGATAGAAACTGCAAAAAAGATCTACAATCTTTCCCGTGAATTAAAAATAAGAAACATATTCTTGGTTGGCAACAAGATATTTGATACGAACGACGAGGCAATTATCAAAGAGGCGTATGGTGATACTGAGGCCCTTTTAGGGTTTATACCGTATGATGAAAAAATCAAGAAGGCTGATGCCGAAGGAGACTGGTCTATAGATTCTATAAGAAACTCCGAGGGGATATCAAAGATTCAGGAATTGATGAATAAGATTATAGAAAAATGCCAATGAGGTTATGGAAACCTTCTGATGTCAAATTCATCGCGCCAAAAAATGGTCGATGCAGAGAAGGAGTACTGAAGATGCCTGAGGAGAACAATGGTGGTTCAGGAAAAGATATTTATCATATTCTTACAGAGGCAGCGGAGAGAAGGAGAAAGGAGAAGAAGTCACGTCTTCTTGAACAGTTAGAAGTTAAGGAATATTTTGAGGTGGGAGGCATAAAAATTGATAAGGCAACCTGCGACGGCGTCGAATGTAAACTCTGCATATATGCTTGTCCGACATACGCCCTTTACTGGAGATCTGGGGAAGTTGGAATCGATGAAGATCTGTGCATTTATTGCGCAGCATGCGTCTTGAGTTGTATAGTCGACGACTGTATACGCGTATGGAGGAAGCGTCCAAACGGTGAGGTAGAAGAATTCAGCACTCCTAAACAGGTTTTGACGCTGCTCAGTAATATAAATTCCAAGAAGAGGAAAGAAAGGGTCGAATTTTGGTTGGAATACTTGAAGCAAATTCCTAAAATCCGGAAGATGTCATCTATCTGATCTTCAAATGTTTCGCAAACGGAACAGCGCGTGCAACATAAGGTACAAACCAAGTAAAACCAGTTTTCGGTTAGGTGTACCCGGCTTTCTTGAGGATGTCCCTTACCGATTGATAGGCTGGAGAGGAGCTGGGTAAATTAAGGAGAGATTTTCCAGACAATGTATACTCTTCCACGTCCTTATCGTATGCGATCTTGCCCAAGTATTCTAGGTCCGTCCTCTTCTTGACCTCAGGTTCTAAGGACTCTGGGAACCTATATCCTCCGACAATGTAAAAGTTTCTGAAGCTTATGTTTACCTCATTCGCGATTCTGAAGGCCCTCTTCACGTGGTCGAAGGCCTTCTTGGAAGGGTCTATTATGTCGAAGATGTCGTCCACTCTCGATGTGATCCTCCTGTTTAGGTGCTCCAAACCAGCTGGGGAATCCACAATTATGTTCCTATAGGTCTTCGTCAAGTTTTCCAAGGCACCCTTGAGCGCGACGTTCGGGAGACAGTAGCACCCCTCTGCCCATTTTGGCCCGATTGCGATCAGGTCGAAATGAGTTCCCTCGTATATTCCCTTTATCCATATCTTGCTTTCTATCCTCTCCGAGGGCGGAACCCCGACTGTTGTGCCACCTTCCTCCTTGAAGGTCTCGATCAATAGTTCTGAGATTGTCTTTTTTCCCTCGCTCTCGAGGTCCACGCCTACAGTCTCTGCTAGATTCTGATCAGGATCAGCGTCGATTAGAAGCATCGGTGTCTTGTCGACTTCGATGAGGTACTTTGTCATTAGGGCGACAAAGCTCGTCTTCCCGCAGCCGCCCCTTCCCATGGAGACAATCAGTCTCATCTTCTCCATTTACTTCCCCAACTAATCTTAAGGGCACATCATTCCTCATCCTTCGGAGGCCACTTCTCCTTGAGGAATGCTGGTATACCTGATGAGTCCATCGGACCGACCAAGACTCCCCAGCCCGTTGCGTCCTCGATTTCTCCGCTCAGTCTTGCTGCTCTGCCTGGAATAATGATTTTCCTATGATTGACCTTGCTCGCCACATCCGAATCCTTTATGGCCTCGGCTATCTTGTCGGCTGTGAGTTTTCTACCAGCAACAGAGCTCTCGACGGATATTCCCTCAGTATCTACAACTATCAAGTAGCAGGACACGTTTGCAGACTTTATGTCAGCTTCGACCGTGTAGTATGTCAGAGCGAAGTTTGTTGTGAGCATAACAGGAGAGGCCTCATCCGGTTTTTCAAAGGCCACAAGCCCGGGCTTGACAGCTACAGGCTTCCTAGGATCGGTATAAAGGTTCTGTCTAAGAATAACCGTTGGTAGGAGGACCCACCCGTCTAGGCTATGCATAATCAAGAGGTCCGCGTATCTGGCGATTAGAACAGAAGCCATATAAGCTTCCTTCCACCTTGCAACCTCCGGATCCTTGCTAAGTCTTGTCCAAACCACGATCGGCGTGCCAATGAGGGGGAAGCCGATGGTTTCGTCCTCCTCCTTGCATATCGCTCGACGAAGCATAGTGAAGTTGTTGATTGTGTCTGCTAATCCCTCCTCTGGAAACGTGCCAGGGTCTAAGACAAGATCTCTAACTCCATATTCGGTCAGAGTCTTTGCCAACGATCTTAGAAGGTTGAGATTGTTCGGAGCGAAGACTGCTAGTGGGGCATCATACATTAAAGCCAACTTCGCAACCTCCATCCAATTCTCCCTCGTTGCAGCATATAGAAGAGGTCTCTTCCCCTGAGATGCCATAAGTCCAGCTTCGAGGACCTTAGGATTTAAAGAACAAAGGATAAGGGGTAACCTCGTGTTTTCGATAACCTTTTTTACGGTAGATTCAAACTTCTTGGGGTCGTCTGAAGTGGATCGGACCGCCACGAGGTCGAGCTTCAAATCTTTACCTATGTAATTGTATGTGAATTCTTCGGCTCCCTTAACCCGTTTTTCGAGCTCTTCCTCGGCCATCTCGTCCGTCACATCGATCGCGATGGGAGTCAGGTTATAATAGGTAAACTCATGCCTATACATAACGAGTTGACCGCCTATCTTGACAGATCTATCGCCAACTCCGATAGTTATCTCCTTCATCGGTGGCTTGATCATTTCCCAGATCCTTTGGTACCATCCCCTATACCTCTCTTCCAAGAGGGGAGGGCAGTCCTCAAGGGAGATCTCCCTGTTTACGAGCTTGGTGGCAAAGGCCATACAATTCTCTTCCCCACACTCTTTGCAGTTCGTTCTAGGCAACAGCTTGTAGACATCGATTGGGCTGATGCTTCTCTTCGCCATGTTTAACCCTTCTAGATCTTGACTTTTATCCAGTCCATTATTTCTTCGGGATTAGCCCTACTACTCTTCATCAACTCTTTCAAAACCTCGTTCACTGTGGACACAGCCGCCGGATGCATCATCATGAAGTAGTCTACACCAGTAAGAAGCAGTGTCAAGGCAGTAACAGTCTCCCAAATCGGTCCCCGCAACTCCCGTGGACCCCACGCGGGAGCCATATCCATCCACGCCTCCCTAGCCGCCCAAGCGTTCGTCGTTCCTGAAGACATAGGATGCTGAAGCTCTTGGTCACCCATTAAACCTGCCAAACGCGCACGCTCCATTATTGTAAAAGCATAGTCGAGTCCGTAACCCAAAGCTGCGGTCGTTGTATCCATGACTATGTCCTCTTTGGGGAGAACTTCGTAAAGCTTCCTGTTCAACTCCTTCGCCCGGTTTATGTCCATCGGTGTGAAGGCAATGACCGCGTGCCCATACTTCTTAATCGCTTCAGCGGTTTTCTTCATGTCCATATCCAAGGTCACGGAGTTAATGAGCAACCTCTCACCTTCAGCTACTTCCGCCACCTTTTGAAAGACCGCCAGATCCTTGGCTGGATCCCCGCATCCACCAACTGCAACAGGCACATCTACGGCCTGGAGGACATCTTCAACCGTCTTTGTAGCCTCTCGCGGAGACGTATCCTTCAATCGGGGGTCAATGCTCACCAAATGCAGATTGACCATTTCAGCACCAAACTTGTCGACTGAAAGCTTGGCCCAAGCTGCAGGATCTTCTAAGACATCCTTGACATGCATCTTCACCGCCTTAGCCAAAGGTATCTTGAGGTCGAAAACATCAAGGGACACCACCGGGGGGTTCGGCATAGGTCTTTCGAACATGTAGAAGGCTGGAGATCGCTCTCCACCTATCACTAGCGATTTCCCACGGCTTCCCCCCTCACCCTTTGTTGCCCCAAGCTTAACTTGGACGATTTTTCCGGGATATTCCAAGATAGGCGGAGAGAACTTGACCTCCAGAAGGCTTGTAGGCTTCTCTTTTACTGGCGGAGCTACTACTCCGGCAGTGGGTTGGAGCCAAATCTCCAGATCTCCAACCTCGATTTCCACGTCTTCCAGTTCTATTTCGCTATACTTGCTTAGAAGCTCAAAAAGCTTTGAACCAAATTTTATCGAAGACTTCTTTTCTTCTCCTTTCTTCTCTCCCAAGACCTTTACCCCTTCTTCTTGACGGGCCGCAAGATCAGCTTCTTTGCGCTGATCTTTGCATTTTTAAGAATGATCTTGAAACCTCCGGCTGAGGCCGTAGAAAGCTGAGCAACCGGCATCGGAACAGCCTTCTCTTCTTCCGCCTCCTCAGGAACGAATTCGGTCGGTAACTCCTCCCACCTTTCGACAACAGGGTGCCCTTTCTCTTGTAAGAAAGTCTTCAGCTGGTCGATCGTCTCCGTGTCCTTCTCCGTCGCGATCTTATCAACGAGTTCCTGAGGAATAAAGTCTTTAACCCGCTCTTTGACGCTTGAAGGAATCCAGACGATTCTGTTCCAACCGTCATCGACCTGAAGGAATTTAGGCGACCTCATATACTCGATTGATATGCCATGGAACCCGTCCACCTGTCGTCCCCCAGCGGTCGAGTCCGCTAGGGTTGAGAATGGTAGCCCATTAACCGTCTTGTCCTTGAAGTCGCGGTGAACGATTCCTAAGCCATCAACTTCCGGTATGTAGAAGGCTACGCCCTCGAAACAGCCGCAAGACGTGTGAGGATAGCCAAAAGCGGTGTATAACCAAACTCTAGTAATTTCTCCAAGGGACCTCTCTTTCGCGGAGCTATTTACTCCAGTGTACTCCCCTTTAATAGGATCTATCAGTTCCCCTTTCTTTACGGCGAAAATTGGACCGTTAGGATCTATACTCGCCGCGGCTCTTCCGTCGAACCAGCTTATGGCACCACAATTTGAGTAGCGTTGAGGCGTGATGAAACAACAGTGCGTTGGGGCGAAGGATTGGCACAACGAGCAACCGTAGAATTCGTCCACCTCTTCGTCTTTAAGGCCACGGGCCTTTGCATCCCTAGCATCGTAGACCTTTATAGCCTCCTCATACATTTCCTTAACCTTGTTAGGGTCTGTAATGAACGTGATCTGGATCTTCTCTATAATGGGCAACTCACTCTTGTAGAGCCTCTGGAGAACCCTACCAATTAATTGAAAGGAGTTCAAACCCGCCTTGAAGGATTTCTTGCTCAACCTCAACTGGATATCATAACGCTGGTTAAGATGCATGAAACCCTCAATGT
>Ga0315314_1001129_pt1 | contig 24948 bp, 27 predicted proteins | sample TDP9_MG_FD_203631 | JGI IMG/M metagenome (GOLD analysis project Ga0315314, IMG submission 203631) | Freshwater sediment microbial communities from Lake Towuti, South Sulawesi, Indonesia - TDP9 | ecosystem: Environmental > Aquatic > Freshwater > Lake > Sediment | place: Indonesia: South Sulawesi... | reverse complement strand
CCACATATTCTCTTATGCTCGCTTGCGTCATCGCTGCCCCCCTCTTTGGTAACACTTTTTTTGAGGCAACGATACCACTTTCGGTAACAATTATTATGAGCCAATTCGACAGTTTGACAAAAGGTGATGTGCCAGTCTAAAATTAGTAGTTGGATCGAAACTAAGGAGGCGGGGATATGATCGAGATGAGCATTGACAGTATTCGGGTAAGCGTGATGAACTCTCAGCGAGTAGTGATATTGAAGGAGAATAAAGTAGAGCGATATCTCCCCATCTGGATTGGTCCCACTGAGGCAGACGCCATAGCCATAAAACTACAGGGTGTCTCTGTTCCCCGACCCTTAACTCATGACCTACTGTACTCGATGATTGATGCTTTAGGAGCGAAGGTAAACTTTATCGTGGTCACTGAGCTTCGCAATGACACCTTTTATGCCAAGATCAACGTTATCGTCAATGATAGATATATAGAGATTGACTCTCGCCCTAGCGATGCTATCGCCATCGCTGTGAGGGCTAAAGCACCCATTTATGCTGAAGAGGAAGTCTTAGATAAAGCCGGGATTGTGTTTGATCAAGAAACGGGCAAACCCGTCCCTAGTGCCCAGGCAACTAAGTTTGGTGAAAAGGGAGAGATTAGTGAAGACGAGCTACGCAAGCTCTCAGCCTTCAGCGATTTTATCAGCACCCTTGACCTGCAGGACTTGGATAAAGGCAAACCTGGAGATAAATAAATTCTAGATATAAGGCCATGGATGAGAGGTTTATTAAGAAGTTGCTCTCCAATATGAAATGCGGGGTTTGTGGTCAGCATTATGAACCAGCCAATATCAACGTTTTGGAGCACCGAGAGGATTTGTGGTTTCTTTCTGTCTATTGTCCTGGCTGTAAGAGCCAAGGCTTAGTAGCTGCTGTTATTAGAGAGGGTAAAGTCACCAAAGTAATTACTGAGCTGACTGAAGCAGAGAAGAGCAAGCTTTCTACACCAATAGGCTCAGACGATGTAATAGATATGCACACCTTCTTAAAGGATTTCAGCGGCGACTTTTCCTCCCTATTCTCTAAAAAGTAAAAGGGGAGGTCGACAAGACTCTTCGAGCTGTAGAAACCTCCCCTCTATCCTTTTGACTCCTTCCTTAGCCCAACCACCTCTTTCTTCTTCTATAATGCTTTACCTCCCGATAGCTCTTCGTTTCTCCCACTGCACTAAGCCCCATATAAAATTCCTTTACATCGGCGTTCTCCCTAAGCTTAGCAGCAGTATCATCGAGGACTATCCTGCCATTCTCTATCACATAGCCATAATTAGCCAGAGAGAGGGCAGCCCGGGCATTCTGCTCTACAAGAAGCATGGAAACCCTTTCCTCTTCGTTAATCCTTTTCAATATCTGGAAAATCTCTTGTACCAGGAGAGGAGCAAGCCCCAAAGACGGCTCATCTAAGAGCATAAGCTTTGGATGGGACATTAAGCACCTTCCCACCACCAGCATTTGCTGTTCCCCTCCAGAGAGGTAGCCGCTTGTCTGACCACGAAGGTCCCTCAGTACAGGGAAGTAATCGTAGACCATATCCAGGTCTCTCTTTAATCTAGCACCATCGCCAGCGATATAAGCCCCGGCCCTTAAATTCTCCTCCACCGTGAGGTGCTCCAGTACCCTTCTCCCCTCCAGAACCTGGATAATCCCTTTCCTGGCTATCTCTTCTGGGTCTCCATTCTCTATCCTCTTCCCTTCAAACTCGATGCTCCCATCAGTTACTTTCCCCTCCTCAATCTTAAGCAGCCCTGAAATAGCCTTAAGGGTGGTAGTCTTCCCAGCACCGTTGCTCCCTAATAAAGCAACAACACCTCCCTCTTCAACATGCAAGGAAACCCCCCTTAACACCAAGATAACATCCATATACTTAACCTCAACATTGTTTAGTTGTAATAGCGGCGTAACAATCACCTCCCTTCTGCTGGGGCAGCCATTTCCTCGCCTAGATAAGCCTTAATGACCACCGGGTCGCGCTTTATCTGCTCAGGAAGCCCCTCAGCGATCTTTCGCCCAAAATCGATGACCATTATCCTATCCGTTATATCCATAACCACACCCATATCATGCTCAATAAGAACGATAGTAATCCCTCGCTCCTCCTGCACGTCCAAAATAAACCTGGCCATATCTTCTTTTTCTTCTACATTCATCCCTGCCATAGGTTCATCCAAAAGCAGCAGCTTCGGCTCCTGAGCCAGTGCCCTTCCTAAATCAATTCGCTTACGTATTCCATAGGGGAGAGCCCCCACCACTGACTTCCTCCACCGCTCTATTTCCAAAAAATCAATAATCTCCTCCACAATCTTCCGATGTTTGATTTCCTCCCTGTGCGCCCTTCCAAAGTAGAGAGCCCCTTCCAGCCAACTAGATTTGAAAAGGAAATGCCTGGCTGCCATCAAGTTATCCACCACGGTTAGTCCAGTATAAAGCTGAATATTCTGAAAAGTTCTGCTTATCCCAAGCTGGGCAACCTTATCCGGTCGGAGCTTGGTAATCCTTTGCCCCTCAAAGTAGATTTCCCCTTTCTGAGCGCGGTAGAACCCGTTGATGCAGTTCAAAATGCAGGTCTTCCCGGCACCATTGGGTCCAATGATAGAAAAGATCTCCCCCTCTCTAACCTCAAAACTGATCTCCTCCAGGGCTTTGACACCTCCAAAGCGAAGATGAAGGTCTTCAATCCTTAACTTAAGCTTATCGCCATCTCCCATATCCTGTCACCTCTGATAATAAGTTGAAATCCTGCCCTAGGACTATGATTAAAGTATAGCTAATCTTCAAGTAAAATCAACCCCACTGATATCCATCACTAATTTAGACATTTAAGCTTTTGATCAGGCTAATCAGACCTCCTTTTGAGACGCGTTACCACCTCATCCAAGGAGAGTTCGACTTGCTCCCCCTTCATCATATCCCTTAGCACCGCTCTACCCCTTTTTATCTCTTCCTCACCAATAATTATGGCTTGAGGCACCCTTAGGGCGTTTGCCTGCTTTAGCTGCGCTTTTAGGCTTCTATCCCCCAAGGCAAGAGTAACTCCAATACCAGCCTGGCGCAACCCAGCCACCAGCTTTACTGCTTCCTTCTTTGCCTCCTCACCCAGGTAAGCCACATAGGCCTTCGCACCAGGTATGGGTAGCAGCTCTATACCTTGCTTCCGCAAATTGAGGATAATCCTTTCTATGCCAGTGGCAAAGCCGATGGCGGGGGTAGGTCTCCCCCCCAACTCCTCCATGAGGTTATCGTAGCGTCCCCCGCCCCCAAGGGTGCTTTGCGCCCCTCCCCCCTCAGGCTGAATCTCAAATACAGTCCTGGTGTAATAATCTAAACCCCGCACCAAATAAGCATTTACCTCATAGGGTATTTCAAGGTGTCCAAGGTACTCTTTAAGGGCATCGAAGTGGCTCCTACACTCGTGGCAAAGATGCTCCAAGATTTGAGGGGCTCCCTTAGCAATTTCCTGACAAGAAGGCTTCTTGCAGTCTAACAAGCGTAAGGGGTTTCGCCATAACCTAGCCTTACAATCTCGGCATAAGGATTGGCTAAAACCTGTGTAATATTGCTTAAGGCTTTGCAAATACTCTGGTCGGCAATTTCGGCACCCAATGCTATTAAGCTGAAGGATCAACCTCTTTAGCCCCAGTGAAGCATAAAGATGCCATGCCATATCAATAACCTCTGCATCCAAGGCTGGGTCTGCATCGCCGATAGCTTCGAAGCCGAATTGTTGATGCTGCCGGTATCTTCCCGCCTGAGGTCTCTCATATCGAAAGATGGGGCCAAAATAATAAAGCCTTACCGGCTGGGGCAGATTGTGCATCCCATGCTCGATATAGGCCCGACAGATGGGCGCCGTGCCCTCAGGGCGCAGGGTCATTTTCATGCCACTGTGGTCCTCAAAGGTGTACATTTGCTTCTCTACAATGTCAGTCCCCTCACCGACGCTATGGTAAAAAAGCCCCGTCTGCTCAAAGACAGGGGTATCGATACGCTGATATCCGTAGAGCTGGCAAATTTGGCATGCCTTTTCCTCCACAAATCTCCAGTAAGCCTGGTCCTGGGGCAGGATGTCTGCGGTGCCTCTTGGTGCCTTATACAACTGAAATCTCCTTGCTAGCAAGCATAACTTTGCGGATTTAGTAAGTCAAGCTTAGCTCGAAGTTGTTTAATAAGGCTACCCGTCATTAAACACCCTCTTAGCTCCAGTATTGATGTTAATCCCTTCTTTTGCTATCCTTATCATGCTATGAAGCCCGCTAAATATGACGGGGGCTGATTAAAAATGTAATTGCCTGATAAATCAGGCAATTACAAAATTTAGGAAGCCAAATGGACTTAGAGCTTTCGGAAGACCAAAAAATGCTCAGAGCAACAGCCCGAGACTTTTTGGCCAAGGAGTGCCCTAAACAATTTGTTCGGGAAATGGAACAGGATGAAAAGGGTTATTCACCCCAGCTGTGGCTTAAGATGGCGCAACTGGGATGGCTGGGGCTACCCTTCCCTGAGAGATACGGAGGTGGAGGCGGAAGCTTCCTTGATCTGGTAATCCTACTCGAGGAGATGGGTCGCGCCTGCTTGCCTGGTCCCTTTCTTTCCAGTGTAGTTCTCAGTGGCTTGCCAATTTTAGCCGCAGGTAGCGAGGAACAAAAGCAGCAGTTCCTGCCAGCGATAGCCCGAGGGAAGATCTTTACCCTCGCCTTAACGGAAGCCGATGGCAGCTATGAAGCTGCCTCAATCAAAACCAGGGCCGCCCCTGATAAAGACGATTATGTTATTGGGGGGACAAAGCTTTTCGTTCCAGATGCTCATATTGCTGACTACCTGCTTTGCCTGACTAGGACTAAGGAAGGCTCGTCTGGGGCTGAAGGGCTGAGCCTTTTCATCGTAGATGCCAAAAACCCAGGTATCAGCTACACTCCACTTATCACTATTGCCAGCGATAAGCAGTGCGAGGTAGTGTTTGGTAAGGCTAGAGTGCCCGTAACAGATATATTAGGTGATCTGGATCAAGGGTGGGAGGTAGTAGAGAAGACTTTGCAATATGCCGCCATAGCTAAGTGTGCTGAAATGGTAGGGGCAGCCCAGCAGGTCCTGGAAATGAGTGTAGACTATGCCAAGCAGAGGGTGCAGTTCGATCGCCCTATAGGTAGTTTCCAGGCTATTCAGCACCACTGTGCCAATATGCTGATCGATATTGATGGCATGAGATACCTCGCCTACCAGGCAGCCTGGTTACTCAGCGAAGGACTTCCCGCAGCTAAAGAGGTAGCTATGGCTAAGGCATGGGTTAGTCAAGCTATCAGGCGAGTTACTGCTTTGGGACATCAAATCCACAGTGGCGTAGGCTATACCATGGATCATGACCTACAGCTCTACTTCAGGCGAGGTAAAGCAGCTGAGGTCCTCTTTGGTGATGCCAACTTCCACCGCGAGCTGATAGCCAACCAATTGGGTCTTTAGATGGCAAAGGAGTGTATCTTTTGCAATATCGTAGCTGGCAAGGTGCCAGCTACCATCCTCCATCAGGATGACCAAGTCATTGCTTTCCGGGACATCAGTCCCCAGGCACCCACCCACCTCCTGGTGATACCTAAAGAGCACATAACTTCTCTGGTTGAACTTAGTGCCGAGCAAAAGGGAATCTTGGCCCATTTGGTTTCTGTAGCTAAGGAATTAGCCCAAAAAGAGGGGGTAGCTGAAAAGGGATTTCGCTTGGTAATGAATTGCGGGCGGGAAGGGGGGCAGGTAGTGCCTCACCTCCACCTCCATCTCCTCGGTGGTCGGCAATTATCAGGAATTATGGGTTGAAAAGGCTTCCATGAACTTCACAGACAAACTTCTTCAAGCAATGCAAAGAAATAATAGCCTCCTTTGCCTCGGGCTTGACCCCGACCCTCAGTTGATGCCACAGGTAGGCGTCTTCAAGTTCAACAAGGCGATCATCGACGCTACCTCAGATATAGTATGCGCCTATAAACCAAACCTTGCCTTTTACGAGGCTTTAGGCATCAAGGGTCTTACTGCACTGCAAAAGACCATAAACTACATACCCGACCATATTCCTATCATCGGGGATGCCAAACGCAGTGACATCGGACATACCGCTCGGGCTTATGCCAAAGCCCTATTTGAAACCCTTGGCTTTGATGCGGCTACGGTAAACCCCTATTTAGGCTATGACTCGATAGAACCCTTTATCAGCTATCTAGATAAGGCAATATTCATTCTTTGTCGCACCTCAAATCCTGGAGCCCTCGATTTCCAAGCTGTGTCTTCCTGGTCAGGAAAGGCAAGAGATGAGCAGCAGCCTCTATTTAAGTTGGTAGCCCAAAAGGCTAAAGAGTGGAATAAAAACAATAACATAGGTTTAGTAGTCGGAGCCACCTATCCCCAAGAATTGAAAGAGCTAAGGCAGCTCTGCCCCGAGATGACGTTACTCATACCAGGCATCGGGGCACAAGGAGGAGACCTGGCTTCGGCAGTCCACTACGGGGTGGATGCTAAGGGGGAGAAGGCGATTTTCAGCAGCTCCAGGCAAATCCTCTATGCCTCAAAAGGGAGTGATTTTGCCCAGGCAGCTCAACAAGCTGCCGAGGAGCTGCGCTGCCAGATCAATTTTCTACTATCTGGTCATTAACCAAGTAAAATATAGTTGCCCCGGTATATCGGGGAGCGGTTTTGCCTGATAAATCAGGCAACTACAAAAATTTTAGGAAGGCGCCTGAAAACTGCAATTGAGATGCATAGCATGTTTCGAGAACCTCAACTCAAATTCTTCTCCCTTGAAGGAAGAGGCTGGGTGAGGGTGAAATCCACCCCCCTCCCTCTAACTCCCTCCCGCTAGGGGAGGGAAAATTGGGAAGAAAATGCTATCAAAAAGCCTTCACCCAAACGGCAATTTTTGGAAGCCCATCGCTAAATTGGGGGGCGGTAGTATTGGAATTTAAACTGGGCGATATATTACAATTAAAGAAACCGCACCCTTGCGGTAGCTATGACTGGGAGGTAGTCAGGGTAGGGTCTGATATCGGTATCCAGTGCCTGAAGTGCCATCGCAAGGTGCTGCTGGAACGTGGGGTTTTGGAGCAGCGACTCAAGGGAATTCAAAATGAAAAAACCAAGAGCGTTTAGTGTCATTGCGAGGACCCCGACTCATCGGGGGACAAAGCAATCTCAGAACAACTAGGAGATTGTTTTGTTTCGAATGGCAATTTGAGTTGCAATGGTCTAAAAACCAAAATCGAAAATTTTGCATTCTGCATTTTAAATTTTGAAATGAAAGGAGGTGATTAACGTGGCAGAAGAGAAGGAAATCGGCAGCGTGAGCGATTTCTTTGCCCGACCAGTAGTGGCAGGCATCGAGTTGACTGCCAACCTTAAGGTTGGTGACAAGATCCACATTAAGGGGCATACCACTGACCTAGAGCTGGTGGTTGAGTCGATGCAGATCCAGAATGTGAATGTTACCGAGGGCAAGCCAGGGGATGCTATAGGGGTCAAGGTCCCCGACCGGGTAAGGCGAGGAGATAGGGTATATAAGGTTATCGAGTAGCGCTTCCACACGCCTTTACTGGCTGAAAAGCATCCTTTAGAGGAACTGGCTACCTCCTCAGGCGGTTCGCCAACAGACCTGTCAAGGGTAGATTAGCCGAAGGTCTTCGCCTGTATATGATATACTATGTCGGACCGACAGTCACGCAGCGCTAACATGGGGAAGCAGATGGACCGCTATTTCAATGTCTTCTATTCATATGCACAGGGTGGCACCGAGAATCTCGGAGAGGAGAAAGTTCTGGAAAACAACGTTACCAAGGCGCTGATGGTCGTTTTGTCGCATTCCAAAGCTCTAACAAAGGAATTTCTGCGTAGGTTTCTCGAAAAGGATGAGATTGGCAGAAGTTATAAATACAGCTACAGCTTGCAAACGACTCTGGAGAGCCTGCTTCCAGATGATATGGGTTCCGAAGATATCCGTAAGTTTGCGAAGAAGCATGTCATTGTGATCGGCCCAAGGGCAGATAGGCCAGAGCCCATAAACGTTCCAGAGTTTCTTGTGGCCAAGACTGTGACATGCCTGAGTGATGAAAGGGGCAAGGTGAGTAGGCTACGAAACCTCTTGATCAGGCGAGACATGGAGGTCAAAGACAAGGCAAGCAAAGCCAGCACTCTGCCCAAGGAGATTTGGCAGTTGCTAAGTAAGCATGGTAAGGAAGGCCGAGAAGAATGTCTCCCGGCTTTGCAATCGCTAGATCGAGACGGCCTGAGATACCTCCATGATCTAACCTTCGGAAGCAGACCAGATGCCGTTATAGCTGACTCCCGCAGCGGGCTAGCTGTGCTCTTTGAGAACAAGATTCAAGGTGTGGCCACGGATGTGCAGATCAGAAGACATATGATTGAGAACTTTGGGGAAGACAGTGCCCCTGTGCATCGTTGCACTTGGAGAGAGGTCTACGCTTTCCTGGACGGCCCCACTGCAGTGGCTGCGTGCCGCCAGAGCGAGACGGTGAATTTCCTAAGGAAGCAATTTCTAGAATATTTGGAGGCGATTGATATGGGACCACTGAGGTTTAAGCAAGAAGACTTCCTGGAGTGGGAAGAATATAGAGACCGAGATCGCGTCCGTGCCCTTCTTCGCCGAGTAGAGAACCTTGGTGAAGAAATGGCTGGCTTCTTGGGAGACCATTGGGTAAACCGTCAGAACATTAGCCGAAATTACCTTGGAGTGAACGTTGTTAGTAACCGGTACCCACAGGGAGCTTTCCAGCCTGTGCAGGTCCCACACTGGTCACTGGCTCTTCAGCAACATGGCGCCGAAGATCGCGCTCTCAGATTATATGTCCAATGCGAGGGGAGCAAGCTTGCCGCCTGGCTCTGCCGCAACAGACCCCGTCTGGAGCAAAACCTATCTGTTGCATTAGCTGGCCTTGCTGGCAATAACGCCGTGGTATTGCGCCTCAATGAGAAGCTTTTCTTGGCCCCAGGTCCAGGTGCAAAAGGCAAGAGGGAAAACATATGGCGGGTTTACTGGTCATATCCTTTGGAGGTCTGCTCCAGTAGTCAGGACGTCAAAGTAGCCGTTGGTCAAGCCTTCGAAATGTTGGCCAAATTGCAAAGTCCTGAACATAAAAAACGCGTGTTCGAAAAGCTCGGCTTGGCTGCCACAGGTCTCAAAGGCAAGACTATAATAGGTGTTCTCCAAATCAACTATCAGCTTAACTGGCTTGAGGTGGAGAAATTGGCAGAAGGCATATCTCACAAATTGGAAGAGGTAGTACGGCTTTTTAAGCCCTACTACGAAGCACTGCTTGAATATCATCCTTGAGCTTAACGTCGGCGATACTCCGCCGTTCCATAGGAACTCGTCTGCAAAGGCTCCGTTTCAGCGCCGTTTACAGGGCGCTACTACAGCTCATCGGGCCTACTAGTGCGTAGTCTCCTCAATACGTGGTATTAACCAAGCTCCAGAGCCTTAACCAGGTTTGCCATCTCGATACCATGCATGGCAGCCCGAAAGCCCATGTTGCCTTCTTTTGTTCCTGCCCTCTCAATAGCTTGTTCCAGGGTATCAGCGGTGATTACGCCAAAGATGACGGGAATGCCTGTCTCCAGCCCCACTTTGGCAATGCCCTTACTCACCTCAGCCGCGATATATTCGAAATGAGGTGTCCCCCCGCGAAGGACAGCGCCAAGGCAGATAATGGCATCATACTTCCCCGATTGTGCTATCTTCTTGGCGACGAGGGGTATCTCGAAGGCACCTGGTGTCCAAGCGATCTCGATGTCCTCCTCCTTAACGCCATGGCGAAGCAAGGCATCCTGAGCTCCTTCAAGTAGCCTGGTAGAGATAAAGTCATTGAAGCGGGAGACAACTAGCATAAACCTTAAACCTTCCCCTAGCAGCGCACCTTCATAATGCTTCTTCATCATCTCCTCCTATTCTTTATTAGCCCCCAAATGGTGCCCCAACTTTTTGCCCTTGGTCTCCAGATAAGAGGCATTATAGGGGGTTGGTGGAGCCACAATGGGCACGGTCTCTACTACCTCAAGGCCATGTCCCTCCAAGCCGACCACCTTTTTGGGATTATTGGTAAGTAAGCGAATATGATGCAAACCGAGGTCAACTAGAATCTGAGCCCCAATGCCATAGTCACGTAGGTCAGCAGCAAAGCCCAAAAGCTTATTGGCTTCTACAGTATCCATCCCCTGGTCTTGGAGAGCATAAGCCCGGAGCTTATTATGAAGCCCGATGCCCCGACCTTCCTGTCGCATGTAGAGGAATACCCCCCTCCCCTCAGCAGCAATACTTCGCATAGCCATGGCAATTTGTTCCCCACAATCACAACGGAGACTAGTAAAGACATCACCAGTAAGACATTCACTATGCACTCGTACCAGCACTGGCTCTTCACCAGAGATATCGCCTCTGACTAAGGCTACATGCTCATCAGGGTCAATGGTGCTCTTGTAAGCAATGGCCATAAACTCACCATACTTAGTAGGTAGCTTGGCTTCAGCTACACGATGCACCAATTTCTCGTGGCGGCGGCGATAGGTAATGAGGTCAGCCACGCTTACTATCTTAATGTCATGTTTAGCTGCCATCTTCTCCAGTTGAGGCAGACGTGCCATAGTGCCATCCTCATTCATAATCTCGCAAATGATCCCGGCAGGATATAGACCAGCTAACCTGGCTAAATCAACAATCGCCTCCGTATGCCCAGCCCGCACCAAGACACCCCCCTCCCTAGCCCTTATAGGAAACATGTGCCCGGGACGGGCTAAATCCTCCGGCCTGGTGGCCGGATCAAGCACTGCCTTTACTGTGGCTGCCCGGTCATAGGCAGAGATACCAGTGGTTACCCCGTGTTTGGCCTCAATAGATACAGTAAAAGCAGTGGAAAACCTGGAGGTGTTATCGTGAACCATCATCGGGATTCTTAACTCTTCCAGCCTCTCACCCATAATGGGCAGACAAATTAGTCCCTTTGCCTCCTTGGCCATAAAGTTGATTGCCTCGGGGGTAACCTTCTCTGCCGCCATAGCCAGGTCACCCTCGTTCTCCCGACTTTCATCATCGACAATGATGACCATCTTGCCAGCTCTAATATCCTCAATTGCTTCTGGAATTGTAGCTAGTCCCAATATGAACCCCTCTTAGCTTAGGTTAAAAAGCCATGCTCAACTAGAAAGTCAAGGGTAATGCTACCACGCCTCTCTTTAACTTTCTCCAAATATTTAGCCATGATGTCTACCTCTAGATTGACTAGATCCCCAGGGCGCTTACTGCCTAAAATGGTATGTTCCAAAGTATAAGTAACCAGGGAAACACTAAAGGAAGTCGTGTCACAGTTGATCACTGTAAGGCTTACACCGTCAACAGCAATGAAGCCCTTTTCCACCACATAGCGCATTATCTCCTGGGGGACAGCATATCTAGCAATAAGAGCCCCCAATTCGGGTACCAGGGAAAGGACTCTCCCTGTAGCGTCTACATGCCCTTGCACCAAGTGTCCCCCTAATCGTCCACCTATCACCAGAGATCGTTCCAGATTTACCTCAGATCCCGGGCGTAATAATCCTAGATTGGTGCGCCGCAGAGTCTCAGGCATAATATCTACCGAGAAAGAGTTAGCACCGAGGGCACTGATTGTCAGACAAGCACCATTAATAGCCAGACTGTCCCCAAGCTTCATCCCCTGGAGCACCTTGGTGGCAGAAACCGTAATCTGCCCTGGACGCACTGACTTTACTATGCCTACCTCTTCAATAATACCAGTAAACATTAGCCTTTCCTTACATATCCACTGATCAACACGTCATCGCCAAGCTTCTCCACCTTTACTCGACTTAGGCTCATGGCCTGGGCTACCTTTTCCACCCCTTTGCCCCCAACAGAGCTCTTTGCCTCCCCTCCCCCAATAATAATAGGAGCGATAAAGACAAGCAACTTATCCACCAAATCTTGTTCAAAGAGAGAGCCAAAGAGCGTAGCCCCACCCTCCACCAAAAGGCTGGTAACTTCCCTTTTACCTAAAACCCTCAACAATTCCACCAAGTCTACCCGTCTATCTTTTGAAGGTAACCTCAGTACCTCTGCGCCAGCCTGGGTAAGAGCCCTTGCCTTGGCTGGCTCTATTTCCCTGGCTACTGCGATTAAAGTCTTCCCCGGCATGTGGAGTACCCGAGCAGTTGCTGGAGTGCGACCTTTACTGTCCACTATTATGCGTAAAGGTTGCTCCTCTGCCCTCCCACCTTCTTTGCCTGCCCTCGCGGTGAGCTGTGGGTCATCCACAATAACAGTATTCACCCCCACCATAATAGCATCCACCTGGTGACGCAGACAGTGGACATATCTCCGTGATTCTTCGCCGCTGATCCACCTGGAGTCGCCAGTTTTGGTAGCAATCTTTCCATCCAGGCTCATAGCAAATTTAGCCAGGACGAAGGGCAAGCCACTGGTGATAAACTTAATATAGGATTCGTTAATCCTCCGAGCTTCCTCTTCATGCTCACCAAGGAATGTCCTTATCCCTGCTGCCTCCAGTTCCGCTTTTCCTCGACCACAAACTAACGGGTTGGGGTCAATTATAGACAGGTGAACTTCAGCAATGCCAGCAGCAATGATAGCTTGGGTGCAAGGAGGGGTACGACCATAATGAGAGCACGGTTCTAGAGTGACATACATTGTTGCTCCCCTAGCCTTCCCCTCTGTTTGCTGTAAAGCCACTACCTCGGCATGATGGGAGCCCGGTAGCTGAGTATATCCTTCCCCCACAATCACGCCTTCCTTAACTATCACCGCCCCCACCGCTGGGTTAGGGCTAGCATGACCTAGGGCAAGCTTGGCTAAAGAAAGAGCATGCTGCATATAGTCCATAAGACTAGAACCTAAAGTTACAGCATCAATTATTCGAGTAAGACCTTAAAAGACGCTTCAGCTTTGCCGCCATTCTATCATCTGGCAGATGAAAGTGCAAACAAAAGAGAGCAAGTGCATTGAAAAACGTAGGGACGGGTTTTTAGACCCGTCCGAATGCGCGGACAGACCTAAAGGTCTGTCCCTACAGGATAATTCGTTTTTCAACAATTTTGGAGAGCCTTATCCAAGCTCTCCAAAACAAAAGAAGCGACTAGCCTAAGTTTTTCAGCTTCTTCTCCTTCCGCCAGTTGGCAATGGTCACACCTCCCAATACCACTACTAGCCCCAAAAAGCTATATTCCAGCGGACGTAGCCAACCGGCTTCCTCCCTGGCTAGTTCCTCTTCCCCAGATGGCAGACCAGGCTCTTCCTCTTCAGCCGGTCCCTCTTCCTCAGGTGACGGCCCAAGCTCTGGCTCTCCAGCTATCCAACCTTTTATAGTGAATGAATGAAGCCATCCATTTTCTGGTCCGAAGTCCCCTTCCTCCTCGGGCGATGGAGCAACCTCCTGCTCTTCGCCGCCTCCAGGTCCTTGCGTAGTGGGTGTCACTCCCTCATTCTCCATCAAAGAGGGGGCTGCTTCAAAGAGGTTGAGCAGGTCGCTGGCAAATACCAGCACCAAAAAAACTGCCGCCACAGAAGTAGCAGCGCGTAATGCCCAGGCAGCCGTGCGACGGGGTACTGGCTTCACTTCAGCAATGGCAAAGGAGCGGGAAGGCGATACCTGGGGCACTCGATGCAACAGTCCCACTGTTGCTCGAAGCGAGTCCAACTCCTCTCGGCATCTCTGGCAGGTCTCAAGGTGATGCTCTACCTCCCTCAGCTCCTTAAGGCTAAGGCGCTGGTCAATATAGGCAGAGAGCATCCCCTTTGTCTTGGCGCACTCGTCCTTCACAAATCTCCTCAGTAGTAACCAACCCATTATTCCACCTCTCACTTATTAAGACGAAATTTATGGGGGAAAAGTTCCCCCCCTAGTAAATAGTCCCGCAGTTGAGCCCTCCCCCGGCTGAGCCGTGACCTCACTGTTCCCAGGGAGCAGCCCACGACTTGAGCTATCTCCTCATAGCTTAACCCCTGGATATCAGAAAGAATGACTATTAACCGCTGCTCCGGAGGGAGGATAGCCAAGCCCTTCTGGATTTGCTCACCTATCTCCCGGCGCAAGACGTAATCCTCAGGGGATTCGCTAGAGGACAGTCCTTCTGGCTCAAGCAGCATGGCCTCCAACGAAGTAGAAGGATGACGCTTGAGTTTGCGAAGGTGGTCACGGCAAACATTAGCCGTAATACACAACAGCCAAGCTCTGAAGTTGCCTCCCCTAAAGCTACCAATACTTCTCCAGGCAGCCAAAAAGGCGTCTTGAGTGGCGTCTTCGGCTGCATGAGAATCACCTAACATTCGCAAAGCAAGGTTATACGCCATCCTCTGATAGATCTCCACCAGCTTATTGAAGCTGTCGAGGTCACCCTCCTTACTGCCTCGGATAAGCTCGTCCTCATCCACTTTCATCCTCTTAAAAGTGAGATTGTTGAGTAATAAACATCGGTAGGGGTGCCCCGATAAATCGGGGTGTCCACCCAAGGCTGGGAACGACACAGAGTTCGTCCCCTACAATTGTTAAACAACCTTTTAAAAGCTAGGCTAGAACAATAGAGATAAATAGATTATAATCTATTCTAAGCTGAAAGGTAGAAAGTTGAAAACCACTCTCCGCCAAATCCTAGTAACAGTATTTATACTGCTGATCGTCTTCACTGGGGTACAATTCACCCTTCAGAGCTTCAGGGTGGAAGGGAAAAGCATGGAGACCAGCTTCTTCGAGGGTCAGTATGTGCTAGTGGACAAGCTGACATATCACTTCCACTCTCCACAAAGGGGAGACGTCATCGTGTTCCATAAGCCCAACAAAAAGCCTAACGAACCGAGTGAACTCTACATCAAAAGGATAATCGGCTTGCCCGGGGAACAGGTAGAGATTCGGGAAGGCAGAGTATATATAACAAAAGATGGGGAACAACAGGTGCTGGAAGAGTCCGAATACATACCTTTAATAACCATCTATCAGATGAGCCCACTGACTGTCCCCGACGGGGAGTACTTTGTTCTTGGCGATAACCGTAACAGTAGCAGCGACTCCCACGGTGGGTGGACAGTCCCCCGAGAAAGTATCATAGGCAAGGTATGGCTATGCTATTGGCCGCCATCGGAGTGGGGACTATCGCCTGAATACTCGGCAGCCCTAGAATAACGAAGAGGGTGGCGAGTAGTAACTGTAGGGTGAACTAAGCGTAGCCAAACCCACCACTTGTTATTCTGCCCACCTAGGTGGTGGGTTCCGTTTCACTCCACCCGAGGTCCGTTCAAAAACATAGTGCTCCGATAAATCGGAGCACTACAAAATTTTCGGGGGTGAAGAAGCTTTCTATTAGCTGCTACCAAACCTCTATCCTGACTATACAGCTGAGGGTTGCCTTTTTTGTGCAGATAGAGTCCCTCCCGTAGAAGCCAACAAAGGGGAATTTAGTCTCCTTAGATTTCCTTATTCAGAGTAGCCAGAAACTCAGCATTATTTGGAGTCTTTGCCAGGCGTTCCAGAACCAGTTGGGTAGCCTCTGTAGGATTAGTTGAATCGGCTGAAATCATGCCCGCCATGCGCCTTAACAACCATACCTGCTTTAAGGTAAATTCATCCAGGAGCAACTCCTCACGCCTGGTGCTGCTGCGCTGGATATCAATAGCAGGGAAGATACGCCGTTCTGCTAGCCGACGATCAAGATGTAGCTCCATATTGCCGGTACCCTTAAACTCCTCGTAAATCACTTCATCCATACGGCTACCGGTGTCAATAAGGCAAGTAGCAATAATAGTCAGGCTACCCCCCTCTTCAATATTCCTTGCTGCACCAAAGAAATGCTTAGGGTGGTATAAAGCCACCGGATCAACGCCACCAGAGAGAGTTCTTCCACTAGAGGGGGCACCTAAATTGTAGGCCCTAGTGAGCCGCGTGATACCATCGAGAAGGATGACCACGTCCTTTTTTGCCTCGACCAGGCGCTTGGCTCGCTCCAGGGCCAACTCGGCAACATGGGTTTGGTTCTCCACCATTTCGTCAAAGGTAGCGGCGATCACCTCACCCTTCACGGAACGCTTCATATCAGTAACCTCTTCCGGCCGCTCACCAATGAGACAGACCATGATATGGACGTCATCATAGTTAGCACTAATAGCATTAGCAATTTGCTTCAGGAGCACGGTCTTCCCTGCCTTGGGAGGGGAAACAATCAGCCCCCGCTGTCCCCTACCAATAGGAACGATGAGGTTTATTAGCCGGGTAGAAAGGTTACCTGAGGTAGTCTCCAGATTGAGTAGCTTGTTAGGGAAGATAGGGGTCAGGGAATCGAACACAGGACGACTCTTAGCTAACTCAGGGTCTAAACCGTTGACCAACTCCACTCTCAGCAAGCTTTGATATCGCTCTCCCTCCTTAGGAGGTCTGGCTTGACCCAATATGTCATCACCAGTGCGTAGGCTAAAGCGACGAATCTGGGATGAGGAAACATAAACGTCATTCGCTCCTGGTAGCAGGCTATCCCGCCTCAAAAAACCGTAACCCTCAGAGGTAACCTCCAGCATGCCATTGGCAAGAACATTCCCTTCCTTTTCCGCCTGGACCTGGAGCAGAGAGAAGATAAGTTCCTGCTTCTTAAGCGTGCTGTAACCGGAGATGCCCAAATCTTTGGCCATCTCCATTAGGTCTTCCTTTTTCATAGTTTCTAAGTCGGCGAAATTCATTTCTTCTCTCCTCAACCTTTACTTGAAACTCGCTGCCAATCTTCTAAGAAGCGAGCAATGCCGATAGTAGTCAGGGGATGATGGACCATTTGCATCAAGACACTATAGGGAACAGTGGCAATATGTGCCCCGGCCTTGGCAGCAGCAACACAGTGTAATGGATGGCGGATGCTGGCAGCAATTACCTGAGTTGGCAGGTTATAACGATCAAAAAGCCTTACCATCTCAGCCACTAATTCCATTCCATCCTGTCCTATCTCATCCAACCTACCCACGAAGGGACTGACATAGGTAGCCCCTGCCAGTGCCCCTAAAAGGGCCTGATTAAGCGAGAAACAAAGGGTAAAATTCACCCTGATCTCCTCCTTAGATAAAACAGAAATCGCCTCTAAACCTGGAGCAGTGCTAGGAATCTTGATCACCACATGAGGTGACCAAGAGGAAATCTCCCTTGCCTCCTCAATTATGGAGGGTGTTTCTTGACTAAGCACCTCAGCAGAAACAGGACCATTAACTAGAGAACAGATTTCCATAATAGCCGATTTATAATCAGTCCACCCCGCCCTAGAAATCAAGCTAGGGTTAGTAGTCACTCCACTGATAACACCTAGTTTCAATGCTTGGCAGATTTGGTCAGCGTCGGCTGTATCGAGGAAAAGCCTCATCCGTCTCCCCTTCTACTCTCCTGACGCAAGGGTAGAGGGTGTTGAGCCCCCTCTCGCAGGGTTTGTTTTGCCGCCCTAATGAATTCACCAAAAAGCGGGTGAGGACGATTAGGGCGTGATTTAAACTCAGGATGAAACTGGGTAGCTACCATCCAAGGGTGATCTCTAAGCTCTACTATCTCTACTAATCTACCATCAGGGGAGAGTCCACTAGCAATTAACCCCGCCTCTTCTAGAGTATAGCGGAAATCATTATTAAACTCAAAGCGATGACGATGACGCTCATAAACCACCGGCTGCTTATAAGCAGCAGCAGCATGGGTGCCTTCAACTAGGTAGCAAGGATAAGTGCCCAACCTCATAGTCCCTCCCTTCTCCCTCACCTCTCGTTGTTCTGGCAGAAGGTCAATGACTGGATAGGGGGTTTGAGGATAAAACTCAGTAGAGTTAGGCTCATTGGAGTCAAACACATACCGAGCATAATCTACCACCATGACCTGCATCCCCAGGCACAAGCCCAAGTAAGGCACCTCATGCTCTCGAGCATATCTTACTGCCTTAACCATCCCTTCAATACCTCGATAGCCAAAACCACCAGGCACTACAATACCTTGGGCACTTTGAAGTAACTTGTCAATATTTCCCTCGTCCTTTTCCAAATCTTCCGACTGAACCCAAAAGAGGCTTACCTCGCGATCATGCCAAGTAGCAGCATGACGAAGTGCCTCCCGCACCGAAATATAGGCATCCCGCAGCTCGACATACTTGCCCACCAGAGCAATAGGCAGGGGTTCTTTGGGAGACTTCATCCTTTCTACCAAAGCACGCCACTCGCTCAAGTCCCCCTGCCCTGATGGTAATCTCAGCATCTCCACCATCAAGTCACCCAGGCCAGCTTCCTCCAGAATAAGCGGAATCTCATAGATTGTGGATACAGTCATCAAAGGAATTACCGCCCTCTTCTCCACGCTGCAAAAGAGGGAGACCTTCTCCTTTATCCCCTCAGAGACAGGGTGGTCACTGCGACAAACGATGATATCTGGCTGAATACCAATGCGCCGCAACTCATTCACGCTATGCTGAGTAGGCTTGGTCTTTAGCTCTCCGGTAGAGGAGATATGAGGTAGCAAAGTCACATGAACATAGAGCACGTTATCCCGCCCTACCTCGCTGCGCATCTGACGGATGGCTTCAAGGAAAGGAAGCCCCTCGATATCCCCCACCGTTCCACCCACCTCTACAATCACTATGGAAGCCCCGCTTAGCTCACCCACCTCCTGAATCCGCCTCTTTATTTCATTGGTAACATGAGGCACCACTTGGATGGTGCCACCGAGAAAATCGCCCCGCCTTTCCCTGGCAATGACCGAGCTATAAATCTGCCCTGTAGTAACGCTGGAAGCAGTAGTCAGCTCAATATCAACAAAACGTTCATAATGACCTAAGTCGAGGTCGGTTTCAGCACCATCTTGGGTGACAAAGACCTCACCATGTTGATAGGGAGACATTGTTCCTGGGTCAACATTAAGATAGGGGTCTAACTTCTGGATGGAGACAGAGATGTTGCGACTCTTAAGTATCCTACCGATAGAAGCGGCAGTAACCCCCTTCCCCACCGAGCTAACCACCCCGCCGGTAATGAATATATATTTTGCCATCCTCTCCTAAGGTGGAAACGGCAAGCGAGGAAAGCTAAATCTATACAAAGTATATCACATCTTATTTTGCTGTCAAGGCAAAAAGGATGAGTACCAAAAATCGATAATTGTAGGTGGTGGGTTGCCTTTCACTGCACCACCCTACGGCCTATCGTCACTTCATATTGTCTTTTCCAACTCTAAATCAGCAGATTTGGCGAAATAAAGTCAGCGTCCCTTAAACTCAGCTTTTCTCTTCTCAAGGAAGGCCTTCACTCCTTCCTTATAATCCTCCGTGTTGGTGCACACTTTTATGGCGTAGTTTTCATAGTCTAAGGCGCCCTTTATGTCGGTTTCCAGACCTCTATATACACCATACTTTGCCAGCTCCAGAGCAATGGGTGGGCCGGCAGCTATTTTTTCTGCCAGCTCCCTCACTGTCTTCATCAGATCATCATGAGGAACAACACGGCTCACCAGCCCGATTCGCAAGGCTTCTTCAGCATTGATTACATCTCCAGTGTAGAAGAGCTCCAAGGCTTTCTCTATCCCCACAATTTGGGGCAGAAGATAGGTTGCCGTGCCATCAGGGACAAGCCCTCTATTCACCCAGGAACAGGTAAACCTGGCTTTGTCTGAAGCTATCCTTATATCACATGCAGCTATGAAAGACACCCCCATACCTGCTGCCACCCCATTTATGGCAGCTATGGTTGGTATTCTAATCTCCCTCAGCCGGGACACATGCCAGCCTAATCGCTGGGTAAGCTGGCGACGGGTTACTTCCTTTACCTCCCCAGCAATACGGGCTGACATTGCGCCAACATCCACACCAGCGCAAAAGGCACGATCTCCAGCCCCGGTGAGGATAAGCACCCTCATATCTTCATCCTCATGAACTTCAACCAGCGCCGCTACTATCTCCTCCCTCATCGGCATCGAAACAGCGTTCATTTTCTCCGGGCGATTCAGAATCAAGGTAGCGATATTCCTTTCCTTCTCTAAAATGATATCCTTATATTGCACTTCTCCCTCCCTTAATTTCTCCAGCTAGTTCTGGGTGAAAAAGTCCAGGGCTAGATAGCGGGTCTGGCAATTTTCCTCAAAGATGGTTGTCCGACTTCCCTTGAAGCATAACAACGTCTTAGGTTTGAACAATATCAGATTAGTGCGGCTTCACCAGTAAGACGGGGCAGGAGACTCCTAGCAGGACCTTCTCAGCCACACTGCCATAGACCCACCGGCTGAGTCCAGAGCGCCCACGGGTTGTCATAGCAATTAAGCTAAAAGGGGTTTCCGCTGCATAGTCAACGATCTCATCGGCAGCCTTGCCCATGAGCACTTGAGACCTCACACTGAGGCCCGCGTCCCTGAGCCGCTGTTCAACGCCTAATAGGTACTGCTCGTTTCTCTGACGGCTTTTAGCCATTTCCTGCTTTACATGCTCTTCCCAACTTAGCGGCATGCCCGGTGGATAGTCTGAAGGCACGGCAGGTGGCTCACATACCCTAACGAGCACGACGTCTACAATCCCCGCCCCGCGCTGCTTCACCATCGCCTCAACGTGCGGAAGTACTTGCTCAGCCAACTCTGAGCCGTCCAAGGGCACCAGCGCTGTTATCTTTGGCCATTTGTCATAGTCGCTCTGCTGAGCACTGCCAGCTTTGACCAACCAAACAGGGACTTCCGATGCCCTGAGAACCTTATCAGCTACACTACCGAGAGCCCAGCGCATCACTCCAGACCTGCCATGACTGGCCATAAGGATTAGATCAATGTGGTTCTTTTGCACATACTGAAGAATCTGCTCAGCAGGATGACCGACAACTACCCGGCCGCGCGCCTCAACCGGGATACCTGCCTCTTTGAACCAACGCTTCATGTTATCAGCCACCCCATCAACATAGGCATGTTGCATAGACGCCAATCGGCTCTCATCTGATCCAGAGACGTGAAGGAAAGTCACCTCTAGCCCTAGCCGCCCCGACAGCTGCCTAGCAAAAGGAAGAGCTGCCTCGGCCAGCTTTGAGCCATCCAAGGGCACCAGCAACCTCTGGTACACTTTCCTCCTTCCGCTTATGGATTTGATGATACCTTACACCTTAGGGGAAGTCAACAGGCTCAGCGCCACTTCTGATTTGTGTGACTAGCAGGGGATAGGAATAGACTATTCCAGAATAGCTAGCTATACCAACTAGGCTTGGGCGCTGAAAGGATATTCACCCTCAGCGCTCTTGACCGACTTCGGAGAATCCAAAGATTAACCACCTATTAAGGTACATAAAGGGTATATTGACCAGGCCGACTAGCCACTTAGTGGAAAGTTGTCCTTCTATCAGGTCTGGCAGGGGCATTACTCCGTAAAAGGCTATGGTAATGAAAAGAAAGGTATCAACAGTCAATGCCGGGACTGAGCTGAAGACGTTCCGCATCCAGAGATGCCTGCCTTTGGTCCTCCTTCTAAATGCATCGTATACCCAGGCGTCAAAATTCTCACTTATCAGGAAAGCAACCCAAGACGCCAAGGTGATCCTGGGGACCAGACCCAGGATAGATTCCCAAGCCGCTTCATCTTTCCAAAAAGGTGCCGCTGGCAACCTGGTGCCTAACCAAAGGAAAAAGACCATCGCCACCTGAGTCACAAAAGCAATAAATATCATCTTGTGGACTTCTCGGCGACCAAATCTTTCGTTAACGATGTCTGTAAAAAGATAGGTGACAGAATAAACCAGCACCGCAGCGGGAGCAGTAACGGTAGCCAATCCCAGATCGAACTTGGCTATCTTGACAGCTATAATCTGGCTCAGAGCCACAAACACCACGTAAAGAGCTATGAGTGCATCCGGCTTCTCAAACCTCCTAGCATACCAGGCTCCAAAGAGAGTAAAACTCGTTATACCAATTATCCATAATATGACTTGTATCATGTTATTACCCCCTTGTCGAAACTAAAGGACAGACCCAAACCTGAACAATCTCCTTAAAGGACGTTTATAGCTTGGTTTTCAGGAGAAATCAATAGCTTCCTCCCAACCCCCTATCGATAGCCGCTAAGAGCAGCCCCAGCCCTTACTTGCAAATGGTAATATTTTGCTATATACTTAACGGCGGTGGTTATAAGTCTAGGTTATCAACTGTCTGTGGAATCTCCTTTGGATTCATCAACAGCGTTGGATGACCGAACTTCAGCCAACTATGAAAAAGAAAGGAGGTCATCCAATGGGCTTTTCGGACAAGTCGCTCCAGTGTTCCGATTGTGGAGCGGCCTTTGTCTTCACTGCGGCTGAGCAGGAATTCTACGCAGCCAGAGGCTATACCAACGAACCCAAGCGCTGCCCGTCCTGCCGTGAAGCAAGGAAAGCAGAGCGCTCTGGAAGTGGCAGCTACAGAACAAGGCGTCAAATGTTCACCGCAGTCTGTGCCGAGTGTGGTGGCGAAGCCCAAGTGCCCTTCGAACCTCGAGGGGACAGGCCGGTCTACTGCAGCAGTTGCTACACCAAGATCCGACAAGGCAGCCAGCGATAGTCTCGACAACAACAAACAATGGCGACTGGAATACCCTCCAGTCGCCATTGTCTCGTTTTAGGAGGTGGATACGGTGAGGCGCCGTGCTATATTTACTTTCTCCTCTGAGCTAGCTACAGAACCCGTTATCTATAACCTCGGTATGCAATTTAGACTAGTAACTACTATCCGCCGGGCAAATATCACTGAGGAGAAAGGTTGGATGGCGCTCGAGTTAGAGGGTGAGGAAGAGGATATCGAACAAGCTATCGCCTGGGTAACCGGTAAAGGAGTCAGAGTCGACCTTACTGACGACCTTATGTAAGACTAACCTTTAACTACCCCCATAGGTCTTGCTTTGACCACCTTGCGGCAGAGCCCAGCTTGGTGACACACCTCTACCACCTCGGTCACGTCTTTATATGCCTCCGAGGCTTCTTCAGCCAAGCCCCCCTTGCTCGCTGCCCTGACCAAAATTCCCCTTGAGGCTAACTCTCTAGCTACGTCTGCATCTCGCTGAAGGCGTCTGGCAGCATGACGGCTCTTCACCCTCCCTGCCCCGTGACAAACAGAGCCAAAAGACTCCTTCATTGCTCTTTCAGTGCCTACTGCTACATAGGAGCAACGACCCATATCACCGGGAATAAGCACCGGCTGTCCTATATCCTTATATCTAGAAGGGATGTCAGGGTGGCCAGCAAGGAAAGCCCTGGTTGCTCCCTTGCGATGCACACAAAGGTTAAGCCTTTTACCCTTCACTTCATAACTCTCCATTTTGGCTATATTATGTGCCACATCGTAGACCATCTCCAGCCCTATTTGCTTGAGGCTTTTGCCAAAGACTTTGACAAAACACTCTCTCGCCCAATGCGTAATGCACTGGCGGTTAGCCCAGGCGTAGTTGGCAGCACAAGCCATGGCAGCCAGGTAATCTTGCCCCTCCTTTGACTTCACCGGGGCACAAGCCAGCTCCCGGTCAGGCAGGTTAATGTCATACCTCTGCACCACTTCTCGTAGTGCTCTCACATAATCATCACAAACCTGGTGACCCAAGCCTCGACTTCCTGTATGGATGAGGAACAAAACTTGCCCCACTTCCCCAATCCCCATGCTCTTCGCTATAGACGGTTCATAGATTTCCTCCACCACCTGCACTTCGAGGAAGTGGTTTCCGGAGCCTAAGGTCCCCGATTGAGGTGAACCCCGCTCCTTGGCCTTGAAGCTTACCTTATCCGGATCAGCCCCTTTCAGGCAACCCCCTTCTTCAGTAACTTCCAAGTCCTCACCTGTGCCAAACCCCCGCTCCACAGCCCAGCGAGCCCCCTTAGATAGAATATCATCTATTTCCTTCTTGCCTACTCTTATTTTCCCTTTGGAGCCAACCCCCGAGGGAACGTTGACGAAGAGCTCAGAAAGCAATTGCTCTGTCTTAGCCCTTACCTCTGACTCACGCAGATTAGTGCGTAGAAGCCTCACCCCGCAATTGATGTCATATCCTACGCCACCAGGGGAGATTACCCCATCCTCCACTCTAGTAGCTGCCACTCCTCCTATAGGAAAGCCATAGCCCCAGTGGATATCAGGCATAGCTAAGGAGTAGCCCACAATGCCCGGCAGAAAAGCTACATTAGCTACCTGCTCTGGAGCCTGCTCTTCCCGAATGCTTTGCAGCATCTCCTCACTAGCATAGATAAGACCGGGAACCCTCATGCCCGATTTATAGCTTTGAGGAATCTCCCAGCGGTAGTCATCTATCTTCCTTAGCGGTCCTTCCCAGCGTGCCATACTCCCACCTCTAAACGTCGAAAATTACCCGAACACTATACCCGTTCTCTTTTTCCACCCGGAGCATGTGATAAGTAGCCGCCTTAACCCCTGCTTTCAGACTATGGCGCGCCTTATCCAGCAGCTCCCCATAGCCCTCAGCTTTAAGCCTAGTTTCACTAAGCTCCATAACCTTGAACCTTTTGAAAATAATCCCCTCCACGTCAAAGAGATAAAGGAGCTCATTCAGCCAGGTCACCAGAAGGCTTTCCCGATCCCCTGCCTCTACCTCCATCTGGCGGCAAACAATCTCCTTTACGTCTTCTAGGTCAGCTATCAAGGTAAACATAGCATAAGCCGCGTTAGCAAAAGCTTCCTTTAGCTCCGTCCCATAAGCCACAATACCAGCATCAGCCGTGTGCGCAATAATATCGAATTTTTTCATCTTTTTCTGAGTAGTTGCCTTGATCTACCAGACAATAGCCTAGCTAATTTCATCTTATAGACTTATGTCATCAATGTCAAAGGGACGAATTGGCTCATAATAATTGTTACCGAAAGTGGTATCGTTGCCTCAAAAAAAGTGTTACCAAAGAGGGGGGCAGCGATGACGCAAGCGAGCATAAGAG
>Ga0315314_1001128_pt1 | contig 24986 bp, 22 predicted proteins | sample TDP9_MG_FD_203631 | JGI IMG/M metagenome (GOLD analysis project Ga0315314, IMG submission 203631) | Freshwater sediment microbial communities from Lake Towuti, South Sulawesi, Indonesia - TDP9 | ecosystem: Environmental > Aquatic > Freshwater > Lake > Sediment | place: Indonesia: South Sulawesi... | reverse complement strand
TGCCTAGTAAGCTATTTTATGACTGTTTGGTCCTTCATGTTACCTCCTAACCTTTTGTTGATAATCATCACGCGGTTCACTTCTCTCTTCACTGTAGTCATCTTAGCGATTGCTGGCGTCGCCTTGATATATGTAACAAAGCCGAGGAAAATTTCCAATCTCCTTTGGTTGCCATTCATCTACGCCTACTGGAGTTTTCAGAGCTTAATAGCCATGTACGCAATCTTGCAAATTGTCTTTAGAAGACCTCCAACATGGAGCAAAACAACAAGATCTGGAAAAGTCACAGCTGAACCTGCAAAAGAAATCTTAAGGGTGCATTGATGTTTTTTCTCAGGTTAGGTTGGGTTCGCGATTCATTGTTCAATTTCTTGAAACTGGATAGAGGCTCCTGTTTGTTCTTTTTTCTGATTGGCTTAACTCTTCGAGGGCTTCCTGAGTTGTTGGTTTCTCAGTATCCGGTAGGTTATGAGACGATTACGTGCTATGCCCCGCCTATGATGACGTTTGCCGGCCGAAGTGTGGTCGATGTTTTTGTTGAGTTTTTTAAGTCGGGTCCCTTGTTTTATGTGTTAATGTGGCTCGTAGCCAATGTTACTGGGGCACATACTTTTTTCATTTTGAAGGTTGTTGGACCGTTTCTTTATGGCATTCTCATTGTTTCTTTCTTCGTTTTCTTGAAGAAGGGATTGAAGTTTGATTGGAAAATGGCTTTTGTAGCTACGCTGTTGCTTAGTTTTCAGATAGCTGCTTTACGAGATTCTTGGGACAGGTTTAGAACTGTGTTGGGTTTGTTTTTCTTCTTCGCTACGCTGACTGCATTAAGAATTGATTCTAAGCGCAAGTGGTTGCTTGTTTCTGTTTTTTCAGTTTTGACTGCGCTTTCTCGAGAACATGTAGCTTTGTTTCTTTTTGTGACGATTTTTGGTTTCGTGATTTTGGAGAGAAAGGATAGGATTAAGTCGTTTAAAGCTTTGGGTCCAGCACTTGCAATATTTTTAGTAATGGTTAACCCGAGCCTATTTGGGTATATGTCCAATCATGTACCAGAGGGACAATACGCTTCTCGGAGTTATTTTTGGGTGGTCCAAGATGCCCTAGTGATTTTTGCGGTTTGTTATCTTGCTCTTCTGCCATTTGCGCTCCTGGGCTGGCGCAGAGATAAGTTGATTGAACCCATGGTTGGGTGGTTGCTTTTGGGTTCGTTTAGTGTTGTGAGTCCTTGGTTTGCTGTTTCCGGCTATCAGCGGTGGTTAATGTTGCTGGTTTTTCCCTTTTGTGTTTATGCTGTTTGGGGGTTTGAGCGTCTTCAATTGTTCAGCAATCGCAGAATTTGGATGTTATCCGCAATTCTTTTGGTTTTTATGATAATTGGGGCGGGTTATTCTACTGGCTCATTTACGTATGTGGGAAGAGTGACCAACAGTTATGTTACGGTTCATTTGGTTCAGTCTTCTATAAGCTGGGAACAAGTGGATGATGTGAAGGCAGTTTTGGCGTGGCTTGATGAAAACGCCGCATTCAACTCGTCTGTTCTCGCTGAAGAAGGCTTCTATGGATGGACTTTGATTTATTTTCGGCGTGCAAACGCCGATGTAACCATAATCCCGTATGGAGCTTCCTATTCGCCGATGCCTACGTTAGAGGTAGCTTTGCGTGAAGGATTCAGTCAGATCTATTTGATATGGTACACTGAGCAAAGTTTTAACGATTTTGAGATAGTTTACTCCCAGAATTCCATCTCAGTTTTTCAGTATGTGTCGAAAGTTGCCTAGTTCCAATTCAAATGTTTGAAAATCATTGAATCGAGAGCACGCTCTTACTCGCACTGGGTATATGAAAGCAATTAAGGTATGACCTAAAGTATGCTTCAAAATTCTGCTAAGAAAGTTCTTGTGACGGTTAAAAGGTATTTCAGGGAGAACTGGGGCGCTCCCTTCATTTTAGGGTTTATACTACTGCTAATGCTTGCCGCTGCTTCTTTTGTGGTCGGTCTAGACTTTTTGGCTAATGAAGTGGCCGTCTATGCGTACTACGCCTTGGTTGCTGGGGTTGTTTTGCAGCTTGTTTACTTTCTGAAGTATGGTGAAAGGAGCGGTAGCAAGGATTAAGAGTAAGGTTGAACTGTCGTTTGTTTTGCCTGCCTATAACGAGGGAGACTCCATAGAGGGTGCGCTTGATTCTCTGGATCGTGTTGTGAAGGACGCTGGTGTACAATATGAGGTTGTTGTTGTAGACGACGGTAGTATAGACATGACAAGAGTGAAGGCGATTAATTACGCTAACAAGAATGGACATGTGAGGGTAATAGGCTATGACAGGAATGTTGGAAAAGGATACGCTGTAAAAGAAGGTTTTATGCAGGCTGTTGGAGACGCTGTGGTTTTCGTGGATAGTGACAGGGAGATTGACTTAAAGAGTATTTCAAGTTTTGTTGAGGCTTTAAAGAGTGGAGACATCGCTATTGCTTCTAAGTGGCACCCAGAATCAATTGTAGAAATGCCATTGATACGGAAGATTCTCGGCCACGGCTTCAACTTGTTGGTTAGATTGATGACAGGGGTTAGGCTGAGGGACACTCAGACAGGGCTTAAAGCGTTGAGGAAGAGTGCTTTCAGGGATATCTTTCCAAGATTGGCTGTGAAACGATATGCTTTTGACGTTGAATTGTTGGCTGTGGCAAGCCTTCATGGCTTGAAGATTGTGGAGTTGCCAGTAAACATCAAGATGAGAGGCCTGTTCAATCTAATGGATGTGTGGAGAATGTTTGTGGACTTGCTTGGAATAACGTATAGGCTGCGAGTGCGTCGATGGTATCAGTGAACACCTGCTGTAGCAAACAATTACTACTAAACCTATTAACATGAACAAATTTAAACCAATCAGGTTAACCTACACGCTAGGCTAAGAATGCTGAGATATCAATTACCCGAGGAAGAAGTTATTGATTGCATTCAAAATCCCGACAATGTGGTTAGGAGTTACAAGGGTAGGGAAAGTTGAGGTCATGTTGATTTGGAGTTGCCCTCTGTTTCCATTGTGATTCCTACGCGTAACAGCGAAGGAACGCTGGAGAGGTGTTTGCTTTCTATTGATGAACAGAATTATCCAGAGGACAAAATTAGATTAATAATTGTTGACGCTTTCTCTTCGGATAGAACTATTGAAATCGCTAAGCGCTTTAACGTTAAGGTGTTGGTTAATCCACGTGTTACGGGTGAGGCTGGGAAAGCTATAGGCGTAGAAGCTGCAGACAGGGATATAGTTGCGTTGATTGATTCGGATAATGTTCTTACCTCAAAGGATTGGCTAGTGAGAATGACTGAACCGTTTCGGGATGATGCTGAAGTGGTAGCTTGTGAACCAATTTTTTATGGTTACTCCCAAAGGGAGCCTTTCCTTATTCGTTATTGCTCTCTAATTGGTGCTGACGATCCTCTTAGTGTTTACTTGGGTTTTTATGGAAGGTACTCCTTTTTGAAAGATAGATGGACTGATATACCGCTTAAGACTGAAGATCGGAAGTCATATTTTGTAGCGACTTTAGATAGGAAAGTAGTTCCAACCATGGGTGCAAATGGGTTTCTGGTAAGTGCGTCTGCCATCAAAAAGACGAATTTTAAGCCTTTTCTGTTTGACTTGGATATAATATATGAATTGATTGATTTAGGCTACAATAATTTTGCCAGAGTTAAGATCGGGATATTTCATTTGTATGCTTTTAGTTTAGGGCAATATTTGAAAAAAACGTATCGAAGGGCACGTGACTATTATCATTATCACCGATTGAAAATGAGAAGATATCCTTGGACTCGGTTCAACAAACTGAAGTTGCTAAAGCTTACTTTGAGTGTTCTGTTGGTTTTGCCCTTAGTTAGAGATTCTGTCAAAGGGTATAAACGAAAACCTGATTTAGCTTGGTTTGTCCATGGGATCATTTGCTTTCTAACGTTTGCAACCTATGGAATGAAGGAATTGGTCTCTGGTTTTTATTTGCTTAGAAAGTCTAGAGGTTTCTAGTTTATTATGGGTTTTTTTGAGTTACCTGAGGTCTCAGTAATTATACCTTTTTACAAGAATGTGGAGCATCTGAATGAATGTGTTTCGCACTGTTTAAAGCTTGATTACCCCAATTACGAGGTCATTGTTGTGAGTGATTCTCCTCTAGATCTGAATAATGATCTTGTGAAAGTACTGGTTATAGATGGCTCTTCGCAGGGGCGCAAAAAGGATGTTGGCACCGAGGTTGCGTGTGGTGAAATCTGTGCTTTCGTTGATGATGATGCTTATCCCAGTCGAGATTGGTTGAAAAACGCTGTGAAGTATTTTGAGGATTCAAGTGTTGGAGCTGTTTGTGGCCCTGGGGTTACTCCTGAAAATGATGGCTTACCGCAAAGGGCAAGTGGTGTGATTTATTCTTCTTTTGCTGGATCTGGGCCCTTCCGCTTCCGTTATGTTCCAGAGAGACTTCGTTTTGTTCGAGAAGGTCCTGGCTATAACATGTTGGTGCGCAAATCTTTGTTAAACCAGATTGGAGGCATTGCCACAAACTTGAGGTCGGGAGAGGACACCCTGCTCTGCAAGAAAATCTTGAAGACTGGGAAGAAAATCCTTTATGCTCCTGATGTTGTTGTTCATCATCATAGGCGCCCACTATTCACTTCTCATCTGAGGCAGGCGAAGACTTACGCACTTCATCGTGGGTACCTTGCAAAGAAAGAGCCTGAGACTTCGGCAAAGCCATTTTATGTGTTACCGTCTTTTGCGTTGGTGAGCTTTGGAGCATTAGCGGTTCTGTCGCTCTATTTCAGTTTTGCCTTTTATGCTCTGTCGTTCGCTGTGATTGCCTACTTAGTGTTTTGCTTGGGCTCAGTCGTCAAGACTAGCAAGGAGTTTAAAGCTGACATGCTAGCATTTCTGGGGGTTCCTTTGACGCATTTGGCTTACGCTTTTGGATTCATTCAAGGTTTGCTAACTAAAGAGATAGGGGAGAGCCCGAGCCATTAGGCATTTCAAGTCGCGTTTGGCTGCCAATCGAAACCCGAGATCTGTGCTTATGGTTACACCATTTTTTAAGCCCAATATAGGCGGGGTTGAGGTGCACTTGGAGGATCTTTGCCGTTTTCTCGTTAAAAGGCGTCATAAAGTATCCGTTGTGACTTTTCAGCCTTTGACCGTGAGGGTGAGGGCGCCTAAACGTGAGAGAATAGATGGTGTAGTTGTTCAGAGGATGAGCTGGTTTGGTTACAATTGGTTTTATAGGTTGGAGCCTTATCCTGTTTTTCAGTTTTTGTATTTATTTCCTGGTCTTCTGTTTCATTCGCTTTTCTTTCTGTTAAGGAATAATGGGGGCGTTGACGCTGTTCACGTTCATGGTTTCACAGCTTCTTTTGTAGGAAGGTTTCTGAAACCCTTTTTTAACGTAAACTGGGTTGTTAGTGTTCACACAACTTACACTCTTCCCTTAGCTCGTAGACCTTGGCTAGGGAGGTTTTTTGCTTGGGCGTTGAATGGGTATGATCGGGTGCTTGTGGTGTCTGAGGGTTGTGTGAGGGAGTTGTTGCCTTTTGGGCTGGATTCGAGTAAGGTGAGGGTTTTCACTTATTGGGCTGATCATGAGACTTTTCAGCCTTTGGATAAGGTTCAATGTAAAGAAAAGCTTGGCTTGGATGGAAAATTCTTGGTTCTCTTTATTGGTAGGCTTATTGAGATTAAGGGTGTGCACGTGTTGGTTGAAGCGGCTAAGATGGTGGATGATGATATCTTTTTTGCTTTTATAGTGACTGGGAGTTTTGAAGACTTTCTCCTCATGACTAGTCAGAAGGAGTTGCCTAAAAATGTGGTTTATATTGGTGCAGTTGATCACTCTCTACTTCATTTGTATTATAACGCGGCGGATGTTTTGGCAGTGCCGTCGCAGTTTGCGGAGGGATTTGCTAGGGTCAATTTGGAGGCGATGCTTTGCGGTACGCCTGTAATTGCGAGCAATGTGGGTTTTCTTCCTCAAGTTATTGATTCGAATGTGGGGGAGTTGGTTGATCCTCCTACTGCTGAGAACTTTGCTAAGAGGGTTCAGTTTTATTTTGAGAATGGTGAGAGGTTGAGGGAGCTTTCGGAGAATTGTGTTAGGTATGCGAGAAAGCGGTTTATAGATGTTAACGCTAAAGTTGTCGAGGAGTGTTATTTTTGATGAGGGTTTTGGTGACAGGTGCTGGTGGGATGGTGGGTAGCACGTTGGTGCCAGTGTTCCGCAGTGAGGGTTTTGAGGTTTTTCCCACTGATTTAATTGTTTCAGTGAAGGGAATCGAGTTTTTGGATGTGCGTGATGCGGAGCAGGTGTTGTCTGTTGTGAAGCGAGTGAAGCCTGATTTCGTTGTTCACTTGGCGGCGAAGACCGATGTAGAGAAGTGCGAGGTCGAGGTGGAAGACGCTTTTTCTGTCAATGCTGTTGGGACACAGAATGTGGCGTTAGCTTGTCAAGAAGTTGGAGCCGTGATGATTTATATGAGCACGGCTGGGGTTTTTGATGGAGGAAAGGAGGAGCCTTATACCGAGTTTGATTTGCCCAATCCGTTGAATGTTTATGGTAAGTCTAAGCTTGAGGGTGAGAGGTTTGTTGAGCGGCTTCTGGATAAATATTTCATTGTTCGCACAAGTTGGTTGTTTGGAGGCGGCTTAAAGAATGATAAGAAATTTGTTGCCAAAATTTTAAGGCAGATTTTGGAGGGAAAGAGGAAGATATACGTGGTTACTGATAAAGTTGGCACTCCCACGTGCACAGTTGATTTATCCAAATGCATGGCTCATTTGATGAAGACAAAATACTACGGGCTCTACCATGTAGTATGCAAGGGAAGGGCCACAAGATTTCAGGTGGCAAAGAAAATTTTTGAATGCTTGGGGAGAAACGACATAGAGTTGGTTCCGGTTAGCTCTGAATATTTTTCAAAAGAATATTATGCACCCAGAGCTGACTCAGAAATGCTTCAGAACTACGTGTTAGAACTGAGGGGAATGAACCACGATGTTCGTCACTGGGAAGAGGCTCTCCAGGAATATCTAAACACAAGCTTTAAGATGCATTAACGCAATGAGCGCCGCTAGAGTTTTGTGTCTGCTGAAAAGCTTGATTTTCTGTTACGTTTTCCTTTCACAGCCCATTTTTTCAGACATCGTTTATCGTATGATCTGCGTTGGAATACCAAGTTAGGACGATGAGCCGATTATTCTGTGTATTTAGTTGCACTTAGGATGTACTGACGGGACTTCTGTGAATATTTTAGGGGTTCATGACGGTTGGACGGCAACCGCCGCACTCTTAAAAGATGGCCGAATTGTGGCCGCCGCAAGTGAAGAAAGATTCACCAGAGTCAAGAACCAGCCATTCATGCCTTTCAATGCGATACAGTATGTCTTGTCGGAAGGGCGCGTAGAGCGTAATGAGTTAGACTGGGTAGTTCTCTCTAGCAACTATTATTTTCCAGTACCAGAATTGGATCGGACTCAATTTTCTCTGTATAAAAGCCTAGTCGAACCGTTTGCTAGACTCACGTTTAGCAAATCCAAGCGTCTAAGTAAGTTAGCTGGGAAAAAAATTGCACCATCAATCCTTCGTTCAAAGGTAACCACCAAACGGATTGCGTTGTTAGCCAGATTTCTTCAGATAGAGGAAGAAAAAATCGTCACTGCTGATCATCATACCCTGCATGCCGTGTCAACTCTATTTGCCTCGCCTTTAGACAAAAATGAAAGGACCTTAATCTTCACGATGGATGCTGAGGGTGATTTTGTTTCCTCCACCGTGTACCTTTGGGAGAACTCCAATCTAAAAAGACTAGTGTACAGCAGCTACGCCGATTCGCTTGGAATACTGTGGGTCAATATAACGAAGTATCTTGGGATGAAACCGCATGAGCATGAGTACAAAGTAATGGGCTTAGCACCCTATGCCCCTGAATACGGCATAAAAAAGGTCTTGCCCAAGCTAAGGCGGTTAATTACTCTAAAAGACGATCTCACATTCGAATGTGCCTTGGATATGCACTATGTCTACCCAACGTTACGTCAGACACTCGATGGAGTGCGTTTTGACTCTATAGCAGGTGCTATACAAAAGCTGACCCAGGAGCTTCTTTACAACTGGGTGAGAAAGACCGTTGAGCGATACCAGGCTGAGCAAGCTGCTTTTGGGGGCGGAGTATTCATGAACATAAAGGCCAACATGAAAATCGCTGAGATCAAGCGTCTCAAACGTTTATTTTTCATGCCCTCTGCTGGAGATGAGAGTCAAGCAATAGGTGCGGTGTATTTTGGTTTCTACCACTTCGCAGGGAAGCTACCCGAACCGTTGTCAAATCTTTATTTGGGGCCTTCATTTACCAAAGAACGAATCGAGCAAGAACTGGCGAAATATCCAGATCTGGAGTATACATTCTACAATGATATTGATGATGTGGTGTCCGAACTTCTGACGAACGGAGAGATTGTAGCGCGGTTTTCTGACAGAATGGAGTGGGGAGCAAGGGCTCTGGGCAACAGATCAATACTCGCAGATCCTAGCAACTGGGATACAGTTCGACGAATTAATGTGATGATCAAACAGCGTGATTTTTGGATGCCTTTCGCCCCAACAATTCTTGAGGACCAAGCTCTAACTTACGTAACCAACCCTTCGCCTTCAAGAGTAGATGGACAATACATGATAATTGGTTTTCTAGCAACAAATAGAGCCCAAAAAGAACTTAAAGCGACCATGCATCCTTATGATGGTAGTCTCAGGCCGCAGCTTCTGCCTCTCTCACACAACCCGGATTACTACAATCTAGTCAAACGATTCGCTAGCTCAAAAGGCATTTACGGGGTTCTCAATACGTCATTTAATTTGCATGGAGAACCTATAGTCTGTTCGCCTTCGGATGCTATACATACACTGCGTGATTCTGGTCTAGAATTCCTAGCGATTGGTCACTTCTTAGCTACAAAGAAACACGAATCAGCATCTTTCGGTGGCGGGTATTAGAGAATCGTGTCGAGTCTAATTGATGTTGATTTGTCATTAAATTTTTACAATGCGCTTAATGTAGTATTACAGAAATTTTCTAGAAGTGGGTTTATCCGATATTTTGCTCTCTTATTGCCATTATCCCCCTTCAAGGGTATAATATACCACCTTCTTGATAAAAACTCAAAAATTGTTTTAGATGTGGGTTGTGGGAGGGGAAGTATTGCTCGATTGCTGAGGCACAGAGGGTTTAAGGCTCGCTTAATTGGCTTTGATCTTTATCTCCCATATCTAAAGCATTGTAAGGATGAAAAACTGTATTCGGATCTAGTTTTAGGCGATATGCGTTATCTTCCGTTTAGAAATGGCTTGATCGATGAAGTTCTGGCTCTTGAAGTAATAGAACACTTATCAAAGTCCGAAGGTAGATTGTTTCTCAAATGCATTTCTCAAATCGCAAAACGGCAAATTATTATCACAACTCCAGTCGGATTTATGCAAATGTACCATGAAAAACTGAGTCTGACGCCTTTGACCCACTCCGAGGCAGAATTATTGGTTCATAAATCGGGTTGGGTTCCACTAGAATTTAGAGCACACAACTTCGAAGTCTACGGCCAAATAGGTCCACGCGTTTTACCACGTGACATAGCTTATGGTCTGTCATATATTTTGCCCTTAAACTTTTTTTTGCCTAACACTAGTTGGTCGATGGTATGCGTAAAGCGGATATCGTGAGATTTTGAGAGAAACATTATTAGAAAAATGGCGAAATTGCAAGCATACATTCTTTGACATTCTTCTCATAGCCGGCGTGGCGTTAGTCCCATTCTGGGGTATGGGACTCGATGGCATATGGAGCAAGGCAGACTTGGACTTTCCTTTATTACCTTTTCAGCGAGTGACACGTAGTTTCTATGTTTGGGACCATTACTTTTCCACAGGAACTCCTTCGATTGGCACGTTAAGATTGAATCAAATACCTCAATATTTCTTGTACGGTCTCTTGGACTTAATCGGTGTACCTGTTGCGTTAATCAATCGTCTCTATATTGTTGGTACTTGGATCTTATTAGGATCGGGAGCCTACTTATTAACATCTGCGCTTTCCACTTTACCACAAAAATATACTCGACTAGGTGCATTAATTGCTTCATTCTATGCTATGGTCAACCCATATCTTGTTTTAAGGTTGTATTTCGGACACCTGTCTATTTTGATTAGCTTGGCTTTTAGCTACATTGTCCAAGCTGCTCTGATCAAAGGTGTAAAGGTTTCCTCCAAGGGTTCTGATGGGTGGTTTATTTACGCTATTGCTGGATCTTTTCTAACGATCTTTATGTCCGACCAACCTGCTATATTTGCATTATCAATGTTTGCCTTAACTTGTGTCTTCCTCTTAGAGGTCCTTGCTGTTTGGAAGGGTGGTAAAAAAACTAGTTTAGTTTTGAAATTTGGGCTCACGATGTTTCTGCTAATAGTTGTCTTTAATCTGTGGTGGATATTACCAATGTCGATGGACTATGTCTATTCTGGTGTCATCAAAAGCTTATACACCGGTGGAAAATTTGCTGAAAGTCTAACGATTGCTAAGTGGCATGGTGAAAACCTAGCGAATTCTGGGGGTTTGCTACTTGTGCTAAGAGCCCAGTTTCTTATGACTCCACTTCCTGACGTAAATTGGTATAATAACTGGGTACAATCGCCTCCCATAATAATCTTAGGAATCGTATTGTCCTTCTTAGCAGTTGCCATATTCCTCGTGCGACTACATAATGTACACGCTGTGATTTTAGGTCTCATTACGATTATTGCCCTAGGTTTTTCTGTCGGGGTTAACCCTCCTTTCGGTTCAATCTTCACATGGCTTATCGAAAACTTTTGGTGGTTTCATGCTTACAGGGTTACTGACAAGTTCTTGCATATAGCAATGTTTGGATATCCCGTGCTATTGGGGGTATCAGCAGGTTATGTGTTATTCACGTTGTCAAAGATTCAGGTGCGCAAAGCTGTTATTCCAAGAATCTTGGAAAAAGGGTCAGCTGTCTTGATCGTTCTGTTAATAGCTATGAATGCTTTTCCTCTGTTCTCAGGCAACCTTGATGGTGTTATGACCCCTATGAGGGTGCCTCAGTACTATAGCGAAGCGAGGACCTGGCTATTAGAACAGGGTCATAACTATCGCATCCTGCCGGTGTACACATGCATCGACACCTGGTGGATACAATATGACTGGGCGCCAAGCTATAATGTAGTTCCAATAACAAAAGAAGTCTTCTCGGTGCCTACAATTGGAATAAGATTAGGAGAAGAGTGGCATCCTTCCTCACAGATCATACGCCAAATTTATAATATCATTGTAAACAATCGATCCGCAAAGGTTGGCAATCTCCTAAATCTCCTCAACATTAGATTCATAGTTGTACAAGACGACTTGTCTTTGCTTGTAGACAACAAACCACAAAAGATTGATCTCTCGAACATCAAAACTGTGCTGGATAGTCAAAGTGATCTTAAACATGTGGCCAGTTTTGGAAAACTAGACTTTTATGAAAATAAGAAATGGCGCGACACCTCCTTTTGGGGTGTCTATTATCACTACCCAGCAGTAAGCTCTAATGAGACGAATTATCTACCGGATTATGCTCTTAAGAAAATAGCTATGTCTGACACATCAATAGCTTTTCTACCTGCTGAGTTAAGTGAAATTCATTCTGAAAACATAAATGTCAGTTCTATAGAATTCTGGGGGAATTCGTATAGAGTAAGCCAGATTTCCCTGAGTTCTGATGGTGAGATCGAAGATCTCCCAACAATTGTCGCAAAACTAAATGTAACAGCAGCGCTAAATGGACATCCTGCTGGCACGCCTCCCGATGGTTGGGTGCACTTAATATACGATGACAACATAAAACGTGATTGGTCTGAAGTTTCTCACATAAGCTTTTGGTTCAAGGCTGACCCCTTGCCAATAAATCGAAGCGTAACAAATGCGCTGAATTTCTATCTTGCTGACGAAAATGAAGAATGGCGGCAGTGGATCTTTACAGATGAGGTCAAAGAATCTGGAAAATTGTATAAAATAAGGCTTCCTATTTCAAATTTTTTCTCAGAGTCGCGAAGGTTTGATCTTTCCAGAGTAAAATACTTTCGTGTAAGTACAAATTTGGCGAAAAGCGCTACAGAGACGACTGTGTGGTTCAATGGTCTAGAGCTGTTGAGGCCTCTGTTTGACGAAAATAAGGACGAGTTCCGTGAAATGCCATCCATTAATTATGAGATGATAGATCCTACACGTTACGTTGCACACGTTGAGTCTAGGTCTCCCTTTCTGTTGGTATTTACTGAAACCTTTGACAGCAACTGGCATGCTCAGGTAAAAGGCGTTAATGCAACGCTTACTCACGAGCTTGTAAACAACTTCATGAATGGATGGGATGTCCCTTTGGAAGGTGAATATGACATAGAGATATCTTATCAACCCCAAAGATATGTCGAATTTGGGGGAATTGTCTTCCTAGCTGCGTGTCTGATCACGGTTCTCATTTCTTGCAGATACTATTTCAGAATTAAGAGAGAATCGAAAAAGAACGCTGAAGAATGAAGGTATTAATTATTAATGCTCATCCACCCAAAACAGGTATAGGCAAATATGTTATCGGGTTAGCCAATCGTCTTGCTTCACTGAATCATGGTATTGATGTGACGTTGCTTATGCTGTACAATTACAGTGGACCAATTGGTGCTCATGTTAAGACTGTTTATATGTCGCGATTAGGTTATTCTCCAATAACAAATATTTTACATTACCTAACTTTATCCCATAGACTTCCCAAAAGGTTTGATGTCTACCACTTCGCTGTTCAGACCCTAGGCTACTTCACTAAGACTGTTCATCCATCCGTGATAACAATTCATGATACCATACCCTTAGAAATGAAGATGAAGAGTCTCTACAATTCATTTTTAACCGTTCCTTATTCCTACTTCATACATGAAAGTGTGAAGGATTCCAAGTTTGCTGATTATGCCATCTGCCCATCCAATTGGTGCAAACAACGTGTAACTAGGCTAATAGGAATTCCTGCTCACAAAATTGCAGTGGTCTATGAAGGTATTGATCACAGCGTATTCTACCCACGCAAAAGAGAGGCGGCTAGACGAGCATTAGGGCTACCTCATAACATACCCATTTTAATAAACGTTAGTAACGAAGATTATAGAAAAAATGTTATCTCATTGATTCTAGCCCTAAAAGTGGTTAAAAAACACCTTCCAAAGGTCAGGCTAATTCGTGTAGGTCGCAAAACCAAAGAGGTCTATAAGCTCATCAAAGAGCTTGACCTAGAACAAAATGTGATTTATGTTAATGAAATTAGTGAGAAAGACTTAGCTTATTACTACAGTGCATCGGACGTATTCGTGACATTGTCTATTTATAACGGTTTTACTGTACCGCCTATTGAATCTATGGCTTGTGGCTGTCCTGTCCTCGCAGGGGAATCTTCTGTGTACCCCGAGATTATAGCCGATGCAGGCATTTTGGTGAACCCACACAATTATGAACAAATAGCTCAAGGAATCTTGAAATTCTTTGATGAATCGGAAAAGCGATATGGTATGATTCTAAAAGGGATTGAAAGAGCAAAGGTCTTCAATTGGAATACCGCTGCCATGCAAACAGCTGATGTCTATCTCAGATGCTTGTAAGTTGAAAGTGTCTATGCCAACGCAGCGGTTGTTCGCGATGCATTAACTCTAGTTGAGATGTAGGGAGAATCTTTATAAGAATTGTAATAACAGGCGGAGCCGGATTCATAGGTTCTCATTTGGCTAACAAGTTAGTGAAAATTGGGCATAATGTTACGGTTTTGGATGATCTGAGTTCTGGGTACGAAAAAAATTTGAAAGAGGTTAGGGATGAAGTAAAACTCGTAAAATTAGACGTTTCTTCAAAAGATGTAGATAGTTACATATACAATCAAGATCTAGTCTTCCATTTAGCCGCAATTCCTGATCCCAGGTTTTGTGATGAACACATCGAAGAAACGTTCAAGTCGAACGTTGATGGAACATTCAACATTTTGGCTTCTGCTGTAAAAAATGGCGTTAAAAAAGTTGTGTATCTGTCAACAGCTCACATGTATGGCGAGCCAAAATATCTTCCAATCGATGAAAATCATCCTGTACAGGCTTCTAACTATTATACTCTTTCCAAAAAACTTGGAGAAAACATATGTAGCTTTTTCATGAACAGACATGGGCTTAACATTGTATATTTTCGTTTGTTTAACACATACGGTCCGAGACAAAGGCCTAATTTCATTATACCCACTCTTATTTCACAAGCTCTACGTTTTAAAAGAATCGAAATATGGTCGGAAAAGCCCTCAAGAGATTTCCTATATATAGATGACACGGTTGAAGCTCTAGTAAGGTCTATTGACACCAATTTTGTCGGCGGGCCCATAAATTTGGGTTATGGTTCGGAAGTTCGAATAGATCAAATAGCCAAACTGGTTGCCTTCAAGTTGAATTCCGAATTGGTTGTTCTAAACAAAGAAGTTAGCGGACCTACGAGGTTGTTTTGTAACAATTCGAAAGCGCAAGAAATCTTCAGATGGAAACCGAAAGTTGGTCTTGCCGAAGGATTGGAGTATACCATAAACTGGTATAGACAAAACCTAGACTACTTTGAGGGTGCATTAGAGCAGATAGCGGTATGAAATCGAAAGAATCGTTGATAAGAGAAATCAAAAGGATGATAAAGGATTATTTTTCCCAAAGAGACTACGAGTTTGTCCCAGGTAAAACCAAGATACCATTGCAAGCACCCACATATGGCTGGGAAGAAGTGTGTGAGGCTTTGGATTCGCTTTTTTCAACTTGGGTGACGATGGGAAAGAAAGTAGAAGAATTCGAGCAACTTTTTGCTAAACACTTAAACACAAAATATGCCTTAATGGTAAATTCAGGCTCTTCGGCCAACTTAATTGCCTTATCCATACTTGCAAATCCAACTCTTAAAAACAGGATACGACCGGGATCAGAAATAATTACGCCAGCCACAACATGGGCCACTACTGTCTATCCAATCTCAAATATAAATTGCATACCCGTCTTAGTTGATGTAGATCCATATACTTTTAACATCGAAATTGAAGAAATCAAAAAGGCAATAACATCAAAGACTAAAGCTATAATGCCTGTACATCTATTGGGTAATCCTTGCAGCATCGAAGAAGTAATGGAAATTGCGGAAGAACATGATTTATTTGTAATCGAGGATGCGTGTGAAGCACACGGTGCAGAAGTTAATGGGAAAAAAGTTGGCACCTTCGGTCATTTAGGGACATTTAGTTTTTTCTTTTCACATCACATATCAACGATAGAAGGAGGAATGGTAGTTACTAACAGTGAGGACTACGACGAGCTGGCAAGAGCTTTAAGAGTTTTTGGTTGGGCAAGGAATATGAAAAGATTCGAGGATTATGTTCAGAAATACAAAGATGTAGATAAGAGGTTTCTTTTCGTGAACGTTGGTTTTAATTTCCGGCCCACTGAAATACAAGGAGCGTTTGGTATACATCAGATTAAGAAACTTGATAAATTCATAGAGATCAGACGGAAAAACGCTAAATATTGGAATAAGAAATTTGAAGAGTATTCTGATTATATCATCACTCAAAAAGAAAGGCTGGGAACAAGACATGTTTGGTTTGGTTACCCAATAACTGTTAAATCCCAGTCCTCGTTTACAAGAGATGAGCTTGTTAAATACTTAGAGGAAAATGGAATAGAGACACGGCCCATCCAAATCCCTAACATAGTAAGGCAACCTGCTATAAACCTGATTAAACATCGATGTGGAGACTTGAGGAATGCTGATTGTATCATGAAAAATTCTTTTTGGATCGGTGATCATCAAGGAATAGGTGAAGCAGAACGAGAGTATGTTGCTAACACAATAATCGATTTTATTGAGAACAGGGTGAAATAAATGATTAGGAAGGGTCTCTAACATGCTTGTTCTCTCTGGCAGTGACTTGTAGTTGGCACAGCCTAAAATCCAGTTTTGACTCCGAACCCTAAGAAGATTTTATATGCGGCTATAAATAGGCTGAAAATTGTTGAAAATCTTGTGGTGAATGTGACTTCCCTTACTGCCTTAGAGTCGAAAAAACCTTCTAATGGGATGTGAGTAAACTGAAAGGCGTGATACTGCACGGAGGTCAAGGCACAAGACTTAGACCATTAACACACACCGGACCCAAACAGTTAATCCCCGTCGCCAACAAACCAATCAGCCAATACGTTCTTGAGAGCCTACGCGAATCTGGAATAAACGAAATAGCCATAATTTTGGGCAACGCCTATCCTGAAAAAGTAAAAGAATACTATGGAGATGGCAGCAAATTCGGCGTCAAAATAACATACATCTACCAAGGCGAACCCAAAGGCATCGCCCACGCTGTGGGACTATGCAAAGAGTTCATTGGGGAAGAACCTTGCGTTGTGCACCTTGGAGATGATCTACTCAAAGGTGGAATTTGCAAATTTGTGCAAGGGTTCAAAGAATCCAACTACGAAGGAACAGTGCTCCTTAGCAAGGTAAAAAATCCACAACGCTTTGGAGTAGCCCAATTCGACCAAAACGGAAAACTCGTGAAGCTGGTTGAGAAACCAAAGGAACCGCCTAGCGAATATGCTTTAATCGGCGTCTACTTCTTTAAACCGTCAATCTTCAAAATGATCGAAAAATTAAAGCCTTCGTGGAGAGGTGAACTTGAAATAACCGAGGCAATTCAACTTTTGCTAGACCACGGATACAACGTTGACTACAAATTCGTTGACGGATGGTGGAAAGACACTGGAAACCCGGAAGACATTCTAGAATCCAATAGACTCGTGCTAGACGAACTCAAACATGACATTGGAGGAACAGTTGAACATGAAGCGTCGCTCCAGGGAAGAGCGTATATTGGAAAAAATTCCACAATAAAACACGGCTCAATAGTAAGAGGTCCAGTTTCAATAGGTGAAAACACAACCATAGAAGCCAGCGTATACATCGGACCATACACAAGCATCGGCAACAATGTCACAATAAAGAAAGGTGAAATCGAAAATTCGATAATCATGGACAACTGTTTCATAGATATCAACGAAAGAATAACAGACAGCATAATAGGCCCTCACTCAACGATAATCACGAATCACGTCGATAAACCCAAAGGTTACAGGTTTACCATAGGCGAACGATCAAAAATAACAATCTAAAATTAGGTGCTTCACATGTTAGATGGAGTAAAAATATACGAAATAAAAAAATCCCCCGACGAAAGAGGCTTCTTCACTGAAATCTTGCGTCAAGACTGGAAAGACCTGCTTGGCGAGGAATGGATAGCCCAAGCAAACCTCTCCTACAGCTACCCAGGCATCATAAGAGCGTGGCACAGACACCTACAAGGACAAACAGACTACTTCATCGTGGTCAAGGGCGCAATGAAAATCTGCGCATACGATGAAAAAACAAACCAATTAGACGAAATCATAGCCAGCGAACACAAATTGCAAATAGTCCGCATACCAGGACACTATTGGCACGGAACAAGAACCATAGGAAACGAGCCTTCACTTACAATCTATTTTGTCACCAAACTCTACGACTACAAAAAGCCAGATGAAGAAAGGAAACCTTGGAACGATCCTGCTATAATTGATCCAAAAATTGGGCATCCCTACAATTGGAATAAGCCGCCGCATAAGTAGGAGACTAGTGATATGCATGTTTTAGTGACAGGTGGAGCAGGCTACATTGGCTCTGTTCTCACTAGATCTCTACTCGAAAAAGGCTACAATGTGGCATGTCTTGATAGGCTTTTCTTTGGCGTTGACCCAATAAAAGACATAGTAGGCAAAGTAGACCTAGTTAAAGACGATGTCAGATGGTTCAAACCTGAAATTCTCAAAGGGATAGACGCCGTCCTTGACCTGGCATCGCTCTCAAACGACCCCAGTGGCGAACTAGAGCCACAAAAAACACTGGAGATAAACTACATGGGAAGAGTCCGAGTGGCTAACCTCGCCAAAAAATACGGAGTCACCAAATACGTGTTAGCCAGCTCTTGCAGCATCTACGGATTCCAAGAAGGAACAATCACGGAAGAGTCTGATGTGAACCCCCTGACAACCTACGCAAAAGCCTCCATATTAGCGGAAAAAGAAACCCTACCCCTAGCAGACAAATCTTTCACAGTCACGGCACTCAGACAAGCCACAGTCTACGGAGCATCACCCCGAATGAGATTCGACCTGGCGATCAACGGCATGGTCCTAGGCTTCTTCAAAAACGGAAAAATACCAATAATGAGAGACGGCAAACAATGGCGCCCATTCATACACGTAAAAGACACATCAGATGCCTTCATCAAAATTCTTGAGTCTGACCCCGAACTTGTTAACGGCCAAATATTTAACGCGGGCAGCAACGAACAAACTGTCCAAATCTTCGACTTAGCCAAACTTGTAGCAGAAGCCATCGGTCTTTCCTTCAACTACGAATGGTACGGCTCACCGGACAACAGAAGCTACAGAGTAAACTTCAACAAAATCAAAGAAACACTACACTTCAAACCAAACTACACACTAGAACAAGGAGCCAAAGAAGTGTTTGACGCCCTCAAAGGAGGAAAGATATCAGCAGATGATCCAAGAACAATAACCGTCAAATGGTACAAACATCTCTTGGAAATGCAGGTGTTTCTAAAAAGCACCGAAATCAACGGAGAGTTATTATGAAAATAATCATTATAGGCTCCACAGGCCAGCTTGGCACGGACCTCATTAAAGTATTGCAGCATGAACACGAAGTCAAAGGATTAACACATCAAGATATAGAAGTCACCGAATACAACAGTTGCCTAATTTTAAAAGAACATAACCCGCATGTCATTATAAACACCGCAGCGTTCCACAAAACAGACCAATGTGAAGAAGAACCCATGAAAACATTTTCTGTAAATGCCATAGGTGCTAGAAACATCGCCACGATATCCAACGAAATAGGAGCCTCAACCATATTTATAAGCACAGACTACGTCTTCGACGGCTCCAAAAAAGAGCCTTACACGGAAGATGACACACCCAACCCAGTCAACACGTACGGCATCTCAAAGCTGGCAGGCGAACTCTACACAAAACAAAATCCCAAACACTACATTATCAGGGTCGCAAGCCTGTTCGGCGCAGCAGGGGCAAGCGGCAAAGGAGGAAACTTCATCGAAACCATGATAACAAAAGCCAAGAAAAACGAAACCATCACTGTCGTCGACGACATGTGGATGAGCCCCACATACACAAAAGACGCGGCATTAACAATAAAAGCGATTATAGAATCAAAACTGCCATTCGGAACATATCATGCAGCAAACCAGGGTTTCTGCACATGGTTTCAATTCGCCAAAGAGATATTCAAACTCACAGATCTAAACATAACCCCAACGCCAATAAGAACGGAACAACTTAGAATGAACGCCAAACGACCAAAATTCTCAGCACTAAAAAGCATAAAACTCCCAAAATACGGCATACAAATAAGAGAATGGAAACAAGCACTCCACGACTACCTAATCGAAAAAGGACACCTCCACGCCAACAAATCCCAAGAAAAAGACACTCAGAAGATTGAAGCAGTGAATTAAGTTTGCACATAGCCCAGATAGGAACAGGCCGCGTAGGACGCCCTACAGTTTACTCGATAATGTGCGCGGAGCTTGCTGACACCATAACAGTATGTGACACAAAACCTGGATTAGCCGCAGCTTTCGCCGAAGAGCTAAGACATGTGACGGCAAGTGTAAAACTAAATGTCGAAATAAACGCTTGTGAAAGAGATGAAGATGTAGCAGGCGCAGACATCATTCTAATTTCTGCAGGAGAACCCAGAGTTCCAGGCGTCAATATGAGCAGACGGGACCTCGCAATCCAAAACGCAAAAATTGTAAAATACATTGCCGAGACCACGTCATCAAATAACCCAGGCGCAAAATACATTGTAATTACAAACCCGGTTGATGCAATGGCAATGATCTGCAAAAAATACTCCAAAGCTGAGTTCGTAATCAGCACTGGAACAAACCTTGAATCGCTGAGATTTCGATCAAAACTGGCGAAAACTTTTAAGGTTCCTATATCAAAGGTTCAAGGCTGGGTCGGAGGAGAACACGGAGAGGCTGCACTCATCCTATGGTCAACCACTTGGGTCAACGGTCTCTCACTTGATGAATATGTCAAACTGAAAGGAGAAATCCTACAAAAAGCCGAAATAGACACCTACATGAAATCTGTATCAAAATTTATTATAGACAATGTCGGAGGCACCGAATATGGACCAGCAGCCTCATTCAGGGACATAGTCAGAGCTATTGTACAAAACACCGGTGAGATTTTGTCAATCGCAGCACCCATGAAATTTGAAAATATACCTGAACCAATATTCGTTGGGAGCCCAGTCAAGCTGGGAAGCTCAATCGGCCCCTCCTTGTATAACATTCTCTCCGAAGAGGAGAAGAGTGGAATCGAAAAAGCTGCAAGAGCAGTCTATCAAACGTATCAAACAGCAAGCCAAGCAACATGAATTACACTCGAACACAACAACGCAAACTACAAAGCCATAAACATCGGCACAGAAAGACCGATAACAATTATGCACTCTTTTCTCGAAACCACGTAATAGTTCTTATAAGACCTTGCTCTAAACTGATTTTCGGCTTCCATCCTAACAATTTCTCCATTTTGCGTGTGTCTGGGCATCGTCTCTTTGGGTCGTCTTTTGACAATGGATAAAAAGCCAAGGAAGACTTGCTCTTGGTTAGCTCTTTAATCTTCTCTGCAAGTTGCAGGATGATTGTTTCCTGAGGATCTCCAACGTTTATAACTTCCCCTTTGGCTCTCTCGTTTTGTGTTAGTAACATTAAGCCCACAACGGTGTCTGTTATGTAGCAGAACGACCTTGTTTGCGTTCCATCTCCATAAATGGTTACAGGCTTGTTGGTCAAGGCTTGCGCAATAAAACGTGACACGGCTCTGCCATATAATTCATCTTCTCTTAAGCGCGGTCCAAACGAGTTGAAAATTCTAGCAATTTTCACGTTCAATCCGTATTGCTTGTAATAAGCCATAAACAATGCTTCTGCAAAACGTTTTCCTTCAACATAACACGATCTCGGTCCAGTCGGGTTAACGTTTCCCCAATAGGTTTCGGGTGTGGGCACAATTTTAGCGTCTCCGTATACTTCTGAGGTTGAAGCAAACAAGACTGTTGCGTCGTTTTTTCTCGCCAACTCCGCCATGTTGGCGCCGCCGAGAGAACAAGTCCTCAACGTTTCGATTGGATGTGCTTGATACTCTTCTGGAGAAGCGTGACTCGCCATGTGGATAATGTAATCAGATTTATTCCTTGCCTTAAAAGTGCAAACATCGTCATTCACAAACCTGAGCTTAGATTTGCCCACTAAATGATCTATGTTGCGCATTACACCAGTTGACAAGTTGTCCAGACACACGACCTCGGAGTCAAAATCAACCAGTATGTCACAGAGCCAGCTGCCGATAAAGCCGGCCCCGCCAGTAACTAAGACCCGTTTTCCCTCAAGATCCGCATTTTTTAGTTCACGCCTAATTCTCTCGATGTCTTCAAGGATTATGTGATTGATCACGTAGGTTTCCTCTGCAGAAATTTGTGTAAGACAGAGAGAGAGCTTTCCAGTAGGTTTCTGGGCTCCCTATGTCGAGTCTCAACTCCTCTGGCTTGAGCTTGACAGCATACACGTTTAGGCTCCAGTCGATAAGTTTCTGGATTGCATCGGTGAGCTGAAGCTCTCCTCCTTGGCCGGGAGTGGTCTTTTCCAAGGCTTTGAAGATAACTGGGTGAAACATGTAGATCGGCATTATGGCTAAGTTAGTGGAGGGTTTCTTCGGCTTTTCAACAGCGGCTTTCACCTTGCAGACTCCATTTCCCAGTTCTTCGGCTTCGATGACTCCGTACTGCCTCGGGTCTTCTACTTCTTGCACTGCAAAAACGGCGTCGGCGTTCTGTTGCTCGGAAATTTTCATCAGTATCTTCAAGTGGTCTGCGTCTTTCGAGATGATGTACGTGTCTCCGGCGTGAACCAAGCAGCACTCATTCTGTACAAAGGGTTGAGCCATGAAGACAGCGTCTCCAAATCCCCTCGGTTCTGGCTGGTTAACCCAAATTATGGTTGAGGTCTTGAGTTTGTGATAGAAGCCGTCGAGTTCCGAAGCCTTGTCCTCCTTTCCTAATCCTTCCAACATTTCGATAGAGTTGTGGTCTGGGGTGAAGTGGTCCTCGATTGTTCGTTTTCCTCTACCCACAACAAAGCAGAATTCCCGAAAGCCAGTATCATAGAGTTGTTCAAAAACCATCTGCAGCAGGGGTTTCACCGCTATCTCTCCGTTTGTTGTCTTGGAGAAGATTGGGAGCATTTCCTTGGGCTGTTCTTTGGTCGCTGGGAATAGGCGCGTTCCTAAACCCGCAGATGGAATCACGACCTTTCGAATCATTCGACTTTCCTGTTTAAGCTTGTGGGTGCGCGCGTGTTTTAACAATTAAATGAGTTTCAGAGGCAGAATCCGAAGTGAGATGAAGATTAAGTAGAATTCGTTGTGGAAGAAGAATCCGAGTCTGCGAGAATTGTGGAATTAAACGTGAGGTCGCCGCGCATCGTCTAGCTGCGAATTGCGTAGAGGTGTGGCTCCGGCTCCTTTTCTTTTGCGGCGTACACGGCTAACGCCAGAGCCCAGATTTGGTCGTCGTGTGTTCCAGGCGGATGATAGAAGGTCATTATGCCTCTTTCTTCGGGTTTCGCGGTGGTTTTGGCTATTCCGAACCGGTATTGTTGCTCGTTGATCTGTGTGAGAAGAGTTCGATCCAGTGGGAGAATCAGACGCCTTTGCTCCATTCTTGTCTGTAGCAGGATCATGAGGTCTTGCTTGGTTTTGGCTGTGAACGTTAAGCCTTCGATTTGTGGCGCAAACTCCTTTATCTCTTCGATTAGGCTTTCTCCGACGGCGCTCTGGTCGGCGCAGCCCTTTTGGATATCGAATTTCTGGTTCATTCTTTGTATGAAGCCGACGACTTCGGTGTATGGGGTGCCCAGGTCGAACTGTCTCAGGAACACGAGTCGGTGACGCTCCGTCTCCTCTTGCTTCGTCAACACGACAGCGCTGTGGTCGACTCTCTTGCCGAAGTCCACGCCCAGGAAGTAGCTTCCCGGGATTCTTCGGTCGGTCTTCAGCTGGTCTGTGTGGATTAGGTCGTAGTCTTCGACGCATTCGCGGATCAGGTCCTGTCTGAAGAAGCTGTTCTCGTCTTCGACGAATTCTGCCTCGTACTCCATTTTGTACCTTAGGTCGCCGACGTCTCGGCGTTGCTCGTCTAGAAACTCCTTTGAGATGAGCGGGCACTGCCCCGCCCTCACGTGCTGGCTCCAGTAGTTTGGGTTCTTGAAGCTGTGGTAGAAGGTGTGGTCGCGACCCCATGGCGTGCTCAGCATGATTGTCGTGCCGTTGGTTGTTGCCAGCATTGGGAAGATCACGCTGGCGATCACTTCTTCGGGCATGAAGGCTGCCTCGTCCATGACCACTAGGTGCGCTGTGTAGCCTCTCAGTGAGGCTCCGTCTGGTCCGCAGGGCAGGGCGATGATCTGGCTTCTGTTCTTGAGTTTGATTGAGGTGCGGGTTGACTTGACGACGGATTTCCTTAGGACTGGGTGAGCCGTGACGAGGTGCTCGATCACGCCGAACATGATCATGCTTTGTCTCAAGCCTCGGCTGACAATGAGTGTGGTGGTGTGTGCGTTTGTGAAGGCGAAGTGAACGACCTTGACCGCGATAGCCGTGGTTTTGCCCGTCTGACGCGCCCAACAAGCGACAATGCGTTTGCTCTGGGAGCGCAGCAGCTCGGCTTGATAGGGAAAAAGCTGAAGACCTAAGACAGCCTCTGCGAAAACTGCCGGATCTCGTCGAAGCTGATCGGTAACGTTCTCAAGTCCTTCGGTGGGCATGTCGCGACCAGCTGAGGCGCGTCTTCTCAACTATTCTCACAAATTTTTTTGTGGCGAGTTTTCTGGGAATCCTTGTCTCTAAACCAGACAGGTAGGAGGCTAGGTCCGTGTCCGCCGCGGACTTGCTCCCGATCTTGTTTAGGGCTTCGGTGACTTTTACTAGGGCTTCTATTTGGCGGGTTAGGTTGCGCATCCAGCGTAGTTTGGTTTCTGGGTTAACTCTCTTTGAGCGTATCTGGTTGACGGCGTACTCTATGCCTTTTTTCAGGTTAGCCGTAGCCGTCAACAACAACTCGTCAGAACTCAACTTCTAGCACCGCATAATTTCAAGCGGCGTGTTTCCTGCATAAAAGAGATGTCGGATAAAATATACAATAGCAATTAATGCAATTAGGCGATTCTTTTATTTTCTTATGCTTCAACAGTTTTATGAAGATGAACGGTAGATGTTGATGTAGGGCACACCAGAATGAAGAAGACTTTCGAAGTTGAGTTTGAGATTGACGATGCAAAGGCGTCCAAGCTGGCAGAAAGGCTGTTAGACGAGTTCTACAATCGCAAGGGTTTCTTCCAAAACTACCTCATGCCAGAGTACATCTTGCCTAGGAATTTGAAAGAGGAAACTAAGGAATACGCTCTTTTTCTAACTTATGTCATTTCCATAGACTACATGACTGATGCAGAGAAGTTATGGGCAAGGTCTAGAGGAGCCTACGAGCTATCTCCTGAGATGTTTACCCCTGAGAAGATTTCGAAAGTTAGTCCTAGAACTGTTGAGACTTTCGTTAGGAGACTTGGAGCCAGATTTGGCTCGACAGCTGCAGGCATATGGGTGAACATTTCGAAAGTGCTGATTGACAAGTATGGTGGCGATCCTAGACAGATAACAAACCAGCCGT